>Ga0137393_10000899_pt1 | contig 18629 bp, 14 predicted proteins | sample 15con2h34BmetaG_FD_101396 | JGI IMG/M metagenome (GOLD analysis project Ga0137393, IMG submission 101396) | Vadose zone soil microbial communities from Angelo Coast Range Reserve, California, USA - 15con2h3.4B metaG | ecosystem: Environmental > Terrestrial > Soil > Vadose zone > Saprolite...
ACCGCCGCGCTGGATCCGTCGCGGCTGCCGCAGCAACCGCCGGCTGTCGCGCCAGCCCCGACCGCGGTGAAGCCACCGGAGCAGCAGGCCGCGCTCTCGCCGCCGCTGCAGGCCGTGCCGCGCACGCAAGAATCGGAGCCGGCCATCGCCACACCGCCGCCGCGCCCGAGCAAGCCGGGCTCCGTCTCGCTGCAGGCGGCGGAAATCAAGTTCGCCGGCAACGGGTTGACGCTGACGCCGGATGACGACCGCCGGCTCGGCGACGTCGTCAAGCTCTACGACAAGCATGGCGGCGTCGTCCGCGTCGTCGGCTATGGCCGGCGCGGTTACGGCGCCGACGCGGCGCAGCAGGAGCTGGCGAGCTTCAGCAAGGCGATCGAACGCGCCAATGTCGTGGCCAAGGCGCTGACGCAGCTCGGCCTCGCCTCCAACCGTATCGTCGTCCAGGCGGCGCCGATTGGTGATGGGCTCGGCGAGGATCGTGCCGAGGTCCTGCTGGAATTCTGACACCGGCCCAACCGCCGATAAAACAGTCGCAACTTGACGGTCCCGGCGCTACAAACCGGACAGTGACGTCTAGGGAGCCGGCGACCGCGTGCAAGCCCCCCTGAAGATCGCTGTCGCTGGCCTCGGCACCGTCGGTGTCGGCACGGTGCAGCTCTTGCAGCGCAATGCCGATCTGCTCGAGCGCCGGAGTGGGCGACGGCTCGTCGTTGCCGCCGTCGCCGCGCGCGACAAGCGGCGCGACCGCGGCGTCGATCTCTCCGCCGTGCGCTGGTATGGCGACGCCGTGGCGATGACCGCCGATCCCGAGATCGATGTGGTAATCGAGCTGATCGGCGGCAGCGACGGCGTGGCGCGCGAGGTGGTCGCGGGTGCGCTCGCCCACGACAAGCACGTGGTTTCCGCCAACAAGGCGCTCCTTGCCCATCACGGCACCGAGCTGGCCAGGCTCGCCGAGGCGCGCGGCGTGGCGCTCGCCTTCGAGGCGGCGGTCGCCGGCGGCATCCCCATCCTGAAGGCGCTGCGCGAAGGCTTGGCGGCCAACCACGTGCGGCGCATCTACGGTATCCTCAACGGTACCTGCAATTACATCCTGACGACGATGCGCGAGACCGGGCGCGAGTTTCAGGAAGTGCTGGCCGAGGCGCAGAAGCTCGGTTACGCCGAGGCCGATCCGAGCTTCGACATCGACGGCATCGACGCCGCGCACAAGCTGGCGCTGCTCGCCGCGGTCGCCTTCGGCAATGCCGTCGATTTCGAGGGTGTGCATGTCGAGGGTATCCGCCACATCTCCGCGCTCGACATCGAGTTCGCCGACGAGCTCGGCTATCGCATCAAGCTCCTGGGCCTGGCCCGGCTCACCGACCACGGCATCGAGCAGCGCGTCCATGCCTGCATGGTGCCGCGGGCGACGCCGATCGCCCATGTCGAGGGCGTCTACAACGCCGTGGTCGTCGAGGGCGATTTCGTCGGCCGCGTGCTGCTCGAGGGCCGCGGCGCCGGCGCCGAGCCGACCGCGTCGGCCATCGTCGCGGACCTCCTGGACATCGCGGTCGGGCGCTGGTCGCCGAGTTTCGCCGTGCCGGCGGCGACCCTCCAAACGCGCCCGTCGTCGCCGATCGCGCGGCATTACGGCGCCGCCTATGTCCGCCTCATGGTGCTGGACCGCCCCGGCGTCATCGCCGACATCGCCGCAGCGCTGCGCGATGAGCAGGTGTCGATGGAGCAGATGATCCAGCGCGGCCGCGCCCCCGGCGAGGCGGTGCCGGTGGTGCTGACCACGCATGAGACCGAGGAGGCGGCAATGCGCCGCGCGCTCCAGCGCATCGGCCGGCTCGAGACGGTGCTGGAGCCGCCCCGCATGATCCGCGTCGAGAACCTATAGCACAGGAGCAGTCATGGCGCAGAACGAAGCGATGGACCGCAATCTGGCGCTCGAAGCGGTGCGCGTCACCGAGGCGGCAGCGCTGTCGGCGTCGCGGCTCATGGGCCGCGGCGACGAGAAGGCGGCCGACCAGGCAGCGGTGGACGCCATGCGCAAGGCGCTCAACAGCCTCGCCATCGAAGGCACCGTCGTAATCGGCGAGGGCGAGCGCGACGAGGCGCCGATGCTCTATATCGGCGAGAAGGTGGGCGCCGGACACGGCCCACGCATCGACATCGCGCTCGACCCGCTCGAGGGCACGACGATCACCGCCAAGGGCGGTGCCAACGCGCTCGCCGTCATAGCCATGGCCGAGGCCGGCGGCTTCCTCAACGCGCCAGATGTCTACATGGACAAGATCGGCATCGGTAGCGGGCTCGGCGAAGTCGTCGATCTCGACGAACCGCCGGCGGCGAATTTGAAAAACCTCGCCAAGGCCAAGGGCGCCGACGTCTCCGACCTCGTCGTCTGCATCCTCGACCGCCCGCGCCATTCCGAGCTGATCGCCAAGGTGCGCGAGGCGGGCGCGCGCATCATGCTCATCTCCGACGGCGACGTCAGCGGCGTCATCGCCACGTCGCGGCCGGAGAGCGGCGTCGACATATACATGGGGTCGGGCGGCGCGCCCGAGGGCGTGCTGGCGGCGGCAGCGCTGCGCTGCATCGGCGGCTTCATGCAGGGGCGCCTCATCTTTCGCAACGACGAGGAGCGCAGCCGCGCGCAGCGCTGCGGCATCACCGATTTCAATCGCAAATACAACCTGCTCGACCTTGCCAAGGGCAATGTCATGTTCGCGGCGACCGGCGTCACCAGCGGCACCATGCTGCAGGGCGTGCGCCGCTTCGCCGGCGGCGCCATCACCCATTCGATGGTGATGCGCTCCAAGACCGGCACGGTGCGCTTCGTCGAGGCGCAGCACAATTTCGAGCGCAAACCCAGCTACGACCGCTGATCTGCCGGCGGCGCCGAAACGCGCGCTTCGGTTGTGGCGGGAGCCCAATGCGCTTATAGAGCCCGTTCGACATCTCGCGGCGGATGTTGGCTATGACCAGGCTGTTGCAACGCGCGGCGGTCGCGTTCGGATTGCTGGCGCTGTGCGCCTGCGACCACTTCGCTCATGTCACGAATGCGCGGCTGTGCGGCGGCGAGGCGGCGGCCTGCCGCTATGATCCGGATTTCGGCTATCGCTTTGCGCCGCGGAAATCGGCGCGCGACACGTTTATCGTCGTGACATTCTCCGGCGGCGGGGTCCGCGCGGCGGCGCTCGCCTATGGCACGCTGCAAGCGCTCAAGCGGCTGCCGGCGACATCGGGGGAAGGCACGCTGCTCGACGAAGTGGACGTCATCTCCTCCGTCTCCGGCGGCTCGGTTACGGCGGCGTGGTACGCGCTCAAGGGCCAAGGCGGTCTGGGGCCGGCGGACCAAGAGGACGATCTCGGCAAATTCCTGCGCAATGACGATGCGATCGCGAGCCTCTATTGGCGCGGCCTCAATCCGCTGACGGCGATGCGATACGCCTTCACTACCTACCAGCGGAGCGACGTTCTGGCCGAGTTCTTCTCCGATCGGCTGTTCGGCGATGCGACTTACGCGGCGGTCAAGGGCAGATACCAGAACGAGCGGAACCAACCCTTCGTTATCCTCAACGCCACCGATCTCGGCCACGAGACGGGATTTCCCTTCACGCAAAACCGCTTCGATCTCATTTGCTCGGACCTCGACCGCTATGAGCTGGCCTATGCCGTGGCGGCGTCGGCGAATTTTCCCATCGTCTTCTCGCCGATCGGCCTCAGCAACTACTCCGGCGATTGCGCGGCGCACCGCGATCCGGGCTGGCTCGACCGCGGTCCGCCGCGCTGGATCGCTGGCTATGCCCAATACGACGCATCCGACAATTCGGGCGCGAAGGCTCCGTCGCCTCGCTCCGATGGCCTGGCGGCGCTCCGCGGCGCGCGTCAGGCGCGTGAATATCTCGATCTCGGTCTCAACGCGAACGACAAGGTGCTGCATCTCATCGATGGCGGGCTCGTCGACAACCTCGGGGTGCAATCGACGCTGGCGCTGGAGGACGAGGCAGAGTGCGCGCCCGGCATCTTCCAGCGCCTGAAAAAGCCGCGGCCGCCGGCTTATGAGCGGATGCGCGAGGTCGTTTTCATTGTCGTCAACGCGCGTACTCGCTCGCCCGCCGGCATTGACAGCCGCATCTACCCGCCGAACGTCGCGTCCTCACTGTTCCGGGTGATCGATACGCCCCTCGATAACACGATCCTCGACACGCAGAATTACCTGTCGGCCGAGTTGCAGGCGATCGCCACGCCGAGCTCGACCTACCAGCCGCCCGGCATCAGCCTGGCGCGGACGTGCTGGAGCAATCGGCCAGAAACCCGCAACGCGGTGTCCCGCAACCTCGACACGCAAAAGCCGGTGAAGACCCGGATCGTCACCATCGATTTCGAGATGATCCCGGCGCGGCCCTGTCGCGAAAAATTCTGGCAGTTCGGCACCACCTGGACGCTGCCGACAACAATGATCGACGATCTGATCGAGCTGCCCAAGGCGCTGCTGCGCCGCAGTCCGGAGCTTGCCGAGGTTTATCGCGACATGAACCGGCCGCTGCCCGATTTCGACGAACTCAAGTTTTCCGCGGATTTCGTGGGCGTGTGCGCGCCGCGCGACCCTCCGTGATGGAGTCCGGGGCCATTTGCGCCATTGACGCGACTCGGGGCGGTCATCGATCCTGGACGCCATGCCCGATGGATCGCCTGCCTTTCTCGGCGTCGAGCGCTCGCTGTGCGGCCGGCGCTGGCGCCAGCGCGCCGGTGACGATCGCGCCGGGCTGGCCTTGGCGCAACAGCTGCGCCTGCCGGAGATCGTCGGACGGCTGTTGGCCTCGCGCGGTATCGGCGCCGCCGAGGCGGACCGGTTCCTCAACCCGACCTTGCGCGACGATCTGCCCGACCCGGCGCATCTCAAGGACATGGACGCCGCGGTCAGGCGACTGACGCGAGCCATCACCGGCGGCGAGATCATCGCCGTGTTCGGCGACTACGATGTCGACGGCGCCACCGCCGCGGCGCTGCTGCAGCGCTTTCTCGCCGCCGTCGGCGCCCGCACGCGCGTCTACATCCCCGACCGCCAGCGTGAGGGCTATGGGCCCAACGCGCCGGCGCTGCTCCGCCTCAAGGCCGAAGGGGCGGCCGTCGTCGTCACCGTCGATTGCGGTACGGCGGCGCAGCAGCCGCTCGCCGCGGCGCAGGCGGCGGGTCTCGACGTCATCGTCGTCGACCATCACATCGCCGAGCCCGAGCTGCCGCCGGCCCTCGCGGTTATCAATCCGAACCGCGTCGACGAGACGAGCCCGCATGGCGTGCTTGCCGCGGTGGGCCTGGCTTTCCTCCTCGTCGTCGGCGTCAACCGCGCGCTCCGGGACGCCGGCTGGTATGAGCGGATGCCGGCGCCGGACCTCATGCAGTGGCTCGACCTGGTGGCGCTCGGCACGATCTGCGACGTCGTGCCGCTGACCGGCCTCAACCGTACCCTCGTGGCGCAAGGCCTCAAGGTGCTGCGCCGGCGCAGCAATCCCGGGCTCGCGGCGCTCGCCGACGTGGCCGGGATTAGCGAGCGGCTCGACGCCTATCATGCGGGCTTCATCCTGGGCCCACGCGTCAATGCTGGCGGCCGGGTCGGCCAGGCGGATCTCGGCGCCCAGCTCTTGGCGAGCGACGACCCTTGCGCCGTCCTTGCCATCGCGCGCCAGCTCGATGCGCTCAATGCCGAGCGCCGCGAGCTGGAGGCGCGGGTGCTGGCCCAGGCCATCGACCAGGTCGAGAGCGGTGACGGCAACGCGCCCCTGGTTTTCGCCGCCGGAGAGGGCTGGCATCCCGGTGTCATCGGTATCGTCGCGAGCCGCCTCAAGGAGCGCTACAACCGCCCGGCCTGCGTCGTCGCCGTCGCCGATGGGATCGGCAAAGGCTCCGGCCGCTCGGTGCCGGGACTGGCCCTCGGGCCCGCGGTGATCGCGGCGCGCCAGGCCGGGCTTCTGCTCAACGGCGGCGGTCATGCCATGGCGGCAGGCTTTACGGTTGCCGTGTCCCAGCTCCCGGCGCTGCGCGGTTTTCTCGTCGAGCGCGCGGCCGCGGCACTGGGCACGGACGCGCTGATGCCGGAGCTTGGCATCGACGGCATGCTCGCCGCCGGCGCCGCGGGCCCGGACCTGGTCGAGCTGGTCGAGCGGCTGGGTCCGTTCGGCGCGGGCAATGCCGAGCCGCGCTTTGCGCTCGCCAACTTGCGCGTGCTGCGCGCCGACGTGGTTGGCACGCAGCATGTGCGCTGCATCCTCGGCGACGGCGCCGGTGGCGGGCGCCTCAAGGCGATCGCCTTCCGCTGCCTCGAGGGCGAGCTCGGCCCCGCACTGCTCCATGGCCAGGGAAGCGCTTTCCACCTCGCCGGCCACCTCCGTGCCGACAATTGGCAGGGACGCTCCGGCATACAACTCATGATCGACGATGCTGCCCGGACAACGGGATAATCTGTTGAGTATTTAACGCTATAGTGGTGTCCCACAGCCGGGGAAGGGGACGACCGCGACCGTGACCTTTCCGCCGGAGCGCGCTATTGGGTCACACCGGCGGGAAGAGCCAGGCCCCGATTCACGTCAGTACCCGCTCAAATCGGCATAGCGACAGCGCTGGAAGGATGCATCGCCGAAGCTCGCCTGCGCAACCCGAGCGCGCTTAAGGAAGAACCCGATCTCGTGTTCGTCGGTCATGCCTATACCGCCATGCATCTGCACGCTTTCGTTGCTGACGAGAAAGAACGCGTCGCCGGCCTTGGCCTTGGCAAGGCTGGCGAGACGGCCCGCGCCGGCATCGCCGGCGTCGAGCGCCGAGAGCGCGGCGATGACGGCGGAGCGTGTCAGCTCGATCTCGCAGAACATCTGCGCGGCCCGGTGCTTCAATGCCTGGAACGAGCCGATGGGTACGCCGAACTGCTTGCGGTCCTTGAGATACAGCACAGTGCGCTCAAAGGCCTCGGATGCGCTTCCCAGCATCTCCGCGGCGAGCCCCGCACGCGCCCGGTCGAGCACGCGCTCCAGGATCCCGGCGCCGGCATCGACCTCGCCGAGGACCGCGCCCTCGCCGAGGTCGGTGCCGTCGAAGCGGATGATGGCAGCGTTGCGACTGTCGACCATAACCGTGCGGGTGCGCACCACGCCACTGGCGTCGCCCGGCACCAGAAACAGCGTAATGCCCTGCGGCTCGTCGCGGCTCCCCGCCGTGCGCGCCGCGACCGATCAGCAGATCGGCGACGTGCCCGTCGAGGACGAAGCGCTTCTCGCCGTCGAGCCGCCAGCCCTTGCCGCTCTTGCGCGCCGCCGTGGCGATGCGGAAGGGCGCGTGGTGCGCGCCTTCTTCGAGCGCGAGCGCGACGAGGCGCTCGCCGCCGACCAGCGCGGGCAGGTATGCGCGCTTCTGCGCGGCGCTGCCGGCCAGCGACAAGGCGCTGGCGCCGATCAGCGCCGTCGACACGAGCGGCGTCGCCGCCAAGCTGCGCCCGGCGGCTTCCAAAACCTGGCCCAAGCCGACGCAGCCGAAATCGGTGCCGCCATACTCCTCGCTCGCGAGGAAACCGGCCCAGCCCAACGCCGCCATCTCGCGCCATAGCGCGGTCGAGAAGCCGGTCGGGTCCTTCTCGTCGCGCAGTTTGCGCAGCGCCGTGACCGGAGCGCGCTCGCGGAAGAACTCAAGCGCCGTCTCGCGCACCAGCGCGGCGTCGCTATCGAGCGTCAGCGCCATGGCGTGCCTCAGTCCGGCAGGCCAAGCACGCGCTTGGCGATGATGTTGAGCTGGATCTCGGACGTGCCGCCCTCGATCGAGTTGGCCTTGGAGCGCAGCCATTCGCGGGCGATGCGCAACTCGTCGGCGGCGAAGCCGTCGCCCTCCCATCCCAACGCCTGCGTCCCGGCACAGGCAAGCAGCAGCTCGAATTTTCGCTTGTTGAGCTCGGTGCCGTAATACTTGAACATGGCCGAAGCGGGGCCGGGCGCGCCGCCTTTTTCCTCCTCGGCGGCGCGGCACTGCGTGAGCTGGAAGGCGCGCTGATCCATCTCCTGCTGCGCGATGCGCTCGCGCAAAGTCTGATCGGCGACGCGGCCATCCTCGGCGCCGGCGTACGCCTTGGCGATGTCGGCGAGCGGACGCTCGGCGCCGCGCTGGCGCTGGCCGATGGACGCGATCATCTTGCGCTCGTGCTCGAGGAGGCGCTTGGCGATCGTCCAGCCCTGATTGAGCTCGCCGACCAGATTGCCCAGGGGCACGCGGACGTTCTCGAAGAAAGTCTCGCAGAAGGGCGAGGCGCCGCTGATGAGGCGAATGGGCCGCGTGCGCACGCCGGGATCGGCCATATCGATCAGGATGAAGCTGATGCCGTCATGCTTCTTCGCCATCGGATCGGTGCGCACCAGGCAGAAGATCCAGTCGGCGAAATTGGCGTAGGAGGTCCAGACCTTGTGGCCGTTGACGAGGAAATGCTCGCCTTGCGGCACGGCGCGGGTCTTGAGGCCGGCAAGGTCGGAGCCCGCCTCGGGCTCGCTATAGCCCTGGCACCAGCGGATCTCGCCGCGCGCGATCTTCGGCAGATGCATCTGCTTCTGCTCCTCGGTGCCGAATTCGAGCAGCACCGGGGCGAGCATCCAGATGCCGAAGCTCTGCAGCGGCGGGCGGCAATCCAGGCGGCGCAATTCCTCCTCGAGGATGCGCGCCGCGTCCGGCGAGAGGCCGCCGCCGCCATATTCTTTGGGCCAGGTCGGCACCGTCCAGCCACGCGCCGCCATGCGCTCGAGCCAGAGCTTCGCATCCGGGTTCTTGAAGCTGGCGCGGCGGCCGCCCCAGACGATCTCGTCATCGGGCATGGGCGTGCGCATGCTCGCCGGGCAATTCGCCTCCAGCCACGAGCGCGTTTGCATCCGGAACGGATCGAGGTCCTGCACGGTCATCCCTCCCGCGCCCGGCTATTCGCGAAGTCGGGCGGTGTGTTCTTTATAACACGATGGGGGTGACCTCAACGGGGCGAGGCTTCGCTACCGCCGGACGGGTTGGCCGCGACAGAGGTCAGCTTGGCGATCAGCCGGTTCTGGTACTGGATCCAGGCGGCGAGGCGATTGGTGATCTCGTCCCTCATTTCGGGGTGCTCACCGATGAGGTTGCGGCTCTCATCCGAGTCGGCAGACAGGTCGTAGAGGGCGAATTCATTAGTGGTGACGTTGTAGATGTACTTGTTGCTGTGCTGCCGGTAGCCGTAGATCAGGTCGGCCCATGGCGTGAAGAAATATGTGCGCGGGCTGCGCTGTTGCGCGAAGACGCTGCGGCCCTGCCAGTCCCCCGGCAGCGGCAGCCGCAGGATGTCGAGGATGGTCGGACCGATATCGACGATGCCGCCGACCACGCCGCTTTCCTCGCCCTTGAAGGCGCGGGGATTGATGAGGAAGAACGGGATGTGGACGTTCTCCTCGTAGATGTTGGCGGCGTGCGCCACTTGTCCATGGCGGCCGAACGCCTCGCCATGATCGCCGAGCACGACGACGAGTGTCGAATCGGCCAACCCGGTGTCTTCGAGGTGTTGCAGCACCTTGCCGAGCGCGCCATCGCCGACGCGCAGGGCGTTGAGATAGCGGTTGAGGCTTTCATTTTCGACGCCGAAATCGGTCTCCTCGCCGGCGACGAAATACGGATGATGCGTCATGAAGGTCCAGAGCAGCGCGAAGAACGGGCGCGCGCGTTCCGTATCGATCCAGCGGTTCAGGGCCTCGGCCGTGCAGTCGTCGTGGACGCCTTCGAAATACTGTTGGCGTGCGACAAGGTCATGGATGGTCTGCTCGAAGCCGGCGGCGTTGATCGAGCGGTCGCAGGGGATGCTGCGGTAATCCTCCTGAACCTCGACATCGTGCTGTGCCAGGAATTCATCCTGGCCGTCGAAGCGACCGTCGGCGGAGGTGAAATAGGCCGTGCGGTAGCCACGCTGCCGTAATTCGCCAGTCAGCGAAGGGACGGGGAAATCCGGATACTCCCGCGTCACGAACCGTGTCGACAGCCAGGGGTATGTGGAGGTGAGGAGGGCGACGAGCGAGACATTGGTGTTGGCGGTGTGCGCGTAGATGGTATCGAACATCATGGCTTGCGAGCGGTATTTGCTCAGCACCGGGGTCACCGGGAACTTGCCGCCATAGGCCTCGACGTATTTCGATGGCACGGATTCGAGGACGAAAACGATCACGTTCTTGATACCAGCCGAGGCCGGCACGCCGGGCGACGCGGCCGGCCGAGGATCGCGCTCGGCCACCTGCGCGAAATCGTCGGAGTCCACTGGCGTCGCCATCGTGTAGATGGCCGGCGCGTCGTGCGGCAGCAGCGAGTCGGCGAACACGATCACCGGATTGGCGGTGACAGAGCGTCGCAGCTCCAGCCGATCTAACTCGACATATCCGACCGCGAGATACGCGAGAACAAGCGCGGTGACGGCGACAACAAGCCGATGGCGGTACGAACGGGTCAAAGCGGCTTCGACGAAGCGCCGCAGGATCAGGGCGAGCACACTGAAGGCACCCAGGCCGACGAACGCGACGGCGATGATCCTGGCGTCGAGAAGGCTTAGAAGCGAGTTGCGGGCGTCGAGTCCCCTGAGAAAATCCGAATAGTAGAGCCATTGCACGGTGAAGGGCGTGCCGAGATAGTACACGACCGTTGGGTTGACTGCTTCGGCTGCGAGTATGAAACCTGCCACGAGCCAATAAGTGCCGCGCAGGACGCGCAGCGTGCGCAGGCTGCGGCGCAGGGCGTAGGTCAAGCACAAGAACGGCAGGGTGATGACAACGACGACGACGACATCCCAATAGGTGCCGACCAGAACTTGATGGACTAGCGCCATGGGACTGGTGAGCCGCTCGCCGAGGCTGTCGAGGATGAGCACGCCCGTCATGCGTGCGCGGATGAGCATTCCGAGGACGACCAGCGACAGCGCGATACCGAGAATGCTTGCCGCCCGGGTCGCCGCCGTGGCGCTGAAAGCTCGAACGGGACCATCGATCGTGCCCGACCGATTTCTGTCTTCCATGGCTCCGCCCCAAGCAATCGCGCTCCGGCAAGCGCTTGTTCGTTTTTCTACCGGTCATCGTCGTGTCACGGGTTCGTAACATACGTCTCAGCCAGCGCGAAGGTTCCACAGGCGGCGCCTGCCGCTACTTTTCGAATAGCCCGCCCGGGGCATGGAGCAGGAGGCGGCGACCGGAGGCATGAGCCGCTCCGCCGCCAGCCGGGACCGGGTGGTTCCCTGATGCGTCCTTTCTCTGCCGGGCATCGTCGTGCCGCTGGCCGAGCCGCTACCTTGGCGGGCAGAGGCGATTGCCGCACGCGAAAGGATTGATTAACCACGGCTGGCCATAGTCGAAAAAAGGCTTAAGGTATTTGGGAAGGCCATGGTTCCCGGTACTGACACAGCGGAGACCGCGCGCGCCCCTCGCTTGTCCGGCGGCGAGCGTGGGCGCGCGCCCGTGCCTGGCGGTAGCGGCCAGGCGGGCAGCGAGGCCATGGCGCGGATCGGCCGGTTGGTCGCGACCATCAAGGCCGAGCGTCATGTCGACTGCGTCGTGCGGCCGATCGTCGAGAGTGGCGATCGCGACCGGCTCGTCGCCTTGCTACGGCGCTTTGTCATCGCACGCGAGCAAGAGCGGCTTGCGTGGGAGGAGACCCTGCGGCAGATGAAGGCAGAGCTTGCCGAGGCACAGTCGGCGGCGCAAGCGGCGCAGGCGCAGTACGAGCAAGAGGCGAGCCGGCACCAGCGCGACCTGGCCGATCTCGAGCTGCTGCACGAGCACCAGCGTTCGATCTGGAACCTCGACCGGCGCCGCCTGGAGATCACCATCGACGGGCTCGAGAATGCGCGCGCGATGAAGGGGCGCCGCAAGCGGGCCCAGCTCGCCGCCGGTGTCGCCGCTTTGCTGTGCGTCGGTATGATCGGGCTCGCGCTCGCCGGCAACGGCGGACCGGGCGATGCGGCGGGCGCGCCGCGCCGCGTGATCGAGAGCATTCGCTCCCTGTCGCCGACGGATCTGCCCTGCCTGATCGGCTGCGCGCGGGCGCCGCAACCGATGCTGCAGCAGGGGCGGCTGTAGCCCGGCGCGAGCCGCGCACTCAGCGCCGCGGGCCAGCAGCAGCTTCACCAGCGTTCTTCCGCACGTCAGGCTGAACAAGGTGCTGGATAGCTGGCGCGGCACCACCGGGGACGGCACCGAGCCTTATCGTTTGTCGAGACGGTGGTCGTGCAGCCAATCCGCCAAGAGATCGGCGATTTGCCGGCTGTTCAGATCGGACATCGCGAAATGGGTGTTGCCGAAGATGCCGATGTCCGGCAGGTGCGTGAGGTGCGCATGGCCGCCATAGGCATTGATCAAATTGACGAACTCCTGCGCCATGATGATCCGGCCCTGCCAGATCTCGATGTCCGGATAGACGGAGGCGGGCTGGCCGGCGGTCGGAAAATTGTCGCCCCAGATGATCTCGATCGGGATCGTCGTCAGCTTCATGAAGTCGGCCAGCGGGATCGGCGTACCGGTGATCGGACCCAAGGGTCCCGCCGGGACCGGGGGCGGCACCTGTCCCACCGGAAAGACCTGAGTGATCGGCTCGTAGGCATAAACGGCCCGCACGTTGTCGCTCTTGGTCGCGGTTATCCAGCCGAGGACGCCGCTCGCCGAATGCGTGATCAGCACCGCCGGGCCGATCTTGTTGAATAGGGCGGCGACTGGCGCAGTGGCGACATCGTTGCTCGTCGCCGCCGTGTCCGGGGTCTGCTGACGCCACCACTGATCGAGCGCGGCAGGGTCATGCGAGAACTGCACCCCCGGGAAGTAATCCGGCCAGATGCCCAGGCGAAAGCGGATGAAGATGCCTTGCTCGCCGGTCGCGCCGGGCCCCGGCACAGCCGCGATGGTGCCGTTGATCGTCGCCCGCCCGGCATTGCCGCGGTGCGGTTGGTCGATGATGTAAGTCGAGTAACCGCGCCGCAGGAAAATATTCTGGTAGCCGTCGCGGCCGTCGGGCGTCGTTTCCCAGGTCTTGCTGAACTGGCCGCCGCCGTGCCACATGACCAGCGGATATCGCCGCGCATTCAAGGGTATCTGGTATTGCGCATAGGCGTGGTCGCCATGGATGGTCTGCCCGTCCGGCGTCAGCGCGATCGGGTCGAACGTGCCGGGGTTCGTGACCACGGCGCCACCGACGAGAAAGCTTCCCTGGGTCTTGAGCACGACGGGCTCGACCCGCTCTTCGTGGCGGTCGCGCCAATCATCCGCCGAGACCGCCGCCGTCGTCGCGAGAAGCACGGCCGGAAAGACCGCCAGTCGCAACGAGCGGAGCATGCGCTGCGGACGGGGTGTCAGCTCCCGGTGGCCGCGCTCCGGAATTCGTGGTGAGTTCGCCATGGTTCCTCCCCCTTGATCCCGGCGTGACCCCGAGTTTTCGGCGCATCTATGAAAAATCAATTGTCATCGAGGGCGACGGACATGTCAACCGCGGCGCGAATGGGCCCCCTTGAAGAAAACGTTCAGTTGTCTGGCAGTCGGCCGCTGCACGATCGAGCCGTGGCGGCTATTCGCAGCCACATTGCCGCTGAGCACGACGCCACCGTCTTCCTCGCCTACGCCGACAGCGCAAAGGCCTCATCAATGCCTGGATCGCGCCAACCGCGACGGCCTGCTCGCCGGCGCGCGAGCGGTGTCGCAGGTCCGGTTGATCGGGCGCCTAGAGCGGTGTCGTTGGAAAGACGATCGCCGCGACTTTGTGCGCGGCGAAATAGAAAATAGAGGCGAGACGAGGTGCGCGGCGAGGGGCCTTCGGCGGGAACACGTCGTCTGCCGCGCCGAAAACCAGGCGCTGCCCCCTTGTCAGCCGCCGTTCCGATCTCAGGTTTAGGGCGCGTGCGTGCGCATCAGCGTCGTCCGGGTTTCCCTGTACTTCGCCTCGCGGTGCTGCACGGCCGGTCCGAGGAGGGCTGTCACAATGTTGACTTTTTCCCCATAGTTCTGCTGATAGTGACGCCCCCCGCGGCCTTTCTACCATCAAGCGCGGGGAGGTCCTGAAGGGCCGAAACATCCGACTCACGATTTTGGTCCCACCCGAAGGTAGCGCGCGAGGCGATAGATGGTCAGCTTTCCCCGAGAGCCGGCGACCCAGGATAGCGCGGCGGATCGTCAGCAGCGTGGCAGGGCGGCCGCGCTTCGCGCCGAGATCTACTCGCCCTTCATGACATTCCTCATGGAGGCGCATAGCGGCCTTTCCGCGAAGATCGTCGAAGAGGCCGGCTTTCCCGGCATATGGGCGTCGGGTCTGTCGATCTCCGCCAGCCTTGGCCTGCGCGACAGCAACGAAGCATCCTGGACGCAGGTGCTCGAAGTGCTGGAGTTCATGGCCGAATCGACGAAATTGCCGATCCTCGTCGACGGCGATACCGGCTATGGCAATTTCAACAATGTGCGACGGCTCGTGCGCAAACTGTGCGAGCGGCGGGTCGCCGGCGTCTGCATCGAGGACAAGCTCTTCCCGAAGACCAACTCGTTCGTCGGCGAGCGACAGCCTCTCGCCGGCATCGAGGAGTTCTCCGGGCGCATCAAGGCCGGAAAAGACAGCCAGAGCGACGACGATTTCGTCATTGTCGCGCGCACCGAAGCGCTCATCTCCGGGTACGGGCTGGACGAGGCGTTGCTGCGCGCCGAGGCCTATCACGCCGCCGGCGCCGATGCGATCCTGATCCATTCCAAGCAGAAGACGGCGAGCGAGATCCTGGCCTTCGCCGAGCGCTGGCAGAACCGCTGCCCGTTGATCATCGTGCCCACGACCTATCACTCGACGCCGACATCGCTGTTCCGCCAGGCGGGGATATCCACCGTCATCTGGGCGAACCACAATTTGCGCGCGGCGATCACGGCGATGCGCGACACCAGTCGCCGCATCTGGGAGGATGAATCCTTACGCGAGGTGGAAGGCCGGGTGGCCAGCGTCCAAGACATCTTCCGCCTCGTCGGCAACGCCGAATTGGAGGCGGCCGAACGGCGTTATCTGCCGGCGCGGGCAACCGCCTCGGCAGTCGTTCTCGCCGCGTCGCGCGGTGATCTCGGCGATCTCACCCGCGACCAGCCCAAATGCATGATCGACGTGCGCGGGCAGTCGCTGCTAGAGCGGCTGGTCTCGCTTCTTTCCGACAGCGGAATCCGCGCCATCACCGTCGTCCGCGGCTATCACAAGGAAGCGATCGCTCTCAACGGCGTCGCAACCGTCGACAATGACCGTTACGCCGAGACGGGCGAAGTTTACTCGCTCGCCTGCGCACGCCGGCAGCTCGGTGGCGAGACCATCGTCGTCTACGGCGACATCTTGTTCCGCCGCTACATTCTCGATGGGCTGCTGGCGTCCGATGGCGATATCGTCGTCGCGGTCGATGCGCTCGGCGCTCTGGCGGGTGCGCGCGCGACGCCGCGCGACTTGGTCGCGGCCGAGCGACCGTTCTCCGGCAACTATCTCGACGATGCGCCGGTCCATCTACGCGCCGTCGCTCAGGACCTCTCGCCGGCGGAGAGTAGCGGCGAATGGATCGGCTTGGCACGCTTCACGGCGCAAGGCGCCGCGTGGCTGCGCGAAGAGCTGGACCTCATCGAAGCCGAAGGCAAGCTCGAAAGCACGGACATGCCGATGCTGATCACGCGACTGGCGGCCAAGCACCCCGTCTTCGTGCATTACATAACCGGCCACTGGCTCGACGTCGACACGCTCGAAGATCTTTCGAACGCGCGCAATTTCACGTGACGGATCGCCGATGATAACCGCCGCCGATTTCCTCGCCGAGGCGGCGAGCCACGGCTTCGACTTCTATACCGGCGTGCCCTGCAGCTTTCTCACGCCGTTGATCAACGGCGTGCTCAGCCGCAAGGCGCTCGCCTATGTCGGCGCGGCCAGCGAAGGCGAGGCGGTGGCCATCGCCGCCGGCGCCTGGCTCGCCGGCCGGAAGACGGTGGTCATGTGCCAGAATTCCGGCCTCGGCAACGCCGTCAACCCGCTGACCTCGCTCAACGCGCCCTTCCGCATACCGACGCTGCTGATCACCACGTGGCGGGGTCAGCCCGGCATCGGCGACGAGCCGCAGCATAAGTTGATGGGACAGATCACGCAGCGGCTCCTGTCCGTGATCGAGGTCGAGCACGAGCCTTTCCCGAAGAGCACGGAAGCGCTGCCGGCGGCTCTCCGGCGCGCGGTCGCGCGGATGGCACAGAACGAACTCCCCTTCGCTTTCGTCCTGGAGCAGGGAAGCGTCCGCGACGACGGGCTCGAGGCGGCGCCGCGCAAGCGCACCGACCCGGGCAGGCGCGAGGACATCAGCACGCCGGGAGAGCAGCCCACCCGGGCGGCGGTGCTCGAGCGCCTCCTGGCGCTGGTCGATCCGGCGGCGGCGGTGGTCGCGACCACCGGCAAATGCGGGCGCGAGCTCTTCACCCTGGCCGACCGGCCGCAGCATCTCTATCAGGTGGGGTCCATGGGCGGCGCCTCGGGCATGGCGTTGGGCGTCGCGCTCAACGTGGCGATACCCGTCGTCGTGCTCGACGGCGACGGAGCGGCGCTGATGAAGCTCGGCAGCTTCGCCACAATCGGCGCCTACGCGCCGGCCGGCCTGATTCACATCGTGCTCGACAACGGCGTCCATGACTCCACCGGCGGACAGCCGACCGTTTCAGGCTCGGTCGATTTTGCCGGCGTGGCGCTCGCCTGCGGCTACTGCTACGCCGCCTCGTGTGGCACCCTGGACGGGTTCGCGGCGGCTTATCGGGCTGCCTCGCTCGGCCCCAAGCCGGCGCTGATTCACGTCCGCATCGCGCCGGGCTCGATGGGCAAGCTCGGACGGCCGACGGTCACTCCCGAAAGCGTGGCGCGGCGCTTCAAGGCGTTCCTGGCGGAAGCCGGCACGGTCGCCGCCACTCCGCGTGTCGCCGCCGCGGGCGTCGCCTGATGAGACTTTCTCTGGCCCTCGGCGCAGCCCTTGGCTTGGCGCTCGCGCTCGCGCTGTGCGGGTATTACGGCTTTGCCGAGATCGCCAGCGGCCTGGGTGCCGCGGGCTGGGGCGTGCTCGCGGTGATCGCCTTCCACCCGGTCCAGATGCTCTTCTCGTCGCTGGCGTGGCAAGTGCTTCTGCCGCCCTCTCCGGCGCCCCGGTTGCTCACCTTCATCGCCCTTCGCTGGATCCGAGAGGCGGTCAACAATCTTCTTCCGGTCGCGCAGATCGGCGGCGAATTCGTCGGCGCGCGGCTGCTGCGGCAGGGCGGCGTGCCGCTCGGTGCGGGCGGTGCAAGCGTTACCGTCGATCTCACCATGGAGATGCTGAGCCAGATCATCTTCACGCTGCTCGGCCTGGCGCTGCTTGTTCCCGGCCTGCACGAGCCGCGGATCGCCCCCTGGATCATCGGCGGCATCGGCCTCGCGGTTGTCATCGTCGCCGCCTTCATATCGGCGCAGCGCTTTGGCCTGTTCCATCTGGTCGAGCGGGGCTTGATCAGGCTCGCCGAGCGAGGATCGGCATGGTCTTCCTTGGGCGAGATTGCCGGGCTGCATCGGTCGATCAGAGCGCTCTACGCCTCTCCTCGGCGGCTCGTATGGGCGTGCAGCTACCACCTGATCTCCTGGCTGCTGGGCGGCGTCGAAGTGATGCTGGCACTCCACCTTGTCGGCGCGTCCGTCGATTTGCGCGAAGGGCTGATCATCGAGAGCCTGGGTCAGGCGCTGCGTGCTGTCGGTTTTGCCATCCCGGCCTCGCTCGGTGTGCAGGAGGGCGGCTACGTGCTCGTCTGCGGCCTGCTCGGCATCAGCCCGCAGGCGGCGATCGAGCTGTCCTTGTTGAAGCGCATACGCGAGGTCGCCTTGGGCGTTCCAGCGTTGTTCGTGTGGCAGCTCATCGAGGCGCGGCGGTTAGTCGATCGTGTCGCCGACGACGTAAGCGTGCCCGCCGCGGCCGATGGGGATTGATGTCGTGATCGGGACGTCGTGGAGCCATCGTTTGGCGCGCATCCTCGTCCGGCCGCTGGTCGGCTCGGGGGTCACGCCCAACCATCTCACCACGCTGCGGCTGGGGACGGGGCTGCTGGCCTGCGTCGCGCTGCTCCCCGCCGATGGCGCCTCGGTGTGGTGGGGCGGCGGGCTGTGGCTCGTCTCCGCGCTGCTCGACCGCGCCGATGGCGAACTCGCGCGCATCGGCGGCATGTCGACGCCGGGCGGTCACCGCTATGATTACCTCGTCGACAATGTCGTGAATTCCGGTTTCTTCGTCGCGCTTGGGCTCGGTCTCCGGGATTCTGCGCTCGGCGGCGTCGCCGTCGCGCTCGGCGTCTGCACAGGAGCGGCCCTTTATGTCTGCGGCTATTGGTCGGAGGTGCTGGAACGTCTCGAGGGCCCGGGCAGCAAGGCTTATTCCGGCGCGTTCGGCTTCGATCCCGACGATCTTCTTTACCTGCTGGCGCCGATCATCTGGCTGGGTTGGCGTACGCAGCTCGTCGTCGCCGCCTGTCTCGGCGCGACATTCATGATGCTGCTCACCGGCTGGCGTCTGCGGCGGCTCACCAGCCGGCGCGTCGACGCCGGCGCAGCCGATTAGCGAGCCGCGCCATGGCCCAGCC
>Ga0137393_10000903_pt1 | contig 18605 bp, 19 predicted proteins | sample 15con2h34BmetaG_FD_101396 | JGI IMG/M metagenome (GOLD analysis project Ga0137393, IMG submission 101396) | Vadose zone soil microbial communities from Angelo Coast Range Reserve, California, USA - 15con2h3.4B metaG | ecosystem: Environmental > Terrestrial > Soil > Vadose zone > Saprolite...
CGTCGTCCGACTCGAGCTCGGAGAGCGCCGCGTTCAGCTCGCGCATGAGCGTCTCGCTGATCGCGTTCGCGGGCGGCCGGTTGAGGGTGACGATCGCGAAGCGCTCCTCGCGGGTCAGGATGAGGGTCTCGTAGGCCATCGGGTAACTCCTCCGTGCGTGAAGGCTAGGGGCGGGCGGCCACGCCCTGCAGGAACAGGTCCGCCACCGCCGGCGCGGTATCCACGAGCCGGTAGCCGCGCTTGCCCAGGACCCACGACGTCGCCATCTGGTCCATCGCGCCGAAGAGCATCTTGGTGGCCACCTTCACGGGCAGGTCGGCCTTGAAGTGCCCCTGCCCGACGCCCTCCTCGAGGACGGAGCCGATCAGCGCGAAGTACGCCCCGACCTCCTGGCTCGACGCGCCCCGGAAGAACTTCTGGCCCTGGCGCAGCTCGACCTGCACCACCTCGGCGAGGTCGGGATCCTGCTCGAGCATCTGGAAGTGGAGCCGGACGAGCCGGCGCACCTTGGCGACCGCGTCCGGCTCGTCGCTGATGGCCCGCCGCAGGGACGCCTCGAACGCGGCCATCTTCTCGCGGAAGAGCGTGATGAGGATGTCTTCCTTGGTCTTGAAGTAGAGGTAGATCGTGCCGGCGGCGATGCCCGCCTCGCGCGCGATGTCCGACACTCGCGAGTTGAAGTAGCCCTGCCGCGCGAAGACCCGAACCGCGGCCTCGATGATCTGCTGGGGCTTGTCTGGATCGCGCATGGGCAGAGATGAACCGCGGTTCATTCTATGCGGCGCTCCCGGGGCTGTCAAACGGAAGTCGGTCGCGAGCCGCGCGACTGGCAGCTCGCGATGTATTCCTGCAGCCGCGTGAAGTCCCGGGAGTCGAGGTTGGCGAAGACGAGCACCGCGCCGCCCTCGTACGCCTCCCACACCACCGCGGGCAGCCGCAGCCGATCGAGCCCGGGCCGGGCCGGCAGCTCGATGACCACCACGTCGCCATCGACCAGGGGCTGATCGGTCAGCACGCGGCCGCCGGAGGCGCTCAGGTCGACGGTGTGCCCGCTCGCGGTCCCCGCGGACCCGCCCTCCACCCGGATCGGCAGGCTCACCGGCACTCGCGGGAAGCGGCGGCGCATGTCGCTGCGCGAAACGAACGGGGTCACCCGGCCCGCCGGCGAGTCCGACATCTTGAGGAAGGCGACGCCGATGCTCTCGCGGTCGCGGCGCACCACCGTGCCCACCATCTCGAGCCGTCCCGCGTCGCCGGGCAGGGTCACCCGCACCGTCACGATGCTGTTCACCGCCGCCTCGGTGTCCGACCGTACCTTCATCCCGGAGAGACTCAGGTTCACGACCTCGCCGGATACCACGCGACCGTCGCTCGATTCCACCGTGGCCGGCCACGCCGCCGCCGCCCTCGGGAACGACCGTCGATCGTGACCGCTCATCACTCGACCCTGACGCGTCGGGGGCCTTCCTGTCAACTCTTGCGATCGAGCGGCCCCGCGCGTACGATGCCGCACCATGACCATCAAGTACCGCATCGGCATCATGCCGGGCCCGTGGCCGCCCGGCCGCGACGGCGCGGGCTTCCTGTGGACCCTCTGCGACATGCTCGAGCGGAGCGACGTGGACTCGATCTGGCTCTCCGATCGCCTCTCCTCCCCCGCTCCGGTCCCCGAGGTCATGACCACGCTCGCCGCGATCGCGGCGCGCACCACCCGGCTCAAGTTCGGACCGAGCGTGGTCGTGCTCCCGTACCGCACGCCGGTGGTGGCGGCCAAGGAGATGGCCACGGTGGACTGGCTCTCGCAGGGACGGCTTTCCCCCGCGGTGGGGGTGGGAGTGGAGCTGCCGCGTGAGTTCGACGCCTCCGGAGTGCCCTTCGCCGAGCGCGGGCGCCGCACCGACGAGGCCATCCGGGTGATGCGCCTGCTCTGGACCCAAGACGAGGTGACCTTCCAGGGCGACTTCTTCAAGCTGGACCGGGTGTCGATCTTCCCCAAGCCGTGGCAGACGCCTCCGCCGATCTGGATCGGGGGCAAGAGCTTGGCGGCCATGCGCCGGACCGCGCGGCTCGGCGACGGCTGGATCCCATCCTTCATCACGCCGGACGAGATGCGGGCCGGGATCCAGACGGTGCACGACCTGGCCGCCGCCGCGGAACGCCAGGTGCCGGAGGATCACTTCGGCACCCTGATCAACTACGCGCTCGCCGACTCGGAGGCGGCCGCGCTCGCCCTGGCCCAGCCCTACGTCCCCCGCGGGCGCGTGGACGAATCCACCATGCGTCAGTGCACCGCCTTCGGACCGGCCGGGCGCCTGCTCGAGAAGGTCGAGGAGTACGTGAAGGCGGGCGCCTCGAAGTTCATCCTGCGGCCCCTCTGCCCGCCCGATCGCATGCTCGAGCAGCTCGCCCTCGCGGCCGAGCACGTCTGCCCGGAGTATCACCACCGCTCCGATTAGGCCCGCCTCGCGGGGCCTCGTATACTGCAGGCATGCGTCGACTCGAACGTCTGGCTCTCGCGCTCCTCGTCGCCCTCGTCCTGCCGTTCCCGGGCGGCTGCTCGCTGGTCACCCTCGACTTCCAACCCAAGATCCGTGCGCTCGAGGAAGAGACGGTGGAGGGCAAGGGGTCGAGCAAGATCTTGATGCTCGACCTCTCGGGAGTGCTCTCCGAGGACCTCCCGAGCTTCTCCCTGGGGGCGCCGCCCCCGCGCGTCCCGCTGCTGGCCCGCGTGCGCGAAGAGCTGGCCAAGGCGGAGAAGGACGACCAGGTGCGCGGCCTGATCGTGCGCATCAACAGCCCGGGCGGCACCATCACCGCGTCCGACGTGCTCTACCACGAGATCCTCACCTTCAAGCAGCGGAAGAAGATCCCGGTCGTCGCCGCGATCATGGACGTGGGCGCCTCCGGGGGCTACTACGCGGCCCTCGCCGCCGACACCATCGTGGTCAACCCTACCACCATCACCGGCAGCATCGGGGTGGTGATGGTCACCCTCAACGCCCAGGGGCTGATGCAGAAGATCGGGGTCGCGCCGCTCGCGATCAAGTCGGGGTCGATGAAGGACGCGGGCTCGCCGTTCCGCTCCCTCACCGCGCCCGAGCTGGCCGTGTTCCAGACCATGATCGACGAGATGTACGGCCGGTTCGTGGGGCTCATCGTGCAGTCGCGCAAGCTGCCCGAGGACCGGGTGCGCTCCCTCGCCGACGGCCGCGTCTACACCGCGGACCAGGCGCTGCGCCTCGGCCTGGTCGACCGCATCGGGTACCTCGAGGACGTGGTCAAGCTGACCCGGGAAGCCGCGAAGCTCGACGACGCGCGGGTGGTGATGTATCACCGCCCGAAGGAGTACCGCTCCAACATCTACTCGAGCAGCCCCGCGCCGGCCACCGCGGAGAGCACGCTGGCTCAGTTCGCGGCCGCGCTCGGGGGCGGCGGGCCGCGCTTCCTGTACCTCTGGTGGCCCTAGGCGCGCGGCTCGGCTGACCCGGGCCGGGGCCGCTCCCGGTCGAGCGTGTCGCGGACCTTGTGTCCGAGGGCGGCGGGCGTGAAGGGCTTCTGGATGAACATGGTGTCCGGCTCGAGGACCCCGTGGCGCACGATCGCCTCGTTCGTGTAGCCGGACATGTAGAGCACCTGCAGCTCGGGGCGGAGCGGGCGCAGTCGCTCGGCGAGGGCCCGCCCGCTCTGCCGCGGCATGATCACGTCGGTCAGCAGCAGGCGGATGGGCCCCGCGTGGCGCTCCGCGATCAGCACCGCGTCCTGGGGATCGCAGGCCTGGAGCACGGTGTAACCGCTCGCCTCCAGGATCTCGCGCGCGAGATCCCGCACCTCCGGCTCGTCCTCCACCAGCAGCACCGTCTCGTCACCGGGCGGCACCGGGGCGGCCGCCGACCTCGTCGGGCCGGGCTCACTCGCCTGCTCCGCCACGCGCGGCAGGTAGATCTTGAAGCTGGTGCCGCGCCCCCGCTCGCTCGAGAGCTGGATGTCGCCGCCGCTCTGCTTGACGATGCCGTACACGGTGGCCAGGCCCAGGCCGGTGCCCTTCCCGGGACCCTTCGTGGTGAAGAAGGGCTCGAACACCCGCGAGCGTGTCTGCTCGTCCATTCCCTCTCCGGTGTCGGTCACCTCGAGCATCACGTAGGGCCCGGCCGGCACCGTGACGTGCCGGCTCGCGAAGGCCGCGTCGATCTCCACCTCGGCGGTCTCGATCGTGAGGCGGCCCCCCTCGGGCATCGCGTCCCGGGCGTTGACGACCAGGTTGACGATGACCTGCTCGAGCTGGCCGGGGTCGGCCGTGACGCGTCCGAGCCCCTCGGCGGGGATCACCGAGAGGTCGATGTCCTCTCCGATGAGGCGGCCCAGCATCGGCTCCATGCCGGTCACCACCGCGTTGAGGTTCAGCACCTGGGGCTGGAGCACCTGCTTGCGGCTGAAGGCGAGGAGCTGATGGGTGAGGGCCGCGGCGCGGTCCGCGGTGGTGCGAACCAGGGTGGCGTCCCGGTGGATCGGCTCCTCGGGGCGAATGCGCGAGAGGATGAGCTGCGCGCGGCCCGCGATCACGGTGAGCAGGTTGTTGAAGTCGTGGGCGATCCCCCCGGCGAGGCGCCCGATCGCGTCCATCTTCTGTGACTGGCGGAGCTGCTCTTCCAGGTGGCGACGCTCCCCGATATCCTTGAGCACGCCGAGCGTGCCGACCTCCGCGCCGGCCGGGTCGCGGAGCATCGCGATCGACGCGCTGACCTCGACGCGGCGGCCGTCCCTCGCGAGGAAGCCGGTCTCGTAGCTCCGGAGCGGGCCCTTGAGGGCGAGGCGCTGTCTCACCGTCCGCGCCTCCTCGAGGCCGCCCGGGTAGAGGTTCGCCACCGCCTCTCCGATCATCTCGTCGGCGCGGCAGCCGAACATCGCCTCGGCTCCCCGGCTGAAGTAGGTCACCCGCCCGTCATCATCGGTGGTGATGATCGCGTCCGGGGAGTGGTCCGTGATGGACTGGAGGAAGTCCCGCGCGTCCCGGATCTCGCGGTAGAGGGCCGAGTTCTCGAGGGCCACCGCGCCCTGGCCCACGAACGCGGCGAGCAGGGCCAGCTCGTCCTCGGTGTAAGTACGGCCCGCCGCGTCGCCGAGCTCCAGCACCCCGATGACCCGGTCTCCCGCCTTGAGCGGCATCGCGAGCACCGAGCGGAAGGCGGCCGCGCGCACCTGCTCCGCGGCCCAGTCCGGCAAGGCGATCTTCGGGTCGGCGAGCACGTCGGGGGTCCAGACGCTCCGCTCCTCGGCCACCGCGCGGCCCACCGCGCCCTCGCCCACCATCACGCTCCGGCCGCGCCATGCCTCCGCGTCGCCGATGCCGGCGGCCGCGATGCAGAGGAGTCGCCCGGTCTCGCGCTCGAGGCGATAGAGCGTCGAATGGCGGGCGTCGAACACGCGAACCACCGAGGTCGCGATCTGGCGGGCCACGTCCGCGGGCTCGAGACCGCCGGCCAGCTCGCGCCCCGTCTCGATGAGGGCGGCGGCCGACATCTCGGTACGGCGTCGCTCGGTGATGTCCGAGTGGGCGATGACCGCGCCGCCCCCCTCGAGCGGAGTCACCGTGAGCATGAACCACCGCGGGTCGTCCGATCCGTGACTGGCGTAGTCGAGGGTGAAGATCGTCAGCTCCCGCCGGAGCACGCGAGCGATACCCGCCGGCGCCCGGGGGCTCCGCGGGCAGCCCGCCATCGCCCCGTCGCGGCAGATCGCGAAGTAGTCCAGGCCCACTCCCTCCGCGACCGCGGGGCCGGCGCCGTTCTCCCGGCCGAAGCGCCGCCACGCCTCGTTCGCGGCCGCGATGACGCCCCGGTCGTCGACGATCACGGTCATCGCGGGGAGCGCATCGAGCAGGACCCGGCCCAGTCCACCGGCCCATGCGCCCGGCGTCGCCGGGTCCGCAACGGCACCGGTCGACGTCCCGCGCAGCGGTCCTCGACCACCACCCATGGTCACGCGCTGGTCCGCCAGGGCTCGATCTCCCGCGCTACACCGAGCGCTGGAACTCCCGCGCGGAGATCCCGTACCGCTTCATCTTTCCGTGCAGCGTGGTGTAGTTCGTGCGCAGCAACCGCGCCGCGTGGCTCTTGTTGCCGAGCGTGCTGGCCAGCGCGCGACGGATCGCCTCCGCCTCCGCCCGGGTCACCGCCGACTCGACGATCTGCCGGAGCGAGAAGAGCCCGACGCGCATCGGGGCGCGGCTCTCCGCCTGCGCATCGGCCAGCGGCGGGCGCGGAGCCTCGACGGCGGGCTGCGACGGAGCCACGAGATCGGGGACGGACATCCACATCGGGGCGGCCTCGAGAGTGTTCATGCCTTGCTCTCCTTCAGTGGTGGTCACGTGGTACGAAACCGCACTGGTAGCAGGGCAAGTGCAGTGCCATGGCGCTCGACCCGTGGTCGAGCGCCGGGCTCGAACGATCTCCGCTATTTAGGTGATCGACCGAGGGGGGCGCGGCCGGTGGAGACCGCGGGCAATAGCGGAGCGGCACCAGAGCTATGGCGACGGCGCCATAGGGAGCGAGCGAGGGATGACGCGGCCTAGCGGGGCGTGAAATCCCGGGCCGAGATGCCGTAACGCTTCATCTTCGAGTGGAGCGTGGTGTAGTCGGTCCGGAGCAGGCGCGCGGCCTGGCTCTTGTTGCCCTTGGTGGACTCGAGCACGTGGCGGATGACTTCCCGCTCGGCCTGGACCGCGGCCAGCTCGGCGACCTCGCGCAGCGAGAGGTCCTCTCCCCCGGCTCGGCGGCGGCGCGCGACGGCGCGGGGGCCGACGCGCTGAGGGCGGGGATGTGCTCGGGCGTCACCACGTCGGTCGCGAGCAGCGCCGCCTTGCGCACCACGTTGCGCAGCTCGCGGACGTTGCCGGGCCAGTCGTGGTGCAGCAGGACCTGCATGGCCTCGTCCGAGATCCGCCGCACCGGCCGGCGCAGCTCCATGCTCACCTCGTCGAGGAAGCGCGGTGAGAGGTGCATGATGTCCTCCCGACGGCTCCGCAGCGGGGGGAGGGCGATCGCGAACTCGCTGAGGCGGTAGTACAGGTCGGCGCGGAACCGCCCCGCTTTCACGCTCTCCTCCAGCTCGGAGTTGGTCGCCGCGATGATGCGCGCGTCCACCGCCACCGCCCGCGCGGCGCCGAGCGGGTTCACCTCGCGCTGTTCGAGAGCCCGCAGGAGCTTCGCTTGCGTGGCGAGCGGCACGTTTCCGATCTCGTCGAGGAACAAGGTCCCGCCCTTGGCCAGCTGGAAGTGACCCTCCCGGCGGGCCTGCGCCCCGGTGAAGGCGCCCCGCTCGTGCCCGAACAGCTCCGACTCCACGAGGGTCTCCGGGATCGCGCCGCAGTCGACCGCCACGAACGACGCCTGGCGGCGCGGGCTCTGCTGGTGGATCGCGCGCGCCACCAGCTCCTTGCCGGTCCCGGTCTCGCCCTGGACCAGGACCGTGAAGTTCGACTCCGCCACCTGGGCCACCTGCTGGATCACCTGCGCGATCGCCGGGCTGCCGCCCATGCGCTCGGCCAGCGAGCTGCCTTGCCCCTGCCGCTTCAGCTCCTCGATGCGCGAGTGCAGCCGGTGGCGCTCCACCGCCCGCTCGAGGGTCAGGATCAGCAACTCCACGTCGAAGGGCTTGGTCAGGTAGTCGTAGGCTCCCAGCTTCATCGCCCGCACCGCGGTGGCCAGGTCGGCGTGGGCGGTGCAGATGATGACCGGGACCTCCGCGTCGAGGCGCTTGATCTCGGGCAAGGCGTCCATGCCGTTCATGCGCGGCATGCTCAGGTCCATCAGGATCACCGCGGGGCGCTCGCGCGGCACCGCCTGGAGGGCGGCGGCCCCGTCCGCGGCGCTAACCACTTCGTAGCCCTTGCTCTGGAGGACGGCCGCGAGGAGTGATCGGATCTCGGCCTCGTCGTCGACCACCAGGATCTTGATCACCGGCTCATCCCGTGGCGCGGAGCTGGTAGATCGCGACGTGGCGGATCGAGGCCACCGGCCGCGTCCCTTCCGCCACCAGGAGCAGGTCCAGCTCCACGAACTCGTGCCCCTTGCCCTGGAAGAGGTTCTTCACCTTGGCGCGGGTGGCCAGACGCTCGCCGAGCCGGGGCACGGTGAGATGCTGGCCGTGGCTCTCCACGTGGATCCACGGGCTCACCCGCACGTTGCGGTCCAGTGCCCGGTTGGCCTGGTCGAGGTAGAGCCCGGGGTGCGCGGGCGCGTCGGCACCCTGGTAGACCGGCAGCGTGTCGGTCACCCGCGTGAGGAACGCGTCGATCACCGGCCGCTCGAGCAGCAGCTCGGGCGTGCCCAGGATCGTGTGCCCCGCGAGGTGGGCCCGGGTCGCCACCGGGCGCTCGGCGGGGAGCGGCGCGGCGGGATAGGCGGCCAGCTCCGGCAGCGCCAGCAGCGGACCCAGCGGCAGGCCCATCGTCGCGGTGGCGCACACCTCGTCCTCGTCGTTCACCACCCGGGCCTGGATCGTGACCTCGTCCTTGGAATGCGCGGCGACGCTCGTGCGCACCGTGACCGGCTGGCCGAAGTAGACGGGCTTGGCGAAGCGCACCGAGAACCGGCCGTGATCGAGCCAGGCGCCGCCGAGCGCGGCCACCACCGGGCGCGTCATCCACGCGTAGACCGTCACGCCGGGCACCAGCCCGCCGCGAAAACCGAACTCGCGGGCGAGCCCGTCCTCGTGGATCTTGTTCTCCCACGCGTCGTGCGTCGGGGTGGCGCTCACCCGGTATTCCGGGAGCTCGGTCCCCACGACGAGGGCGTCGAGGCTCATCCCGTCCTCAGGGCTTGGGACTGGTGCCGCCGTAGCCTCCGGCGAGATCCTGCTCCGCGTTCCACCGGACCCAGGTCGTCTCGAGCGGATCCACCGCGAGCGCGACCGGCTGCGCGGGAACGCCCGACGCGGGAACGACGAGCTGCTGCGGGCCCGTCAGTGTCCGCTCCCACTGCCGGTCCGGCCCCGCGCACACCGCGCTCCCGTGATGGACCTGCACGAGGAGGGCGCCGTCCGCGCTGCGTCGGAGCCCCACCCCGGCGCCGCGGACCGTGACCACCGCCGGCCCGGCCCGCACCTCGATCTGCGTCGGCGCGGGGCTGCCCGGCAGCACCGCGACCCAGAGCCATCCGCTGTCGAGCCGGATTCTGGTTGGGCCCGGCGTGGTCGCGGCTCCGTCGGAGGCCATCACCGCGATCTGCGAGCGCGAGCCGAGCCGCAACGCCTGACCGCTGGCGGTCCGGATAGTGACTCGCCCGCCCAGCTGGGTGCGGAGGCTGTCGCCTTCTCCCACCTCGGCGCGCAGGGCGGCGGGCGTCCACGCGGGCGTATCCTTCCGGTGCAGCTCGGCGACGCCGCCGAGCGTGACGAGCTGGGCGGGCAGCTCGCGCGGCTGCGCCCACGCTCCCGGAGCGACGGCACCGACGAGGAGGACGACCCCACCCAGGATGGCCGCCCGCAAGATCTTGGGCACGCTCAGACCTCCGTGGACTTCGGTTGGTGTCCCGCACAGCGTAGCACGGGCAGCCGTGGATACTTCGCAAACGCCGGGTCCCGGCTCGCGAGCGCGCAGAGCCAGAACGCGGATCCGCGTCCCGACACGATGCGGCGGCCGTGCGCGCAGTCGGCGCAGAGTCCGGGATCGTCGGTCGACGCGCGCGCCCCCGCCGCCGGCCCGGAAATGGCTAGCGGCCGGTGAAGCGCGGCGGCCGCGTGTCGAAGAAGGCCGCGCTTCCCTCGCGCGCGTCGTCGGAGAAGACCGCCCGCGAGGACTCGAGGGCCGGGAGCGTGGTGCCGCGGTCGGCCACCTCCACGAGCAGCACTAGCTCGCTCACTCCGGCTCCTCCTCGAGCAGCGCGAGGAACTGGCTCAGGATGCGCGCGGTGGCGCCCCAGACCAGGTCCTCGGCCGAGACCTGGTAGAAGAGGACCGGGTGGGGCTCGCCGTCCCGCTCCCACAGCTCGGTGCGGAAGATGGAGGGGTCGCGCAGGGTGGCCAGCGGCACCTCGATGACGCGCTCGATCTCGCGGCCGTCCGGCTTGAACTCGACCGGGTCCCGCACGATCCCCACCACGGGAGTGATCACGAAGTTGGTGGCCCGCGTCGGGGTGTCGTCGAGCAGGCCCAGCACCTCCACCGCCTCGGCGGGCAGCCGGATCTCCTCCCACGCCTCGCGCAGCGCGGTCTCGACGCGTGAGCCGTCGCTGGTCTCGACCACCCCGCCCGGGAACGAGAACTGCCCCTTGTGGTGAGGCACCCCGGACGTCTTCTTGGTGAAGACCAGGTGGGGTCCGCCGTGATCGGTGACCGGCACCAGCACCGCCGCCGAGACCAGGTCGTTCCGGTCGAGGGTCACGCGCGGGCGGCGGCTCAGCGCCGCGTCGAGGCGTCTCCGCAGGGCCTCCAGGTCCATCCCGCGGTCAGACGAACCGGCACGACACGCTGCCGAGGCGCGTGAAGGAGGCGCGCGCGGACTGGCCGGCGGTGGGACGCAGCACCTTCGAGATGGAGCCGGTCAGCACGATGTCCCCCGCGCGCAGGCCGCGGCCCATCCGGCCGAGCGTGTTGGCGGCCCAGGCGAGCGACACCAGCGGATTGCCCAGTACCTCGGCCGCGGTCTGGGTGGCGACGATCTGGCCATCCTGCTCGAACACGACGCCCTCGAGGGCCAGGTCGAGGCCGGCGAGCGGCGTGAGCGGCCGGCCCAGCACGATGGCGTTGGTGTACACACCGTCCGCGATCACGTCGACCCCGCGCGGGGTGCCGCTCAGGCGGAAGTCGATCAGCTCGAACGACGGCATCGCCCCCTCCACCGCGAGCAGCGCGGAGGCGGCGGTCACGCCCGGCCCGGCCAGATCCGCCTTGAGGAGGAAGGCCACCTCGACCTCCACGCCCGGCGCGATGAAGCGCGCGACGGGCACCGCGTCCCCGCTCCCGAAGACGCCGGAGCCGAGCAGGAAGCCCAGGACCGGCTCGGTCACCCCGTGCCGCTCCTGGAGCGCGGCGGTGGTGAAGCCCACCTTCCATCCGATCACGCGCTCCCCGCGCCCGATCAAGGCCTGCTCGAGCTCTCGCTGGAGGGCATACGCGCGCTCGAGCGTGAGATCGGGCGTGGATTCGCTCAGCGGGCTCGCCGGCCGGCGGCCCAGGCGACCCGCGAGGAGGTGCTCGACGGGAGAGGCGGTCACGGAGCGGCCCGGCTCAGCGGGCCACGGGTCGCGGCTGCAGTCGATCGACGACGGCGGCCAGGACCCCCGCAGCGCTCCCGCGCACCAGCAGGTCCGCCCGGCCGTCGTGCGGGGTCTCGGTCAGGTTCACGATCGCGAGGAGGGCGCCCGCATCCTTGGCGTGGAGCGGCATGTACGCGGCGGGGTAGACGACCAGCGACGAGCCCACCACCAGGAACAGATCGCTGGCCCGGGCGCGGCGCTCCGCCTCCTCCAGCTCCACCCGCGGCATCGCCTCGCCGAACATGATCGTGCGCGGCTTGATGATGCCGCCGCAGGGCGGATCGCACATCGGGATCGCCACGCCCGCGTCGAGCCACTCCTGCACGCGCTCCCGCTCGTACGCCTGCTCGCAGGTCAGGCAGCGCGCGCGGGTGGCGTTGCCGTGCAGCTCGATGACCCGATCGGCCGGAAGCCCCGCCCGCTGGTGGAGGTTGTCGATGTTCTGGGTGATGACGCAGTCGAGCTTGCCGAGCCGCCACAGGGTCACCAGGGCATGGTGGCCGGGATTCGGCTCGGCCCGCCGGATGACCGGGAAGGTGGTACGGCCGAGCTCCCAGTAGCGGCGCCGGCCGGCCTCGCTCCCCATGAAGTTCTGGAAGGTGAACTCGTTGGGATCGAAGCGGTCCCAGACCCCGCCCGGACTGCGGAAGTCGGGGATGCCCGACTCGGTGCTGACGCCGGCGCCGGTGAACGCGACGATGCGGCCGGCGCTCGAGACGAAGTCGGCCAGCCGCTCGACTTCGGACGACATCACGAGCGGCGCTTCTTCTTCGCTTTCGAGGCTTTCCTGGCCGGCCGCTTCTTGGCCGCTTTAGGCTTGGTCTTGGGCCGGGCGGGAGTCGGGCGGACCTTCGGTCGGCTGGCCAGATGTGCCTCGTTCCGGGTCCCGACGCCGCCCCGCATCCGGGGTCCGCTCGCGATGGCCTTGATCCACGCGGCGAGATCGGCGGCCAGCTCGGGGTAGGCGTGGTCGCGGTAGGTCTCGAGCGCCCGGAGGGCGGCCGGGTCCTTCCACGGCTTGAGCACGAACGGCGCCTCCGGATCCTGCAGGTCGAAGGGCGCCTCGGTGGCCATGGTCATTACGATGTAGCGCCGGGTCAGCTCTGGCATGTCGATCGCCTCGCGTCGCTCATAGCGGGCCGCCGCGTGCCCGCCCGTCGCGCGCTCAGGGCTGGGAGAGAACCGCGGCCGCGGAAACCGATCCGGGGCCGCCCAAGTCATGGGCCAGCCTCATGTCCGCGCCGGCCACCTGCATCCGGCCGGCGCCCACGAGCTGGTCGTGCGTGATCGCCACTGCGCCCCCGAGTCCACTCACCGCCCTCTCCCTCCGACGCCCGCCGTCCGTCCGAGCCGTCCAAGCCTACTCTGGCGTTGCCCGGAGGTGCAAGCCTCGTGTCCTGTGGCAGAATCGCGCCATCATGCGCGCGATGCTGTTGCGGACGCAGGCACCCGTCGCGACCGCGCCGCTCGAGCGAGCCGAGGTCACCCCGCCGGCACCGGGGTTCGGGGAGATGCGGGTGCGGGTCCGCTGCTGCGCGACCTGCCGCACCGACCTGCACATCGTCGAGGGAGATCTCGCGCCCCGCCGCCTGCCGATCGTGCCCGGCCACCAGGCCATCGGCACCGTCGAGGAGCTCGGCCCGGGCGCGGAACGATTCCACCCCGGCGACCGGGTGGGCATCGCGTGGCTCCGCTCGACCTGTGGTACGTGTGCCTTCTGCACGGCCGGGCGGGAGAACCTGTGCGAGCGCTCGCACTACACGGGGTGGACCGACGATGGCGGCTACGCGGAGTACTGCTGCGTGCCCGAGGCGTTCGCCTACGCCATCCCGCCCGGGTTCGACGACGCGGAGGCCGCGCCCCTGCTCTGCGCCGGCATCATCGGCTACCGGGCCCTGCGACGGAGCCAGCTCGCGCGGGGCGGGCGCCTCGGCCTCTACGGCTTCGGCTCCTCGGCCCACATCACGCTGCAGATCGCCCGGCACTGGGGCTGCCCGGTGTACGTCTCCACCCGTGACGCCGCTCATCGCCGTCTGGCCCTCGCCCTGGGCGCCCGCTGGGCGGGAGGGCCCGGCGAGGCGCTCCCGGAGCGCGTGGAGTCGGCCATCGTCTTCGCGCCGGCCGGCGACCTGGTCCCGGTCGCGCTGCAGAACCTCGAGAAGGGCGGGACGGTGGCCCTGGCCGGCATTCACATGACCGACGTGCCCGCGATGGCCTACGAGCCGAACCTGTTCTGGGAGAAGACGCTCCTGAGCGTCACCGCGAATACCCGGAGCGACGGCCACGAGCTCCTGGCCGAGGCCGCCGCCATCCCGATCCGGCCACGGATCACGCGCTACGCGCTGGCCGACGCCAACGCCGCGCTGCAGGCCTTGGCCGGGGATCGCGTGGAAGGCACCGCGGTCCTGATGGTCGACTGAGGCCCGACCGGCCTTCCAGTAGCCGGCTACCCGAGGCCGAGGAGCCGGGGGACCACGAGGGTGACCCAGGGCACCAGAATCACGACGAGGAGCCCCACGCACATCATGTAGACGTAGGGCATCATCGCGCGGGTCGCGCGGTCGCCCGGGATGTTGGCGATCCCGCACGCGATGAAGAAGCCGACGCCGATCGGGGGCAGGAACAGCCCGATGCCGGTGGCCGCGACCACCACCGTGCTGTAGTGGATCACGTCGATGCCGAGCCGGGTCACCACCGGCATGAAGGTCGGCAGCAGGATCACCACCGCGGGCAGCCCTTCCAGCACCGCGCCCAGCACGATGAACAGCAGCGCGGTCAGGGAGAGGAACACGAGGTTGCCGCCGGGCACCGCGAGCATCGCCTTCAGCAGGAGCTGTGGGATCTGCTGCACCGCGAGCACCCACGCCACCACCGCGGCGGTGCCGAGGAGGAAGCAGACCGCGGCGGTCACCACCGCGCTGTGCACGAGGATGCGCGGCAGGTCGGCCCAGGCGATCTCGCGGTACACGAAGACGCCGACGATGAAGGCGTAGATCACCGCGAGCACCGCGGCCTCGGTCGGGGTCACGACCCCGCCCAGGATGCCGCCGAAGATGATGGCGGGCAGGCCGAGCGGGATGACCGCGTCGGCGAAGGCGCGCCGGATGTCGCCCCAGGACGCGCGCGCCCGCGCCTCGATGCCGCTCCGGCCCGCGTCGTACCAGATGTAGGCCATGATCGCGAGGGCCAGCACCACCGCGGGCAGGAACCCGGCCGCGAAGAGGGCGGCCACCGAGACGTTGGCGACCGAGCCGATCACGATCATCAGGATGCAAGGCGGGACCAAGATGCCCATCGCGGAGGCGGCCGACACCACCGCCACCGCCTGCTCGGGCCGGTAGCCCGCGCGCAGCATCGGCGGGATCATGGTGGAGCCGATGGCGGACACGTCGGCCACCGTGGAGCCGGAGATCCCGGAGAAGATGTACTCCGCGACCACCACCGCCATCGAGAGCCCGCCCCGGATCCAGCCCACCAGCACCTGGGCCAGGCGGACGAGGCGCACCGCGATGCCGCCGGTCTCCATGAAGGCGCCGGCCAGGATGAAGAGCGGGATCGCGAGCAGCACGAACGAGTCCACCCCCTCGAAGATCTGCTTGACGATCACGGTGAGCGGGTACTCCCCGCTCCACCAGAGGCCGATGAAACCGGCCACCCCGATGACGAAGGCCACCGGGATTCCCAGCAGGAGAAGGACCACGAAGGAGACCGCGATGATCGGGATCATGCCGCGGCCGGGCCCGGCACCCCGCGGAGGGCGCGCCAGAGGTGCGGCAGGCTGTAGAGGATGATCAGGACGCCCCCCGCCGGCACCGACAGGTAGACGTACTGCTTGGAGAGGCCCATCACCGGCGTGCGCTGGAACTGGCCCAGCTCCACCAGCTTCCAGCCCTGCTGGATCAGGAGCAGGCCGAACCCCATCACCACCAGCACCCCGACCACGTGGGCGACCCGCCGAAGGCCGGGCGGGAAGCGGTCGACCAGGAGGTGCAGGCGGAAGTGGGCGCTGCGCCGCACCCCCACCGCCGCGCCCAGGAACACGATCCACACGAAGAGGAGGCGGGCGATCTCGTCGTACCAGGTGAACGTGCGGGCCATCACGTAGCGGGAGAAGACCCCGAGAAATACGTCCGCGCACAGCACCACCATCATCACCAGCAGCAGGCCCTCGACGACCTGCGAGAGCGCCCGGGCCACCACGGACTACTTCGACGCCGCCTGGACCGCCGACCGGAGCCGGGTCATGAACTCCTTGCCCACCTGGCCTTCGACGTAGTCGTAGGCCGGCTTCATGAGGGCCTGGAACGCCCGGATGTCCTTCACGTCGTTGATCTGTACCCCCGCCTTCTTCATCACCTCGAAGTCGCTCTTCTCCTTCTCGACCTCGAGACGACGGTGGAGCTGGCAGGCGTCCTTCATCGAGTCGTCCACCACTTTCTGGACGTCGGCGGGAAGGGCCTGGTCCTTCTTGAGGTTCATGAACCACGCGATCGGCGGGTACGAGTGCCGGGTCAGCGAGTAGTACTTGGTCACTTCCTGGAACTTGTCCGAGGTGAACGTGAACGACGGCAGCTCCATCCCGTCGATCGTCCCCTGCTTCATCGCGAGGTACACCTCCACGTAGGCCATCGGCACCGGGTTCGCGCCCATCGCCTTCATCATGGCCACGTAGGTCGGCGACTCCTGGACGCGGATGGTCTGCCCCTTCATGTCGTCGGGAGTGACCACCGGGCGCTTGTTGGACATCATGTTGCGAAAGCCCCACCCGCCGCCGAAGCAGAAGGCCTTCAGGTTCTTGCTCTCCATCTTCTTGAGCAGCTCCTGCCCGAGGGGCCCGTCCATGACCTTCCACACCTGCTCGCGGGTCGACCAGAGGAAGGGCAGGTCGAGGGCCTGGTAGAGCGGCTCGAACATGCCGCCCACCGGCGCGCTGCCGATCGCGACCACGTCGATGGTGCCGAGCTGCACGCCCTCGAGATGCGCGCCTTCTCCCTTGGCCAGCGCGTTGGCGATGTGGACGTCGACCTTGATCCGGCCCCGGCTCTTCTCGGCGAGCTGCTTGGCGAATTGCTCCATGGTGTCGTTCAACGGGTTGCCACCCGCGGTCACCGTGCCGGCCTTCCACACGTACTGAGGCGCGGGCTGGGCCGGCGCGACGGAGGCCGAGCCCACGACCGCGATCGAGGAAAGAGCCAACCCGAGACCCAGGCGACGGTGCATGGTCAGTTCTCCTCGAGATCGAAGTGCACGCGGAGCGGGGTCGGGTCGCGTCATCGGGAGCCGCCTCTGTGTAACACGCGGGCTCCTGGAGGGTCAAGGCGGGGAGCCCCTGGACTTCGGCCCCGGCCCGGGGCAGGCTGGGGTCGCCGCCGCTGCCGCGGCCCACACTCGCCCCACCACGGAGGAGAGCACGATGACGGACCCGACTCTCGATGGGCTGCACGGACGCCTGGAGCGCCTGGAGCGCGAGGTCACGTGGTGGCGCCGCGCGGGCATCGCGGCGCTGGCCTGCGTGGGACTGCTCGGCGCGGTGGCGGCCACCGTCAGCACCAGCCCGGACGAGGTGAAGACGCGCCGGCTGGTGATCACCGACGGCGACGGGCGCGCGCGCGCCGTCTTCACGGTGGACGATAGCGACCGCACGCGCCTCTCGCTCACCGATCGCGACAACGGCACCACCGCCGATCTCACCGTGGTCCCCGGGCAGTCCGCCGCGCTCTCCCTCGCCCGCGCGGGAGCCCAGGCGCAGCTCGCCGCCACCGGCGACAACGGTCAGCTCTCGGTCGGCACGCGCGGCCAGCGCGGATGGCTGGTCGCAGCCCCGAGTGGGTCGAGCCTCGGGCTCGGCAACGAATCGGGCAAGCCGCAGGTCTCGCTCGCCACCAGCCCCACGCTTGCCCCCAGCCTGCTGCTCTCGGACCGCGACGGCAACGCGGTGTGGAAGGCCCCGTAGACGAAAATCGTCGCTTTTCTAGACAATTTGTAAGCGCGGGGGCGCGCTCGGACCCGTGTTATCAGCCGGTTAGACCCTCCGCTCCGTGGCATTCCTCTTGCTCGATCCGTCACCCTTTGGAGCACCTTCATGCCCCAGGGACCGATCAATCGTGAGGTGGCGTTCGCCGGCCAGCAGGTCCGGCGCAAGGTGATCTTCGCCCTCACCCTCTGCTCGGTCCTCCCGCTGCTGCTCCTCACCTATGCCTTCAGCACGCCGGTCCGCGAGCTGCTGGGCCCGCTCGCCGGGCTGGCCGACCTGATCAGCATCCCGGCGCTCCTGGTCTTCACCGCGATCCTGATGGCGGGCGGCGCCTTCGTGGTGTGGGACATCGCGACCGCGCTGTCACGCGCGGCGCAGATCAGCAACGAGGAGAACCCGGAGCTGCCCGCCGAGCCCGGCCGCAAGGACGAGATCGGCACCCTCATGAGCTCCTTCGCGCGCATGCTCGCGACCATCGAGCAGCAGTCGCAGGAGATCAACGAGTTCCCCCGCCGGCTCGACCAGCTGATCCGCGAGGCCTTCCGCGACTCCCTGACCAGCCTGCCCAACCGGGCGCTCTTCATGGACCGTCTCTCTCACGCCCTCACGCGCGCCGAGCGGGCGGGGACGAACCTGGCCGTGCTCTTCCTCGACCTTGATCGCTTCAAGATCCTGAACGAGACCCTCGGCCACGAGGTCGGCGACCGCCTGCTGGTAGAGGTCGGGCATCGCATCGCCGCGTGCCTGCGGCCCGAGGACACCGTGGCCCGCCTGGGCGGCGACGAGTTCGGCCTGCTCCTCGAGGACACCGCCGACCTGGCCGGCGCCACCGCGGTGGCGGAGCGGGTCTCCACCGAGATCCAGCGTCCCTTCGTGGTCGAGGGCCGCGACGTCCTGATCTCGGCCAGCATGGGCATCGCCCTGACCGCGGGCGGCTCCATGCAGCCCGACGATGTACTCCACAACGCGGATCTCGCGATGTACCAGGCGAAGGCCGAGGGACGCGGGCGCTACGAGCTGTACCAGCCGGGGCTCAGCGTGTCCACCCGCGAGCGCCTGGATCTGCAATCGGACCTCCGCACCGCGGGCGCCCGCCAGGAGCTGACCCTGCGCTATCAGCCGGTGGTGACCCTCGCGACCCTCCGACCCGTCGAGGTCGAGGCTCTCATCCGGTGGGATCACCGGCGTCGCGGGGCCCTGCTCCCTGCCGACTTCATCGCGCTATCCGAGGAGACCGGGTTGATGGTGCCGATGGGCCAGTGGGTCCTGCGCGAGGCCTGTCGCCAGACCCGGGCCTGGCAGGGTGACGGCTCGGCGACGCCACCGCTGGTGGTGGGCGTCAACCTCTCGGCGAGCCAGTTCGAGCGCGACGCGCTGCC
>Ga0137393_10000904_pt1 | contig 18599 bp, 18 predicted proteins | sample 15con2h34BmetaG_FD_101396 | JGI IMG/M metagenome (GOLD analysis project Ga0137393, IMG submission 101396) | Vadose zone soil microbial communities from Angelo Coast Range Reserve, California, USA - 15con2h3.4B metaG | ecosystem: Environmental > Terrestrial > Soil > Vadose zone > Saprolite...
CCAAGGTGGGGCAAACGCCGTTAGGCGCGCCTGAGTATGCGAACCATAATACCTACGTGGTGGTCACCGTCAATCGCCGTCTCGTTGAGGACGTCATCTCCGCCACTCGGACCGTCAGTGGGCATTCAGCGTCTTCCGCGCGCCAAAGTCAGTGGTGATGTAGGTACGAATTCGGTCGCGCGTTTCTTCGTCAACGGGAGTCTGATCGAGCAAGGACAGTAATCGTTCCTGGGAAACGATTCCGCGTTGAGCAAGCTCGCGCGTGAAGATCAGGTCCTTCTCCCGGCGCGCGACGTATTTGGCAATCGCGAGGTCGTGAGGATCCAGGCAGAGGCCTCGTACGCCGTCGGTATCCCCAGGAGGGAGATTGACCAGCCGCCCTTTCCAGCCCTTGGGAAGTATCGCAGTCTTGTCATCGACGGGATCTGCATAGTATCCAAAGCTCTCATGAAACGGCGAATAGGCACCGATCACCTCCAGCCACTCAGTCCGATCGGCCTTTTTCAAGGCCATGAGATCGACCTCGAAAGACTTGACGAGGTCATCGGGAAGATCGGGATATTTTCCGTGAAGAGACTGGCTGCCGATGATTATGAACTGCTTCTCACCGGTTATACGTCCGGCGGCGCGCAGCACATGATCAACCTCCCGCTTCTTCATTCAGTTTCCTTACTTCCTCCCGCGATAGAAGTCCGACGAATGGCATCGATTGCCGTAACCTCACGGCGTTCTCGTCGCGTCCAAGCATTACCGCAAAAAGTGCCCCGTCGTCTTCGGTTTGCGCGATTTCTCGCCATTCATCGTAAGCCGGACCCCACGTGCCCTGGTTCTTCCATCGATGCAAATTCGCTAGCATCTGGGCTCGTATTTGTCTTGGCGTGCAGTTGCGTACCACTGCAACAGCGAAAGACCGCTTGAGTTCGTCCAATGCCTGATGTGACAAGCCACCACGTGCCGGGGGCCGGATGTGATGATCGGTGAGGTCCAATTGATCGCCCTCGCCCACATTCCATGCGTCGAGGGTAGCTTTCGGGAGAATGACCCCCAGGGAATTGCCCACACGCCGAATCGTCAGCTTCATTCAGACATTATAACAAGTTATAACATCCCGCAGCAAGGCAAAGCTTCAACTCGGGCTCCTCAGCAGGCGTGCTAAGGTTCTCTACCCCGCGATATACCGCTCCAGCTGCTCGATGTGCTCGCTCTGCTCCTGGATGACGGCTTTGACCAGGTCGCCGATCGAGAGTATTCCCATCACGCGGCCGTTCTTCACGACCGGCAAATGCCGAAATCGCCCCTCGGTCATGACTTCCATGCAGTGGTGCACCGTATCCTCCGGCGTCACGCTGACGGCAGGCGAACTCATGATGTCGCTCACGGGTGTGTCGTGCGATGAGCGGTTTTTCAGGATCACCTTACGGGCGTAATCGCGCTCGGAGATGATTCCCAGCAGTGACCCCTGGCTCATGACCAAGAGCGCACCCACATGCCGGGTCGCCATGACCTCGATGGCGTGCAGCACGGAATCCTGCGGTGCAACCGAGAAAATCTCAGTGCCCTTCAACCTCAGCAATTGACTGACGATTTGCATAGTTCCCCCCAAAAGCTTCGTTCAGGGCGCTGCAGCGGCTACGCATCTGACTATACTCCCGCCCAATCGGAGGACAAGTAGCCCCCAAATGCCATGACTGAACCCGAATTCCAGCCCCCTGTCGCCGCGGTGCGACCTCACATTGTTGCTTCGCCGCACGGCGACAGAACGGACCCCTATTACTGGCTGCGGGACGACGAGCGGACGAATCCGGAGGTGCTGGCCTACCTCGCGGCCGAGAATGCGTATTGGGAACGGTGCACGGCCGCCGGCAAACCGTTCGAGAACGCGCTCTACGAGGAAATCATCTCTCGGGTCAAACAAGACGATTCCAGTGTGCCGTACCGCATGCACGGCTACTGGTACCACACACGCTTCGCCCCCGGGCAGGAACACCCCATCTTTGGGCGGCGCAAGGGTTCGCTCGAAGCGCCCGAGGATGTCATGCTCGACGCCAATCTGCTTGCCGTGGGGCACGACTACTATCGGATCGGCGCCATGGAAATCTCGCCGGATTCAGAATGGCTCGCGTTCTGCGAAGACACGGTCGGCAGACGCCAATACACCTTGCGCTTCAAGAATCTGCGTACCGGCGAGATTCTTGACACGGCAATTTCCGATGTCGAGTCCGACCTCGCCTGGGCCAACGACAACCGGACCATCCTGTACGTCGCAAAGGATCCCGAGACCTTGCTCGGCCTCTACGTCAAAAAGCACGTGCTGGGCCAAGACCCGCGCCACGACACCCTGGCATTCGAGCAAACGGACAAGAGTTTCTACACGGGCGTGTCCAAATCGAAATCCGAGCGCTTCATCTTCATCCACATGGAAAGCACGGTGTCCTCGGAGTGGCAGTACGCGCACGCCGACGATCCCGCGCTCGAGTTCAGGACCTTCCTGCCGCACGAACGCGATCACGAATATCAATTGGAACATCTCGGCGGCGTCTTCATCGTCAGAACCAATTGGCAGGCCAAGAATTTTCGGCTGATGCAGGTGCCGATCGGCCAGAACGGCGACCGCGCCGGCTGGCGGGACGTCGTCCCCCATCGCGACGATACCTTCATCGAGGACTTCGACGTATTCAACGGATTCCTCGCCGTGTCGGTCCGCAGCGGCGGCCTCGCCAAAATCTCCATCGCACCCTGGACGCCCGGCGGCGCGGTGCAGGGCGGCGCAGTGCAGGGCGGCGCGGAATTCTTCATCGCGAGCGACGAGGCTGCCTATGCCACGTCGCTATCGGTCAATGCCGAGCTCGACACGGAAATCGTGCGCTACGCGTATTCCTCGCTCACCACGCCGACCACCATCTACGATTACAACGTGCGTACCGGAGAGAAGATTCTGCTGAAACGCGATCCGGTCGTCGGCAGCTTCGACCCAGCGAATTATCGAACCGAATTCCTGTTCGCTATGGCGCGCGACGGCACGCGAATTCCCGTATCGCTGGTGTACCGCAACGGCCTGGCCCGGGACGGTTCCGCGCCGCTGCTGCAATACGCTTACGGAGCGTACGGTCTGTCCACCGACCCGAGCTTTTCATCGGCGCGCCTCAGCCTGATCGACCGCGGTTTCATCTATGCCATCGCCCATGTGCGCGGTGGCCAGGAAATGGGCCGCGCCTGGTACGACAATGGCCGCAAGCTCCACAAGATGAATTCGTTCGCCGATTTCATCGACGTCACGCGCCATCTGGTCGCAGAGCGCTACGCCGCCAAGGACAAGGTATTCGCCATGGGCGGCAGCGCCGGCGGCTTGTTGATGGGGGCGATTGCCAACCTGAGTCCCGACGATTACCGCGGCATCGTGGCGCAGGTGCCCTTCGTCGATGTGGTCACCACCATGCTGGACGATAGTATCCCGCTCACCACCAATGAGTACGACGAGTGGGGTAATCCCAACGAGCGCGAAGACTATGGCTACATGCTGTCGTATTCCCCCTACGACAACGTCCGGGCTCAGGGCTACCCTGCGATGTTCGTCACTACGGGCCTATGGGACAGCCAGGTGCAGTATTACGAACCGGCGAAATGGATCGCCAAGCTGCGCGCCTTGAAGACCGACCCAACCCCGGTTTTTCTGCACGTCGACATGGAAGCCGGTCACGGCGGCAAATCCGGCCGCTTCCAACGGTATCGCGAGATCGCGATGGAATATGCCTTCGTGCTGGGCCAAGCAGGAATTCACGGGTAAAAAAAAGCGCCGCGAGCGGGGGAAGCTAGATCGCGGCGCCAAGATCGACTTCGGCGGGGAGAGAAAACTCGTCTCTATGCCGGCGGTAGCTCCGTCACTTCGTAGCCGACCACCGCAGAGGTAGCCGGGTCAACGATCGGAGACCCTTGGCGAAACCAGGTCGCGGCCACCCGCGTAGCGGATGCGACGCGCGCGTCGATTCCTTCGAGCGCGAACTGGCCGTCGCCGCGGCGCACCAGCAAGGTCGCCTTGCGGCACCCTTGCGGGACTAGCAATGCAATGATTTGCGAACCCACCCTTGAGGTGAAGCAAGCCGCGTGCCAGAGGACAAATGCAATCAATTCAGATGGTTAGACGAGCAGTGGGGTGACGGCGGCTGACAAGAATTGTCACTGGTGACGCGCACCGCCCGATACCGCCTCACGGGGCCGGCCCCTCGACCCGGCTACTACTGAGTGGGAAGAATCAGCACACAAGCCTGCGATTTCGCCTGCAAGGATTTGCAGATCGCGCGCGCATGTTTCTCCGTGAGCCCCGCGACCTGCAGGCGGTACAGGGTGCCGGCCGCGCTCTTCTTCGGCGCCACGGTCGGCGAGAGTCCGGCCAGAAGCTGAGGGTAGGCCTCGTCCAAGTGCTCCCATCGTTTGTTGGCGGCATCGGCGCTCGACTTGAATGCCCCGAGCTGTATGCCATAGCGCCCCTCCGGTGCGGAAGGTTTCGCGGCCTTGGCCGGTGACGCGGTTTGCGCCGGTGCCGGCGGCGGCGCTGCGGCCGGCGGCTTCGCCGGGGCGGCAGCGGCACCGCCCGCCGCCGGATTGCCGGGAGCATTCGCTGTTTCCGCTCCGGCGGGTGTGGCGTTCGACGGTGCCTGCGCCAACGTGAAGTTCTCCACGCGGATGCGGGCTTCCTCAGTCCATTTGCCCTCCGGGTACTGCTTCAGAAAAGCTTGGTAGGCCTCTTGCGTATCGGTGTCGCGCGCCTTTTGCCAATCGCGTTCCTCGTAGAGTTCCTTGACGCGCGCCTGTGCCTGCGCGGTGAATTCGCCGCTCGGATATTTCCTGATGAATTGCTCATAGGAATCGGTGGTGTTCGCCGCCCGGGTTTTCTCCCAGTCGCTTTGCTGGCGGCTGCAGCCGCAGATGCCGAGCAGCAGCGCAAAACCGAGGCCGATGACCGCTTTGTTCATGACTATTTTTGTACTCAATAGGGGTTTTCGATGAAGGTGCATTCTACTTCGATTCGCGATGTCGCGGCGACGCCAAGCTCGTCACATCACGGCCGGCCCCGGATAGGATAATAAGCCCCATGAGCGAGCAAAAACGGCGATTTTTCGAAGGCAACTCGGCGACTCCGACTTTTATCGGCGCCGAATCGGTGTTCGTCGGCAATATCCGCGGCGCGGGGCATTTCGTGGTGTCCGGCGAAGTGCACGGCGACGGCGATCTGCAGGGCGGACTCAATCTGTCCGCCACGGGAAGCTGGTACGGCTTCATCCAGGCGCAGCAGGCCATCGTCGCCGGCAAGATCACCGGGGGTCTCAACGTCAAGGACAAACTGGAAATAGGCTATACCGCGGTAATACGCGGCAAGGTCAGCGCTCGCACGATTGCCATCGCCAGGGGCGCCATCGTCGACGGCGAGATCGAAGTCACCTCGGGCGCACCCGTGCTGCAATTCGAAGAAAAGCGCGAAGGTTAGCCCAGGTATCGCTTCGCGCCGAATCTACGGAATGTCTGTCGCCATTCGCGGACAGCGATTAGTCAAGGCCCGGTTTGACTATAAGGGACGGGGTCGCATCGACCCCGTTGGCAGTTGCGCGAAGCGCATGAAAAGAGCGAAGCGCCTGAAACAGTGGTGTGTTGCGGTGGATTCACGCATCCTAGCGCGATTTCGCGCAAATCAAGGGCAATGAAACAATACGATGTAGTCGTCGTCGGCGGCGGCATTCACGGTGCCGGAGTATTGCAGGCCGCCGCGGCCGCGGGCCACAGCACGCTGCTCATCGAACGGCTCGGCCTCGCAAGCGGCACGTCCAGTCGATCGAGCAAGCTGATTCACGGAGGATTGCGCTATCTCGAATCCGGCCAGTTCGCGCTGGTGCGCGAGAGTCTGCGCGAACGCGCCATTCACTTGCGAATCGCCGCGGAGCTCGTCGAGCTCAAGCCGTTCTTCATTCCCGTTTACCGCGACACACGGCGGCGGCCCTGGCAGCTGAAGCTGGGGCTATGGATGTATGCGCTGCTCGGGGGGTTCGATGCGAGTACTCGCTTCGGCGCCGTGCCGAAACGCGAATGGCCGTCGCTCGACGGCCTTAAGACCCAGGGACTCGAGGCCGTCATTCGCTATCACGATGCGCAGACGGATGACGCCCTGTTGACCCGCGCGGTGGTGCAATCGGCGCTGTCCTTGGGGGCGGAGCTCGCGATGCCCGCGAGTTTCACGCGCGCCACGCTCACCGAAGACGCGGTCGCCGTCGTCTACGACCAAAACGGATCCTCGATGGAGTGCACGGCCCGGGTGCTGGTCAACGCGGCGGGCCCCTGGGCTCCACACGTCGGCAGCGCCATTCAACCCGCCATCCCGATTCCGGACGTGGATCTGGTGCAGGGCGCGCACATCGTTCTGCCCTTCCCGGTGACTGCCGGGATCTACTATGTTGAAAGCCCCACGGACGGCCGCGCCGTTTTCGTGATGCCGTGGCACGGCGCAACCCTGATCGGCACCACCGAAACTCCCTACCGCGGCGAACCGGACAAGGTGCACCCGCTGCCCGAAGAAGAGGAATACCTGCTCGCCGTCGCGCGCCACTATTTTCCGGGCTTCGGACACCTCACGCGCGAGCACATCACGCAGCGATTCGCCGGGCTGCGGGTTCTCCCTGCCGCGACCCAGGCGGCCTTCGACCGGTCGCGGGAAACCATATTCACCGCCGACCGCGAGCCCAAGCCGCGTGTGCTCGGCATCTACGGCGGCAAGCTCACCGGCTGGCGCGCAGCCGCCGCGCACGTCTTGGAACGAATCAGCGTGTCCCTGCCGGCGCGCCCAAGGCGGGCCGCAACGGATCAATTGATTTTGAGGAGACCTTTATGATCAAGAATGGCATGGCGGTGCTGATCCTGGCGCTGATCGCGACCCTCGCACACGCTGACGATTACCTGAGCCCCACCAACGAACGCGTCCGCCTATCGCTGGGCTTCATGTACCTGTCATCGACGACCAACATTCGATTGGACAGCAATGGTGGTTTGCCCGGCACATTGATCAACGCGGAGAACGTGCTGGGCCTGGAGAAATCCGACTTCGAACCCAAATTTCAGGCCATGGTGCGGGCCGGCGAGCGGCACCGGCTGCGCTTCGACTATTTTACCTTGGATCGAACCGGCAACGCGACGCTCTCGGCTCCCATCGTATTTCGCGACGTGGTCCTGCAAATCGGCGATCCGGTGCAGACCAACTTGAGCATGCGCACGCTCGGCATCACCTACGAATACTCGTTCATCCACCGGGAAAAGTTCGAACTCGCCGCAACTTTCGGCATCAACGACACGGACATCTCGGCGCGCGCACGCGTGTCCACCCAGGCGCGGCATGTGAATCAGACGGAAGATCAGGCGGGACCATTCCCGACCTTCGGCCTCGACTCGACCTACGTGCTGAGCAAACGATTTTATCTCGACGGCCGGGCGCAATACTTCAAATTGAACGTCGACCACCTCAGCGGCTCGCTGGGTTTTTATGAGCTCGCCGCACTCTACCGGCTGCGCCCCAACATCTCATTCGCGCTGGGCTACACCGACATCAAAGCGACCTTGACCTCGAGGCAACCGAGGACGTCCGGACAATTTGATTTCAGCTCCAAGGGCCCGGAGTTTTTCGTTCGAGTCGCCTTCTGATCCGGTGGAAACCTGATCGTTCACAAGTCCGAGTTCAGCGGTCCGAACTGCTTTCCGCCGCGAACTCGACGCGATTGTTGGCGGCGGCCGCGCGGTTCCACTCGCCCGCCGTCAGCGACTCGACGCGCGCCGGATAAGGCATGCTCGGACGCGCACTCCCCGCATTTTCGATGGCGACGGTGATCGCACCCGCGGTGCGCTGGCGCACGCCGGCGATCAAATTCGCGAAGGCCAGGGATTGCCGCTGCTGACCCGACAAGGACTCTTCGAACGGATTACCGACCAAATCGCACTTGCTGGCCGGGACGCCCGCGCCGGCCGGTGTGAATCCGTCCGCCGTGTTGCCGTTGAGACAGAAAAGACCCGACAGGCTCGTGATCTTCACGACCCCGTGAAATCCCTGCGCTTGGAGTTTCGCCAACAGCTCGCGCAGTACCTCGAGCCGGCCGCGATCGAAGGGTAGCTCGCCGTAAGGAACGGGTTCTGCCCGCAGTGCAGAGGCCCCCCCGCCGGCGCCGACGGCCGCGCCGGGCGCTGTGCCGGTGTTCGCGGACGTGGCCGCCAACGCGGCGGTGAGATCCTTGACCGATGCCGAAAGGTCGAGGCGTGCGCGCTGCAATTCCGCGTTTGCCGACGTGAGGCCTGCGACCTCGGCTCGTGATTTCGCCAGATCTTCGCGCGCAATGAGCCAGCATGCCGCGAACGAAATTGCGATCAGGCACGCCGCGGCGACCCCGGCGGCCCAGGGCCAAGCCGGCCGCGACGCGCGCGCCGCCGGCGGCGGGACCTCCAACGGCGGAGCAGCCAAGGAGTCGCGCACATCGCTCACGATGCGCGAGGCGAAACTGTCGAGGCTTGCAACCATGAAGCGGCGCACGTCGGCCGCCTGATCCCTCACCGCCGATTCGACGCGGCGTCCCCAATCGACGGCTGCACCGGCCGCGGGCGGCGGTCTCACGACCGGCGTTCCGCCTTCCAACTCCACCGGCGCTAGCGCCGCTTCGGTCATGTCGCGCCGGTCCGGCAACAAGTGCAATTCGTACAGTACTTTCGAAACATCGACCGGACGCACCTGTTTCGGCAGTACGCCCATCGCGCCGAGGGCCCGCGCTTGGCCGACGTACAGTTCGCCCTCTTGCGAGGTGTACATCATGATCGGGATCATGGCCGTCTGCGGATTGCCCTTGATCGCCTGCACCGCCTGCAAACCATCCATGCCGGGCATGAGATGGTCCATGAAAATCGCATCCGGACGATTGCCCTTCAAATATTCAATGGCTTGCTCGGCTGATTCCGCCATGTCGACTTCAATGTCGTACTTCTCGAGCATGCGGCTCAAGATGACGCGAGCCGACTTCGAGTCGTCGACTACCAATGCGCGTTTGCGGGCCATACCGATAGTGTATCGCAGTCCTTTCGATGCGGCAGGCGCCGGCTCCGGACAATGTCGCCCGCCGCGGACACATTCGCGGCAGCGCATTCAATACGCCGCTGCGAATCCTCGGCCGAGCGCCGCTGGTGTGCGGAACCACCGCGTTCGTCCGGCTGAAACTTATGAGGCGGCCTCAGGGCTCGGCGATTCTTTGTTCTGCGCAATCCACGTCAACGCGGATTCAACGTCGGCGAGTTCGCTGGCGGTAAACCCCTCGATCCTGACGCCGGTCGCCTCCGCCTTTTTCTTGGCGAGTTCGGCGGCTGCGACCGTGTGTACCCACACCAGACCGCGGCGTACTTTGGCCGTGAACTTTTGCTGCTTTTCTTCGGTCATACTTCCTCTCCTTAAAAATGTCTGGACTTGGACCCGGCACGATACACGACTAAGGTGGCCGTGCGGAACCTCCCGTCGGGCGGCTAGGGAGCTAAAATCGCGCGATCCAGTCGCGCACTGTAGGCGTTGAGCGCACGCGAGACCACCCCTATATAGCGATCGGCTTCGTCCCATCGCCGCTCTTCGATCGCCTCGCGAATACCCGGCAGCGTTTTCACGCCGTATCCGGTATGGAAACCAGGCGCATAGACCATGTGCTGATACCATTCGCGGCCGGGCAATCCACGCGAATCGGTCAACGATTGCTCGAGCTCCGTCAGTGTCGCATTCACGCGCTCCCGTGCCGCATTCGCGCCCGGATCGTCGACGGCCTCAAGACGCGCGTACGCCTTGTCGAATGCCTTCGCGCTCTGCTCGAGCTTCGCGACAGCGTTGTCGATCTCGGCGAAATTCAAGTAGGGAACCTCGGCTGCCCGCAGCGGCGGTGCGCGCGGCCTCTTGGGATCCGCAGCCAGGCTGTACGCGGCGTCGTCCAGCAATTTCGACAATTCGCGCGTCTTCGCCCGCATGCCGTCGGCGAGCTTGTGCAGCTCGTCGTCGTATCCCGCAATCGAGGCGGCGAAATCGCTTTCGCGCGCCGGCAACAATTGCGCCTGCGATGCTCTCAGCATCAGACGGCCCGCGACCTTGGCGAGCGCCACGCCGTACTCGAACGTGGGATCGACGAAGCGCCGAAAATGATCGAAGGAATCATACGCGGAATGGTAGACACCGTAGTCTGCTTCACCCTCGAAACCGACATCCAGGGAATTCACACCCAGGTGCTGTAGGAACGGCGTGAAGTCTGAGCCGGAGCCGAGCGCACCGAGATCTAGATCACCGCTCGGGTTGCCGCGGCCGCCGGATTCATAATTGGCGACGCGCGCCTTCGCCACGGCGCGCGCCAGTACGGTCGCACCGGTTTCAGGATCCCTCACGTCGCGCGCCGCCTCGCTGGCGAAGTGCTGCAAACCATGGCTGCCGCTCACGCCGAGATAACCGCGGCCGTTGGTGTCGGAATTGATATAGAGGGCCGCCTTGGACCTGAGTTCCGCCGCGTGCAATTCGGCCCATTCGGTGGAACCCAATAGACCCGGCTCTTCACCGTCCCAGCTTGCGTAGACCAGGGTGCGGCGCGGACGCCAGCCCTCCCTCACCAATTTGCCGATCGCCTTGGCTTCGGCCATGAGAGCGACTTGACCGGCCAGCGGATCGGTCGCGCCGAACACCCAGGCATCGTGATGATTGCCGCGGACGATCCATCGATCGGGCTCTTGGGCGCCGCGGATCTTGGCAACGACGTCGTACAGCGTCTTTTGGTTCCAGTCGGAGAGGACTTTGAGATGCACTTTCGCCGGACCCGGACCCAGGTGATACGTCAGCGGCAATCCGCCGCGCCAGGCGGCGGGCGCCGCGCGGCCGCCGAGCGCGGCGAACAATGGTTCGGCCGCCGCATAGGAGATCGGCAACACCGTTATTTTCAAGATGGTCTTGGCATCTTTGATCGCGAGTCTTTTCGCGTCGGCCGTGGCGCCCACGCCGGGAGTCAATGGATCGCCGGAGTACAGCACCAAATCCGCCACCGAGCCGCGTTGCACGCCGTCGCTCGGCCGATACCCGCCTTTGGGATAGGTATCGCCGGCTCCGTACCCGTCGTCGCGCGGATCGGAATAGATCAAACAACCCACGGCGCCGTGTTCATAGGCGAGTTTCGGCTTGAGTCCGCGCCAGCCGCCGCCGTATCGAGTCAACACGATGCGGCCCTTGACGCTCACTCCCTGCCGCTCGAGTTCCAGGTAGTCGTCCGGCATTCCCTGGTTGACATAGACCAGTTCCGCGGTCACGTCCCCGTCGGCTCCGTAGACGTTGTAGGCCGGCAGTTCATCCTTGGTTTTCGAGGAGGTTCTGTCGCCTACGACCGGCGGCTCGGTCAGGCGAGCTGCGAAATGGGCCGGAGCGACGAGCTCGAGCGATATTTCGCGTGGGCTGGGATACAGCACGGAAAAAGTCTCGATGGATGCATCCCAACCCCATTCGCGGAATTTCTTCAGTTGGAATTCCGCGTTCGCCTTGTCGTGAATTGAACCGACATGATTGGGCTCGGAGGACATCTGCTCCATCCACGAGCGCAAATCCGCCGCCGACAAATCCGAGTCGAAGCGCTGCTCCAGCTGCGCCTCGGCGGCCGCGCCGCCGCTGGAGAAACCCTGGATCTCGGCCGCGCCCACCGGCGATGTCCCCGCCGGCGATTCGGCTCGGGCGGCGCATGTGAGCGCACACATCGCCAGGCACGGTGTCAGCGACGCGCGGGCGCCCGCAATCCACGAGCCGCGACGGCCTCCTGACGCGGCTGATGTTTTTGTCGCGGCCAACATATTCCTATCCCTCGCCAAGGAGCCTAGTCGCGGATGCCCGTGCCGCGGTTCAACAGCGCGACGGCGAGCGCGAACATTCCCGCCGCCGCCGACACCATGATCGCGTAAGCCAGCCGTAGATCGACATCCGTCGTGCCGAGAAAGCCGTAGCGGAACGCGCTGACCATGTAGAGAATGGGATTGGCATGCGAGACGATGTGCGCCCAGCCCGGCAGCATCGTGATCGAATAGAAAACGCCTCCCAAGTACGTGAGCGGCGTGAGCACGAAGGTCGGGAACCAGGAAATTTGATCGAAATTAGTGGCGAACAGCGCGTTGATGAAGCCGCCCAGCGAAAACACGATGCTGGTGAGGAATACCGCGGAAATGACCGCGAGTACATGCGTGAGCGCAAGACGCGTGAAGAACAGCGCCACGATGGTCACGACGGATCCCACCAGCACGCCGCGCAGAATGCCGCCGCCCACGTAGCCCGCCACGATCAGCCAGTTGGGCAGGGGCGAGACCAGTAATTCCTCAAGGTGCTTGCCGAATTTCGCGCCGAAGAACGACGACACGACATTACCGTAGGAATTGGTGATCACCGACATCATGATGAGGCCGGGCGCGATGAACTGCATGTAATCGAAGCCGCCCACCTGACCCACGCGCCGGCCGATCAAGCTGCCGAAAATGATGAAGTACAAGGTGGCGGTGACCGCCGGAGGTACGATGGTCTGTCCCCAGATGCGCACGATGCGGCTGAACTCTCGAATGATGATGGTCTTGAAACCGATCCAATCGGTCGCGGCGCGCGAGACGGACATGCTCACGGCTGCAGCGCGGCGGCAGTTTCGGTGCGGCCGGCCGAGGCGCGGCCGGCAGCGGAGGCGCTGCCGTCGACGAGACGGATGAACAATTCTTCGAGGCGGTTGACCTTGTTGCGCATGCTGTTCACGGCGATTCCGTGCGCCGACAGTTGCGCGAACAGGTCATTGAGACTCTGCGTCTTCGTCATTTGTATTTCCAGCGTGTGGGCATCGGACAGCACGGCGGTAAATCCCGACAATTGCGGGGCGGCGTCGCGCGAATCGCGCAGATTGAACACGAAGGTTTCGGTCTGCAGCTTGCGCAGCACGTTGGCCATGCTGTCGCGTTCGATGATGTTGCCGCCCTCGATGATCGCGACAGTGCGGCACAGATTCTCCGCCTCTTCCAGATAATGCGTGGTGAGGATGATGGTGGTGCCAGCATCGTTGATGTTGCGCAGAAATTCCCACATGGAGCGGCGAATCTCGATGTCGACGCCCGCGGTGGGCTCGTCCAAAATCAGCAATCTCGGCTCGTGCATCAGGGCGCGGGCGATCATCAAACGCCGCTTCATGCCTCCGGAGAGCGCGCGCGCAATCGAGTTTCGCCGGTCCCACAACTGTAGCTGCTTGAGATACTTCTCCGCGCGCTGCTTCGCCAGCGGCCGCGGTATTCCATAGAAACCGGCCTGGTTGACGACGATGGTGAAGCAGGTCTCGAACTGGTTGAAGTTGATTTCCTGCGGCACCACGCCGATGCAGGACTTCGCCGCTTCGAGTTCCCGATCGATGTCGTGCCCGAACACCTCGACCACACCGCTGGTTTTGGTGACCAGCGAGGTGACTATGCCGATGGCCGTGGTCTTGCCGGCGCCGTTCGGGCCGAGCAATGCGAAAAAATCGCCCTCGTCGACTTCGAGGTCGATGGCCTTGAGCGCTTTGATGCCGTTCTTGTAGGTCTTGGTGAGCTGGCGAAGGACTAGGGCTTGCATAGGAGCCGGGTAGCCTAAACCTGGCGGGGCCCCGCCCGCAACGCCAATCGCCGCCGCCCCCAGGCTCCTTCGTCAAGGCTCGGACAACCGTGCCGCGGCTGCGAGTTGCAGACCGTAGAGTTGAACGCGGCGCAGCGCCGCCGGATCGGCGCGCGATGCGGCGTCGGTCAGAGCGCCCCAGTAGGCTGTGCAGCCGCTCCATCTAGCGGACAAGTACCCCGCCTCGGTCGCCACCAGCGCAGGCAGGTGATTGACCGTGATACCGCGGAACGCGGCTGCGGTGGCGCCGTTCATCCCCAGCAGCAGCTGGGCCTTGAGGCCCGCGCTCGACGCCACGTGCCAGGCATAGAACAGCGCGAGGCGCACGAAGTTGACGGTCTCGTCGTCGACCACCGACTCATCCGCGACGCGCCAGCCCCCTGAGTTCTGCAAGCGTAGTCGCCAATGCCCCTCGTCCTGAAAGCGCAGATCGAACAGCGCGTAGGGGCAGCCGGCTGCCGCGGCCCGCTGCGCCGCGGACAGCGGCGCCACACGGCCGGCCACCCAATCCGTTGTCCGGCTCGCGGTCAAATCCAAGAATCGATGATTCAGATCGCGTAGCGATCCTAGTATCTCGGCCGACAAATGCGATTCCTGTGCCCAATTGCCGACGAATGCATCCTGCATGACCGCCTCCCGCCAAAGTCCGGTTTAAGTGGGGGTTTGAGCGGCGCCTGCGCATTTCACCGCAAACACAGCGGCTATCACATGCCGGAACCACTTGGCAATCACGCTAACTTTGTGATTAATTTCTGTCAAATTCTTTTTTGACCCAAACCTTAGCGAATTGCACCAAAGGAGCCGACCATGAGAGTGTCCGATGACCGTTACACCAGGGACCGCCAGCGCCTGGATCTGGCGCTGCGCTTGATTCGCCACGAAGCCCGCACGTTCACCATTCGCCAGTGGACGGGCCTCAGCGACGATCGGATTCGCAAGCTGTACCGCAGCTACGTGATGAATCATGATGCACGGTTCGTCTCCAGGCATCGCGGCAAGTCGCCGCGCCAGGCCGCCTTTTTCTTCAGGAATGGCGAGCTCAACTTTCAATCCGCGCAGCTGGCGAGTCTCTACGTCATGTACGGACTCCTGTCCGGTACGGATTCCGGGCTCGAGCCGCGGTATCGCGTCGGATCGCTGGAGTCGGGCATCCTGCTCTGTCAGGCCTACGAGGCGTACCTCGAGCTGCATGCGCCCACCGGCATTTCCTTCGAACATGCGTGGTTTCTCCTGCTCGCGCTGGCGCGCCGCGACGAGGTCGGTATTTCGCGCTGCGACGTGTGCGGCGGAGTGCGATTGCACGATTTGCTGGCCAGACACAAGATCGGCTGCGGCACCTGTGGTCCTGCGGCCGGAGCCGCGGTTGCGTCTTCGCGCGCACCCGCACAGGCCATGGGTTACACCGCGCCCTGCTAGAATCGGAGAATGCAGCAACGGAATATCTTCGCCGGTCCCTATCTGGACCGGGCCGCCCATTTGCGGCAGGATCCTGCGTGGTTCGCCGCCGCGCTCGCCGATGAGCGCAGCCGCGCGATACCGGTGTGGAATTCGCGCAATCTCATTGCCGAGGGCGACGCCCCGCGCGCAGCGTATCTGGAGCTGACCCTGATACCGTCCGAGCGCCGCAACAGCGCGGAGCTGATATTGCTGGGCCGATTCGGCGAAACCAACTATTTCGCGTACGAAGTCGAATCGGTCGAACCGCCGCCGCTGCTGCCGGGAACCCGCTTCGAAGATCTGCGCGTCGTGGCTTCGGTGCTGCCGGTCGACGAAGCGGGACTCTTGGGTTATGCGCGCGCCATCATCTCCTGGCGGCGGCGGCACCGCTTCTGCGGCACCTGCGGTGCGAAGACCCTGTCCGCCAAAAGCGGACATGTGCTCGTGTGCAGCAACCCAAGCTGCCGCCATGAGCAGTTCCCGCGCATCGATCCGGCCATCATCGTGCTGGTCAGCGACGCGGAGCGCGCCCTCTTGGGACGCCAAGCCACCTGGCCGGTAGGGCGCTATTCCACCATTGCTGGTTTCGTCGAACCGGGAGAATCGCTCGAAGATGCCGTAGCGCGCGAGGTGTTCGAGGAAACCGGCATCGAAGTCGACCGGATCGAATATCACTCGTCCCAACCATGGCCCTTCCCGGCATCGTTGATGCTCGGCTTCACTGCGCATGCAGTCACCACGGAGGTGCATCTGCGCGACCAGGAACTGGAAGACGCGCGCTGGTTTACCCGCGCGGAACTTGCATCGAACGGCGCGCTGCTGCCGCCGCGGCAATCCATCTCGTTCCGCCTGATCGAACACTGGTTCGATGCCGGCTCCGATGTCCATCTCCGCGACATTCAGGGGAGCGCGCCCTGGCCGCAATCGCGCTAGGCGGAAGCTACGCGACCCTGGGGTTGGTGCTTTGCGCAGCATTTTCCGCCGGTTTCGTCGATGCCATCGTCGGCGGCGGAGGCTTGATTCAGTTGCCCGCCCTGCTCGCGGGTTATCCCGCAATCGCGCCGCCCTTGCTCCTCGGAACGGGTAAGGTCGGCAGCATCTGCGGTACCACCAGCGCGGTCATGCGCTACATGCGTGTGGTACGCATTCCCTGGCGTGTCCTTCTTCCCGGCGCTGCCGTTGCGTTTCTCGCGGCGCTCGCGGGCGCAAGCTTGGTGAGCGCGGTGTCCCCTGCGCTCTATCGGCCCTTGGTACCCGTCATGCTCACGGTGGTCCTGGCATACGTGCTGTGGCACAAGGATTTGGGTGCGCGCCATGCGCCCATCGCATTTTCACCGCGTCGCAGCTATATCGCATTGGCGGCGATCACCGGCATCGGCTTTTATGACGGATTCTTCGGGCCCGGCACCGGCAGTTTCTTGATGCTGCTGTTCATCCGGCTCTATGGATTCGATTTCCTGCACGCCTCCGCCGGCGCCCGCACCATCAATGTGGCGACGAATGCGGGTGCGCTATTGTTTTTCGGAGTACACGGCGAGATTCATTGGGGCGTAGGGATTGCATTGGGCGCCTGCAGCGCCGCGGGCAGCGTGCTTGGGGCGCACACGGCGATCAGACACGGCAGCAAATTCGTCCGCGTGGCGTTCATCGCCATCGTCATCACGTTGATCGTGAAGACCGGCGTCGATGCGTGGAGTCTCCAACGCTGAAGTGCCCGCCTTCGGGCGACGCTAACCGCGTTCCCAGTGACCAGGTCTCATGCGCCAGCCGTCGCCCTGGCGTACCCATTGATGCGCGACCCAATGATGTCCGGGATGGGGCGGCGCCCAGCGTCCCTCGACCCATTCATGCCGTCCGCCAACCCAATTCCAGTATCCGCCGATCCATACGTATCCCGGCGAGGGGGCCACGCCGATGACCTCCACACGCGGCGCCGGCGGCGCCACCATCACCACCCCGTCAGCATAATAGTGACGCTGGTCGGGAACGATCACGCACCCCGCCAGGGCCATGATGAGCACCAGCCCGGATGCCGGGGCCGCCCTCGACCACTTACGCTGATTCATGAGATAATCACGTGTTGCAGGAACGGATAGATGAACTAACGTCCTTCGACTCCCGGCGTTGACGGGAGTCCGACCACGTAGGATAGCGCCGTCTACTAGCGATCACCACCCATGGGATCGCCGCGGCGTCTCAGCGGGCGCTGATAGGGTGCGGTCCCGAGGCTCATCATCGGATGCGCCAGGCGAGCCTTGAGACGATACATCGCCTGGTCCGCCCGGTGCAGCAGCACTTCGGCGCTGTCCCCATCGTGCGGATACATCGACTCGCCGATCGCGGCGGTCAAATGCTGCTCATTGCCGTGAATCCAATAGGGCAGCGCCACGCGCTCGCGGATCGTGTCCGCCACCCGGGTTACGGCAGCCGCGTCCGGCACGCTGGGAAGGACAACGACGAACTCATCGCCGCCGTACCGGCACACGAGGTCGCCGGTACGCACTCTTGCGGCGATACGCGTAGCCACCGTCGTGAGAATTTTGTCGCCCGCGGCGTGGCCATATTCGTCATTGATGCCTTTGAAGCCGTTCAGATCGATGAACAGCAAACCCACGTATTGCCGCTGTAGCACAGCCTCGGAGATGGCCGCTTCCAAGACTTCCACCATGCGCCGGCGGTTGTATAGACCGGTGAGTGCGTCCCGATCGGCGAGCCGTTGAGCTTGCGCCTCGCGCTCCTTGAGTGCGGCCAATTCACGCACCAACTGTGCGTTGGTGGCGCGGAGCGTTTCCAGTTCGTGGTGCGTATCGGTTGGATCGCGTGCCACTCTACGAAGCGGCGGCACGGCCGACCGCATTACTTCGCCGTTCAAAAGCATTTTGCTTCGACCGTATGCCATAGTCGGGTTCCTGGTGAATGCGAAACGATTGTCGCGAACCCTCCGCCTGCCGGCGATCGGCAGTCGGCGTATCAATATGTAAGATTTAGCTGACTAGTCTGATCGCAGGATGGAGATCGATCGACGGAGCTCATGTATGTCCTACACCGCGGATCCTCGGGTGCTATTCGCCGCCGAACGCACCCTGCTTGCCTGGCAACGCAGTGCGATAGCCTTGATGGGCTTCGGCTTCGTGGTCGAACGGTTTGGCCTGTTTTTGCAGATGGTTGCTCATCTGCCCGAGTCCGGGTCGCAGCGCGGAGTTTCGCTTGGGTTGGGCGTCCTTTTGCTGCTGCTGGGGGCCGCGGTCGCTCTGATTTCGGCGCGGCAATTCCGCCAGGTCGTCAAAAATTTGGACCCGGTCGTGGTTCCCCCGGGATACTGGACACATGTAGGCGTGGCGCTCAACGTCGCGATTGCCATCATCGCCCTGATTTTTGCCTTGCGCTTTACTTGGCCGAGCCGATGAGGGATTGCGTCGGCCGTTTGACAATAATGGCTCACACCGCATTTGACAATAATCCACCCAAGCTAATCACCTAATCA
>Ga0137393_10000912_pt1 | contig 18504 bp, 14 predicted proteins | sample 15con2h34BmetaG_FD_101396 | JGI IMG/M metagenome (GOLD analysis project Ga0137393, IMG submission 101396) | Vadose zone soil microbial communities from Angelo Coast Range Reserve, California, USA - 15con2h3.4B metaG | ecosystem: Environmental > Terrestrial > Soil > Vadose zone > Saprolite...
GGACTCCGGAGCGTCTCAGCCCCGACGCAAAAAAACAACTCGGCATCGATTGAACCCTAACCTCGGACGTCAGACCTCAGGCGTCGGACTCAGCTCTTCCGACCAGCATTGGTGTCGAAGGTCCGAAGTCGGAAGTCCGAGGTCTGAGGTCCGAGGTCTGACGTCCCTATCCCCCAATCTCTTCCCAGGCTCCCACCCCGCCCTGCCCGGCCGCATCGGTAATCCGCTTCCCGGCGCGGGCAGCCATCTCCATTACACGCATGCCGTGGTCAAAATAGTCTGGCAGCGCCCGGCGAATTTTCTCGAACTTCTCCGGATATTCCGACGCCAGCACTGCCAGCCCTACACCCGTCGCCAGCACTCCCGCCGGATACTTCTTCTTCAATAACAGGATCGCCGCCGCTCCCAGCGAACCCGTCACCACTGCTTTCTTCCAGCCTTCCATGGTTCACCCCGCAAAACAATTTGTTCTGCGACCGATTATACTTCTTCGTTCCCCGGGAGGCCCCATGTCCACGCATCGCGAGCGCCGCGTCACTCCGCTCGCACGAGTCTTCGCTTTAACGCTCATAGCCCTCATTCTCACAATCGCAGCTTCCGCCCAAACCAAGCCCCGAGCCCGCGATCTCGGCGTCCCATTCGATGGCAATCCCGGCCCCAACAACGCCATCACCGACGTCCAAGGCGTCGAAGTCGGACACACCACGCTCATCTCCGGCGAAGGCAAACTCGTAGTCGGCAAGGGACCCGTGCGCACCGGCGTGACCGCCATCCATCCCCGCGGCAAAACTTCCAACGACGCCGTCTTCGCCGCCTGGTTTACGCTTAACGGTAATGGTGAAATGACCGGCACCACGTGGGTCGACGATTCCGGCTTCCTCAACGGCCCGGTGATGATCACCAACACGCACAGCGTTGGCGTCGTCCGCGACGCCGTCATCGCCTGGAAGGTCAAACACGGCACGCCTGACATGGAAGGCTACTTCTGGTCGCTGCCCGTGGTCGCCGAAACCTGGGACGGCTGGCTCAACGACATCAACGGATTCCACGTCAAGCCAGAAGACGCCTTCCACGCCCTCGACGTCGCCCACTCCGGCCCGGTCGAAGAAGGCAACGTCGGCGGCGGCACCGGCATGGTCTGCAACGAATTCAAAGGCGGCATCGGCACGTCTTCTCGCGTGCTCGACGCCAAGGCTGGAGGCTACACCATCGGCGTCCTCGTCCAATGCAACTATGGACGCCGCGACCAACTCCGCATCGCCGGCGTTCCCATCGGCAAAGAAATCTCCGATCGACCCGCTTACAAAAGCGACACCGGCTCGATCATCGTGATCGTGGCCACGGACGCGCCGCTAATCCCCACGCAACTCAAGCGCATGGCCAGAAGAGTTTCCCTCGGCCTCGGCCGCGACGGCAGTTACTCCGGCGACGGCTCCGGCGACATCTTCCTCGCCTTCTCCACCGCCAATCCCGGCGCGGTTGGCACCAAGGGTCTCCACCAACTCACCATGCTGCCCAACGATTCCCTCGACCCCATCTTCCTCGCCACAGTGCAAGCCACCGAAGAGGCCGTGGTCAATGCCATGGTCGCAGCCGAGACTATGAAAGGCATCAACGACCACGAAGTCATCGCGCTCCCTCACGACCGCCTGCGCGAAGTCCTGAAGAAATACAACCGTCTGGCGAAATGACGCTGGGAGCAACGATGCTCGCGTAGGGACAGCCGCCTCGGCTGTCCAGCCAAGCGTAGCGAGGCGCTGGCGAGAAGCTATCGCGCTCGTGTGGGACATTACTTTGGCCACCCCACCGTCGTGCGAAACATTTCGTTGCCTAAGGACTACACTGAAGCTGTGAAACACTACACCATCGATCGCATCAAAGGCGGCATGCGTTTCACCTGCACCCGCTGCGAGCACAGCGTGAGCACGCTGGAATACAACGCCCGGGACGGCAACCTCCGCACCCAAGCCGCGACCGCCATCAACCAGCACGCCACCAAGGAACACCAACAGCCTCTGATGTATTCCTCGCTCGATCCTCAACAACGCATCTGGCGCGCGTAACCTTCCACTTAGTTTTTGTCATTCCGAGCGTGGCGCGTAATTCGCTTTCACACTTCCTAGCTCTCACCACGTTGTCATCCTGAGCGAAGCCGAGACATTGGCGAAGCCAATGGCTCGGCGCAGTCGAAGGACCCCATGCCTGCCTGAAGCTCCTGCGGCCTTGCAGGGAATTCTCCCATCACACTCGACAGCATCGTGAGAATGCCTTGACGCATTATCAATGCTGCCTGCACCACCGGGGTCCTTCGACTGCGTTAGCCTTCGCTTCGCGAATGCTAACTTCGCTCAGGATGACACCTTATAGATTATTTCGCGAGCTCCAACTTCATTCACGATGACACTCTATAAATCGACTCGCTTGCAAACAGCATCTCCGCTCCCCACTTCCCGGCCATATCTTCCCAGCGCGGATTCTTTGCTTCGATCAACGCGATCTTCTTCGCCCGGCTCCATCCCTTCAATTGCTTCTCGCGAGCGATCGCCTTATGAACGTCGTCGAAGCTTTCGTAGTACAGCAGCCGGTTGCAATGGTATTTACTGCTGAAGCCTTCGATTTCGCCGGCCTTGTGCTGAAGCGCACGCCGGTAGACGCTGTTCGTCATGCCAATGTAAAGCGTTCCCGAAAGGCTGCCCATGATGTAAACGAAATACTCGTGATCTCTCACAGGCATTCAACTCGTCCTCGCCAAATCACGCTGTCATCCTGAGCAAAGTAACTGGTTCGCGAAGCGAAGCAGTCACGCAGTCGAAAGCCTGCCCTGAGCGTAGCCGAAGGGGACCCCCACACTGCCGGTAGTTCCTGCGCTGCTTCCGGGAATTTTCCCAGCGCTTTCGACAGCATCGTGAGAACGCCTTGACGCGGCTCGGGTGCTACCGGCATCATCGGGGTCCTTCGACTTCGCATCACCTTCGCATTCGCGAAGCTAATGCTTCGCTCTGGATGACAAAACAAAATAGGCGGCTTCAGCGCCTGGCCTATTTTCCTTTTTAAAGGGGGTATCCCCCTCCCCCCTCTGATCTTTGGCCTCATCGAGTTAGCACGAAATTCCTCGCAAAATCCGCAGGACACAGGACTTAGAGGTCAAAATCTAGATAACAAGAAACTTAGGTTGAGCCGACGGGCGATAGGTTAACGTGCCGCACTGCCTCCGCTTGCATGATGGATGGATTGGGCTGTGGATGACAAGGTCGGATGTCACAAGTTCGTGAAACTTCAAAGACCCATCGCCATGTCATCCTGAGCGAAGTAACTGCTTCGCGAAGCGAAGCAGTTACGCAGTCGAAGGACCCCCGCACTGCCGGTAGTTCCTGTGCCGCTTCAGGGAATTCTCACGGCGCTTTCGACAGCATCGTGAGAATGCCTTGACGCGGCCCGGATGCTACCGGCACCATCGGGGTCCTTCGACTTCGCATCACCTTCGCATTCGCGAATCTGACGCTTCGCTCAGGATGACAAAACAAAATGAGCGGCGGCTTCAGCCGCACGAGATGATCCATGTCGATTGTCATCCTGAGCGAAGCCGAGACATTAGCGAAGCAAATGGCTCGCGCAGTCGAAGGACCCCGTGCCTGCTGGCGCAAGGACCGGCCTCGCAAGGAATTTCTACCGGGCGCTCATGCAGTGTTCGTGGCCCACAAGAGTTCTATTTCGGGAGCCGGGTGCCCACCCTTCTCGCGTTCCTGGCCAGAGGGTGGGGATCTTACCCCTGAACCTCCTTCACCCCGCACCCGCGCCCACGTAGAGCGGACGCCCCCGTCCGCTGCCCTTTGCCGAAGCCGGAAACGCCCTCAACCGAAATCCGCGACCGCGCACGGTGGAAGCGCGGCCCATCGCCATGTCATCCTGAGCGAAGTGGCTGCTTCGCGAAGCGAAGCAGTTACGCAGTCGAAGGACCCCCACACTGCCGGTAGTTCCTCTGCCGCTTCAGGGAATTCTCGCAGCGCTTTCGACAGCATCGTGAGAACGCCTTGACGCAGCCCGGGTGCTACCCGCACCATCGGGGTCCTTCGACTTCGCATCACCTTCGCATTCGCGAAGCTGACGCTTCGCTCTGGATGACAAAACAAAATAGGCGGCTTCAGCGCCTGGCTGTTTCCTTGTATTAAGGGGTATCCCCTCCCCCCTCTGATCTTTGGCCTCATCGAGTTAGCACGAAATTCCCCGCAAAATCCGCAGGACACAGGACTTAGAGGTCAAAATCTAGATAACAAGAAACTTAGCTCGTGTCGAGGGGCGATGGATCCCTGCCCTGCACTGCCTCCGCTTGCATGATCGGTGGGTTGGGCTGTGGCTGACAAGGTTGGATGTCACAAGTTTTGTAAAATAGTTCGCGCCGTTGTCGTGTGCTGCCTCGAGGTCCTCCCGCGCCTAGACTTACAAGTCGAATGTCGTCTGTAGCGGGCGAAGATCAAAAACCCCGCCCAAGCGAAGCTTGTACGGGGCACCCTCGCGAGCAAGAAAGAATTTCGGCTGGGCCACCCGCCCGTCGCTTAATCTGATTCAGTCGACCGATTACTCAGGGATTGAAGGGACCCTCTCCTAGGCGCGAACGTACAATTGAAGTCGTGGAACGCATAATCTCGGTTATCGAGGAAAGAGGACTTTTTACAGAGGAGCTTGTCGAGTGCTTCGCGTTGCACTCACCACTTGTCAGTGTGAATAAAGCACGCGAAGAATTACAAGCTGCGCTCGACGAGCAATCCTACGAGCAGCCAATCCACGACAGTGCCCTTTCTGCATTCAATTTTCTCGCAAGCGCTTCCTTGCGCGGAGAGTCAGTTTGCGATGAGATAGGCTGTCGCTTGCAGAGAGCTGCCCGTCTTGCTCGCTACGCTGCTCTATACTGCGATCGAGTCCTAGTGCCGATACAGTTCGTGCCCACTCACGAGCAGGATGAGATCGATACTCGATACGGATTCTGGAGGGAAGTCTCCACAGTGCTGGCCTTGCGCCCGCTGATTGAGGCTGGGATCATTTATCTCCTCCCATCATTCCTCAACTACTGTCCACATTGCATGCCGATCGTCGTACCCGAGCGGCCAGAGATCGATACCGTAGCAAGACGCCTTGTAGAAGAACACATTAGGGATTTCAAGCTGGTATATGAAGGCCGCGACGGTGGGGAACATCAGATTAGATTGGAGGGACCTGGTCAGTACCTTGAGCATGGTCGGTTGTACCGCGGGTATTCAAGGCGTCCAGCCTGGCTTCCGAAGGAACTCTGCCGGAAGGCAATATCCGGTGACGTGGAGTTAGCGCCCGAAGCTCTTAGACGGTCCGGAATGGTAGATGAGATTTTCAATGGTATCGCGGAGGATGCCACCCTTCAGCAGTTCTACGGGGCAAAATACGACACAAAGTACCTGACCGACCGTCTCGGCGAAGCGGAGTTCCTGAGCTCAATTAGTAGCGAGTTCGAGCTTGCGAAGCAGAAGCAAGCACTATGTGCGCATCTGGCGCATAGTATTCCATTGTTCTCAGAAGTGCCCATAGAAACCGTGGTTAAGATCCGCCGAGAAGATAATGAGGCATTCCAGCAGTACCGGTCGACGCTGGGAGAAATTATCAAGCGCTACGTCTCTTCAGACAAGCAGATTCGAACCCCGGAAGCGAAGGAGATATATTTCGACGAGCTTGAGCCTAGGCTAAGGGAGTTACAACGGCGGGCAAGATTTGAACGCCGAACCGTATTAAAGAAAGGGGTTCTCAAGACAGCGGCGACGACAGCCATGGTCGGACTCGGGATCTACTCCGGAATTCTTCCTCCACATTTGATCGAAATTTGTAAATCGATTGGAGGAGTCAAGCTCGCAGCCGACGTGGCAGAAATATTCGCCTCGATGGAGAAACACCCGCCTGCGATCCGCAATCACAACCTCTATTTCTTGCTCAGGGTTAAAGAGGAAGCAAATCGGTGATGTCCGAGAGGCTAGCGGTTACGACTGAGCGGGCTAACTCGGAAAAGCAGCGGAGTCTGTTGTTCATCGAATAAGGAAGCTGCTCAAAGCCCGCACTGTCGTCGTAACAGTAAATCAGCGGCTAGCCGATCCGTACCGTCAACATTGAGATGGATCCTCCATCGACACCTTCGATTGGAAAGGTTGCGATTTCACGTCGCTGCTCTATTTTGGCGCTTCGTCGCCAAACCGATTAGTGCATGGCTGTGGAGATAAGGTTTGCTCGCTTAAGCGAGCAAATCTAGAAGCAGGCCGGGCGTCACAGTTCGGCAACTGGAGAGTCTGCAATGCAGGAGCCGTTCGTTTCATTTCACAGACCAGAAGAACTACGCGCTGCACTGTGGCCTCCGACCTGGCCTCCAATCAGGGTCGACCCTAGCGCTGACATTTTTCAAACTCTGGTTGACAGGACCTAGGATGGGTTAGCTTCGTGAACATCTACGACGCCGAACTCGGCGCGAGGTACCTCAAAATTGCGAGAGGCTTGAAGTGACCCCCGGCCCCACCGGGGCACCGGAGCTATCAGATAAGTTGTGACATCTGACCTTGTCATCCACAGCCCCAACCGCCGATTATAGTGGCGGAGGCAGCGCAGCACTGTGGATCTCTCGTTCATGGGTAGAGCTAAATCCTTTGCGCCCAAGATTTTGTCCGTAACTTGTTGCAGCTCTAGGATTACTTGCCGTTTTCGCCGCAACATGATGATTCCAATGGATCGGGGGGGAGGGGGGCCCAGTTACGAAATGGTAAATAGGTTATTTCCCAAAGGGGAGTCCCGTGTAGAGCGGACGCCCCCGTCCGCCAAGAGTGTCGGCCACGGGAAATTGGCTCCCGCGTGGAAAGGAGTCCGGAAACATTGGCAGTTGTACAGATGGAAAGAAGCGGGCAAGAGTGCCCGCTCCACACAAGCCACCACGCAAGCAACTCGGTGCTAGTCGACCACAGCTTTATCCGTGATCCCAAGCCCCTTGTCTATGATGGCGAAGGCTTCGCGCAATTGCTGTTCGGTGATGCAGAGCGGAGGGTTGGTATAGAAAGTGTTCCAGCGAACCAGGGTGTAGAGGCCTTGCTCGCGGAAGAAGCGTCCCAGGGCGGCCATCTCGTCGGAGGTGCCGTTGAAGGGAGCCATGGGCTGGCGAGTTTTGCGGCTGCGTACCAGTTCGACGATGCCGAATAGTCCGATTGAGCGCACCGCCCCCACCGACGGATGCTTCGCCTGCAGTTCGGCGCCGAGAGTTTTCATGATGGCACCCATTTTTTTTGCGTTGTCGATCAGGCCATCCTCTTCGTAGACGCGAATCGTGGCCAGCGCGGCGGCGCATCCCATGGGATGGCTGTTGTAAGTCAGGCCTCCATAAAAGACTTTGTCCTGAAAATGCTGTGCGATGTGATGACGCATGCCCACGGCTCCGAGCGGGAGATAGCTGGAGGTCAATCCCTTGGCCATCGAGATCAGGTCAGGGACAACCTTCCAGTGATCGACGGCGAACCACGCGCCGGTACGGCCGAAGCCGGCCATGACTTCGTCGGCGATCATCAGGATGCCGTACTTGTCGCAGAGCTTGCGCACGCCCTCAAGGTAGCCGTCGGGCGGGATGAGAATTCCGTTGGTGCCGACCACGGTCTCGAGGATGAAGGCGGCGATGGTGTGCGGGCCTTCGAGTTGGATAGTTTCTTCGATCATGGCGAGGGAAGTTTCGGCGGACTCCCATCCGCGCTCGATGCCGTGATAGGGATCGAGCACGCGCACCACGCCGGGGATGCCGGGTTCGGCGGCCCAGCGGCGCGGATCTCCGGTGAGGCTAATCGCGCCCGCTGTCGCGCCGTGATAAGAGCGGTAGCGCGCCATAATCTTGTGACGTCCGGTGTAGAAGCGCGCGATCTTGATGGCGTTCTCGTTGGCTTCGGCGCCGCCGTTGGTGAAGAAAAAAGTGTCGATGTCGCCGGGAGTGATTTCAGCGAGCTTGGCGCCGAGGCGGGCGCGGGGTTCGTGGGCCATAAACGGATTGGCATAGGCCAGGGTTTCGGCCTGGTCTTTGATCGCCTGGATGACGCGCTCGTCACCGTGTCCGATGTTGACGGACATCAACTGGCTGTTGAAGTCGATGAAGCGCTTGCCTTCGGGAGTGTAGAAGTAAATTCCCTTGGCGCGGGCGACCGGGATGGGATCGACCTTCGATTGCGCGGACCACTCGAAGAGCGTGTGCTTGCGGGTAAGATCGACGATTTCCTGGCCGGTCATTTTCTGGTCCGTCGCGGCGGGATTTGCGGTTGCAGTCGGCATGTTGGGGAACTCCTAATTTTTCGTAAAACCAAAAACTTTAACCACAGGGGACACAGAGGTCACTGGGTAAAGCTTACGAAACTTACTGGAACTTGCCTACATCAGTTTTAATTGTTGCGGCTGTGCTGATGTGATTCGAACTCGCTCTACTCTGCGGTCGGTGGATTCCAGTATCTCGAATCGCAATCCGTCTTCCTCGACGATTTCTCCTCTGCGGGGAATGCGGCCTGCGAGTTCGCTTACCAGTCCGGCGATGGTAGCAGACTCTTTGCCTTCCGGCTTCACGCCAAAGAGTTCGTCGAGGCGATCTACGTCCATCCCGCCGGAGACGACATAAGCGCGTTCGCCTTCCCGCACGATCTCCGGCTGCTCGTGTTCGTCGCGAATCTCGCCGACAATTTCTTCGATCAGGTCTTCGATGGTTACCAGGCCAGCCACGCCTCCGTATTCGTCTACCACAATGGCCATGCGAACGTTTTTCCTTTGCATTTCGCGAAGCAGGTCGCTGCCGAGTTTGCTTTCAGGAACGAAATAAACGTCGCGCCGCATCAGCGTGTCCAGAGTGCGCGTGTGCGCTTCGGTGTCGGGCACCTGCAGAACATCCTGCGCGTAGACGATGCCCTTGATGCTGTGAATGTTTCCCTCGTATACCGGAACGCGGGAGTAGTGCTTGGCTCGCAGCAATTCGATGAAGCGTTCCACCGTCATGTCGGTGGTGACGGCAAACATCTCGGGACGCGGCTTCATGGCTTCGCGTACGGTCTTGCCGCTGAACTCCACCACCGATTGAATCAGGTCGCGGTCGCCCTCTTGAATGATGCCTTCTTCCTGTCCCGCTTCTATCAGCGCATCTACAGCTTCGGCGGGACTCTCCGGTTGCTCGCCGGTATTCTGCCGGGTCAACGACGCTACCGACTGCAGGAAGCCCAACACGATCGTGACGGGCAGAAGCACGTAGATCAGAAGCCTCAATAAGGGGGTCCAGCGAATGAGCCATGTGCCGCGAGTGCGCGAGAAGAAGACGAAGGGTAGGAAGCGATTGCAAAGAATGACAATCAGAATCAGACTGATGGTGGCCTGCAGGATTTCGTAGATGCTCCACTTCTGATCGCTGAAAACCACGTAGCCCACCAGCAGGGCGATTGCGGCCATGGTCAATTGCGTGAGCACGGCCATGGAAAGCGAGGCGCGGGTACGGCTCACGCGCAGATTCGGTTCAACCTTCTGCTCGAAGATGTCTATGTTGTCCTGGAACTCACGGGAAAGAAACTTGCCGATTTCCTGGTATACGCGATCTACGTAGGAAACCAGCGTTAGCAGTCCTAACAGAAGGAGCAACGCCACCGCGGTGGCGAGATTCATGCCGTCCTCCGCGCTCATGGTGTATGTGCTCTCGGCTTCAAGGACTTTCTTCCAGGCCCGCGCGTGCGCTTGGACTGTATGCGCTGAATCTTTTCGCGCTGAATCTTATCTCGCTCACTCTTATCCCGCTCAATCAGGGCAACGGGAAGGCCCAGGGTGCGGCGTAACCTTGCTTCCTTGCGCGCCATTTCTCCATTATCGCGCTCATGGTCAAAGCCCGCCAGATGTAGAATTCCGTGCAGCGCCAGGATTTTTACTTCCTCGGCGGTGGAGTGGCCCAGCTTGGTGGCGTTGTGAGCGGCGATCTCGACCGAGATGGCAATGTCGCCCGCTGCACGCGCCGGTTGATTGGGCGGAAGCGATGGAGAGGGAAAGGACAACACATCGGTTGGAATATCCTTGGCGCGAAATTGTCGATTCAGGGAGCGCATCGCAGTACTGCCCGTCAACAGGAGATTGACCGTGCCCTTGAGCTTTACGGCCTGTTTAGCGCGCAGGACGAAGGTTCGGAGCGTCGCTTCGCTCAATCTTGCCACTCGCTTTTGAAAAATGACCACGCGCTTTCTCGGCGGGCTCAACGGCCCTCCCAGCAACTTCGGAATAAAAACGCGACGGGAGGGCCTGATTGAAAGCCCTCCCGCCCAAAGGTGGCCGCTTTATCCGTACACTTCCACACACCGCCCTCCCCTCGCTCCGGAGCTGCGGGTCACACCGGCTTTTCGTTCGCACTCGGTGATGCTTCGCGATTTCTCGTTTCGAGAGGCCTAGTGTCGAGTGACCTGGTGTCGAGACCTCTGGGGTCGAGAGCCTTGCCCTCGCTCAACAGCAACATTTGCTGCTCCGCGATGCGGGTCTTGTGCTCATCGTAAGCGCGGATGATGCGCTGCACCAGATGGTGGCGAACCACATCGCTTTCGTCGAAGTGGACGAATGCCAGGCCGTCGACTCCCTTTAGAATGTCGACCGCTTCGAGCAGACCGCTGCGCCGCGCATTCGGAAGATCGATTTGCGTGACGTCGCCGGTGATGACAGCCTTGGAATTGAAGCCCAGGCGCGTGACGAACATCTTCATCTGCTCAGACGTCGTGTTCTGGGCCTCGTCGAGAATCACGAACGAATCATTCAGAGTTCGTCCGCGCATGAAGGCAATGGGCGCGATCTCGATGACGTTTTTCTCCAGGTAGCGATCCACCTTTTCCGGATCGAGCATGTCATAGAGCGCGTCGTAGAGCGGCCGCAGGTAAGGATCAATTTTGTCCTGCAACGTGCCGGGAAGAAAGCCCAAGCGTTCGCCCGCTTCCACCGCGGGACGCGCCAGGATGATACGGTTTACGCGCTTGGCCAGCAACGCGGAAATCGCCATCGCCACGGCGAGATAAGTTTTGCCCGTCCCCGCCGGCCCGATGCCAAACACCATGTCGTGCTTCTCAATGGTTTCGAGATAGCGCCGTTGATTCGGGCTCTTGGGCTGGACCGTGCGACGACCGAACGAGCGTGTCCGTCCGGCCTCAGCAAGACCTTTCAGAGTCGAGCTCGGGTCCGCCGTCAACACGCGCAACATGCTGTTGAGGTCGCCATTGTTGAAAGCGTAACCCGAGCGCTGCAGGCTTTCGTAGTCCGCGAAGACCTGTTCGGCGCGAGCCACGTCGCGAGCCGCACCCTCCAGCTCGATTCCGTTCGATCGCAGATTGACTGTGATGTTAAGGCCGTCTTCGAGCACTCGCACGTTTTCGTCGCGCGTGCCGAACAGGGTCTCGATGTTGGGGCTGATCGCGATGTTTTTTTTCATGCTTGTGGGTTCATTCTTGTATGGGTCCGAATCTGTAACCGAACCGGCCGAGCTGAGTCCGGCGACCGGTGCAGATGGAAGTACACGCGCGTCCGCTCCACCTCGCGGACAAAACAGGATTATGCTTGGAGACGGGAACAGCCGGAATGCTCATGCCCAGAGGGCAAGCGACTACCATTGGGTAAGAGCCTACCCCGGGTCGGGGTGGGAGTCAATGGGGTAACTACAGCTTACGTCTATAGTCATTGTGCCTGCATCGCCAAGGGCTCAGGTTTCCCCGAAGCTGCCCTTTCGCGGCGCCAAAGCGCAATCCCGGCCACAGCATAGACAGCGATTGCGACTAACAGCAGAGCATGCATGCCAAACAGCAGTGAAAGATTCTCCAGCAACCCGCCGGCGACAGCCCCCAACATGTTGGCACCCAATGCGGCGCTTGGGGACTCGGCCAGCTTGAACTCCGAGGAAAACAAGATTCCCGCAAACATGACTGGCACGGAAAAGACAAACACCGCGATCACCCCGCCCAGCGTGGGTGAGCCGATCCGGTCAAACGGGAACCAGTAGGCGAAGGCGAGCCCGGCTATGAGGGCTGCCCAACTCCACAGCCGTGATGGCAATTTTCCACGGCGCTCGACCATCCAGTTGGCGATCAACAGTGCGATCAGCAAGGCCGAGATGACGATCCCATTCACCTGCCAGATCGTGCCAAAGAACAGAGCCAGCCGGCTGATTACCTGCGTTTCCAGCAGCAGAAATCCCGCACCCATGCTGAAGAAGAATAACGACGGTCGGCGGCGAGCTTCGCCAATTTGCAGATAGAGTCCAATCGCGATAAGAATGACCAGCACGCCGACTGAGTAGTACGTACGCGGAATCCAGCGGCCTTCCTGATAGAGATAGGGCCAATCATCCGTGGTAACAGGAACCGGCTTGTCCTGAAGTTGAACTTCATGCTCCCGCACAAACCGCTCCAGTCGCGGATCGGCAGCCACGGCCTGCTCCACTCGATTCCCCACAGAGATGACAAAGCATGTCGCCGGAGTTGAGTAGTTCGACTCATCGAGAAACACGAGCGGAGCCTTCCCGAAGGTGTGGCGCAGCATCTCTGCCATACGCACCGCCAGCCAGGGATGGCCTACCTGGAATTTCAGCACGACCACACCATTCGGACCCAGGTGCTCGCGCGCCTCGCGGAACGACTGCTCCGTATAAACAAAGTTGTCGATACGCATGTTCGCGTAGTCGGTGAACTGGGAGTGCGAATCCAGCAGTCCGAACAGAATCAAGTCATACTTTCGGGGCGACCGCTTCAGGAACGATCTGGCATCGGTAACGTGGATCGACACGCGCGGAGAATCGTAAGGATGCTCCGGATGCTCGCGCTTGCCCAACTCCAGAATCGCAGGATCAATCTCGACCGCATCTACCGAACGGCTCCCGTTACGCAAAGCGCCGGCCACATCGTTACCCGTGCCGGAGCCGACGACCATCACTTCAGGAGAAGGCACGGTGAAACGAAACGGCATGTTGTAGGGAGTCTCATCGACTGCTTCCCTGAGCAGCCCCGGATGGCGCGCAATGAACTCCGGCGAAAGATTGACGATCTTCTGGTAAAAAGTGTGGTTCACCTCCAGCGACCCGCCGTAGACATCCCCGTTGGGCAAATGCTGGGTCGTGTACTGAACGTGCTGGTAGGGCGTCCACAGAACCTGCGTTTCCGGACGCGCGCCGTCGTTCAGAAGCAGAACCAGCGGAACAATCAGGCTCGCAACCAGGAGTCGATCTCGGCGCGACGATTGCAGAAAAGCAAAACCGAGCAGCACGGCTCCCAGCCAGATCCACGGTGGCAACATCAAGCGGCTCGCGGCGACAAACGCCAGCACTCCCACCAGGCTCCCGAATAGATTCCACGAGTAGGCTCGCAGTGGACGCGGGGCGAGATTCATCTGCGCACTCACCGTCTGTCCCAGCGGCACAAACACAAAAGCGATCAGAAGAAATAAAGCCCCCGCCATTACGGCACCGGTCAGGAAATTTGCCCAGGTCCAAGTGGAACCTACGGCCCAGATGGCGACATCGCCCCCGCCCCCAAGACTCTGCGACAGTTGCTCGAGCGGGATTCGGCCGCGCCAGGGGATGCGAATCACCAGCAGCAGTCCGAGAAATGCCGTCACCGCCGTGGACCATCGGACCTTTTGTTTCGCCAGGGCACAACCGAGGCCGAAGCCGACAAAGCAAAGAAGCAGCGCAAGATTCTTGAAGTAGGCAAAAATTCTGACTTCGACGGCGATCCACCGAATGAACGCCAGCTCGGCGAACAACGTCAGGAAACTGGCGAGCAGCAGTTGCCTCGGACTCCAGCCCAGTATGATCGCGTCGTTGGTTTCAAGAAAGGACCGCCCGCGCCGCCGTGCGGCAAACATCACCAGCCGTATCAGGATGAGGATTACGGCGGCGCAAGAAAAACTTAGGATGCGAGAATCCATGCGGCAAATAGATAGAAATGCGTTTAGCTGGGAGCGACTCGGGAACAGTATATCGCTTCGAACGATTCTCTATTGTGTGCCGCCAACCCCAACTTTCGCCCCAGTGGGATCGAGTGCCGATGCTCGCACCGCGCGGGTGCGCGCCCATGTTCGGAGGGCCTGAATCTCTTCTGCCCGGGTGGTGGAGAGCGGCACAGTTTGCGCCAGGGCGTCCAGCAACGACTGAGTCGTGAGTGGCTTCTTCTCCGAATAAGCTGCGTACAGGGCAGTCTGCACTGCCGCGTCGATCTCCGCACCGGAGTATGCCTGGGCGGCAGTGGCGACTTGATCTAGATCAAAGTCCGCCGCATTGCGTTTTCGCTTTGCAAGTTGGATCGCAAAGATCTGTTTGCGCTCGGCTTGATTCGGCAGGTCGACGAAGAAGAGTTCATCGAAGCGGCCTTTGCGGATCAACTCCGGGGGAAGCACGGTCACGTTATTGCAAGTGGCGGCCACGAACACAGCAGCTTTACGATCCTGCATCCAGGAGAGAAACGACGCCAGCAGGCGCGACGACACGCCCGCATCGGCCGAGGCGGAATCCGCCCCGCTGCCGGCAAAAACTTTCTCCAGTTCATCGATCCACAGAACGCAAGGAGCCAGTCCCTCCGCGGCCTGGAACACTTTGCGAATACGTTTTTCAGTTTCGCCGATGTACTTGTCGTAGACCGCGGCAGTATCAAACTTCACCAGCGGCAACTTCCACTCCCCGGCGACGGCCCGGGCGCAAAGCGACTTACCGCATCCCTGCACGCCGAGGATGATCACGCCGCGCGGCGGCTCCAGCCCAAACTCTCGCGCCGAATCTTCCCAGGCCCCGCGGCGCTGCCCAAGCCAGTGCTTCAGATTCTCCAGTCCACCCACGCTGGCCATGTTGTCGGAGGCGTCGATGAACTCGAGCATGCCGGAATGCCGTAGCAATTGTTTCTTGGCCTCGAGAACATCGGTGACGGTTTCCGGGCAGAGCGCGTAGCGGGACACCAGGGCCTGCGAGGTCGCGCGCTCGGCTTCTTCTTCAGTCAGGCCGCGCAGGTTGGCCGCCGCGGCGTCCACGCCAGCGGCATCGAGCTGCAGTTGCAACGTGTATGTCTTCGAGAGACGGGCAAACGTCTCGTGGATAATGTCATGTAGGCGGTCGCGATCGGGCAGAGGAAGATTGAAGTATTCGACCAGCGTGGTCAGTTCCGCCGGAACCGTGAGCTCAGGCGCGGTGATGACCACCGTCCGCCGGTTAGCAGAGAATTTCTGGCCCACATCCCGCAGCCGGCGTATGACGACCGGATCATCCATGTGACGGTGGAAGTCTTTCAGGATGAAGACTGCCTCCAGGGTCATCGATTCCATGTTGGCCAGGGCCTGCACGGGCTCGCGCGTGTTGTAGATGGAGGATGCCGCGTGACCGTCGGTTGAGGCGTCGGCGGGCTGTGAAGAAAGCATGGCCCTCGCCAGCCTGGCGGCCTCACCGGCACTCGGCGATAACGAGGTTCGGGGCTGAGCTGCCCCTGCTGGAACGGAAGTCTTCCGGCCGTCCGCAGGAGCGTTGCTGCCCGACCGCACCAGCCCGTCGGCGATGCTCCACTCGAAGGTGGCCATGTTGAGTTGGGAGCAGGCCGTGCGGACCATGCCGACGGCATGCGTCTCTTCCGCCGTCTCCATCACGATGATGGGCGTCGAGGAGTTGATGAGGATCTTCAGGCGTTCGAGGCCGTCAGTCATTTGCAATGCCACATGTGTTTGACCAGTCGAGACTTACTCTCCTATAATAAGGAATTCGGACCCACCCGAATATCTCTCTAGGTACACAAAGGTAACGAAGCACCCATGGCTAATCATCTTTCGGCGCTAAAACGCGCCCGCCAGACCGAAACACGTACCGCCCGCAACCGGGCCAATACTTCCCGCCTCCGCGGGGCCTTGCGCGAGTTGCGCGAAGCGATCGCCAAGGGCGACAAGCAGGCCGCCGAGCAGACCTACCGCGCGACCGTCTCTGCCCTCGACAAGGCAATCCAAAAGGGCACGCTGCACGAGAATACCGCCTCGCGCTACAAATCGCGGCTGGGCAAGCGCGTTGTCGCGATGAAGTAGTCTGGCTGCTCTGAGACGTTAGTTTCCGACGGAATCGCCACTCATTTCGGACCCCAAGCTCGGGGACCTGATCGAATCTCAAAGAAGTGATCTGGCTGCTCGCGGTAACTTCAGGTAGTTCACTCTCGTAGGACTATGCCCGATGAGTCCGCGGAAACCACCAGCGACCAAACCTTCCCAGACAATCTCACTGCTCGGGATTCCGTACGACGCAAATTCAACCTACCTGCGTGGGGCAGCCGACGCGCCGCATCGGATTCGCGAGGCTCTGTGATGGCTCTCCCTTGAATAAACTACAATTGCCCCGACTGTTTTGCCACTTCGGAGCGAACATGATATGGCCGCTGCGCTGGAATTATCTCCTTTCACTGCCTTTCTTGCTTTGTCTTGGACTCGGCTGCGGCGGAAGCGGAGGGTCAAACAATGGGACTTCGTCACCGAACCCTATGCCCACGCTAACTGGGGTGACGCCGAACTCCGCCACCGCAGGGAGTTCGACACTTACCGTAACCGTAACGGGCGGCAGCTTCATTCCCGCTTCGATGATTGAGTGGAACGGTGCGACACTGTCCTCGACATATGTATCAAGCACTTCACTGACTGCGCAGATTCCGGCGTCTGATCTGAGTTCAACGGGTAGCGCAAACGTGGCAGTGCAGAATCCCCCTCCGGGCGGTGGGACATCGCACTCAATCAGCTTCATCATCAACTCACCCGTGACAAACTTAAGCGTGCTCGACCTCCCAGGCACCGACCTTGTTTGGAGTCCGAACCAGCAGAAGCTGTATGTGGCGGTACCGACGGGTGCGACGACAAACGGAAGCAGCATTACGGTGGTTGATCCAATCACCGGATCTATCGTCAATTCGCAGCCTGTCAGCTCAGCGCCTACAGGGCTCGCCATCTCCGACGATAGCCAATACCTCTATGCGGTAATCAGCGGAGGTTCAGTGATTCAACGGTTCATTCTTCCCGCAATCAGTCCGGATATTCAATGGTCGTTGGGAACGGACCCAGTGTCCGGTAGTGCCAATCTTGCCGGAGATATCAAAGTGGAGCCCGGAGCCGCTCACACGCTAGCAGTGTCATTCGGCCAGTATGGGTCCGGTTCGATTGCAGTTTTCGACGATTCGGTCGAGCGCTCAGCCGTAGCGGGAGGTATAGGGAACTCAATCGGAAACTCGCTTCAGTGGAAGCCGGACGGGAGCGAGTTGTACGCTGCCTATACCCTTTCCAGTGACAGCCCTTACTACACCTACGTCAGTGATGATGCGCTTTATACGATGCCGGTGACTAGCAATGGTGTCGGCACCGTGACCACCTATAACTCAACTTTCCGGCAGGAAGGCGCACATTTGCACTCCGATCCGACAACGGGGTACGTCTATGGCGACTGGGGCGAGGTGATCAATGCAGCGGATGGAATTCCGGTAGGTAATTACCCATGGAGCCGACCCTACACAACTTTCTTTCCCGGGCCGTTTTCGGTCGTGGATACGACCTTGAAGCGGTTCTACACACTGCTCGAGGTCAGTGAGCCCGATCGGACCTTGGCCTTCCAAATACAAACTTTTGATCAGTCCCAGCTTCAGTTGCTGAGCACAATCGTGATTCCCAACGCCATTGGCGAACCAGCCAACTTCATTCGCTGGGGCGAGGCAGGTCTTGCTTTCGTGACAAACGGCTCGAGCGGTGCAGCGGGAAAGCTGTACATTCTGGACGGGAGTTTCGTCAATCTGTCGGGACCTCAGGACACGTCCGTGGGAACGCAGCTGAATCCGGTACCGACAATCACAGCAATCAGCCCAATCACAGCCACCGTGGGTAGCGGAGCCATCACGCTCAACGTAGCGGGGCGCGATTTTATCGGGCAGCCGACAGTGTACTGGAATGGAAATGCACTTCCGACGACGCTGCTGAACAGCACAGAACTTTCGGTGCAAATTCCGGCTTCCGATTTGGCTTCCGTCGGTCAGGGCGCAATCACGGCATCGAATACTGGGGCCGCGTTTCCGGCTTCCAACTCGATGCCGTTTTCGGTGAACCCTGCGTCGGCGACTGGGACTCAGATTGCGGTGTACAGCACAGGCGGGAACGACCTGGTGTGGGATGCAACTGCCGCCAAGATTTGCGTCAGCATGCCCGGCATTCAGGGCGACTTGGGAGACAGAATCGCGATTATCGATCCCGCGACGGGAACGGTAACAACCAGTGGCTTTCTCGGTAGCGATCCCGCGCGGCTTTCCATTTCCAATAACGGCCAATATCTGTACGTGGCTCTCTACGGCGAGAATGCAATCCAGCAGCTGACGTTGCCGAATTTCCAGATCAGCAGTTCATGGAACCTGGGAGGTGCCGGTACTTTCTTTGGGCCTTACTACGCCCTGGATTTGCAAGCCGCGCCCGGAGCCCCCCAGACCACGGCAGTGGTCTTGGCGA
>Ga0137393_10000914_pt1 | contig 18471 bp, 10 predicted proteins | sample 15con2h34BmetaG_FD_101396 | JGI IMG/M metagenome (GOLD analysis project Ga0137393, IMG submission 101396) | Vadose zone soil microbial communities from Angelo Coast Range Reserve, California, USA - 15con2h3.4B metaG | ecosystem: Environmental > Terrestrial > Soil > Vadose zone > Saprolite...
GGGCCCGGCAGGACTCGAACCTGCAACCAGACCGTTATGAGCGGAAGGATACAGCTTACCTCGTTGAACTTCTTGCTGTTTTGGTGGAGTTCGAGCGTATTCGTCGCGTTTTGACGAGGTCGTTTCTGGTGCGAAACTGGTGCGGTACGCGAACGTTCGTTGGCCCATCGCCCCCAGAAGCGGTCACATTGGAACATACTCGGCTGCCGGATGGCGCAAGATCGGCTTGTTGTGATAACGTCGCGTCGAGCCGGTAAGAATGTACGGGACCAGCGATGGCGGGCGGCGGCGCCTCTACTGCGGAACGCAACATCATAACGGTTCTCGCTGTCGATATGGTGGGCTCGACCCGCCACATCGGGGCTTGCGATCCCGACGACGCCCAGGCGTTCCTGGACCATTGGCTAGATCACATACGTAGTGCAGTGGACCGCGTTGGGGGACGGATCGTCCATTATGCGGGCGACGGTGGTATTGCGATATTTGGCTGGCCAAGCGCATTCGAGGATCATGCGGATCGCGCCTGTGTTGCGGCCTGGGATATCCAGAGCCATAGCAAAGCAATCGGACCGGGAGGAAATCCGGTTACTTTTCGTGTAGGTCTTCATTCTGGCCTGGTCGGTGTACGCAGAGGCGGCCGCAATGCTATCGCGCGTTTCGATGTTGCCGGTGCGACCGTGCACGTTGCCGCCAAGTTGCAACAGGAAGCGGCTCCCGGCGAAGTCCTAGTCAGCGGCGAAACCGCCAGGTTGTGCCGCTCGCCACTTGACGTGACGCCGCATGAGGCATCTGCGGCGATAGCTGACCGCCTCATCGAGGTCTATAGGCTGAATGCGCGGCCAAAAGATGTCGACCATAACGACGCGGCTCGCCGCTATCAAAATCCGATCGTGGATCGGGTCGACGAGCTTGCGGTGCTTCGTGAACGACTTCCGCGCCCAGGCGGCAAGAACTCTTCCGTTGCCCTAATAGGCGAAGCAGGAATTGGCAAGAGCCGTCTTGCTACAGCCGCGATGACTGAGGCTCTCATATCGGAAGCAAGATGCTGCGTCTTTTATGGCGCTGTGCAGCGGCGTATCACGGCATTTGCCGTCGCCCGCGCATTGGTGGGCGATATGCTCGGTGCACGCAGCCTGTCGTCAGATGACCATCTTCGCGACGCGCTTACTGGACTGGGAGTTGAGGAAAGTGATCTCAAGACGATTGAAACCCTGTTCATTGTTGAAAAATCCCGCTCGCGCCAACGATTGAGCGACCACACACAAACGCAAATTGTGCGCGCGCTGGTAAATGCCTTCTTGGCGCTGGCGCTTAGTCGGCCGACCCTCTTACTGATCGAGGATATTCAGTGGATCGATCCGGAAAGCCGTCATTTCCTGGAATTGCTCGCGCGCGCAGATAGCACACAACAGCCGCTTTGCATCTTGCTGACCGGCCGGCCGGAATCGTCGAGCCAGGCTGCCAATATTGCGAAATCCATCATTCATCTGCAGCCGCTGCCGCGGGCACATATGGAGACTTTGGGACGCCAATTGTGGCCCAAAAATCGATCTCCATCGGTACTTGCTCGAGCAATCGATCGCGCGGACGGGGTTCCGTTTATATTGGAAGAGTTCCTGCGTTCGGCGGATGCGACGAACGCGCCCAGCGGCAAATCACTGCCTCAGAGCGTCGAGTCGGTCATTCATGCGCGGCTGCAACAGCTTTCGCCTAAGGTCAAGACATTCGCGCAAGCGCTCAGCCTTCTGGGAGAGGAGGCTGAAATCCATTTGGCAACGGCGGTGCTGGGCGTGGACGTTGGCGAGCTATTGAACGCGTTGTTCGAGCTCGAGCGATTTGCATTCGTTCACCCGCTTGCGGGCAATTCCGTGCGTTTTCGACATCAGATTATCGCCGAGGCTTGCGCAAACACGATACCGCGCGATCAGCGTCGAAAGATCCATCGGGCGGCCATTCGGGCGATAACCTCGCGTTACCCGAACCTCAGCGGTCGATACGAGCAATTGGCTTTCCACGCGGAAGAAGCCGGAGAGTCCGAGGCCGCCCTTGGCTATCTCTGGGAGGCTGCCGTGGAAGCGCGCCGGAACGCCGCCGCTTCGTCGCTCAGTCTTATCTTTGACCGGGCACTCAAGCTCATTGAACGCCTAGGGGAAGCTGCGGAAGAAAAATATGTCGATTTCGGTCGCGTGTGTTTCGCTTCGATGTTGCAACAGGGCGAATTCAAGAAAGTGAACATGCATCTGCCGCGCACCATGGAGCTGGCCCGGCGCCAAGGAAGAGCGGCCCAGGTGTGCGGCGCGCATTCCCAACTTGGAATGATTTGCTGGTTTGAAGGCCGGTACGAGGAAGGGCTGCGGGTGACAAGCGAAGGGCTGGAGATGGCCCGCGCGCTCGGGTCGCCCGCGTTGATATTTTCAAATCAGACCTTGATGGCAAATGTATTGCATGGAATGGGCGCCGTCGATCATGCGATTGCTGCGCTGGACGAACTGAGCGAAATGCTCACGGGAGAACTCGAGACGGTGCGGCTCGGAACGCCAGCCAGTCCAAAGTGCACGGTATTGGCATTCAGGAGCTGGTTCATGAATGCAACAGGTCAATACGAGGAGGCGCTTGAATTTGCGCGCCGCGCACTGGAGATCGCGGTTCGCGAACAGGATTTGTACGGGGAAGTGTTGGCCCGCAGCACGATGGCGCGGAATCTCCTCATGCTTCGCCGGAATGATGAAGCTGTAGAATGTTTGTCGATTGCCAGAGAGATTGCCGAAAGCAACGGCTACGATACTATCAAGCCCAACCTGACCGGGGCAATCGCGACCGCGCTGGCGCGCACGGGCAAAGCCCATCAGGCAGTCGGCCTAGTAGAGGCTTGTTTGGAAGGCGGGATGCATCTGCGCACAGGCCAGGCGGAAGTGTGCTACCTCTATGTCGGTTACGCCGAGGCTCTCGTGAGAAGCGCTGAATTGGAGCGTGGGCTTGCCGCGCTCGATCATGCCCTCTCGATTGCTCGCGCAATCAAAAATCCATGGCTGATTGTTGAATGCCTTGGTTTGAGAACTCGCGTGCTGATGGAGACGACGCCTGACGACCCGCGCATCGATCAGGATCTTGCCGAGCAACGTGCGATTTGTGCTCAGTCTGGCGTCGTCGCCTGGGCCATGTCCCGGGTTGTGGCCTGACTGCGATCATGGGGTAACCCGGGTGAAGCGCGCCGGCAACCCGATCGTAATGCTGGCAAGCTTCGTAGGCTCGCCGCCCTTGCCGGCGACCCTGCGCAATCCCTGCAGACGGCTTGCGGCCTTGACGCATTCTTGCAGAACAATCATGGCTACCCGATCGCGGCCCCAGCAAACTCTGCTATTGTCCGCCTCATTGAACAGCAGGTAGGTTTTGATATCCCGATCGAGCTTGAAGCGAAACGGCTCGCCGAAAACCCGCGGGTCCATGTTGGCCGCCCGGATCAGCGGTGCTACCCACTCGCCTTTCTTGACTTCTGCGTTCCCCGATAGATTTGTGTCGGTCTCGCAGTATCGCATTCGTACAGGCAAAGTGGGATTGAGCCGGTCGGCCTCGTAGATGATGTGTGACAGCACATCAGGCACCGGCAGTTGCACGAGAGTCGGCAGATCGAGACGGTACTTGAACAGCGCTCCCATCACGGAAGCGAAGGCCAGCGGAATACTGGCCATAGTGGTACCGACAATTTCGAACAGGATCGTACTGACGTCCCTGTAGTAAACGGACGGCCAATCGCCCCCATTCGATAAGTCTTTGGCATAGAGCGCTTTTATGTGTTCTCGGCCTTCATTCTGTACAAACGCTCCTAGAAGCGACTTCGATGAACGAATCGAGGACGTGCGGGCTCCCAAGAGAACGGTATCGATATAGTCGAGCATTTCGGAACCTGCTTGACGCGCCAAGGCGTGCAGGGTCCCGATCGATTGGACGTTTCCGATCAGATCGGCGAGAACGATGGCAGACCAGATCTGCGTTGTGGCCAAGCCTGGGTTGTCAGGTTCTTTGCCGATCAATTTGGCGACCCAGTCAGGCGGTAATTCGCCGACATGCTGGCGCGCGAAGGGCAGAGCCGCGGCAAGCTCGGTGAGCCAATTCGGTGGCGGAATTCCATATAGTTTGGTGATGATCGCGTAGGTGGCCGGAGCGGCCAGATCATTGACCAGATCTATCCTTCGCGCGTAGGCCGTTCGGCGCAGCGCTCTGTCCGAAGCGGATTCGGCTATCTCGTGTACAACATCGGCCATCCAGGGAGGGTCGCCGTCCGCTTGCCAGGGCTTGTTGGTTTGTTCGGGGCGATACGCGTCCGCGAGCACCCTCCAGGCCTCGTAGAGGACTGTACGAAGACGCCTTCGTACCGGTTCAGTCGGCCCGACGTCCTCTGTGCCGACAATGACATCCTCTCCTCGCGTGATGTCTCGTCCCGTCTGCGTATACTGCCGGACCGAAAAGAGCAGCGCCTTAGTACCGTTAGACTCTTTCACATTGTTCAAGACGGTTTTGACGTCGTCATAACGTCCGACAAAGCAGAGCGTGCCGAGTTTGTTGCCATCGTCGGGAGAACTTACCGTAGTGGCGGCGGGTAGTTCGACGCGAATAACTGTGTTCTTGTCATCTTGAAGAATAGTCTGTCCATAGCGCTGCAATCGATCGGGATCGAACAAGCCACGCATCTTTGCATCGCCCATGCTGAAGCCTGCAAATGGGATCTCGGTTTTCACCGGGTCGAACCGACTCTTGTTGGCAATCTCCCTGAGAGCCTTGATACCTGGCGCGAAAAAGTAGTCGCCGCCGCGAGTCATGACGAAGCGCGGCAGACCGGTCATGGGCGCTGCTGCGCCCGCTTCGAAGAAACGATCCGACACAGCACCGCTATGATTCCCGGTCAGTGGACATCGCCCCAGCCCGGCCTGGCCGAGAAACTCTCCACCGTTGATCCAATTCGACTGGATCACTTCAAACTGCAGGTCGATCCGTGAGTTCGCGGCGATGAACAGCAATCCTCGCCTTTCACCATCATCCAGAGCATCATCCTTGAGGAGCGGACCGCCATAGCTGATTCCGCGCCGCAAAATCCGATGGCGGCGAGCCTCGCCACGCCCACCGATGTCGCGCGGGTTGGCGCGGCGGATATGCGCGCCGAGCGGGCACCTTCTTCCAAGCGGGTCGTCGGCCGCATAACGGAAGTTGTTCAGCGTGGCCTCCATCTCCTGATCGACAGCGCGTTCCTGATCGGGTGATAGAACGAGCGGCACACCATTGGGCCACCGTCCGACAAATTGCGCCGAGAGCGCGTTCTGAGCTTCCTTATCCTTTGGGCGCATTCGGCTGAGAAACCCTCGGAAGCCGGCCACATCCTGTTCGAGTTTGCGGAATACGAGGAACGTGCTTCCGAGCGTGAGACCCTTGCTGATCGGCAGCGCTTGGACCTCGCCGTTTTCGTCGGGCATGTTGAGGAAGATCTCCCCAGGAGCGACCGGGCTCCAAGTGCGATCGCGGCTCGGCGTGCCGCCGCCCGGAAGCGTGTCGCGAAGTCCCATGTCGACAAACGGTTGGCTCAGACCGTCGCGGAAACCAAAATGCTCGAAGCGATAGTCGAGCTCCTTTGCCGCGCCATCTTTGTCGACCTCATAGGGGTATTGGCCCAGTTCGATATGAAGAATCTCTAGGCCAAACAGGCGGAACAGGATACGAAGTCCGAAACGCAGCATCTGACCATGATCGTCCACCGGGTCGTTGAATGCTTTGACATCGCGACGCATCGCTTTCCAGAACGACTCCTTTCCGGAATTTTCGGCGCTCAACGCAAATCCGCCTGTGAAATAGCCATGCAAGCTAGGTAAACCCAGCTCACCCTCCCAGAAATCGGGGGCGCTTGGACCGGTGTCGTGCAGGCGTTCCGCGCGCGCTGCCATTCCCTGTTTGAAGGCATCCGGAAACGACGCGAGCGTCAAGGCGTTCATCTTGAGCGCCGCCAGGCCTGAATAGGTGAAGGCAATATTGATCGGCGTGCCGTCCGTGACGGGTGCTTCCGGACGACCTGCGTTCTCGCCGCGAACAATCCCCGGCGAGGGCTCCCCTGCATCCGCAGGATTCATCATTGCGGGCGCGCATTGACGCAGGACCTCGTAAAGCGTCACGAGCGGGAGCGGCCCTAACAGACCCTCTGGAACAGAAGCGTTTACCTTGTCACTGACCAGATCTAGCTGGGCGGCATAATCGTCTGGTTCGGTATAAACGCGAACCAAGTCCTGAAGAAAGCCGACGTCTAGGGCGCCGATTTCAAAATGATGGCGCATCCAGCTAATTGGATCAAGCCAAGGAACGTTCGGCTTACGTGTTGGAGATTCTTTCGTTGGCCGGGCTGCCTGAGATTGGGGAGATGCGGAGAGAGATACCATACTATCCGCCGTACTCTTGATGCCTGATTTGTCAGAAGACACGATCGCCTTCAGCCACTTCAGGAAGGCATCCGCCGGTCGGTCCGGCTCCGATCCAGGCAATCCAGGGTCTTTTGCCAAACGTTGTTCAACAATCCCTGCATTCACGTATGTGGTTTGCGCAAAGTCCTGCCACAGTTCGTGCTTGGCATCAGGATCATCCTTCATAGCGCCTTGCATACGATCCATCATGGCATCGAACTCCGCTTGCCGGAGGATGCGAAAGAAGAAGAACAGCGACCAGTTCCGCGGCACCTTTTCGTCCTTGCCGACTTGAAATTTTGAGGCCTTCAGAAGGTGGGCCTGAATGTTCTTACTCGTCTCCTCGCGGCTGGCGTGGGCCTGATTAGCCATTTTCGTTCCCTCCCCTCAGCTCCTGTCCGTTTCGAATATTCCGCCAGGCGTCGGGAAATTGCATGCGTATTGCTCGCTCTGCCGCAGGAATTCGTCAAACAGCTCTTCGACGGATCTCTCGCGCGCTCTCGCGGGAGAGTAGATCCGGGCGACGAGCGCGTCGAACCGTCGCTTGAAATCTTCAAGCTGCTTGATGCGGACAGTCGAAAAATTCGAATAGGGTGCGTAAAACAGGTTCGTATTGATCTGGTAACGTCTGATCCACAGCCAGAACTGCTCGAAGTTGCGCGTCCCCGGAAAGTCCTCGCAATTCTCGAAAACCCTATCAAAGTCGCGGGCGAGAAATGCCGCAACGTCACGCATGTAGGCCTTCAACTCGCCATCGAACTCGACAAGTGTCAGCAGGAAAGAGCGCAGTTTCGGTGGAGGCTTTCTTGACCCATCGAGGTAGTCATCGATTGGCACAGGTATGCCGCCGCCGTCGCTCAGTTTGCCGTCCGGATAATAGTCCACGACGCCTGGGAGGGCCGAATAAAGCAGATACTGCTCAGGCCGAATGATGATCATGCGGCCGAAGTGGATCGCGGGTATTCTGCCTAGTTCAGTCGGAAGGCCTTGTTGATGTCGGTCTGCAAGGTTCTGGATCGCCGAGGTGGTGCTCTCTTCATAGGTGCGCCGTTCACCGGGCGGGCATCCAAGTCTGATGGGCGCCAAAACGGCGATTTCGCTGATTCCTCCGATGGTTTTGGAAGCTGCCCAATTTAGCTCGATGCGCGGCGCGTTCGCCCTCTCGCTGTCAATCATGGAGAACCTCAAATCTATGACTTATCGAAAATGTCTTAGCAGAGCCAAGAGTGACACCGATTGCATTCCCGCACCAGAGCCTGGCCTCAGCGACTTGGCTCGCAAAAGTTCAGTGGCCCTAATCGGTCGCTGTCACAGGAAGGATTGAGGAATTAGGTCATGCCATTTGACCTATCGTGAAACGGCTTTTCGCTTAACCACAATGTCGCGAGAGATTCAGGAACCACAAGTGCCGAAGGTTTACAGGTTATCAGTTGCGGGTCGCACTGGGCAGACGTGCACGGCACCCTTCCCGTTCATTCTCGGTGTGCTTCCGATCGTGGTTGCGACCGGCGCCGGTGGGAAGATGAGCCAGTCGCTCGGGAGACAGTGTTCGCAGGCATGCTGGGCGTCACCGGATTCAGTCTTATTTTCACACCGACGCGGTTATCCGAAGGATTGGCGTCAAAGCGTTCTTTCCAATCAGGGCCATAGCCCTTTCGGCCCACGAGACCATGACCTATAACTGACGCGGTTTCGGACATAGGTCCGTCGTCGTGGGCCGAGAGCACCGAAGGCGGTTCCGTTCGCGCTGAATTCGTCGTGCTCGCAAAGCGGAGATCGTGGGCCCGTCGTCGAAGCGGACCGAAGCAATTTGGCGCGCGACGCCGACTTGCAGCTCCTCTAACCTTCGCAGGTCAGCCCTTTCTGTGCGCTATGCTTTCTAGCGAACCGGGACCAATAAATCTTTTCTCAGCTCGTCTATCAAGTATCGTGTTCCTTGGCCAAATGAGTACGGTCAACAACACCTCTTCGGATAGTTGGTACGGCGGTCCCTCGCGGCGGCTCCGGCAGTCCGTCTCGTTTTCGCTCTGCTCAAGTTACGGCGGACACGCTTCGCCCTGACGGTCATGCGTGGCTTGCCGAGCCGCAGCCCGCGGGCCGAGCATTCCGCCTTCGCCTGTAGGTTTCGGCGCGGCAGCCTTCCTCGCTTCGCGAGCGGAGGCTAAACTAGTGGGCCCCGCAGGACTTGAACCCGCAACCAGACCGTTCTGAGCGGGAGGAGAAAGTCGACTTCCTTGATTTTCTTGGGCTTTCGTTCGAAATCGATCGCATTCGTTGCGCGTTGTAGAGGTCGTTTCTGGTGCGAAACTGGTGCGGTGAGGGGCTTGCGCATCGTAGAAGGCGAATGAGGCAGGCATACGCAGGTCTTGGATACTGTTTGCGACGCCGATTAAAAGAACCGCTGACACTTAATCAGCGGTTCTGTCGGAAAATTCTCACACTTCCGAGGGGTCTCGTCGCACTCGACACGCGCGCAGCTGCGGTCGTAGGCGCTCCATCCGCGCAGTGTGCGCTACCCGCGTCAACAATACAGTCGGACCAAAATCTTCGCATGAACGTCCTGCCGACGTGCGCTTGCCGCGCGGCACCCGCGACTTTCTGCGACACTTCCAACAGGATCCGCCGAGGAAAGATAGAGCGAAAACCTTAGGTTAAGCGCTTCACCCGTCACCACAGCAAAAATTCGATTTGCAAATCAGATCCTTGCTTGAATTTCACTCTGCCTTTTTGAGCCAGTTTGACAGTTTGGCCCAGGCTTCCTTGTTCGACTGATGACAGAGCTGCCGATCAAGGTACTCTTGAACCGCGCCCGAGAGCCACCAGCTCATTGAAACGTCGTCTATCGGCGTTATCCTCCCTGAAGGCGCTGGCGCTTCCTCCTGTGGATGACTGTGGGGGCTCCTTGCGCCGGTTGCGGGGCCGTATCGAAGATCTGAAAGCGAACATATTTGATTCCTTCGGCTGCGCGGGCCGCTTCAAGGGCCTGCGCGGCGTGACCGCTGCGTGTTCCGAAAAGCGCCGTAACTGGATTGATGAGGCTCTCGAACCATCGAGCCTTCCGAGGCGTCGTCGCAGGTGGCTCATGTTGAGCGAGCATGCCGCCATAAGAGACATTGTCTCCGGCACGCTGAACCGGATCGTTGGTTACATGCAATATGACGGGATTCATCTCTGGCCTAAGCTGCGTGATCGCGAGTGCAAGCTGAAGCGCCGTGGTTACGCCGTCATTCTCGAAGTAGCCGCCGTCAACGGCGCGTTCCGACGGACGCCACGGATCGTCGCTCCGAATCGCGCCATAGGGTGAGATGGCAGGGAACCGGCCGCTAAGGATTGCTGCGGTAGACAACGGAATGTCGCGCTGAGGAAGCTCTTCGAACAGGTCGTAGGCTTCCGCGAAACGCGCTGCTCGTGCCCGTTGCCGTCGCGATAGGTGGCCGAAGCTCTGAAGCGATCACCCGCCGGCCAGTATCGACCGACTATCACTGTGTCCGGATCTCCCCTCAGAAGAACCATCAATGGGGTACGGTACAGGCGCCGAAAGATAGCTATCACCAGAAACAACACTGCCGCCGCGACGGTTGCAGCTTCGAAAGCCTGGAAATATGAATAGACGGCACCTCTCCCGGAGTCCATCAAAGCGGACGTTGTCTCAGCGCCGACAACACCACAGCCGACAGCGCCGAAGCAGACAAGGCCAAGGAGTCTTGGCAACCAGGTTCCGATGAACGCGAATTGCTGTTTGAGCGGCGCGGCGATATTTTGCTCAAGCGGCAGGGGATGACTTCCGGCAGCCCACACCTGTTGTTCGAGCGCCTTCCTTGCGGCGTAGTGTACGCAAAGGGCCCAGGCCAAAACAAGAGCGAAAAACATGGTCCAGTACAGCGCGCCGGCATTGACCTCCGCAAAGAGATCGCGCGCCGGCGGGGCGCGAGCGAACAGCAGCGCCCAAGTCCGGTGCTGATCGCGCTGATGCGGCAAACCCAGACAGCACGTGCAAAGCGCGAAATATGTGTGCGCGGCGTCGGAAAAAAGCATAGGAGGAATGTAATTGCGGCCAAGCCCAGCGCGATCGTGTACATCGAAGGACTCCCATGTCCGGATAAATTAGCCGCCAACAGAATCCCGCTTCAGCGGTAGGCTACAGCTAGTTTATTCTTTGCAGTCTGGTTCAAGCTAATGCCAAAGTGCGTCATGCTAGCGATGGGCGTCGGTGAGCCAATTGCGAAAGTATTTGTCGTAATATTCAATGTCCGCGTGATCGCGCGCAGCGGTATCTTGATGTCCGAATTTAGAAAACCCTTGCGAACCCCATTTGTCGACAATGGTCTTTCGATAGAAATTTCGATCGTCCACAAGAGCCGGCCGGTGTCCCTTCGGCTGTGTCAGGAGGTACATCAGACCGTTTGATGTACTGATGAGAAAGATCGACGACCGGAAAGAAGGTGGTGGTCCCTGGAAGGTTTGACAGGAACCGATTGGAGCCGAGATAGGCAAGAAAGTCGCGATCCCCGGTGTCGATCCGACGGTCTAATACCTTGACCTTCGCGAGGTGCGCCCGGTCGATCAATGCCTGCGGTGTGAGCGCGGTCTGCGCATCGAGCGACGGCAATTTCTTGATGAAGTAGGTGCCGCTATCGTTGATCATGAAAAAAGAGGTGCCCCTGTGTCCGGGCTGCCGGCTGTGCGACCGTCCATCGTCAGGTTCGGCTTCGCAATGATAAACTCGCCGGACGTTGGGTCCTGAAACGGCCGATCCGGCATCGCCAAACCGGTGTGCCCGCCCGCTCATGGCGATGAGCACCGCCTCTTCGAGTTCGTTGACCGGCAGCGGCTTTTGGTTCGATGTGTATGTCATTGAGTCCGTCTTCAGCATGGGCACGCCGCGACTGACTCGGTGCGTTCTTCGACGCCAGATGCTCTCCACGAGTGGACGCGCCGACAGGGCGTCGTGGCCAGCAGTCTTGAATGCCGCTCCGTCGTTCATTGCAACTCTTCGTAGGGCTCCTTTTGCCGCGTCTTGAACGCTCAGTTCGGAAGTTTTCGAGGATCAGGCCAGGGGGCAAACGGATTCGCGACGCGCTGGAGCGCCGGCGCCAACTCGGGGAAATGGCGCAGCAGCACAGTCGACATATTGTTGTCGTTGATCCAGTCGAGGCCGGCCTTGGTGTAGACGGCTTCGTTGAAGTCGTTGGTGAAGAAGCGATCGCTCTTGAGCCGTCGCGGCGCCATCAGGATGAAGACACGGAACGCCGTGTCGCTGAAGCCGAATCCCTTGGGCGGTTTTTCCGCATACATGCCGACCATCAGATCGACCTTGTCGGGATGGCCATAGATCTTGCGCAAGGTGTCCACTATGTCGCGATCGTCGCTCATCTCTTCAAAGGTCTTCACTCGCGGCATGTGGAACATCTCGCGGAAACGATTGTAGCGCGGCACGCCGCGCTCGCGGTCACGGATGATATCGATGGCGGCGAGATCGATCAGCTCTTCCAGGTTCTGGCCGTTGCGCCGGTGCAACCGCCGCATCCAATTGGGGAAATTCCGCAGCTTAATCTGACCCGGATTTTGGACCCCGAACGTATAGACGACGTCGGTGAGCGACACGCCACGCATTGCATTTTGCATGGCGTTGGGGCCGATAATCAGGTCGGGGTCGTCGAGGCTGTCGGACTCGAACTTCAGGACGCGCCCCTTTGCTCCGGTCGCATGCGAGACGAGTTGGATGTCGTTGGGAAGCAGCGGATGCAGTCGATAGACCGAGGCAAATTCCTCGGTCAGGCAATAGTCCGCACCGTCATGATTGGTCGCCGAGCCCGGGATGCCGCTGACTGCCTCGTTGGCGCTTATGCGGCCGAAAGACTTCTTCACCTGCTCCCCGGCCAGGCCCCACCAGTCGGCATTCATGACGACCTGCAGGGCGGGATGGGTGAGGATGGCCCTGGTCCAATCCACCGTATGGATCTTTGCCATCAACGCGTTGTTGACAAGCCGCGCAACGCGGAAAATCTTTTCGTCACCGTCGGCTTGCTCCCGCCATTCGGGATAGGCCTGGATGATATGATCGCAAATGGCGTTGTGCTCAAAGGTGAAAATGTTATGCAGCAGGCTCAGGCCGACCCACCAGTTCACGGTGAGACCCGTTCTCTCGATCCCGGCCCCGTCGACCGGAATGCGCCCCGTCTTCGGATCGATCTTGAGCTTCCCATCCTTGCGCTCTCGGTACTGCATCAAGGCCTGCCGGCTGTCGCCGTAGATCTGGGAGCCGTCCCACCAGTGCGTCTCCGCATTGGCGAATGTCTCCGGTCCGGCGCTGTCGTTCTTGCGGCGCGTGGGATCGGCCCGAGTACGGCGCACGCGCATCGTCGGGCCGTCCGGCCACTCATCGCCGGGCGGGATCGGCACCTCGAATGCTTCGTCGGTGATCGTCCGCGGCGTGCCGTGATTGAACCAGTCGTGGACCTGAAACTGGATCCAGGCGGCCGCGAGCAAATTTAGAATCCCGACCGGTTGAAAGCCACTGGGGTTGCCGGGTGTGCTTTGGCGCGCCAGTAGCAGATTACTGACCAGGCGGGGGTTGGGATCAAGTATTCCACCGTCACGGCTCGGATCGACTTCGCTCAGTGGAATGTTGCGGCCAAAGCGGGCGCCCTGGTTGCTCTTGGTGAAATCCGGGCCATCGAACGCAGCATTGCCCATCGTGGGTTTTGACAGGTCGTTGTATTGGCCGTCCTCCTCCCGCTCGGCGCGATATTTGGCGTCCGGCGGCACGAGGTCTCGCCGAGCCGACGGCTCTGTCATCGGAACATCCGAGGTGTTGTGCAAATTCTTGGCCCGCAGAACCTCGCGCAGCGCGACCAGATTGGTCACTGCCAGAAATGTCGGCAATTTGTGCCAGACCACGAACAGATTGAGGAGCTGGAAGAACTTGACATAGAGAACCATCACCAGCGATTTCGGGTCGTTCTCGCTGATGATGAACTTGATAAGGAGGCAGGTGAGAACGGTGACCGCCATCAACACGCCGAGTAGACGCGCCGCGACGCCGGCCTTTTCGGCCAACACGAAGGCCCCAAAGAACATCAAGAAGGCGAGCAGGTGAACAGCGCCGCGCTGCACGCGCACCCATTTGATGCTGTCGGAGACGCGATACGCCAGAACCACGTCCAGCCCCCACCACGCGGCCAGAAAAAAGTCGGGAGTAGGGTGAGCGACAATGCAGCCGGGATGCGCCTCCTGCGCGCTTTCGAGCTTGTAGATCGCCTCGAAGCTGCCGCCGCAACTGCCTGTAATGGCCCAATAGAGATGGACTAGCAGAGCGAGGTAGGCAAACGTCCAGAAAGCGCGCCAATAGCTGTTTGGCGAATTGCTGCGCGAGAAAACGTGAAAGCACAGCGCCGGGGCTACCAGAGAGATGCACGCCCAAATGGTGAATATAACCAAATAGTAGAAGGGGTCGGGATTGGGGTTCAGGTGCTGTTGCAGCACGGCGGCACCGTTCGCGATCACCATCGCAACCACAAACACAGCGCATGCGAAGGCAAAAATTGCAACTGTCGATCCGTGAAACTTGTCTGGCTTGCTCATCGCCCTCAACTCCATGCGATTTCGCACACCACCACGACGCGCATCGTCGCCGCCCCGGCGGTCGCGCGTTAGCTTCTTCATCTCAAGTCGGAGTGCGCGATCGGCTTCCAGTCACGAGAGGCCTGCGCGCGCTTCGGTCTGTTGAGCAGCCGCCAGCATTCAGCCTAACGTAGCGGTAATGCTTCCGCACTTGCTTCTTCATTAATCCACGGAATGTTATCACAACCTATACGTTAGAAGGTTCATTCTCGATGTGAGATAGATCACGTTTCTTGATATCGATGTATTGCTTCCGGCTCCGGTGGCGCTTGAGCCGCTAGATTAACCCCATAGGGCAGAGAGCCATCGCGTGATTGGCCAGCGTCAACATCGTCCAACACCGGCAAGCTCGGTGTTCTCTAACGCATTGATCTTTCTAGAAAAGATTCGGCGCAACCTCGTTTTCGACTGATCGGGTGAAGAAATTCGAACAAAAGTCTTGAATCGAAGCGCTTCGCTCGCTCCGGCCGCCCGAACATATCCGCGGTTTGAACGACGCCTCGCGCTAGGGACGATAGTGGTATCGCGTTGCCGCCGGCGCAGAAATCTCCTCGTGCATAGCCGGTCGCCTTTGAGCCCGAGCGCGCGCCTGGTTAGATCAACAGCCATCATTCCTTCAGGTGGTCGCAGAAGGGGAGTGACCGCCGTGTCGTCTACCAACGCGACGGAAGCAAGCCTTGCGCGCTTCTTCTGCGCCACACCGAACTGCGCCCGCCAGCGGAACAGCAGCCCCGTGACGATACCGTGCTTGCGGGCGACGCTGGAGACCGTCACGCCCGGCTGCTCGGTTTCCTTCACGATCGCGAGCTTCTGCTCGTCGCTGAAGAAGCGTCGTGTGGGCGTCGCCGGCGCTTGCGGAACGTCATTCGCAGCTACTGTCAAGCTGCTTTCGGAGACCGATTCCTTAGAACTAGTCCTAACGACGGGGCGGGCGGAGGGGTGAAGATGCGCACGCCAGTCGATTTCAACTTTGCCGTCATCCAGCCGGTCACGCCATGTGCGCAGCGCGTACGGCGACAGGGACAGCGCCGCTGCATATTCGCGTACGCCCATTCCGCTCCAGTTCATCGCCTCGACATGCATTGCCCAGAACGCTTGCAAGCCGCGATGGCGCACGTCCGTGCTGATCGCGAAGCGTTGCCGCCGGGTCTTTCGCAGCCCTTTCTCCCGCTCTTCACGGCGCTTCTCGCGGCGCAATTCCGTCTGATATTCCGTGAGCTTGCGTGCAGCTTCCTCGCCCGCAAGAAACCTTGAGCCAGCGCGAGAACGTCCCCTGGTCCAATCGATGTCGACGGCCATACGCCCGCTGCGAAAGGCCGCTTCGCTGCCAGGCCTCGATTTGAATCGACCACCATTCACGCCTGGCTTTGTTCTGGAAATGTTTTGGACCCACCGGAGATTCTCCACTGCAGCAGAGAACCCGAAATGGAACGAGAACACACTATCGAAGAGTGTTGCAGGACTCGGACGCTTACTAGCCAACCTTGGACGGCAAGATAAAGCGGGTTTCCCCGCTTCCGGGACTGCGTTCCTAAGTGGTTGTCTGCACATTGTTTTGGGTCGGTTTCCGACGTGCCATCGAGATCAGCGAGCAGCGCTTTTTCGATTTATCATTCTCTTTCAATGCTCCGAGAGCCGTCGCCCGCGACATGCTGCAAATCGGAGATGGCCGTATCTTCGCTGGCGCAGGTGTTTCCACGCTGCATCACGCGGACTGCATTTCTGGTCTTGCGCGATAACGTTCGACCTCCAATCGTCGCCTGATGGCGCGCAACGAAGACGACTTTCGTATCCGTCCCGGCAAGGTCCGCGATCGTGGCGACGGGCAGATAACCGAGCGCCGGATCGGCGCGGCACGTGGACGCCCGACCAGCTTCGTCGGTGAGGTCCATCGGGCGATCCGGCGGGCAGGCGGCAATCCAAACGGGGACCCCGGCACCGGGAAGAGAGGCGGCAGGTTCAACGCGCGGGGCCGGGGCGCTGCAACGGCGCTGAGCCTGAAGGATCGGAGTGCGTGGAGCCGGGACGGGAGCGGGGCGCGCACGCGGGCGCGACGGGTGGCGGTGAAGGCGAGGGTCGTGAAGCTCAATCCGCAGCGCGGAGCTGCCCGCGGACGTCAGTTTGTCAGCGCCAAGGCAGTCGACGCGCACGTGCGTTACCTCGAACGGGATGGCGTGACGAAGGATGGCGAGAAGGGCCAGGTCTATTCGGCCGAGCGCGACTTGGAGGATGGCCGCGCTTTCCTGGACCGGGGTCGGGATGACCGGCATCAGTTCCGCTTCATCGTCTCGTCCGAGGACGGCGCGGAGCTATCCGATCTGCGCGCCACCACGCGCGACCTGATGCAGCAGATGGAAGCGGACCTCGGTACGAAGCTCGACTGGATCGCGGTCGATCACCACAACACCGGTCACCCGCACACCCATATCCTCGTGCGCGGCGTTACCGAGAACGGCAAGGCCCTCAACATCGCCGGCGACTATATCGCCTACGGCATTCGCGAGCGGGCCAGCGAGATTGTTACCCGGGAACTGGGCCGGCAGAGCGAGCTCGAGGTCACGAAGCAGCTTGAGCGGGAGGTGACTGCCGATCGCTTCACCGGGCTCGACCGGATGCTGATCGCCGAGCAGCAGGGGAAGGAGTTTTCCGATCTGCGTCCCGACCAGGACATGCGCGACACCTTTCGTCAGAATCGCGCCCTGCTGATCGAGCGCGCGCGCAAGCTGGAGCGTATGGGGCTGGCGACTGAGGTCGAGACCGGCATTTGGATGGTTTCGCCAAAGGCCGAGCCGGTGCTGCGGGAGCTTGGGGAGCGCGGCGACATCATCAAGACCATGCACCGGGCACTGGAGCGCGAAGGGCTGGCGGAGGACCGCCATCCCGCGCGCTACATCCTGCACCGAGAGAACGCGACGGAGCGCATCGTCGGCCGCGTGCTCGACAAAGGGCTTGGCGGCGACGAGATGGGCGAGCGGGTTCGGCTGGTGATCGACGGCTTGGATGGGCGCGTGCATCACATCGAGATGGATGCAGCCCGCGCTGAGGACGTCGGCCGAGGCATGATCGTCGTGGCCGGCTCCGCCCCTCCCGGTCCGCGCGCCGCGGACCGCAACATCCTGGATATCGCAGGTCAGGGAGGCGTCTATCGCCCGTCCCAGCATCTGGAGCGGGCGCGAACTGCCATCGACCGTATCGGCGGCGATCCCGAGGCCTTCGTTCGCTCCCACGTCCGCCGGCTGGAGGCGCTGCGCCGGGCGGGCCATGCCGAGCGCATCGACGCCGATCACTGGCGCGTCCCCACCGATCTCTCCGCGCGCGGTCAAGCCTACGATCTGGCGCGGGACCGCGCTAACATCCGCATCAGCATCCTGTCTCCTACCGGCCTCGACAGCCAGATTCGCCATGACGGCGCGACTTGGCTCGACCGGGAAATGGCCTCGCCCAGCCGTACCACGCTTGCCAATACCGGGTTCGGCCGGGAGGTCACTGAGGCAATGGAACGCCGCAGGCAGAGCCTTGTGAACATGGGCCACGCCGTCCGGCTGGAGGACGGACGTATCCGTGTGTCAAAGGATCTTATTGCCAATCTGGAGCGTACGGAGGTGACTCGTGTCGGCAAGGCGATGGCTGCCGAACGCGGTCTAACGTTCACCGCCGCCAAGACCGGGGAATACGTCAGCGGCGCGCTTGTCGGCTCCACCCAGCTCGCGAGCGGCCGCTTCGCCATGATCGATGACGGCATCGGATTCCAGTTGGTGCCGTGGCAACCCCTTCTTGAAAAGCGCATCGGCCAGCATATCACCGGCACAGTGCGCGATGCTGGCGGCATCGAATGGAGTTTCAGCAGGAAACGGGGGCTGGGGATATGAGGGTCACTAACATCGTGACCTGCTTATCGCCATGGGGCCAGACCAGCGCCATCCGGCAAAGACGTCACTTTTCGGCGCTTAACCAACTTTTTCAACCAATCGCAAGGATCGGTGGTTGCGGGTCCAGCAACGAACGTGTCCGGAGAAGGCCAGGGCGATGTGAATATTCAGAAGACGCCAGTTGGAAAAATCCAGCGCCGCCTTTCGGCGCCGGAGCTATTCCAGTCTTTCCTGATATTCGCTGAGGTGCGCCGTTCTACTCTGCCGCTTCCATTGACGTGATCCGCGACACGCCTCAGGGTTACGGCTTCGACTGAAGTCCCGGAAGGGGGCGTAACGTTGGTGCGACGTGATCCGCAGCTCGGAAATGGTGCCAAAAATGATTATGGTGCGTTGGCCGATGAGCCGAAGCATGCCGAGCTAGTACTACTGCGTCACAAGTTCATCCGCACGCGTCGCGCGGTTGAAGCGCGACAGCATGGGCATCGTGGCAAGCGCCTGACGAGAGCGTCGATGATGCGTCGGCGCACGGTGGCGATCGA
>Ga0137393_10000918_pt1 | contig 18443 bp, 16 predicted proteins | sample 15con2h34BmetaG_FD_101396 | JGI IMG/M metagenome (GOLD analysis project Ga0137393, IMG submission 101396) | Vadose zone soil microbial communities from Angelo Coast Range Reserve, California, USA - 15con2h3.4B metaG | ecosystem: Environmental > Terrestrial > Soil > Vadose zone > Saprolite...
CCTTTGGTGCGCCCCTCGTCGCTAAAAGCGGCTTCGCGGTTGACGCGATGACTGTCCTTTCCACCGGGCCGTTATTTTCCGATAGTTTTGCCGGCACTGAAAGAGCGCGCGATTGTTGACGCGCCGGATCTTGGCGCTTCGGACTGCTCTCCCCTATCCTGGAAAGCGGGAGATTGCGCCAAGTCGATCTTGCCAAGGTCCAGCCTAATAGGAGCGCGACCCCTAACAGAGCTCCCAGAACCAACTTTAAAAGATCAGGCCGATGGCGGCGTACGTGTCGCGGCGGATTTCTTAGTTCTTCACTGGCGACCAATTCTTCGAGCGCCGGTTCCGATATTGCAATCGTATTCCCGGAAATTTGTTGGTTTGCACGCGATGAAGACGGGCCGACCCCACGCGCGATAAGCGTTGGGACTTCGCTGGCTTCATGGGTGCTGTGGATTATCCTCCTGGCAAACGCCTGTAGGGTGTGAACCTCACGCTCGCCAAAAGCATCGGGTAACGGTGAAAGGATCTCGAAAACACCAATTAGTTTTGCCCCGTCCAGCAGCGGCAAAACTAAAATTGATCTCACTCCCAATTGTCGGCAAGCTCCGGGATCAACCCGGCCGTCAGTCTCCGTATCGCGGGAGATCTGCACCGTTGCCGACTGCACACATGCTCCAGAGAGCCCTGATTCGGTGTCGAGGTGCATCCCCAGATCGGGAGCATTGCTCCCTGCGGTGCCGCGGCAGACCATCTTATTATCCCGGATGAGGGCGATCGCAACACCGGAAGCTCCCGTTGCCAGCCGGGCTTCTTCCACGATCTGATTGAGAATGAGGTCAAGAGCCAGCTCTACGGAAACCACCCCCCCGCCATGCTCCGCAAGCATTGCAGCCAAGTATGGCAGGTCGTAGGTTACTTCAGGCTTCTTTGAGCGCGGATCGTTTACCTCCGCAGAAGGGGTTTCGTCATTGGGGGCACTGTTTGCCAGATCGGGCCGCAACATGGGTTGATGAGCCATGCGAGTACACGGGCACTCACAAACGCAAATCTCCGTCCTTTGCTCGGCCGTCGTTACGGCCATTCTTGGAACGTAGTTACCTGTCTTAAAACTCAGCAGTCATGTGACCAAAGCGGAGTTTTACGCGAATCAGTCTCGATGTCAACATCAAACACCGGAGGAGAATCCCCTCCTTGACGCGCTTAACAGGGAAGGACCGAGGGGTTGGCAGCATGAATTTTGTCACTGCCAACGGCGCTTAATGGAGCGCTTCTCTTGAATTTACGTAGCAGAAGTAATTGATGTTCGGATGACGGTCCGGGAGACTCGTCAACAAAAATCACTATCTTCCCTGTTCAGAGCTTGCTAAAAGAAGAAGCATGCGCCTAGAGAATACGATGGTATCCGGTACCGCATTTTCCAAGGCAGATCAGTGGCACGCCGTCAGCGCCAGCTTTCTGGGGTGGACGCTAGATGCCTTCGACTTCTTCGTCGTGGTTTTTCTGGTGGACACGCTGGCGGCCCAATTCTCTGTTTCCACAGAAAGGATCATTTGGACGACGACTGCGACTCTCGTTATGCGGCCAGTGGGCGCCGTCCTATTCGGAGTCCTTGCGGACCGTTATGGCCGCCGCAAGCCGCTCATGGCAAATGTGGTCTTCTTTTCCATTGTTGAACTGCTCTGCGGATTCGCTCCCAACTACACTGTTTTTATTATTCTTCGCGGCATTTACGGCATCGGCATGGGAGGCGAATGGGGAGTCGGAGCTTCACTGGCCATGGAAAGTGTGCCTGCCAGGCTGCGCGGAGTTCTTTCTGGAATCGTGCAGAGCGGATATTCGATTGGATACCTGCTGGCGGCCATCGCAACACGATTTGTGCTGCCCCACTTGGGCTGGCGTGCCATGTTCTGGGTGGGCGGCATTCCTGCGCTGTTGGCTTTCTACATACGCTCAAAAGTAAAAGAGTCCGAAGCTTGGAAGCAGCATCGCGCACCGAGCCTGACGGCAATTGTGCGTGCCGCCAGCGGTCACTGGAAGATGTTTGCATACCTGGTCCTTCTGATGACGCTCATGATGTTCCTGTCCCACGGAACACAGGATCTGTACCCGCACTTCCTGAAATCAGTGCATCGATTCTCGTCCGCGACTGTCGCCTACATTGCCATTATCTATAACGTGGGGGCAATGCTAGGAGCAATCATCTTCGGATATCTTTCGGAGACTTTGGGGCGGCGCAGGGCGATGATTACTGCCTTGGCACTTTCATTGCTAATAATCCCGGCTTGGTCTTTTGGCAGCACGCGGGCAATGCTGATAGTCGGTGCCTTCATTATGCAAATGGGCGTACAGGGCGCCTGGGGGATCATACCGGCCCATCTCAATGAACTCTCCCCCGATAAGGTTAGGGGACTGATGCCAGGTTTTGCTTACCAGCTCGGGATCTTGTTCGCCGCTCCCACCAACAACATCGAGTACGCGCTGCGCGACCGCTACGGCTATGCCTGGGCGCTTGCCGGATTCGAAACCGCGAACATTATTCTGTTAGCTATCGTGGTAGCACTTGGCTCCGAACGCAAAGGCAAGAATTTTCTAGGAGGAGGCTGACCACTTGATAGGTGGTGTTTAGGAGCTGCAGCCGGGAGGTTTCACCCCAAGATTTCCATTTTGGACAGTGGACGACCGGCTGGAGCCATTTCTCTCTCCCCCGTCACGGGAAAAGCTGCTAAAGTAGCCGAAGTGAAGTCTACAGGTTCTTAGGATCAACCGTTGGGCTTCGTCACCCAGTCCCCCTTTTTCTGGGAATCGATTTTCCGGGAACTCCCTGGGAAGCGAAGAACTGCACAGAAGTCTCTTAGCGGAATAACTGCCACTGCTCTAGTCCGAATCTTTTGGGGGGAAGGCGATGCGAATTGCGGTTGTAGGTTCGGGTTACGTAGGTCTGGTAGCGGGCGCTTGCTTTGCTGATCTCGGACATGACGTGATTCTGGTAGATAACGACCAGCAGAAACTAGCTGCGCTGCGAAGCGGTGCCGTTCCGATCCACGAATACTTCTTGCCGGAACTGCTGCAGCGGCACCGCGGCCGGAGATTGGATTTTTCCGACGATTTGCACGAGGCAGTGCGTAGCAGCACAGCTATATTTATTGCGGTGGGTACCCCTCCAACCGACAGCGGCGACGCCGACCTGTCGTACGTGGAATCGGTGGCTCGCGAGATTTCCGGAGCAGTGAATGACTATAAGGTTGTCGTCGAAAAAAGCACGGTGCCGGTGTACACCAGCGAATGGGTCCGCAAAATCATCTTGCGGAATGGAACTGATCCCGACTCGTTCGATGTCGCTTCCAATCCAGAATTTCTGCGGGAAGGTACGGCGGTAACCGATTTTCTTTACCCCGATCGAATAGTTGTGGGAGTGGACAGCGAACGTTGCGCATCCGTCCTGCGCGAGATCTATAGACCTCTGACCGATGGCACCTACTACCAGCGCGAGGATGCTGTACCCCAGCCTGATCGCGCGCGCATTCCCGCCCCCATTATCGTGACTAGCACCAAAAGCGCTGAACTGATTAAGCATGCCTCCAATGCGTTTCTCGCGATGAAGATCTCGTTCATTAATGCGGTGGCTTCGATTTGCGAATCGGTCGGCGCCAATGTACAGCAGGTTTGCCAGGGGATCGGGACTGATTCGCGAATTGGTCCACGTTTCTTAAATCCAGGAATTGGATATGGCGGATCTTGTTTCCCGAAAGATCTGATGGCTTTCCGATCCGTGGCGAGGGAGTGTGGCTATGATTTCCGCCTCCTGGACGAAGTCATAAGAATCAATGAAGAACAGCGCCAACGCTTTTTGCGGAAGGTGCGCAGCGCTTTATGGACCCTCCGCGGAAAGCGCCTAGGAGTACTAGGGCTGGCCTTCAAAGGAGGTACCGACGATATTCGCGAGTCCCCTGCCATGCTACTGGTGCAGGCATTGCTCCAGGAAGGCTGTCAGATTTCGGCGTACGATCCGGCCGCTATGGACCGCGCCCGCGAGATTTTCAAATCTCGCATTCAATTCGCCGAAAGCTCCTATGAAGCAGCGACCGATGCCGACGCGCTTCTTATCCTGACGGAGTGGGAGGAGTTTGCTACGCTTGATTTAGAACGTCTGAATGAAAAACTGAAATACCCCATCGTGATTGACGGGCGTAACTTATACCATCCGCATATCATGGCTGAGCATGGCTTCACTTACTACAGCGTGGGGCGAGTCCCTGCCATACCTGACAAGCAACCGGCGGGAGCGGCCGGTGATTTGCGGAACAACCACAAGAGAGCATGAGCCAGCAACGCGCCCTCGTCACCGGCGGAGCCGGATTTCTCGGGTCTCACCTTTGCGACGCGTTACTGGCTGAAGGCTACGCCGTTGTAGCGGTGGATAATCTTCTCACGGGCCGTATTTCCAACCTCGATCATCTGCGCAACGAATCGCGCTTTGAGCTAAGACAACTCGATATTTGTGACCCTTTTGACTGCGGCCACGTGGACTACGTTTTTCATTTTGCCTGCCCTGCGAGCCCGGTCGACTACATGACTCACGGAGTTGCCACTTTAAAAGTAGGTTCACTGGGCACTTTTCATGCGCTGGAGATTGCGCGGAATTACGGCGCGAAATATTTGATCTCTTCAACGTCGGAATGTTATGGAGATCCGCTAGAGCATCCGCAAAAAGAAACTTACTGGGGGCACGTCAACCCCATCGGGCCGCGCTCGGTGTATGACGAAGCCAAACGTTTCTCCGAAGCAAGCACAATGGCCTACCATCGCTATCATCACGTCGACACTCGAATTCTTCGCATCTTCAATACCTATGGTCCGCGGATGCAACTCAATGACGGGCGCGTTATCCCCAATTTTATGAAGCAAGCAATATGCGGAGAGCAGTTAACGGTTTACGGGGACGGCAGCCAGACTCGAAGTTTCTGCTATGTCAGCGATGAGATAGAAGGCATTATGCGGCTGGCAAGATCGTCCGAGCACGAGCCCGTCAACATTGGAAATCCGGACGAATTCACGATTCTTGAGTGTGCGCGACGCGTATTAGAGGTCACGGGATCGAAGAGCAAGATTCGATACGAAGCTTTGCCACAAGATGATCCCAAGCAGCGGCGGCCTGACATCGGTAAAGCGAAAAGATTGCTTGATTGGGAGCCGAAGATTGATCTGCGAACTGGCTTGCAAATGTCGCTGGACTACTTCAGGACGGCAGCGCTTGAGCAGGAGGTTCGGGACATCTAACCAAAAAGTAAAATTCGCCGCGACGCTAAAAGCTTCTCACGCATTCATGGCAATCCCGGCTCGAGAGCCTGTTGCGCATGTAAGAGGCTGATCAACTGTTGTACGTCGTCGCGCTCCTCCGCCGTCTTCGGTTTAAACCGCACTCCCATTCCAAATCCGGGATGGACCGACTGCACGATGCCCCGAGTACGTATTTTCAGGTCACGCGTGCGGACAAGGATTTCGACCCCTGTCTCCGGAGGAAATGGTGAGGTCGTTTCCACATAACAACCACCCTCACTGATATCGCTCAAGCTGCAACGATGCGGGACGGGGATACCCAACTGATAGACCTCTGCTCCAAGGCGACAAGCGTGGCGAGATTCACCGCGGCGATTGCCCGGTGTGGCACGAAAGCGAGCCAGACTGTCGTCTGTGTCAGCTGAAGTGGAAACTGCGTCTGACGACTTAGAAACAGTTGCTTGTTCTATCTGAGCCGGCACTCGTGGAACTGCCTTCGCTCCGCGAAAAGCATTTTGGCGCAGCCACTCCTTCAACAATTTGCGCGATGTCTGTGGCACGTCAACGAACCGCACTCCGACTCTGCCCGACGAATCCTGCCATACGACTTCACCGGCCAGGCGTATCACGCTGCTATGTCCAGGTAAAGTGAATTGGAAATAAACCTTCTCAGAAGCTGGCAATTTATGCTGGCACTGGAGAGCTGTTCCTTCTTCAGTTAGATCGATCAGCGTAGCACCAGCGTTCTCTACGTTCGAGTAGGCGATTCCGGCTTCGGCGTGAACTGGAATCCGAGGGTGCCGCCTCCGCTCTCGCCGCATTAGACCGCGTGCCGCACGCAGGCTGCTTCGGGCGCGTTCTGGGGAAATCGGCTTATACAAGATGAAATTCGCACCGATCGCAAATACCTGCCTCACGTTGTCGCGGCTATGAACAAGCGCAATCACTAAAGAGGTCCCGTTAACCGCTGACAGGCGGGCCTTCTTCAGAACTTCAGCCGCTGACTTCTGATCGTCGCAATCCACAATGATCGCGTCAAAGCGATGCTCCGTAAGTTTTGCTGTAGCAGAAGCTGAGTCGCAACAGCGCTCAGCTTCGATATCGAGCTCTTCTAGGATGCGCCGCAGTATTTCGGTTGCATTATCATCTGCGCACATCAAGAGGGACTTAAGTACCATATTCTCAGAATCCTAGGATCACATGACTGCCACGACAAGTTACTGCGGTAATCCGCAGCAAATAGTTTCTATTTCTCTTACGGCTGTTTCGAGCGGCTGACACTCCTGATTTTTGATTTTCTCCGCCAATATCGCATGGAGATAACGGTAGAGACAATCGATAGTTCCAGTAAATCGGTGAACTGACTTGTTTAGAGGATGTTGAGGCAGACATTTTGACGCTGGCAGGCCGATATCAAAGCGATCACATGACTAACGTTACTTGTCTCCATTACGTTACGAAGGTCCAGCGTCCCAGCACTGTACCCTAGTGCTTTGACCCGCTTCAGCACTCTCCCTACGATGAAAAGAGTCTGTGTCGCCCTTCTGAGCCAAGGCGACCGGCAACACTCCTCCTCTGGGGTGTGAACACTTCCCCATTTTCACCCCACGACGGACGTGGGTGGACGGAGAAGCGTAGCGGAGGGGCTGCATGACGTTTGTGAACGAAGACCGCAGCGGCATTCATACCAGCGAGAACGCAGTTCCACTACGGCGAGGAATCGGCGGCTTTTCTTTGCTCGAAATGTCGGTCGTATTAGCCATCATTTTGATCATCAGCTGTATCGGCTTCATTACCTTGCAGCCCAGCTTAAAAGACCAACGCCTCACCACAGCGTACAACGCAACTCTTATGACATTGCGCCGCGCGCGGCAGCTCTCGGTGGACCAACGAAAGACTTACATGGTCACGTTCAATCACGGCGGCGCCCCTGCGGTTCCTGACAACATCACGCTTAACGTCCTGAATGCAGGAGCTGTTGGCCCTCTTATCAGCACGACTACGCTTCCCCCGGACGTTCAGTTTCTGCAGGTAGCGGTCGGCAGCACGCCAGACAATTTTGGCACTGGCGCTTACCCCATCGACTTCAACGTCAACAATGGCACCGGTGGAAGCAATGTCATTTACTTCAAACCCGATGGCGGGGCTTACGACAACATAGGCAGAGTCAACAACGGTGTCGTTTACGTCACTCGCCCCGCAGAAATGGGGACCTCGCGTGCCATAACTCTTTATGGGCTCACCGGTCGTCTCAGGGGCTGGAAGCTACAGAAGAATCTGAGTGCCGGAACATGGCAGTGGACTCAAATATGAACAAATCAAACCGATCGGCGCGAAATCTCACAGTTCGCAAATCGGAATCCGGCTTCACGATGTTGGAAGTCGTGATTTCAGGCGCCATCCTGGTGGTTGGCCTGGTTGCGCTATTGGCGGTGTTCAGCCTTTCTGTGGCCGCGACTCAGTCAGCCCAGGAAGACATGATCGCGAAGCAAGTAGCTTCTGAAGCCATGGAAAGCCTCTTCACGGCGCGCAATACCTCGCAAGTCACATGGGCGCAGATTCAGAATGTGGCGGACGGCGGGATTTTCAAAAACGGGCCTCAAGTAGTACAGGATCCGGGGCTTGACGGTCTCGTTGGCACGGCTGACGACGTCGCGGATCCGGACCCTAAATGCCCCGGACCGGCCAGGTGCTTGAAGACGCCTGGTCCAGACGGGATGCTTGGCACCAGCGACGACGTTTATCTGCCGCTCAATCAGTTCACGCGTGAGATCAAGATTGTGCCCGTGCCGTCACCAACTGGCGGGAACAACCCTTTCCTGAGGCAGGTTACGGTCACGATTAACTACACGACGCCACAATTTCGGCAGGTACAGAAGACCTACGTTATGAGCGCTTACATCTCGCAGTTCCGGTAAGACTGAAGGGTGAGACATGCGGATTTCACGTCAAAATTCTAGTCGGGGCTTTACACTCGTCGAACTGATGGCTGCGCTGTTCGTGGGTCTGATCATCCTGGCGTCGGCGACTTATCTGTTCAGCCAGGCCCTCAAGGCGAGCTTCGTGATCAGCCAGCGAGCGGAAATGCAACAGAATGGCCGTGCCGCCGTCGGTCTGACCAGCAAAGATATCAGCCTCGCAGGGTCAGGGATACCCGTGGGCGGCGTGCAGTTGCCGACCGCCACGGGGACGAATTCAAAGTACGGTTGTGACCAGGTTCAATGCTACGTGGCTGGTCCAACTCCGGCCGGCATCGCCTTTCCCACCAATCACCTTTACGGGGTGATCCCGAGTCCGGGAATTGGTTTGCCGACCAGTGTGGGCGGCACCAACACCGATATCATCACCGTGGTTTACAGCGACAACACTTACGCGTTGAATTTGTACAAGGTCACGGCGTTCGGACCTAACGGCGTCTCGATTTCTTTGATCCCACCTAATCCACAGCCCGTCCCGGCGGTTCCTCCCCTGTTGGATCCGGCGTACGGAATCAAAGTGGGCGATTTGATTTTGTTGAGCAATAACAAGGGATCGGCTATCGGGGAAGTTACCGGAATTCCGGACAACAACACTATCAACTTCGCCGATCTGGATCCGCTGCGAATCAATCAGAGCGGCGCTGCTACTGGCAACATCAAGGCCATCCTCGTCCCGGCAAACCCGTTAGGAACAGGAACGACCGCAACTCGTATCTTGGCCATCACCTACTACGTTGATGTTCCTCCCGGCTCGGATGGCATTCGCTACACGGCTGACGATCCGCCAACCCGCTTGATGCGGCAGGTTAACGGACAGCCCCCCGTCCCGGTTGCAGAGAATATCGCGGACCTGCAATTTACCTACGACATTTTCGATGAAACTACTGGAACTGCAACCGCGAATTTGGCGGATGCAGGCATGTCCAGCGGCAAGTCCCCCAATCAGATTCGCAAGGTCAACATCGTCAGCATGACGGCTCGCAGTGGTACGAAGGGTACCCAGGGCTTTCAAGCAGTTGACTTGGCGACGTCGGTCAGCGTTCGAGACATGAGTTTCCGCGACCGATACCAGTGAGGGAAAGGTTCAGGAGATTTGCTATGAGTACAAACACACAGCGTGCACGCGGATTCACGCTAATCGCAGTTCTGCTGCTAATGGTGCTGATGTCGGCCTTGGCTATGGGGTTGATGTATATGGTCAACACCGAGGCGCGGGTTGGCGGCAGCGATCTGGAAAACAGTCTGGCCTACCATGCTGCGGAAGGCGGCATGGAAAAAATGACGGCCGATCTGGCAACCCTCTACGCTTCCAGTCAGGCACCAACCGTTGCCAATATCGTGGCCTTGGGCGGGTCTCCTCCGGCCATGACAGGGGTCAACTTCGTAGACTACTCGATCACTATCCCCACAAACCCGGATGGCACGCCGGTAAGCGCAGTGGACACAGTACATGCCGGACCCAACGCGGGTCTTATCGCCGAAAGCACCCGCATGACGCTCTCCGTGACGGCACAACGGCCCTTGGGCGACCAGGTGAATATGTTGCGCACTGTCGAGGTGGCACAGATTCCGGTTTTCCAGTTCGGCGTATTTTCTGACAGCGACTTGAGCTACTTCCCCGGTCCGAATTTCGCTTTTGCGGGTCGAGTTCACACCAATGGCAATCTATTCCTAGCCTCGGGCTCAAGTTTAACGTTTAAGGACAAGCTCTCCGCAGTCGGAGAGGTGATTCGCGCCCGGCTATCGAACGGCTGGGATACCGCCACCAACTACACGGGATCGGTATACATTCCCAATGCTCCGGCGGGCTGCAATGGCGCAGTCCCGGCCACTAACTGCATTAATTTGGGTTACGCTCAGGGCAGCAAGGTCACTGACCCGAATAGTGCCAATAACCCAGCGTGGAGTGGAATCTCAACGGGCATCTACAACGGCTGGATTATCAATCATTCCACTGGCGCCACGCCCCTCACTTTACCTTTTGTGGGCGGCGGAGCCACGCCGGTTCAAATCATCCGGCGACCTGCACCCGGTGAGCTTCCCGGCTCTACGCTAGCGACTTCCAGGCTGTATAACCAGGCTCAGATTCGCGTCATGCTAAGCGACGCCCCCCTGGAAAATCATTATGACGGCAAGCCTGTTGACTTGGACGACGTTGAGTTGGCTAGTGTCCAGTCAAGCGATCCGGGTGGCAACCTCTTCCCGAGCGGAAGCGGTTTTGCTCAAAGCGGCGTTACTGTAAGCGGCGTTGCGGGGTTGGCTTATTTCGCCCAGGCAAATCTTGACAGCACAAAAGGCAGTTCAGACGCCAATTTCGTTGTTCCACAGAACTTCCATGGCAACCCCATGCCAGGCACACAGCAACAGTGGCCGCTGATCGATGGCTTTCTACGAGTGGAGGTCAGATACGCTGACAGCACATGGCATGCCGTCACCCGGGAATGGTTAGGACTTGGATTCGGCCGCCCGCTGCAGCCCCCTGACTCTTCGGCCGGACGCCCCAACTCCATTCATCCCAAGGCTATCCTTCTTTTCCAGGAACCCGCCGATCGCAATGGAAACGGCGTTTTGGATGGCACTGATCCAACTGTCTTTACCGGAGCAAAGAGCCAGTACAACTGGTTTCCGATTAACTTCTACGACCCGCGCGAAGGCGAAGCCCGTGATACCAACCTCGGGAATGGCAGCTGCACACCAAACGGTTTGCTTAGTGCCGTTGAACTCGACGTACGCAACCTTCGGGACTGGCTTGCTGGCACAATCCCGGGAACGGGTACACAAGTGGATTGGGCAGTAATGAATGGTTACATTCTTTACTTCTCTGACCGTCGTGGCATGTTGCCGGATCCTAACGCTGTCAACACGAAGGTTGGTGAGTACGGGTTCGAAGATGTGGTTAACGCTGGTTCTTCGACCGGCACACCGGATGGTGCCCTTGAGCCGAGTAACCCTGGCACTACGCAATCACCTGAGGACGTCGACCAGAATGGAAAGCTGGATATCTGGGGCGCGTGGAACGTAGGTGAAGCCTTCGGCGCAGCAACGACAGCCGCTACACACAGCCTCGTCTCTCCCAACCCTTACACCCCACGCATTGCAAGCTGTGTGACCACCGGTCGCAAAAACGCCGTCACCGGCGCTCGTCACGTGCTCAAGATAGTGGACGGCACGCGCGGTAATCTTCCCACCCGGCCGGACGGTAAGGGAGGGTTCACCGTCGGGTCTGAAAATCCGGTCTATATTCAGGGCGATTACAACGCATCCGCGGCCGATGCCTCATGGGCCGACCCCCACGCTGCCGCTGCCGTAATCGCTGATGCGGTTACGCTGCTCTCGAACGGCTGGAGCGATCTGAACAGCACGATCAATACGACTATCCCGGGCAGCCGGTCGGCCAGTCAGACGTGGTATCGCCTGGCGATCGCCGGAGGCAAGAACATACCGTTCCCGAGGCCGACCACATGGGCGGCATCGCAGGACTTTGGAACCGATGGTGGAGTCCACAACTTCCTGCGCTACATAGAGAGCTGGGGTCAGCCCTTGCACTATCAGGGATCGCTGGTCAGCTTGTACTATTCGCAGTATGCCACTGGCATCTTTAAGTGTTGCACAGTGGTTTACTCGCCACCAACTCGCGATTACTCCTTTGACGTGTTGTTCCTGGATCCTACGAACTTGCCGCCGGGCACGCCCATGTTCCGCGACGTGGACAATGTGAACTACCGGCAAGACTTCACTCCTTACTAAGAAACTAGCCAACCCGAAGCCCCGGTCGCCTTTAGTGCGATCGGGGCTTTTTCATTTCCGGACCCTCTCGAGTCATATAATCCAATGACCTGCTGAGAAAATGACTTGAGGATCACCGAGGGTTTGCTTGCCTGAGATCAGCGCCATTTTCTGGGATGTTGGTGGCGTACTTCTAAGCAATGCATGGGATCGCGAACAGAGGGAGAAGGCGCTGGAGCGATTTCATCTTGACTCAGAGGAATTTCACGACCGCCATGAAATGCTGGTGTCCTCGTTCGAAAGAGGCAAGATCACCCTGGACGAATATCTGGATCGAACAATCTTCTATCGTGCCCGTCCGTTCACTCGCGCCGAGTTTAAGGAATTCATGTTCGCTTTATCACAGCCTGAGCCCGGCGCGCTAGATTTAGCCCGGGCGCTCGCTAATTCCGGCAAGTACCTCATGGGTACGATTAATAATGAGTCGCGAGAACTGAACCTTTACCGGATCGAGAGGTTCGGCCTGCGCGAAATATTTGAGATTTTTGTGAGTTCGTGCTTTGTCGGCTACCGGAAGCCGGAGAAAGACATTTATCGTTTAGCGTTGGATATTACGCAGAAGCAGGCGGAACAATGCTGCTTTATCGACGATCGCGACCTGAATCTTGAGTCTGCTCAAAAACTGGGCATGCAAACGATTCACATGCAAAGTGCGGAGCAACTTCGGCAAGACCTAAGCAAACTGGGAGTGAAGACATCGTAGGATTCCGAAGAGGCAGGCTATACAGTCTTTCGAGGCGTCCCCGGCCTGAGGTTCCCGACGATGACGTAGCCGTGCCGGCCCAGGGCTCAGCTTTTACTGCCGCTCTATTTCAAAGTAAGATCAGCGACTCGAAAACTCGACTCTTCCTTCCGCTTCGGTGGGAACTCCGTTACAGATTGCAGGGCGATATCGCCAATAGCGAACGGTGTCCAATACTGCGCGATCCTGGTTCTCTCCAGCGCTCTTCAGGATCAGGGGACTATGAACCCTGCCATCCGTACCCACAATAAGGCTCACCTTCACCTTCGTGTCATTGTCCCTGCCATTCAGCAGAGGGTTGGGCGTGGCCAAAGCTTCCGGTGGCTGTGGAGCCTCACATCGCGAACGAGCATTCGTATGCAGGATGTCAGTAAACTCAGATTCGTGCATTGCTGGCTTCCACAATAAATTCTCGCGCCATTGAAGAGGGGTTCGCGCGGAATCTTCCCAAACTATGCTGCAGTTAACCGAAGCCGCGCATAAGGAGGGCATCAAAACCAGAAACCAGGAGAAGCGCCTTAAGGAAGCCATATTCTCATAACCTTCCACGAACGCACGCCGATTGGAGTGCTTCAATGTCTAATGGCAATCTACGTGCCAAGCGATACCGACGATTAACGGCAATCGAATGAGCTAATTGGCGGCAGGGACAGGAGGTGCTTCCAAGACGATGTGAAAGATGTTGCAGTTGGGCCAACAGGCTGGCGTGGTCCGCAGGATCAAGGAGTGCGGCGCAGAGTGAGGGCCGAACGCAGCGTAAAAAGAGTAACTTCCGGCGGACAATTCCAGCGTACCGGAAGTCGAATAGTACCGATGCCACGGTTCGTGTAGAGCATCATCGAACCAATCCGCCGCAGGCCAGCCGGATATTTTCTAGCCAGCTCCGGTAGGTACAGTGGACCAATCAAAGGCAGTCTGACCTGGCCACCGTGCGAGTGTCCTGAAAGCTGGAGGTCGACAGGATGCCGCGTTACTTTATCTGCGAAATCTGGCTCATGACAAAGGAGCATAACCGCTTCGCCACCTGGGACTCCGCGCAAAGTCTCGCCGACGTTCGCCCCGCCGCCGAGCACATCGTCAACACCAGCGAGCCAGAATCTTGCGCCTTCGCGCTCTATCGGAACGCATTGGTTGCGCAATACCTTGATTCCTGCAACCTCGAGCGAGCGGGTGACATGGTCGGGATCTGCAAATACGTCGTGATTGCCCAGAATCGCCACCAGACCGTGGCGACTATTTATAGCGCTCAGCAGACGCGCACAGGGATCGATTGCGTCCGCTGCCCGTGTAGCTCCGTCAAGTCTTTCCAAAAAAGGCACGGTAACGAAGTCTCCCGTCAAAACGACCAGATCGGCTTTAAGCTGGTTGGTCATGTTTACAGCCGACTGAATTGCTGTAATTGAGAAGTGGGGGTCGTAATGAAAATCGCTCAACTGCGCCACCGTAAAGCCGTCAAATTCCATAGGAAGTCTCTGCAGCATAACTTCCACCCGTTCCAGCCGGGGATGATTTGGCTCAATAAGAGCCCCGTCGATGGCAACGCCGAGACCGGCGGCTGCGGCAGTCCCGGCTCCGCCCTTGAGGAACTTGCGTCTCGTGAGTGCAAACTTAGTCAAGCGGAGTATTTGGAGAACAGGGTTCTGAAGGCAGGATTTTTAAATGATCTCTTTTTCACAGTTTGAGAATCACGCACGCAAATTTTCCGGGCTCATTCTTACGTGGCAACAAAACTAGAAGAAAGCCTTGTGTGCCTGTTGAGCAGCCCCGCGATGGAACCTTCACGCGGGTACCGCGATCTCCTCGGGCTCGTCTAACATTTTAGCCGTTATTTCGCCAGCAGGCTGAAGTAAGAAGGGCTAGGCTCACAAAAAGCGTCCTAATCTGGCCATATGGGGATTTCAGCAGGTTTCTACGTCATTATTCGCGGCCTGCCGGAGAAAATAAGCTAGTGTTCTTACTGACATAAGTTGCTGGACAAAGAACTTTCCCGATTCCGCCAGAGTAACGGCAATGTACGCGGCAAGCCCGCTGTCATCGTAGCCATACCTCGGTTGCCAGTGCCCATCTTTAGCCTGTTACCCAACGAGCCATTTCTCTGCACCGTGAATGATCTCGGGATCAACATCGGTGAACGCGGAGACGTCCGACAGGAACTATTTGGGGGCCAGAATTACCTGCCCCAAATGGTAGGACGTATGATTCGTTCGATTTAGGAGGACAGCCAGACGGTTCCGAGTCGGATCTTTGGCATAGTCTTCCTCGGACATCGCGCGGTGTCGCTGCAACCATTCCTCCGCGGAAAGACTTTCAAACTGAGAAAGTAGTTTACCGTTCACTTCGTCCCAATATTTTTTTAGCTCTACCGCAGAAGGGAGCTGTGTGGCTGTCTTGTCTGGATTGGAGACGAAGATGGCATCCAGTTCGGGGTGCAGCCGCGGTCCTAAACCCAGAATCGAAGACATCGCGTCGTGAATAGCGGTGAGATGCCCCCAGAGATAGATGAGACGGTTCTTTCCTGGTGCCAGCTCTTTCAAAAGTTGGTCTTCGGTGAGATTTGAAAATATCTTATCCGCTCTCTCCACGACCTGTCGCCAAGAATTAATTGCCACTTTCACTGATAATTGCTGGGATGTCATTTGAGTCCACCTCTCTCTTCGAGTTCTGTGCAACCTTCAAGCAGCTATGGCGGCCAATGTCCATCTCTCACGAATACGGTACCCGGGCCAGCAGCTCCTCGGTGGTCAGAATGGCGTGCACAAAGCGAAGTTCCATTGACCTCGTGCGCCGCGCACGTGACCGTGACGGGCCTACACTTGTGCGATACCGCCATCCACAAACAATTCCGTTCCGGTGACGTAGCTGCTGTCGTCGGATGCGAGAAAAACAACGGCCTTTGCGATCTCATCGGGCGTGCCGAACCTGCCGAGCGGAACCATGGTGGAAATCATCTTCTTGCGCTGCTCCCCCGTTTCTGAAGAAGCCAGCAGGTCACTCAGTCCGGGCGTGTCGATGGAGCCTGGGCTCACCGCGTTAACGCGAATGTGGCGATCCTTTAAGTCCGTTGTCCAGGTCCGCGCGAACGAACGTACGGCGGCTTTCGTGGCGCTATAAACACTATTCGACGAGAACCCTTTAGTAGCGACGATGGACGCATTCAGGATGATCGAGGCGCCATCTGTCAGCATCGGAAGCGCCTTCTGTACTGTGAAAAGCAGGCCTTTCACATTAATGTTGAAGATCGAGTCATAGAGTTCCTCAGTGATCTTGCCAAGGGGAGAATACCTCGCTACGCCGGCATTGGCGAACACAACATCGAGCTTGCCCTTTTCCCGCTTGATTTGTGCGAAGAGGCGATCGAGATCGGCAAGGTTGGACACGTCCCCTTGTATTCCTGTTACATTTCTTCCGATTTCCTTTACCGCCGCAGCCAACTCCGTCTCCCGCCGGCCGGTGATGAAGACGTACGCGCCTTCATTCACAAACTGCTTCGCGGTCGCAAGGCCAATGCCGCTATTGCCACCAGTAACGAGTGCAATCTTTCCTTCAAGCTTACCCATGTGTTTCTCCTTGACCGTCAGTCTTTTCTTCCTTGTTTTGGACGAATTAACGGATCCGCTATTGCCCGCTCGCAGATCCCATTTCTCGACTGCGCTCCGAGGGGCCGATTACCCGCCGAGTCGCACTTCTGTCTCCAGGTAGCGCTCAAGATGGGACTGCGTTGCCATCAAAGCCTCTCGAGCGCGTTCCAGGCGGCTGATCATCAATGCGCCTTCGAGCGAAGAGATGATCAGAGTGGCCAACTTTCTCGCATCAACCCCGCGCCTGATCTCCTTCCGCTCGATACCCGTATCGATGATCGAGCTGAGGAGATCACGCCGTTCGCGTAGCGCCTTGCGAGCGCGCTCGCGTAAGACCGGATTGCCGTCGTCCGCATCAATCGCGGTATTCAGTAGCGGACAGCCGCCCGGAACCGATGGGCGCCGCTCGACAAAGTTCGTCATGAATTGCTTCAGCTTGTCCACGCCGTTCGAAATCGTATCAAGATCATGCATTCTCGCTGCAAACGCCGAGTGCCACGCGTAGTCGAAGGCCTCAACGGCCACCGCCTCCTTGCTCGGAAAGTGCCGATAGATACCTCCTTTCTCATGCCCCGTGGCTTCCATCAAATCGGACAATGAAGTTCCCTCAAGGCCGCGCTGATTAAATAATGCTGCCGCCTTGGCTACAATTCGTTCCCGTGTCTCTTCGCCTTTTGACATCGCCTTTTCCTTATTTGAGAGTCTGCGAAGCTCATTTCCTCAACACCCGAGATCGATTTGTGTCGCAGGCCAGCCACAAGTAAATGCCGCTGCTCCCACTTTTCAGTGAACCCCCAGAATGCTGCTGCTCAACTGCTGTGAAAGATCATGGGTGGTGTGATTCCACAGCCGGCTAAAGAGCAAGGAATGCCTGTGCAGGCCCAGCACTAGCAGATCGCTTTGGGTTCTCTGCGCGCATTCCACGATCGCCTGCAGTTCGTCCGCCTCAACAAGTTCGGTGGTCAGGATTACGCCTTCCCGCTGAGCGGCCTGTTGCGCACGGGTCTGCAGGTCTCGGTAGTAATCGACGGCCTGCTGACGTAGCAGCGCAGTTCCTCCAGGCACTTCCGCATCGATGTACCCAGTGTACGGAGGCAGCTTCTCCTGCACCGATACTGCCCTCAGCTCGGCGTTAAGACTCTTGGCAAGATGGATGCCAGTGAGTAGTGCTCGTCCGGATTCCGGTGATTCGTCATACGCAACCAGAATTTTGTTAAACATCTTTTGACTCCTTGCCGACGCTATTGGAGCGTTTTCAGTATCGAGTTGATCAGATCGCAAGATCAGGACCCTTAGCGCACCTTGACTGTGGGCTCAACCGACATGCCGGGCCGCAGCAGATGCTGAGGATCTTCATTGCGATTGAAACGAATCCGCACAGGCAGCCGCTGCACGACTTTGACAAAGTTGCCGCTGGCATTTTCAGGCGGCAGAAGGCTGAACACTGTTCCCGCAGCGCCGGGTAAATTTTCGACTGTCCCCCGGTAATCGCGACCGAAGGTATCGACATGGATACTCACGGATTGACCCGCGCGCATGTACTTAAGCTGAGTTTCCTTGAAGTCCGCCGTCACCCAAATATCGTCAACGGGAACAATGGCAAGCAGACTTTGACCCGGCTGAATCCTCTGGCCAAGTTCGACGGTCTTGCGGCCAAATGACACCACTGGAGCATAGATCTTCGTATAACCAAGATTCAGTTCCGCGGTTCGTACATCCGCTTTGGCTCGCTCCACTTCGCCGACGCTCGACTGCGACTTGGCTTGCGCGTCCACTACCTGCTGGGGAGCCGTTCGCGCATCCTGTACCTGCGCCTGCCTCTCCGCGACGACGCTACGCGCCTGCACAATCTTCTGCTGGATGGAAGTGACAGCAGCGCGGTCGGACTCCAGCGCCTGTGCGGCCGCGACCGACTCCGTCTCTCGCGTCGTAATCAGACTGCGAGATCTCGCGCTTTTCGACCAGGGCCTGATAGCGGACCCGGTCCCGCTCTGCACGGGCGTAGAGGGCTTCGTCCTGTTGGACTTTGTGTTGAGCGGCTACGAGGTTGGCCTGCTCCGCTTCGACATTGGCGGCGGCCGTCTCTTGCGCTGC
>Ga0137393_10000932_pt1 | contig 18308 bp, 15 predicted proteins | sample 15con2h34BmetaG_FD_101396 | JGI IMG/M metagenome (GOLD analysis project Ga0137393, IMG submission 101396) | Vadose zone soil microbial communities from Angelo Coast Range Reserve, California, USA - 15con2h3.4B metaG | ecosystem: Environmental > Terrestrial > Soil > Vadose zone > Saprolite...
CGCAGCCAGGTCATCTGCCGCTTGGCGTACGCGCGCGTTCGGCGCTTTGTGTCCGCGATCGCGGTATCGACGCTCATCTCACCCGTCACCACCGCCACTGCTTCGGCATATCCGATCGCGCCGAACGGCCGCGCGGTGCGCGGATATTTCGCCAGCAATCCGCGCGCTTCTTCGACGAGTCCGGCGGCGTACATCGAATCGACGCGCCGTTCGAGACGTTCGACGAGATGGCTCCGCTCCAGCGTCAATCCGATCTTCGTCGCCGCCATCTCTTCCGCCGTCCCTGCCGTGGGACGCTCCCACTCCGAAATCGGCCTGCCGCTGAGCAGCCACACCTCGAGGGCGCGTTCGAGGCGATGCCGGTCCGCGGGCGCGATTCTTTCACCACTTTGCGGATCGATCTTCGATAGCCAGCGATGCAGCCACACATTTCCACGAGGCCGGCCGGCGAGGCGGCGGATGCGCGCGCGCAGATCGGCGTCGCGGCCGGGCATCTCCGGCAGCCCGTGAAGCAACGCCCGGAGATAGAAAAACGTCCCGCCGGCGAGGATGGGCACTCTGCCGCGCGACGCGATCTCCCGGCACGCTTCGCGCGCCAGACGCGCGTAATCGGCAGCGTTGAAATCGACATCCGCGTCGATGATGTCGAAGAGATGATGAGGTAGCCGGGCCCGCACCTCGGCAGATGGTTTCGCGCTGCCGATATCGAAGCCGCGATAGATCTGCACCGAGTCGTAATTCACAATCTCGCCGCCAACCGTTTCCGCGATGCGCAGCGCGAGATCGGATTTGCCGGTGCCGGTCGGACCGGCGATGACGATAGGCCGCATTTCTCACAATGCCCTTTCGTCGAGAGTCCTTCTCCTCCCGCGGTTTTTTGCGGGGGGAGAAGGTGCCGATAGGCGGATGAGGGGGGCGAATACGCGACATGTGCGATCTACCGACTCCAGTCGGAAGCCGATTGGAAGCGTCGAATTCTGCTCGCGCGCAAATGACGTTCGCGTGAAGCGCCCCCTCATCCGCCTGTCGGCACCTTCTCCCCCGCAAGAAACCGCGGGGGAGAAGGGCTCTCGACGTAACAGGGTGTCGGCGATTCCACTCACGTGTGAGAAACGCGTGCGCACGCCGCAGTGTATCCACAGGCAGGTCGAACGTCAGTCCGATACTTCATGAGAGATAACCATCGTGCGTCTGAACTACCTCTTCCGCACGCGCGTCACGTGCGTGATCTCATCCTCGCTGCTCAGAACGCTGCGAAGATGGTGGCGGCAGTAGATCGCGCCGTGATCGATCGGCGCCCGGCAGACGACGCAACGGTTCTTCGTGACCGCTTTCGCGCCTTTTTCGAGAACGCGGAGGACGAGGCCGGCGGCGACCAGCAGTCCGCCCAGAACCAGCGCCTTCTGCAACATGGCAGGCGCGAAAAAGTCGACGAACGGTGCATCCTCAAAGGTCTGCTGCAACACATACATCGCCACCACGAGAAGGATGATCCAGAGGCCGAGCCGCAGAATTGTGGAGGACATGAGCGAAAATTCACTGTAGGACGCTCACCGGGGAGTGTCAAATTGTCGATGCACAATGATGTGATCCGGCAGGAAATCGACGTCGATCGTGCCGTTCCGATCAGTCCGCCAGGTGTGGATGCCCCGCGAACGCAGCGATTCGACGACGCTGGCGTGCGGATGGCCGAACGTGTTGTGCAATCCGCACGAAATCAGCGCGACCCGCGGGCGGACGGCGTCGAGAAGCGCGGGCGTCGATGAGGTCCGGCTTCCGTGATGCCCGATCTTGAGCACGTCGGCCCGGATATCGCGCTCCGCGAGCATTTCCTCGGCATCCCTCTCCACATCGCCGGTCAGGAGCGACGTCCAGTGGCCGATGCCGGCGCGCAGCACGACCGAGCTGTTGTTCTCCGGCGAGTGCTTGAACGTTCGGTCAGCGACCAGGGCATGGAGTGACATCGCTCCGACTGTCAACACGTCGCCGTCACGGACAAGGTGGATCGGAATCGCGCGAACCGCGCATGCCTCGAGCAGACGCTGCGCGCAGTCACCGCGGAAGCGGCGCGGTGAAATCCAGAGGCTTCCGACGTCGAGATTCTCGAGGACGGCCGGCAGCCCGCCGCAGTGGTCCGGATGCACGTGCGTCAGAAGGGCCACGTCGATGTGACGCACGCCGCGGTCGACCAGCATCGGCAACAACTCCGTCTCGCCGAAATGCGCATCACCGAGCCGGCCACCGGCATCGATGAGAACGACGTGTTTCGGCGACCGGAGAAGGAGCGCGTCGCCCTGGCCGACGTCAAGCATCGTCAGACGCGGAGAGGCGACATCGCTCCTGCCAACGATCAGTGCCGCGATCAGAGGAATGGACATGGCAGCGAAGATCGCGGTTGCTCGGACGCGCCCGCGCAGCAACGCCACCGCCAGCATCGCCAGCGTGTAACCACTCACGATGGCCACCAGCGGCGGCGCGGCAAAGAAGCCCCACATCGGCGCCGCGGCCGCGTTGACGAACGTACAGAGTTTGTGGAACAAGCCGACGACATCGAGCAGCGGCGCGCACGGGAAGACGCAGACGGCCACGGAAGTAAGCAGCATCGCGAAGACGAACGGCGTCAGCAGCATCGTCATCACCGATCCGCCGAGCGCGTACTGGTGAAAGTGGAAGAGCGTGAGAGGCGTAACCGACATCTCCGCCGACGCCGCATACGCCAGCCAGCGCGCGCGGCCGGCCGCCAGCGCCTTACCGGCGAAGAGCAGTGCCCCGGCGCCGGCATAGGTGAGGTGAAAGGCCGGCTCGACAAGGTCATGCGGCGCGATGACCAACCGCATCAGCGCGGCGACGCACCAGAGGTTCTCGAGCGTCGTCGGCCGGTGCAGGATGCGCGAGATGGCATAGAGGCCGATGCCGATGCTCGCGCGCGATACCGACGCCGTCGAGCCGATGAACAGCGGCGCGGCGACGGAGAAAAGGAGCAGCGACCAGTCGCTCGCCCGCGGCGCGTGCAGCCAGCGCAGAGCGAGCGCGATCAGCGCCGCCGCGAAGGCGATCTGCAGGCCGGAAAAGACCAGCAGGTGGTACGTTCCGCCGCGTTTGTAACTGTCGCGGACGTCGTCAGTCAGCCGCTCGCCGCGGCCGAGGGCCAGCGCCTCGACGAGCGCGACCTCGGTGGGACGAGAGGAGGCGAATGGGCGAAGGCGGTTTGCCAGTATGCGATTCCAGGCCGCCGGCGTAAAGGCGTTGAGCGACCCCTCGTAGGACATCAACCGCGGCGATTTGACCGTCAGCACCACATCGCCGCGATCGCTCCGGCGAAGAAATCCTTCCGCGCGGATCGAACGCTCCATCGCGATCACCTGTGGCGTGAACCGCGTGTAGATCATCAGCGGCGTGTCGATGACGACGCCGTCCGCGGCGAAGCGCGGACAGCGCAGGAGATGCGCGTCGCCGTGCACCGACCAATCGCGATCGATCGGCGCGACCACCGTAACGAACCGGTCGGCGATCAGCGGCGCCACGCCGCCCTCGGCGGTGGCATTTCGTGCTCGCGCAAGCGACGCCGCGCAAACACCGCCCGCGAGCGCAAGGCAGAGCACGGCCATTCGCGGCTTTCGAATCGCGATGAGCAGCACCGCCACGGCGGCGAATCCGATCGCCTCGGCGTACGAATGCCCGAGGGCCAGACCGGCGGCGTATGCGATCAGCGGGAGTGCGGCGGGAACATCACTGCGCACGCTCGAACGAAGCGAGCGTTTCCACGTGATGCGTGTTGGGGAAAAGGTCGAGCAGGTCGAGCGAAGCGAGCCGCCAACCAGACGCGATCAGCCGGCTCGCGTCACGCGCAAACGTTACCGGATCACACGCCAGGAAGCAAACCATCTCCTTCGCACGCGTGGCAATGGCATCGATGACGTTGCGCCTCGCTCCGCTGCGCGGCGGATCGAGGAACACGAAGTCGGCGCGCGGCATCCGCTCCACCCACCACTCCACCGGCGCATGAACAAGCGTCACATTGTCCGGCACGTTTCGCTTCGCACATTCGTGCGCTGCTTCCGCCCCCTCGACCGCGGTCACACGTTCGAAGATCTCTGCCAGAGGCCGGCTGAAGAAACCGACGCCGGAGTAGAGGTCGATGGCGGTTTTGCGGGAGTCGGCAGTCGGGGGTCGGGGGTCGGAGCCAATCACTGCTCCAGCGTTCTCCGACCCCCGACCCCCGACTCCCGCTACCCGATTCGCCAACGTCATCACCAGCTCTCGCATCGTTGCCAGCAGGTGCCGATTGACCTGAAAGAACGCGCCCGTCGTGACGTGGTAGCCGTCGATGGTCATCTCGCCTTCGGTCACGAGCGTCCCGTCGACTTCCCAGGTTTCGCCGTCGCGCGGCTCTTCGCGCGTCCGCGGACCAACCACCTCACACTCCGGAGGAAGTTGCACCACGTCATTCGTCCGCATCGCGTAGAAGCCAACCTTCCCGCCGTCGCGATGCAGCCTGCTCCGCAGACGGTAGTTCAGCGGCGATGGGTGAATGGCGATCGGAGGCAACGTGGCGGGATCGATCTTCCCGATGCGCCGCAGAGACTCGGTGAGAATCCGCTGCTTCGCTTCGAGTTGCCTGTCGAGCCGCAGCGCCGTCCAATCGCAGCCGCCGCACTCGTTCGCCACCGGACACGGCATGGCCCGCCGGAACGGACTCGGCTCGATGAGGCGCACCAGATCGGCGTGCGCGAAGCCCTTCTTCACCTCCAACAGCCGCACCGCCGCGACGTCGCCCGGATAGACGTTCGTGGCGAAGATTGGAAAACCGTCCACGCGTGCAATCGCCGCCCCACCCGCCACCAGTTCCGTCGGCGTGATCGTGATTTCGTCGCCCGCGAGCATGGCTGGCGAGGATGTCATGAAATTCACGCGCAGTAGAATCGCCGCTCTCGATGAGACGACTTCGTCCCGCCACGCTGGCCGCGCTGCTGATCGCGGCCGGCGCCATCCGCATGGCCACGACGTTTCGGATTTTCTCGGCGACGAACGACGAGGCCACGCACGTCGGAGCCGGACTGGAGCTGTTTCAGTACCACCGCTACCTTCTTCTGCGAGAGAACCCGCCGTTGCCGCGGGTTGTCTTCTCCGCCGCGCCGTGGTTCGGCGGCATGCGCTACAACCCGCGCGGCACATTCACCGATCAGATTCACAGCGTCTTCTACGGTCGCGGCGACTACCGAACGAATCTGGTTCTGGCACGCGCAGGCACCATGGTCTTCTTCGTCATCGCCGCCATCGCGCTCTTTTTCGCCGCCCGCGACGCGCTCGGTGACGCCGGCGCCCTGACGGCAACCTTCCTCTTCACCATGGAACCGATCGTCCTCGGCTACTCGGCCCTGGCCACGCACGACGGCGCCGCGTTGGCAGGGCTGGCCGTGGCCCTCCTCGCGTTCGGACGCTGGCTCCGCGAGCCCGGCATCAAACAGGCGCTCGTCTTCGGTGTTGCGTTCGGTTTCAGCATCGATTGCAAGTTCTCCAGCATCGTCTTCGTGCCGGTTGCGTGCCTCGCCATCACCGCTGTCCGCCTCTTCCGCGATGCCGGCCTGCGCCAACGATTCGCGCGTGCCGTGGCCACCATGGTTCCGGCCGCGGCGGTGACGCTCATGGTCGTCTGGGCCGGCTACGGCTTCACGGTCGGCTCATTCGGAGAGCTCGATCCCTTTCGCAACGCATTCGGTCCGGCGACGCAGCGCCTCCTGGCACGCATCGGTCCCCGGACGCCGCTGCCCGCGTCCGATTTTTTCGTCGGGATTGCAGCCTTGATGAAAATCGACAAGGAGGGGTTTCTGACATTCCTCTGCGGGAAGACCTCGACGACCGGCTTCTGGTGGTATTTCCCTCTGGCGATCACACTCAAGACCACGATTGCCGCGCTGGTGCTGTTCGTCACCGGCCTCTGGTTCGCGCTACGCGACCGCAATCAGCGCGGACCGTTTGCGGAGTGGGGGCTAGCTGCTCTCGGCATCGTCCTCGTCTCGATGCCCACCGCGCTCGACCTTGGCCTCCGCTACCTCCTGCCGTTCTATGTTCCCTTCGCCATCGCCGCCGCCGCGACGGTTCTGGCGATGATACGCGCCTCACATGCGACCGCAACCATCGCCGTTGCCCTCCTGGTCTGCCATCTGGGCGCCTCGGCGCTGGCCCACCCCGACTACTTCCCGTACTTCAACGCCTTCGCCGGCAGCGACCCGTCGCGCTATCTCGTCGACAGCAACCTCGATTGGGGACAGGACGTGCTTCGCCTGCGGAGCGTCGTCCGTCGCCGTCACATCGACTCGCTCACGCTTTCGCTGATGGGTCCAGCCGATTACGCAGCGCTCGGTTTCCCGACCGTCTACAACGCCGACCCGTGGGCCGAATCGCACGGTTGGGTCGCCGTCAGCGACCACTCGTATCAGATGGCGAAGGCCCAGGGCGGATGGCAATGGCTTCCGAACGCGTACCAGCGCGTCGGGAAGTCGATTCGGCTGTATCGCGTACCCTAATTCACCGTCACCGGCTCCGGCTCGAGTGACAACTCGACCTTCCCATCCTCCCCGACGTTGACGAACACCACATCGCCCGGCTTGAACTTCCCCTCCAGCAGCTTCATCGCCAGCGGGTCGATGATCAGCTTCTGCAGCGCGCGCTTGAGCGGCCGTGCGCCGAAGGCAGGGTCGTAGCCTTCCTTCGCCAACTGTTCCTTGGCGTGGTCGCTGATCTCGATCGACAGGCCGCGGTCGCCGATCATCTTCGCCAGCCGTTTGAGCTGGATCTCGATGATCCGCTTGATGTGCTGCATGTCGAGCGCGTGAAAGATGATCACGTCGTCGATCCGGTTCAGAAACTCCGGGCGGAAGTGCTTGTGCAGCTCCTCCTCGACCTTCCGCTCCATCTCCGCTTCCTGCGGCGGCGTCTGCATCGACTTCTGATAGTCGAAGATGTACTGCGCGCCGACGTTCGACGTCATGATGATGACGGTGTTCTTGAAGTTGACCTCGCGCCCCTTCGAATCGGTCAGCCGCCCATCATCCAGGATCTGCAACATGATGTTGAAGACCTCCGGATGCGCTTTCTCGATCTCGTCGAACAGCACAACCGCGTAGGGCCTGCGGCGGATGGCCTCCGTCAACTGTCCACCCTCCTCATAGCCGACGTAGCCCGGCGGCGCGCCGATCAGACGGGCCACGGCATGCCGCTCCATGTACTCCGACATGTCGATGCGCACCATGGCGTTCTCGTCGTCGAAGAGGAACTCCGCCAGCGCGCGCGCAAGCTCAGTCTTGCCGACGCCGGTCGGCCCCATGAAGATGAATGAACCGATGGGCCGGTTCGGATCCTTGAGTCCCGCGCGCGAGCGGCGCACGGCGTTGGAGACGGCGGTGACGGCTTCCTCCTGCCCGATGACGCGCAGCTTGAGGTTGTCCTCCATCCGCACGAGCTTCTGGATCTCCGACTCCATCATTCGCGTCACCGGCACGCCGGTCCACTTGGAGACGATCTCGGCGATGTCTTCATCGGTCACTTCCTCGCGGAGGAGGGCGCCTCCCTTCTGCATCTCGGCCAGACGTGCCGAGGCGGCCTCGAGATCGCGATTGATCTGAGGAAGCGTGCCGTAACGCAGCTCCGCCGCCTTGTTCAACTCACCCTGCCGCTCGGCGGCGTTGGCCGCTTCGCGCGTCTCCTCGAGTTTCTTCTTCAGCTCGTTGATCTGGGTGATGACGCCCTTCTCGTTCTCCCACTGCGTCCGCAGGGTGCTGATCTTCTCCTGCAGCTCGCCGATCTCGCTCTCGATCTCTCCGAGCCGCTGTTTCGAAAGAGGATTGTCCTCGCGGGAGAGGGCCTGCTTCTCGATCTGAAGCTGCGTCATCCGCCGTGTCAGCTCGTCGATCTCCTGGGGCATCGAGGTCAGCTCGATACGCAGCTTCGACGCCGCCTCATCGACGAGGTCGATGGCCTTGTCCGGCAGGAACCGGTCGGTGATGTAACGATGCGACAGCATCGCCGCCGCCACGACGGCCGAGTCCTGAATCTTCACGCCATGGTGGACCTCGTAGCGCTCCTTGAGCCCGCGCAGGATGGCGATCGTGTCTTCGACCGTCGGCTCCCCGACGAAGACCGGCTGGAAACGCCGCTCCAGCGCCGCATCCTTTTCGATGTGCTTCTGGTACTCGTTGAGCGTCGTCGCGCCGATGGCGCGCAGCTCGCCGCGGGCCAGGGCGGGCTTGAGCATGTTCGAGGCATCCATCGCCCCTTCCGCCGCTCCGGCGCCGATGAGCGTGTGCAGCTCGTCGATGAAGAGGATCACGTTCCCGTCGCTCTCCTCGACTTCCTTGATGACCGCTTTCAGACGGTCTTCGAACTCGCCGCGGTACTTTGCGCCGGCGATCATTGCGCCGAGGTCGAGCGAGACCACGCGCTTGTTCTTCAGCCCCTCGGGGACATCCCCTTCGATGACGCGCCGGGCCAGACCTTCGACGATCGCGGTCTTGCCGACGCCGGGCTCGCCGATCAGGACAGGATTGTTCTTCGTCCGCCGCGAGAGCACCTGGATCACGCGGCGGATCTCTTCATCGCGGCCGATGACCGGATCGAGCTTGCCGCGCCGGGCCAGCTCGGTGAGATCGCGTGCGTACCGCTGAAGCGCCTGATATTTGTCCTCGGGATTCTGATCGGTGACGCGCTGCGTGCCGCGCACCGACTGCAGCGCCTTGAGCAGTGCATCGGGCACCGCGCCATGCCGCGCCAGGATTTTCGCCGCGGTGGCCTCTTTCGTCTGCGCGATGGCGAGAAGGAAGTGCTCTGTCGAAACGTATTCGTCGTTGAACTGGGTGGCCACCTTGAAGGCGGCGTCGAAGACTTTCCTCAGCGTCGATCCCACCATCGGCTCCGCCGACGCCCCTCCCACCCTCGAATACTTCGCGACCTCGGCCGCAACCTCCGTCTCGATCTGCCCCGTCTGCAATCCCAGCTTGGTCAGGATCGGGACGACGATCCCACCCTCCTGCCTGAGTAGGGCGATGAGAAGGTGCTCCGGGGTAACCTCGGGGTTCCCGGCGCCCCTCGCAAGGTTCTGCGCCTCGGCCACTGCCTCCTGGGCTTTGACTGTAAGCTTGTTGAAATTCATACGATTACCTCACATTGAGTCGAATTGGCTCACATCTCAAAACCGGCAAGAATTACCACGCATTCCGAGGTGCAACAGAAGCGCCCGGGCCTACTCCTTCTCGAGCGTAGAGCGGGCAGCCCGCCGGCGAACGTCGCGAAGCAACCAGCCACCTTCGACACCCGGCAAATCCACACGCCGGCCCTCGGGCAACCCGTCCACCGCTTCGTCCCGTGGCATGTACTCAAACTTTTTGAGTGGCGACTCATAACCTGTGAGTCGGTACTCAAACAGTTTGAGTCCGTAATCAAATCATTTGAGTCGGTACTCAAGTTCGATGAGTCGGTACTCACATCATTTGAATCGGTACTCACATTTTTTGAGTACGTACTCACATCATTTGAATCAGTACTCACATTTTTTGAGTACGTACTCAAATTCGATGAGTCGAAGGGAGGCATCGGAGAGCCGGGATCACCTGATTTTGGTAGAAAACGAGCCAAAACCGCGGAGCTGCGCTCTCTCAGACATCATTTATTCCAGGAGGACCCTATTCCCGCGATTTCGTGACTCCTCCAGAGGCATGGCTGGCCGGGCACGAACCATCACGACCAATGGGGAGCGGTGCCGCTGTTAGACTCGCGCCGTGAACGGGAACAACCGCCGCGATCTCTTTCTCGTCACATTCTCCATCCTCTCGCTCGAGCTGGCCGTCATCCGCTGGATGGCGCAACAGATCACGCTCTTCGCGTACCTGGGAAGTGTCCTCCTGATCGGAGCCTTTCTCGGCATGGGCCTCGGCGTCGCTCTCGGGCGCAGACGGCCCGAGCTTTTCGGTCTCGCTCTCCCGGCGCTGGCCGTCCTTTCCGCCGTGCTCGCCTTCTCGGAGAACCTGCACATCCTGCACACCCGTTTCCCGGGACGTGCGGTTGCGATGTGGGGGATGGACGGGGCCAAGAGCTTCGCCTCCAGCCTCGCCATCATCGTCGCTCTCTTTTCAGCGGTCGTGATCGTGTTCCTGCTGGCCGGAACACGTGTCGGCGAGATCTTCGCGAGCTCGGAAGCACTCGACGCCTACTCGATTGACCTCGCGGGCTCGTTCGCCGGCGTCGTGGCCATGGCCATCGTTTCCTCCGCGCAGACTCCGCCGCCGGTCTGGTTCGCGCTCGGTGGCATTCCGCTGGCGTGGGTGTCGCGCCGTTGGAGCAGTTGGGTGGCGCTTGGTGCGTTGCTCCTCTTCACGACGCTTTCGATCCGAGGGGCGATTTTTTCACCGTACTACCGCATCGACCTCGACCGTGCCAACGACGTGACCGGCGCACCGATCCGCCTTTCCGTGAACCGCGATTTCCACCAATACGTGCACGATTTCTCATCGCGGCGTCTCAATGATCCGGGGTTGCCAGCCGACGTCCGGACGAACCTCCGGTCCGCCGAGCTGACCTATCGCCTTCCCTTCGCGCTGGTACCCCATCACGACAGCGCTCTGGTGGTTGGTGCCGGAACCGGAAACGACGTCGCCGCCGCTCTGCGTCAAGGATTCGGAGAGGTTGTCTCCGTCGACATCGATCCTCGGATCATCGAGATCGGCAAGGCGCTCCATCCCGAACGACCTTATGACAATCCCCGCACCGTCCCCGTCGTAAACGATGCGCGCGCCTACTTCGAGAGGACCGATCAGCAGTTCGACGTGGTCGACTTCGGTCTCCTCGACTCACACGCCGTCTTTTCGGCCATGTCGTCGCTGCGGCTCGATAACTACGTCTACACGGTCGAGGCCATGCGCTCGGCGTGGCGTCACGTACGGACGCCGGGACTGATGAGCGTCAGTTTCTCGATCGCCGACCGCGAATGGCTGTCCGACCGGCTCTACAAGATCGTGCATGACGCGACGGGAGTCGATCCCGTGATCGTTCCTCACGCGATTCAGCGCGGCCGCTTCTACATCGTCACAAAGGGAATCGAGCCGCGCGAACTTGCCGCCCGTGCCCGGCTCCGCACACTGCCGCCCCCCGATACCGAGCGAGTGGAGGCAGCGACGGACGACTGGCCCTTTCTCTATCTCAACCCGGGAGAGATCCCTGTCGGCTATATCGCCATGATTGCGGCCATCCTGGTGATCGGAGTGGCTGGTAGCCGCGTGGCATTCGGCGCCGGGATGTTCCGCGGCCATGCGTTCAACCCGCTGCTGTTTGTCATGGGAGCCGCGTTTCTGCTCATCGAGACGCGAAGTGTCACCGACCTTTCCCTGCTCTTCGGATCGACGTGGGCCGTCAACGCGGCGGTCTTCGCCGGCGTGCTCGCGGTCGTGTTCGTCGCCAATGCTGTCGTGCGGCGAGGCCGGGCGCCCTACATTTCGGTCATCTTCGGTCTGCTCTTCGCGTCACTGCTGTTGAATTACTTTTTTCGCCCTGATCAGCTCCTGACGCTTCCCGTTGCGTTGCGCTCGATTCTGGGACCGCTCCTGGCCGCACTTCCCATCGGATTCGCCGGCATCATCTTTTCAACCATTTTTGCGCGATCTTCAAACCCGAGCGCCGCGCTCGGCTCGAATCTGCTGGGGGCCGTGGTCGGTGGATGCCTCGAGTTCCTCTCCATGGCCACCGGCCTCCGCGCGCTCACCCTGCTCGCACTCGTCTTTTACCTCATCGCCCTTCTGCTCTACCGCCGGACACATGGGATTGAGCAGCAAAAAATGACGGTTGTCGTAGACTGAGGTGCACATGAGCAAGGTACTCAACGCTGAATACGACGACGCGACGTGCAGCCTGCGTCTGCTCGAACCACTCGAAGGCTTTGCCGATCGCGAGAGGGTGTCGGTTATCGTTGATCACGCCGAGGCAAAGAGGCCTTGGAGCGATATCGAGGGCATCCTGAAGGGCGAAAACGCTGATAGCTTCGCACGAGCGATCGAGGAAGCCTTTCCGATAGAGCCTGTCAAACGGTGATCGAACGACTCGCGCTCGACACCAGCGCCGCGGTCGATTACATCCGTGAAGACCGGCTATCTCCGCCTCAAATCAAGGACGCGAAGATCGTCGTCATCCCTCTGACGGTCGTCGGCGAACTTTTCCATGGCGCCTCATGCAGCGCTCTACCTGATGTAAGTCGTGCAATCGTCGAGAGTGTCATCGATAGGTGGAAGCCGCTGCTTCCAAACGTGGAGACAGCGAGAGTCTACGGCGAGATTCGCACCGCATTGTTTCGGACCACCGAAAACCTAAGCGCGTCGAAGGTGAACGACCTATGGATCGCTGCGTTGTGCATCCAGCATCATTACTCCCTACTCACGAACGATCGCGGATTCGACCGCATCGCCGGCCTGACCGTCATCCACTGGTAAGGCTAGAATCTCAAGCATCCGAGGCGGGTTACTCAGATAGACTTGCCCCTCGGAGAACCCATGAGCGCGACCGCGAAAACGATTGATCGCATCTCGTCCGAGGTAGCCCTCTTCGAATCGATCCTTGAACTGATCCGCCGCACCTCGACGCAATTGCCGGACGACGTCGTCCGCGCGGTGACCGGCGCGCGGAAGAACGAAGTCGAGGGATCGAACGCCGACGTCGCCCTGAATGTCATCGGCTGCAACATCGGTCTGGCGCGCGAAGGGTCGCTGCCGCTCTGCCAGGACACCGGCACGATCCTCTTCTACGTTCACACGCCGGCCGGCTATGACCAGATCGCCTTCGAAGAGATCGCCACCGAGGCCGTGCGTGCGGCGACGAAGAAAGGCTACCTCCGCCAGAACAGCGTCGACAGCATCACCGGAAAGAACACCGGCGACAACACCGGGCCGGGCTCACCGGTCTTCCACTTCCATCAGTGGCGCGAACCGCGCGTCGAGGTGAAGCTGATGCTGAAGGGCGGCGGCTGCGAGAACATGAACGCGCAGTATTCGCTCCCTCACCCCGACCTCGGCGGACGCGATCTCAAAGGCGTCGAGAACGCCATCCTCGACTGCGTTCTCCAGGCGCAGGGGCAGGGCTGCGGACCCGGCATCCTCGGCGTCTGTATCGGCGGCGACCGCGGCACCGGCTATGGGTCTGCGAAAGAGCAGCTTCTCCGGCTGCTCGACGACGCCAATCCCGATCCCATCCTCGCCGGGCTCGAAGAGCGCGTCGTCGACAAAGCGAATCAATCCGGCATCGGCCCGATGGGATTCGGCGGCAAGACCACGCTGCTGGCCTGCAAGATCGGAAAGCTCAACCGCCTGCCGGCATCCTTCTTCGTGTCGATCGCCTACATGTGCTGGGCGTACCGGCGGCGGGGAGCAGAACTGGATCTCAGCGGTAACGTAACGGAATGGCTGTACTGATCGTCTCACCCATGTGAGAAAGAAACTTCTTCGCGATCTGATCGTTGTTGCGGTGATCCTTGGAGCGCTCGCCGCCTACGTTGCGCCCAACCTCTACACAGCGATGCAGCGAAGCAAACAGAAGCGTACGTATGCAACTCTGCGCGACTGGGGACTTTTGGTCGAAGCGTATGAAAGCACTCACGGCAGCTACCCGCGCGCGGGCTACTACGGGCCGGTTGACGGTCTCACACCACTCATCGCAAGCAAACTGCCGGTCGTCGATGCCTGGGGACATCCATTGCTCTACCACGGCTCAAAGAGTCACTACGCGCTTCGCTCCACGGCGCGTGACGGAGTCAATGATCACCGCATCGACCTCGGAGTGACGACAAACTTTGACGATGACGCGCTTTACGCCGATGGGAGATTCGTGCGCGTCACCAAAGGGATGTGCGGCGGCACAGACGGCACCGATGACTGGGACGTCAAGAAATATGGTGAATGTGCGAGCTGCCATCCAGCCCACGTGCGTCACTCATGACACAATCTTTCTGTCATGGCCCTCGTAAAACTCGCCACCCCCATCGACGAAGCAACGATCCGCACCCTCCACGTCGGTGACACCGTCGCCATCACCGGCCGGCTCTACACGGGCCGCGATGCCGTTCATCACCGCATCCATACCGGCACCAGGCCGCCTGTCGATCTCGAAGGGCAGATCATTTATCACTGCGGTCCGGTGATGGTGAAAGAAGGCGACCAGTGGGTCTGCAAAGCGGCGGGACCGACGACCTCCTCGCGTGAAGAGCCGTACCAGTGGGAAGTCATGCGGGACTACAAAATCCGCGGCGTGATCGGCAAGGGGGGGATGGGCGAGAAGACGCTGGCGGCCTGCAAGGAATACGGCGCCGTCTACCTCCACGCCATCGGCGGCGCCGCGCAGGTATGCGCGGCCTCGATCAAGCGCGTCGCCGGCGTCGACTGGATGGACCTCGGATCGCCCGAGGCGATCTGGCATCTCTGGGTCGAAGACTTCATGGCCATCGTCACCATGGACGCCCACGGCCAGTCGCTGCACAAGAACGTTTTCGAAGAGTCGAAGGCGCGCATCGAGGCAATGAAGGTTTGAAAAAGCTCTTAGCTGTTAGCTCTTAGCTGTCAGGGGATCGGGGTGCCAAGCGAGATCGCTCTCGTCCCCCTGACAGCTAAGAGCTAAGAGCTAAGAGCCACACCATGCGCACCGAACGCGACACCCTCGGCGAAGTCCACGTCCCTGACGACGCCCTCTACGGCGCACAGACGCAGCGTGCCGTAGAGAACTACCCGATCAGCGGACTGCGGGAGCATCCGCTGTTTGTCCGCGCATTCATCGTGCTCAAGAAGGCGGCGGCAGAGGCGAACAAAGAGCTCGGCGCGCTCGACGCTCCTCTCGCCGATTCGATCATCGCCGCGTGCGATGCGTTGTTGAACAACGCCGAGACGTACCGCGGCCAGTTCGTCGTCGATGTCTTCCAGGCCGGCGCCGGCACGTCGTTCAACATGAACGTGAACGAGGTCATCGCCAACCTCGCCAATCCTCGGCGCGGGACGTACACGCCGGTCCACCCGAACGATCACGTCAACATGGCGCAGTCGACCAACGATGTTTTTCCGACCGCCATCCGCATCGCCACGCTGCTCCTGCTGAACGAGCTCTTCCCGCAACTCGACGCCCTCGCCGGCGCATTCGACGACCGCGGCGCTGCATTCAAAGACGTCATCAAGTCCGGCCGTACGCACCTTCAGGATGCCGTTCCGCTGACGCTTGGCCAGGAGTTTCGCGCCTACGGAGCGGCGACGCGGCGCGCCACACGGCTTCTGCGCGATGCCGCGAATGAACTGCGCATCCTCGGCATCGGCGGCACCGCCGTCGGCACCGGGATGAACGCACCGCGCGGATATCGCCAGATCGTCGTGCGACGGCTGAACGAGATGACGAACCTCGATCTCACCGCCACCGGCGACCTGCGCGAGGCGATGCAATCGCAGCTTCCGGTCGCCGCGGTCTCCGGCGCGCTGCGCAACCTGGCCTTGGAGCTGACTCGCATCACCAACGACCTGCGCCTGCTCGCCTCCGGCCCGCAAACAGGTCTGGCAGAGATCACCCTTCCCGCCGTGCAGCCGGGCTCGTCGATCATGCCGGGCAAAGTGAACCCCTCGATGCTGGAGTGTATGAATCAGGTGCTCTTCCATATCATCGGATCGGCGACGACGATCGACTACGCCGTCCAGGCCGGCCAGCTCGAATTGAACGTGATGATGCCGCTGATGGCGTTCGAGATCCTCTTCTCGTTCGAGATCCTCAAGAACTACCTCCCCGTCTTCATCGCCAGATGCATCGCCGGAATCGAGGCCGACCGCGCGCAGTGCGAGGCTTACTACATCAGCTCGCCGTCGCTGGCCACGGCCCTCAATCCGATCATCGGCTATGCCAGGGCGGCGGAGATCGCCAAGGAGTCGGCGAAGAGCGGCACGCCGATCCCCCAACTGCTGCGCCAGAAGAAACTGCTCAGCGAGGAGGAGATCGCCCGCATCTTCACCCCCGAGTTTCTGGCCGGTCAGGGAGATTGACGACTACAATCACACGCCGCCCCGGGTTACAAAGTTGCATGGTTACCGGGTTGCTCAGCAACCATGCAACTCTGTAACTCAGAAACCCAACGTCCAACCAATGCGCCTCTTCATCGCCATCTCCTTTCCGGAGTCTGAGCTCCGGACGATCAGCGACCGTACGTCGATGGTGAAGTCGAAGCTGCCGCCGGCGTCGTGGGTCCGTCCCGAGACCCAGCATCTGACGTTCGCGTTCCTCGGCGAACAACCGGAGTCTCTCCTGCCCACGCTCTCGCCCTTGTTGGAAGAGGTGCTCTCCGAGGTGCCACGCTTCGAAGGCCATCTGCGAGGCAGCGGCTTCTTCCCGAACCCGCGCCACGCCCGCGTCGGATGGGTCGGCGCAATCCCGGAGGAGAAGTTCCGCGCCGTGGCCGATGCCGTCCGCGCGGGCGTAAAGGCTGCCGGCGTCACGCTCGACCGCGGTGACTTCCGCGCCCACCTGACCCTCTTCCGCATCCGCGATCAGTGGCCGCCCGCATGCATCGAGATCTTCAATGGTGCGCTGCGGGACTACAAGTCGGACCCATTCACGGTCGATTCAGTGACGCTGTTCTCCAGCGAGCTGAATCCGAAGGGTGCCATCCACACGCCGCTGCGGACGTTCGCGCTGGCGTAGGCCGGCTGCGCTGGTTGCCCAAGGCTCGGCCACCATCTTCGCTCTATCGTTCTGCCGCGCAGACCGCTAGCTCCTACCGCCGCGTCGCCCTGCTCCTGGCGACGTCCTTCCCCCGCAACTGCCCGCAAGCGGCCGCGATCTCGCGGCCTTTCGATCGGCGCACGGTCACGGCAACACCGTTGCGCACGAGCGTATCGACGAAGCGGTCGATCGACCCTTCCTTCGGGCGCTTCATCCAGGGCGGAAGGTTGGGGTCTTCGTTGAAAGGAATGGCGTTCACTTTCACCCGCAGGCCGTGGATCAGTTTCGCCAGCGCCACGGCGTCGAGGTGCGAGTCGTTGTAGCCGGCCAGCAGCACGTACTCGACGGTGATCTCGCGGCCTTTCTCCGACGGATAGCGCTTCAGAGAGGCGATCAGATCGTCCAGCGGATACTTCTTCGTGATCGGCATGATCTCTTCGCGCCGGCGCCGGTCCGGGGCGTTGATGGAGACGGCCAGATTCGGCCGCCGCGGCAGCTTTGCCAACTCATCGATGCCGGGGATGATGCCCGACGTCGAGATGGTGATCCGCTTCGGCGCGACATTGCGATACAAAACATCGAGTGTCGTCACCAGGTTCTCGAAATTCAGCAGCGGTTCGCCCATCCCCATGAAGACGACGTTCATCAGCTCCGTCGGTACGGCGTGCTCGTGCTGGATCGTGAAGAACTGGCCGAGCATCTCCCCCGACGTCAGATTCCGTCCCGCTCCGAAAAAGCCGGTCACGCAGAACGTGCATCCGACGGCGCAGCCCGCCTGCGACGAAAGGCAGACGCTGGTCCGGTCGCCGATCGGCATGTACACCGCTTCAATGCGATTGCCGTCGCCGAGGCTGAAGAGGTATTTCTGGCTGCCGTCCGCGGCCGGCGTGGTTCGCTCGACGACCTGCGGGAAAGCCAGCGTGTAGTGCGCGGCCAGCGCGGCACGCAGCTCCTTCGGCAGGTTGGTCATGGCGTCGAAGGCATCGACGCCGTGGACGTACATCCACTCCTCGATCTGCTTTATGCGGAACGGAGGGGAGACAATCGTGGCCAGCGCGCGCTCGAGCCGCGGCTGCGCCAGATCGTAGAGATTGGTGCCGTCATTCGTCACTGGTAGCCGGGAGTTTCTCCACGCGGCGGGCGCCTCTGACCTTTCGGGTCGGATCGATGCCGAGGGCGCGGAGGAGAGCCAGATCGTTCACGTTGATGCGGAACTGCACTTCGCGGTCGCTCTTGACCAGCATGCCCGCCGGTGCCGGCGCCGGCGTCTCCTCTTCCTCGCCCAGGCGGTTCAGTCCGATCGTGGCGTCGAGAACCACGTAGAGGTTGTAGCCCTCGTCGCGAATACGCTGAATGTGCTCGTTGACGTGTTCCGAGTTCGAGATGGAATCGTTGATTGCCGAGCCGAGCTCTCGTAGAAGCTGCTTGATTTTGTCGTCCAAAGAAATGGTCCCCGGTTGCAAAGCAGTGTAGTACGCCACCGGTGAACGTCAATATTCCGAAGTTACGAAACGGAGCGTATCCTATTCGTCCTTCGCGTCGTCCGGCCGCTGCAAACCGGCCGCCACCGACTCCCACAGCTCCGACCAGTAGGC
>Ga0137393_10000946_pt1 | contig 18206 bp, 18 predicted proteins | sample 15con2h34BmetaG_FD_101396 | JGI IMG/M metagenome (GOLD analysis project Ga0137393, IMG submission 101396) | Vadose zone soil microbial communities from Angelo Coast Range Reserve, California, USA - 15con2h3.4B metaG | ecosystem: Environmental > Terrestrial > Soil > Vadose zone > Saprolite...
ACGACCTCGGGAGTCATCAGCGGAGCCGCAGGTACGACTGGACGATCTCCGCCATGGCGCGGCGGGGTTTTAGCGCGGTCATGACCGCAAGGGAAGCGTTGCTTTCCGCCGGAGCGGCGGGTAGGTTCCGCGCCCGCTGTGGGAGGAGCGCGGTCCCCGCCGGACGGAGCATGGGGAGGAGCGCGGACGGAGCATGGGGAGGAGCGCGGTCCCCGCGCGACGGGCGGAGTCCGAAGGACGGAGCATGGAAGACAAGCTTCAGGAAGTCGAACAGAGGTTCGAGCGGCTGACCGCCGATCTGGGCAACCCGGAGGTGATCGGCGACCGCGCGCGCTTCTCGCAGGTGGCCAAGGAGCGCGCGCAACTCGAGCCGCTGGTGGAGACGTTCCGCGAATACAAGCGCGTCAAGAAGGAAGTCGACGACAACCAGGCGCTGCTCGCCGACCCGGAGATGCGCGCGCTGGCGAAGGACGAGTTGGAAAAGCTTGGGCCGCAGCGCGATGCCCTCCTCGAGAAGCTCAAGATCCTGCTGCTCCCCAAGGACCCCAACGACGAGCGCAGCGTCATCCTGGAAGTGCGCGCCGGCGCGGGCGGCGACGAGGCGGGGCTCTTCGCCTACGAGCTGAGGCGCATGTACCTGCGCTACGCCGAGCGAAAGGGTTGGAAGGCGGAGTTGATGGACTCGAGCGACAACGCCGCCGGGGGCATCAAGGACGCGAGCATCACCATCGAAGGCGAGGGCGTCTTCAGTTTCCTGAAATACGAGTCGGGTGTTCATCGCGTGCAGCGCGTCCCCGCCACCGAGGCGCAAGGGCGCATCCACACCTCGACCGCCACGGTCAGCGTCATGCCCGAGGCGGAGGAAGTGGACATCCACATCAACCCCGCCGACATCCAGACCGACGTGATGCGCTCGACCGGCGCGGGCGGCCAGAGCGTCAACACCACCGACTCGGCCGTGCGGCTCACGCACAAGCCCAGCGGCGTGGTGGTCAAGTGCCAGCAGGAGAAGAGCCAGATCAAGAATCGCGCGATGGCGATGAAGCTCCTGCGCAGCAAGCTATACGAGATGGAACTGGAGAAGCAGCAGAGCGCGCGCGACGCGGCCCGGCGCAGCCACGTGGGAAGCGGCGACCGCAGCGAGAAAATCCGCACCTACAACTTTCCCCAGGACCGTCTCACCGACCACCGCATCGGATTCACGCGCCACAACCTCCCCGCGGTGATGGACGGCGACATCGAGGACGTCATCGTCGCCTGCCGCACGTATTTCCGGGCCGAAGCCTTGCGGCAAGAGCAGGCGCAGGCATGAGCGTCCCCAGCGTCAAGGAGCTGCTGCAGCGCACGCGCGAGCGGCTCTCGGCGCCCGAGCTGCTCAGCGAGGATCCCCAGCAGGAGGCGCGCGAGCTGGTGGCGCACGCGCTGGAGGTGGCGCCGGCGAACCTTCCGGCGCGTCTGCACGAGGCGGTCGATCCGCACGTGCACGGCGCGTTCATGCGGCTGCTCGAACGCAGGCTGGCGGCCGAGCCGACCGGCTACATCGTCGGCGCCGTCGAGCTGCTCGGGCTGCGCTTCAAGGTGGATCGACGCGGGTTCATCCCTCGCCTCGACCTTCCCGTGCTGATCGAGGCGGGGCTCTCGGGCGTGGCGCCCGACGCCAGGGGCTACGCGCTCGACCTGGCTTGCGGCATCGGCGCGGCCGGCATCTGCGTGGCCAAGGCGCGGCCGGGGTTGCGCCTCGACCTGGCGGACGTGTCGGCCGAGGCCATCGAGCTGGCGCGCGAGAACGCCGAACTGCTCATCCCGGGGCGCGCGCAGTGCTACGCGGGCGACCTCTTCGAGCCGCTCCCCCGCCGCCAGTACCTCATCATCACCGCCAATCCGCCCTGGGTCCCCGACGGGACCGAGCTGCCCGAGGAAGTGATCAACCACGAGCCGCACGTCAGCTTCTTCGGCGGGCCCGACGGCCTCGACGTCGTGCGACGCCTCGTCGGCGAGCTGCCGGCGTGGCTCGCGCCTTCCGGCATCTACGCGCAGGAATGCGATCCGTCGCAGGTGAGCAGGGTGATGGGGCTGCTCGAGGCGGCGGGCCTGCGCGAATGCCGCGCGCACGCCGACAAGGACGGCGTCTACCGTGTCGTCTCGGCCCGCAGACATGGGTGAAACCTGGACGGTGCGATCGCTGCTCGCCTGGTCCCGCGAGTGGCTCGAGAAGAAGGGCGTGGACAACCCGCGCCTCGACGCCGAGTTGCTCCTGGCCCGCGCCCTCGAGTGCGACCGCACGCGGCTCTACCTCGACATGGACAAGCCGCTCGGCCCCGCCGAGCTAGCGCGCTTCAAGCCCTTGTTGCAACGCCGCGGCGCCCGCGAGCCGGTGGCGTACATCCTGGGTGCAAAGGAATTCTACGGCCGGTCTTTCGAGGTGGGGCCGGGCGTGTTCATCCCGCGGCCGGAGACGGAGATCCTCGTGCAGCTCGCGCTCGAGGCGGTCCCCCGCGATGCACCTTTTGCGGCCCTCGATCTGTGCGCGGGATCGGGCGCGGTCGGCGTGACGCTCGCGGCGGAGAGGCAGGACGCGCAGGTCGACCTGGTGGAGATCTCCGCCCAGGCCGCCGCGGCGGCCGAACGAAATGCCGCCCGCCACGCGCCCGGCCGCGTCCGCGTCCATGCCGGCGATCTCTACGCGGCGCTGCCCGAGCCGCGCCGCTATCGTGTCATCATCGCCAACCCTCCCTACATTGCGGTGGGCTTCCCGCTCGCGCCCGAGATCGCCGACCACGAGCCCCCGCAGGCGCTCTTCGGAGGAGAGGATGGAACGTCGGTGGTGAGCGCGGTGATCGCGGGGCTGCGCGACTGGCTCGCGCCGGGCGGGCTTTTCGCAACGGAGATCGACCCGGCGCAAGCTGGGCGCGTCACGGAGCTGTGCAGGGCGGCCGGACTGTCACAGATCCGCGTGGAGCGCGACCTGGCGGGGCTGGACCGCCACGTGGTCGGCCGCGCCAGAAGGAATGAGGAGAACTAAATGGACGCGATCGAGATCACCGGCGGCCGCCCCCTTCACGGCGAAGTGACCGTGTCGGGATCGAAGAACGCGACGCTGCCGCAGATCGCCGCGGCGCTCCTCGCGCCCGGCAAGTCGGCGTTCCGCGGCGTGCCCGAGCTGGCGGACATCCGCACGCTGGGCCGGCTGCTCGCGCACATGGGGGCGCGCATCGAGCGCGAGGGCTCGACGCTCCACATCGACGCGCAGGACTTGCCGCGGCCCGAGGCGCCTTACGAGCTGGTCAAGACGATGCGCGCGTCGGTGCTGGTGCTGGGACCGCTGCTGGCGCGCATGAGAAGGGCGCGGGTGTCGCTGCCCGGCGGGTGCGCCATCGGCGCCCGGCCCATCGACCAGCACCTCAAGGGGCTGCAGGCGCTGGGGGCGCGCATCGAGCTGGCCCATGGCTACGTCGAGGCGAGCGCCGAGCGGCTGCGCGGCGCGCAATTCCTCTTCGACCTGCCCACGGTCACCGGCGCGGAAAATCTCATGATGGCCGCCGCGCTGGCGGACGGCCGCACCACGCTGGAGAACTGCGCGCGCGAGCCGGAGGTGGTTGCGCTCGCCGATGCGCTCAACTCGATGGGCGCGCGGGTGCACGGGGCGGGGACCAGCGTCATCACCATCGATGGCGTGTCGTCGCTGCGGCCGCTGGACGTGAACGTCATCCCCGACCGCATCGAGGCCGGCACGCTCCTCGCCGCCGCGTTGATCACCGGCGGCGAAGTGCTGGTGCGCGGCGCGCGCGCCGAAGATCTCGACGCGCCGCTCGCCAAGATGCGCGAGGCGGGCGCGTCGATCGCCGTCGAGCCGGACGGCCTGCGCATCCGCGGGCCGGCCCGCGCCGAGGCGGTGGACTTCATCACCGCCCCTTTCCCCGGCTTTCCCACCGACCTGCAGGCGCAGCTCATGGCGTGCCTCTCGGTGGCGCGCGGCGCCTCGCGCGTGGTCGAGACGGTGTTCGAGAACCGCTTCATGCACGTGCAGGAGCTGGTGCGCATGGGGGCGGACATCACCATCGACGGTCACACCGCCGTCGTGCGGGGCGTCGAGCGGCTTTCCGGCGCGCCGGTGATGGCCACCGACCTGCGCGCCAGCGCCTCGCTGGTGCTGGCGGGGCTGCGCGCCGAGGGCACGACCGTCATCCAACGTGTCTACCATCTCGACCGCGGGTACGAATCGCTGGAGAAGAAGCTCGCGGCGCTGGGGGCGGGCATCCGTCGTATCAAGGGAGTCTTCGCCTAGGGTCCGTTGCCCTCGGGATTGACGCTGCGCTAGGCTCTTTCCAAACCCTCACCGGAGTACAAAATCAAATGGATTGCCCGCGCGACAACACGGAGATGACCGAACTCAGCGACGGCGAGGAGCGGGTCCTCTCCCGGTGCGACGAGTGCGGGGGTCTCTGGATCGATGTCGCGGACTTGAACCGGATCCTGCTGCACGCCGGCCTGCCAACGCTCGAGGCGATGGGCGGCCGCGCCAACCCCGAAGAAGACGCGGGGGAGTGTCCGGTGGACAACGTGGGGCTGCTCGCGGTGCAGAGCCAGCACAAGCGCAACCCGCTCACCTACGAGACGTGCGAGAGCTGCGGGGGTATCTGGCTCGAGTCGGGGGACTTCGCCGAGGAGGGCGACACAGCCGAGGAGCTGACCAAGGGCATCGTGAACTTCTACAAGGAGTTCGCCGTGAACCTCTCGCAGGGGCCCAAGTCGGCGGCGCGCAAGTAGGTGCGGAAGGTCCTGCTCGTCTGCGCGCTGCTCGCCGCGTGCCGCAAGAGCGCCCCCGAAGAGCCGCCCAAGGCGCCGCCGCCTCCCACGCCGGGGCTCGAAGCGCCGGTCATCGTCAAGGAGCTGGAGCCCAACGACTACCAGCGCGCCCAGCAGATCCCGCCGCGCGCCGTGGTCGAGGGGACGCTGTCCGCGCCGAGGGACGACGACTGGTATCGCGTGGCCGTGACGGGCGCGCCGCTCGCACTGCGCGTCGAGGTGCGTCCCAGGGGCGAGGCGCCGCTCCAGGGAGAGCTGGAGATCTACGATCGCGATCGCAATCGGCTCCTGCGCGTGCATGCGCCGGGGGTGATCCCGGCGGTAGCCTGCGTCGAATCGTGCTTCGTCAAGGTCTCGGGCGCGGGGCCCGCGCCATACCTCCTGACGGTGCTGGGCGCGCCGCCCGTCGCGGGGCAGGAGCTGGAGCCGAACAACCGCGCCGTCGACGCGAACGAGCTGCAGCCCGGCAAGCCGATGCAGGGCACGTATCTCTCGGCCGACGACGAGGACTGGTACAAGCTTCCGCTGCCGCCGGTGAACCCGGGTGACTTCCTCCGCGTCGAGGTGAGCGGCGTGGAAGGCGTGCGTCCCGAGCTGGAAGTGCGCGCGCTGTCGGACGCGGCCTCGCTGGCGACGTTCCGCGCGCCGGCGGCGGGCGCGGGGATCTTCCTGCGCAATCTTTCCCTGCGTTTGGGCGGAGAACCGGCCGACGGCGGGGTGGCCCCGCCGGCGGGATATCATCTGGTGCTCAAGGCGAAGGGCCGGGGCGCGCCGCTCTCGCCGTACACGCTGACGGCCGCGCTCGAGAACGGACCGCCCGACATGGAAGTCGAGCCCAACGACGACGCGCAACACGCCACCCCGCTGCAATCCACCGCGAGCGGATATCTCGCTCCCGCGGGCGACCAGGACTGGTACACCGTGCACGCCGACGCAGGAATGGTGATGCGCGTCGAAGTGACGGGCGTCGAGCGCGCGGACCTGGAATTGTCGGTGCTCGACGCCGAGCGGAAAGTGCTGGCGCGCGCCAACGAGGGCGGTCCCAAGGAGGGCGAGGTGCTGCCGTCCATCGGCGTGCAGGCCGGCGACAGCTTCGTGCTCGTTCAGGCCGCCGCGCGCAACCTCGACGGAAAGTGGGTCCGCGACGGCGAGGACCGCCAGAACCCGTACAAACTGCAGATATCGCTCGCTCCCGACGACGGCTCGACCGATCGCGAGCCCAACAACGACGTCGCCACGGCGCAGGAGATCGCCTTGCCCGCCAGCGTGAAGGGGTGGATCTGGCCGCGCAAGGACGTCGACATGTACAAATTCCACCTCGCCGCCGGGCACGCGCCGGTGAACTTCCGGCTCTCGGCGGTGCGCGGCGTCGATCTCATGCTGAGGCTTTACGAGTTGCACGGCGCCAAGGCCGAGGTGATCGGCAGCGCCGATTCGTCCAAGGGAGAGGGCGAGGAGCAGATTCTCTCGGTGCCCTTGAAGGAGGGCGACTACGCCGTCGAGGTCTCGAGCCCGCGCCACAAGGACGCGAGCGCGACGCAGCCGTACCTGCTCAGCGTGCAATGATGCGCCTTGACGCAGATTGGAGGCGCGGCTAGCTTTCCTCGGCCGGGCGGGAATAGCTCAGTTGGTAGAGCATCAGCTTCCCAAGCTGAGGGTCGCCGGTTCGATTCCGGTTTCCCGCTCCAATACAAACTCTCGAGAGTCTTGGTCGTTGGGAGCGGCGTCAGCGCATTCTGCTTCCCCGTGTGCGTGCTCAGCCGATGACCGCCCTCTACTGGATCACGTCGAAGACCTGTCATTGAGTCTTGAAGGTGCGGTGGAACGTGAGCCCTCCTGGACCGCCGTAGAGCCAGGCGTCGGATCCGACGCCGAAAACGCGCCCCGACCACCGGTAGATGTCCGGCATGGGCGCGTCCTCGATGTGACCGCCGTGGACGTGATAGACGCGCCACTGCTGCGGACCTTGGCTGACTTCTCCGATGAGCCAGAAGTCGTCATCTCCCGCCGGCCAGAGGCTGCTCGCGTACTTCACCGGCGCGGGGGCATCGGTGGCGTCCCAGGAGACGCCGTTCCAGCGCGCGAAAGGATGATGCGCGTTCGAGCCGGCGAGGTGAATCGCGCCGCCCGCATCGCGCCAGAACCCGGCCGGGACCATCGCGTACTCCGCCTGATACGACACGTCGTTCCATCGCGTATCGTCGAAACGAAACACGTTGCCGTCGGTGCCTGCCGCCCAGACGTCCAAGGGCGACGTGGCGAACATCGCGAAGCCAGGATCTCCCGAGATCGAAGTCGAGCTCGACCGCGTCCCGTTCCAGTGCAGCATCGTTGCGGGCCAGTTCCCGTCCTTGCGCCCCGCAACCCAGGCCTGCCCGTCACTCGTCATCCAGGCGGCCCGAGAGTCGACGGTCGTGGCCGTGAACTGCACTGGAGTTCCGTCGCTGGCGAAATGAACGCCAACGCCAACGTACCCGAAGTTCGTGGCGACGAGTTCGTTGCCCGCGCCGTGCAGCAACCCAAGGGAGGCGTTCGGATCAGTCGATCGGTAGGGGGCCCACCCGGACTCCTCGCGCCTCAGCACCTGGGACACCCTTGCGTGGCGTAGATGCGGTCCGGCGAGGGGCCCCAGATCCCGCGAAAGCCCGCCGCCGTGGAGATGCGCGTCGCGCCCGAAGCGCTGGCGAAGGCGATGGCGCCGCGATCCCCGGCGAGCCACGCCTTGCCCCGGCCCGCGCTGGCGCCCGTCCAGAGCATGTCGGAGTTGTACATGCAGTTGCCCTTGTTCCAGTCGATCCCCACCGGGCTCCACCGCGTGCCGTCCCAGTGCTGCACGGCCCCCTCCTGACCAACACACCCGGAGGCGCGGGTCCACCACGAGCGCACGCCGATCACCCAGAGGTCGTCCGCGCCGGAGCCGAACAACGAACCAAAGCCCCAGGAGTCCCACTCGCCGCCGAGCGACGCGGGGTGGACCTCGCTCCAGCCGGAAGCGCCGCGATGCAGGATCCGCAACCCCTCACCCACCGCCCAGATGTCGCTCGCCGACGAGCCCCAGATCCCGTAGAGACCGCCACCGGTGAAGTCCACGGTCCAGGAGGTGCCGTCCCAATGCAGGATCTGGTGGCCGGCCGCCGAGGAACACGATGCAAACGCGCTCGAACGGGACGCGGCCCAGAAGGCCTCGACGAAGAAGGTGGGCGGAAGCCCGGTGTCGCGCAGCTGCGCCCCGTCGAGCAGCAAGACGGACGCGCCGACCGCGAAGAGCGCGCCGTCGGGGCTGCCTGCAAGCTTTTGGAGGCGCGGATACAAAGTGCTCGACAGATCCAGCGACGTCGCTTAGCGCCTGCCGTCGAATGGAACACGACCGACTGGGTCGCGGCCCAGACGTCCCCCGGCGCGCGCATAGAGCGCGGTGATCTCGTCGCGGGTCAGCTCGCCGATCGTTCCCTCGAACCCCGATGGCGCCCAGCGGAACAGCGTGCCGCTCGACCCGCCGAACCAGATCTCGTCTGGGCTCGCGGCTGCGACTGCAATGAGCCTGTTGCCTTGGGGCACCGGCGACTCCCAGCACCAACCGTCGACGTCACAGAGGCTTCCGCGGAGCTTGGGAGCGCCCTGAAGCGAGCCGGTGCCGGCGGATCCCGCGTCGGCGCCCACTCCGGCGTCAGCGGTCATGCCCGCGTCGGCGCTGGTTCCCGCGTCCGCGCTCGACCCTGCGCCCGCGCTCCTGCCGGCGTCCGTGCCATTTCCAGCATCCGCCGGGGACTCCGGCGAGGTAGCGCCGGAGGCCGGTTTGCCCTGCGGGCCGACGAGGCGCGTACACGCAAACGACAACGCAAGCACCGGCCCGGGTCAGTACTCGTCGACGTGCTCCCTGACGATCACCTTCAACATCGTCTGGTAGCCGAGTCCCCTCTTGGCGGCCTTTTTGCGCAGCTTGTCGATCAGGTCCTGCTCGAGCACGATCGAGGTCGGCAAGGTCTTGCGGATCGGTCGCAGACCACCGGCTGCGCGAATATCTTCTCCCAGATCCCGCCGCTCGAACTCTTCGACCTGGAGGTCGCGCCTAACGGCCTTCCTGCGAACCGCCTTCGAGTCTTGCTTTCGCCTTGTCATAGAGCCTCCTTTCGTTACGCCGCATGGCCCGGCAGCTAATCGGCCGGAGCTGATTGTCGCGGCGGGTGAAGATGAGCGCCAGCCGGCGTCCCGCATCGGTTTCTCCAAGCAGCAGCCAGCGCGGTTCGTCGTGTGCGGGCTCGACGATACGGCCGGCCAGGAAGACGGTGCGGTGGAAGAGCGACTCGACCTCGGATGGCTCGACCCTGTGCTTCCGGTTCTTGCCGCGGTTGCCAGCATCCCAGTCGAATTGCCCCGCTGCGCTGGTGATCCCTGTCAGCCACTCGTCAAGGCCATCGTCTGGCGAAATCTTACACTAGCTACAGTGTAGCTATTGACAGCTTGGCCGTCAAACGGAAGGTCAGGCTACCGCGTGCAACAGAAGGCCCTCAGGTTCTCCTCCCGGATGCGGATGCTCGCGCCGACGCGGAAATGTATGAGATGGCCAGCGGTGCGGAGCCGATAGACTGTCGCCGTGCAGACGCGTAGTCGCACCGCGGCTTCCTTCACTGTCAGTGAAGCAGAGAAATCCGCAAGCAAGGCGGAAGCAAAATCCTTGCGAATCGTTGCTTCCGGAGGGGTCGGCTGGGACGGCGCGTCGACCGGCTTTTGCAGCGTGCGCCGCAGTCACGAGCGTGCCAAGGCGCGAGGCCCGGAAAAGCTGTCCGCGAACGAGATCGTTGGGTAGTAGCTTACCTGGCTTGGAACGTCGGCCAGATCACGCGGGGCTTGACCCGGCAGATCTGCAGGAAAGAAATGGGCAGTGCAGGAATGAAATGGTGGCCGGAAGTCGGGCTGCTTGGCCAGCCCACGAGCGCCGCCCGAAGGCTTGCTGCGTAACGTTTGATCACGAGACCAGCCCCGTTTGTTCGCACGAAGGTTGCACCTTCTGTCGTATGGGCGATCTTGCTTTGACGGATACCAAACAAGAGCATCGAGAGCGGATCATCTATCCCCGGTTGCAGGCTCCGGTGTACTGGAGGCCTGTCGGCTTGCCCCTGTTCCGGCGCAAGCGCAGGCCGATTGCCGGGACCCTGGGCGGAGCGCGTGTCTACACCGACGAGGAATTGAGGGAGAGGACCCGCCTCGAGATCGAGGTGTTCCTTCCCGATGGCACCAGCGTGATCTGCAACGTCCAGGTGGCTTCGGGGGACAAGCTACCCGAAGGCGGCCCCGCCCGGTTCGACATGGAGGTCGAGTTCATCGCCATTCGGCCCCACGACCGCGAGCGGATCTCCGGCGTGCTCGTTCAGAAGTAACCCGTCGCCGGGTAGCCGAGGCCCGTTTCGATCGAGGCCACCACGATGCGCGCATGGACGGTGATGAGGTCGATGGCGACCATCGAAACGCGCGCTCAAGCGTCGATCACGATGCCCTTGTCGAGAACGCGGGCGGCCTGTGCTGCACCGCCAGCATCACTGTCCCGTTCCTCTCAAGACGATCCCGAAGGTAAGGAGTATGAGTTCGAAGTCCAGGCGCAAGGTCCAATGGTCGATGTACGAGAGGTCCAGCCGGATCCAGTCGTCGAAGGAGATCTGATAGCGCTCGGGCGAGACCTGCCACACGCAGGTGAGGCCGGGCCGGACCGCGAAGCGGCGATACTGCCAGGACTCGTACCGGACCACCTCGCTCGGTACCGGCGGGCGGGGCCCGACCATGCTCATCTCTCCGAGCAAAACGTTGATCAGCTGCGGCAGTTCGTCGAGCGAATACTTGCGCATGAACCTGCCGATCGCCGTGACCCGCGGATCGCGCCTCATCTTGAATACCGGCCCGTTCGATTCGTTCTGGTCGGCGAGCCGCGGTTTGAGTTCCTCGGCGTCGATGACCATGGAACGGAACTTGAGCATCTTGAAGATGCGCCCCTGATGGCCGACGCGGCGCTGCGCGAAGAAGACGGGCCCGGGGCTGGTCAGCTTGATCAGCGCCCCGAGGATGGCAAAGAACGGCAAGAGCACGATCAGGGCTACCGCCGACAGGACGATGTCGACGGTGCGTTTCATCGCCAGAAGGCGCGGCAGGGGGTCGGCAAAGAGAAGCGCGGAGAACTCATCCGTGAAGGTCGTCTGGGCGAGCACTTGTTCGCCGCCAACGGTCGTCGCAGCAAGCGCGAACGGGTGCGGCAAGTCCTCAGCGGCCTGCCCGTTCCTTGGCTCCGAGCCGGGCCGTTCCGCAGCCGCCCCGCTGCCGTCGTCGACACGGTCAGCCCGCTTCCGCGTCGTCGGCGTTCCCCCACACAGCAGCCCCAAGTCTGCGATCTGCATTGCGAAGCCTCCACCGCGCAGTGCAACGCCCTGAGTTCAAACGTACACGGGTGATCGCAATTTGCCTGCCACGATGGGGCCTGCGGGCTCGCGCCGGGCAAAGTTCGAAAATCAAGAGTTATTCAAGAGTTTGGCTGCTTGCGCAGAATACTTATCCGTTGGGTAACGGATTCCACCGTAAGAGATATCGTCTTTAGACCTTAGCCGGCAGGTATCAATTACAGGCCGCCCTCTTCAGGCCTGCCGAATTACAGGGTCGCGCCAAGCCGGGCGCAGCCGGCGACGCAGATCGCACGCCGATAAAAACGCCGTTGCTGCCATCCCGATGCTATGGGACATGTTGGCGATGAAACACGGCAGTTGGGTCATCTCACTCAGCGTCGCCGCAGCCGTTTCCTGTGCGCATGTCGGGCCCTTCGTCTGGGTCGACGACTACGCGCCGTCCGCGGATGTCGAAACCGGCGGGGATTACCGGATCGCCCCCGGCGACCTCATCGCGGTGCTCGTCTACCGCGAAGAGGGAATGACGGCCCACGCGCGGGTGCGTCAGGACGGCAAGGTTTCCGTCCCCCTTCTCCACGACGTGCAGGCCGCCGGGCTTTCACCCGGCATGCTCGCCCAGCAGATCCAGGCCCGGCTGAAAGAGTTCATCAACGTTCCCAGGGTCACCGTGGTGGTCGAGGAGACGCGGCCTCTGACGGTGCCTGTTCTCGGCGAGGTGGCCCACCCTGGGCAGTACCCCCTGGAGAGGGGCGCCGGTGTTCTCGAGGCGCTGGCTGCGGGCGGTGGGCTCACCGAATTCGCGCACCGCGACCGCATCTTCGTGCTGCGGCGCCATCCGACGCCGGTGCGGATCCGTTTCACCTTCGAAGCGCTTTCCCGCGGCCAGGGGCGGGCGGCCGCCTTCCGGCTCGAGGCCGGCGATGTCGTCGTCGTCGAGTGATGCTCGCCGCCGCCGCGAGCCTCGGCCTGCTCCTCGCCTCCGGCGAGACGATCCGCTGGAACGCCAGTGCGGAGACGCAGGCGCGCGGCCGCAACGAGCCGTCCGTGGAGGGTGTTGGGCGTACCGGGCTCGGCGAGCTCGACCTGCATGCCCGGCTCGGCCTGTCGATACAGGGCGCGGACGGCGTGGCCGCAGTGGCCTACTTGCCCTCGGTCCTTCTCCGCCAGGTAGCCTTTGGCGTGGCCGCGGAGGGCGGCAACGCCACCGGGCACGGCGGCCGGCTGGAACTGCAGACCCGGCTGACGCCGACCACGCGGCTCCTCTCGCGGACCACGCTCGACTGGGGGTTGACCGATTTTTCGCCGCTCTCCGCACAGGTTACGCCTTCGATCGTCGCCCGGTTGCCGCCGCAGCGCTTCCTGCGCACGCTCGGCGTCGAGACAATGCTCGATCTCGCACACGCCTTTTCCCGCCGATTGCTGCTCTCGGCGGCCGCGGGGCTGCAGCGCAGCGGAGGAGTCGGCCACGACGCAATCCAGTTCCTTCCTTTCCAGGTGGGGCCGATGGCGACCGTCTCGCTGTCCTGGGCCGCGGACCGCGCCAACACGCTCAAACTGCTCGCCTCCGCATCGGAGAGCAGGTTCAGCATCGGGCGCACATCGGTTCTCTCGGATCTGGAGACCGCCTGGACGTTTCACGCCTTCTCTCACACCATGATCGACGCAGGGGCGGGAGCAACATTCCTGTATTCGTCCGGGCTGGATTCTTCTTCGCGCGCGACCTACCCGTCGGGAACACTCGGTGTCGCGTGGGACTTGCCCAGGGCGCCGCAAAGTGTGTTGCGAGCTTGGCTCCGGTTCCGGCTCGCGCCGGGTGTGGATCGCCTCACGGCGCTGGCCATCCAGACCGTCCGGGCGGAGGGTCGCGCGGAGCTGACCGAAGGCTCGCTGCGTCTAGGCGCGTCCGGCTCGCAGGGACACGCCATCAGTGGAGTGGGCGCAGGCGCCGACGACTTGCGCCTCGAGACGCGCGCTTCCTGGATCGTCTCCCGTGGCTGGAGCGTGGAGGGCGGTTTCGGCGCGGCTCGAACGAACCAGCTATTCTTCACCGGCTGGCAAGTTCAGGCGCTGGTTGGCTTGCACTGGGATGACGGCGGTTCTTTCTGAGCAACATGAGAACGCGCCGCGCGAGGAAGTGTCATCTCGCCGGAACGGTGGCAGGCATCGCGCTCGTGAATTGGCGGCGGGGGCTCGTCGTGGTCGCGGTCGTGCTCGAGTGCCGGTCGGCGCCGCCTCCGCCGTACCCGGGCAGCCAGATCGCGGTCACCGTCCACGTCTCACCCGGCGTGGGGCGCGTCGTCGCCTCGAGCGACGCGACGGTGCGGGCGACGTTGCGCCGCGGCGGTCCGCCGGCCGAGTTCAATGGTGCCATCGCGCTTCAGCCCGGCCCTCACGCCGTTGCCATCGAGGCGTTCGATGAGGCGGGCGTCCGGGTCGGGGCGGCGTCATTCCTGGTCACGTCGGCACGGGGCTCTCCGGCGTTGCTCGATGCGGCGGTCGGCGCGGGCCGGCCGATCATCGAGGCGATCACAGCTCCGCGGAGCTCGGTGGTGCAGGGCGAGCGGATTTTCCTGGAAACCCGAACCATCGGGCCAAAGGCTTCGCTCGACTGGACAGCGTCGCCGCCGGGGTGCGGAAAGTTCGCGCAGCCCGGCGCCGCCTCGACCGAGTGGACGGCGCTCGCCGCGGGAAGCTGCACCGTCACGCTCACGGCGTCGGCTGAGCAGAACCGCGATCGCCGCAGCCTCACTGTGGTGGTCCGGAGCCATGGGCAGTCGTTCGTGTACCCTCTCTCGGTAGCACCCGGCGGAAGGCATCTCGTCGACCAGCACGGCACGCCGTTCCTCATCAAAGGCGAGACGGCCTGGCTCGCGCTCGTCAACCTCACCGAGGCGGAGCAGGAGCGTTACCTGGCGGACCGCAGCGCCAAGGGGTTCAACCTCGTCGAGGTGATGCTGACGAACCACGACTACACCTCGAGCCCGACGCCGCCGGCCAATCGCGCCGGCGAGCAGCCGTTCATGAAGCCCGGCGATTTCTCCACGCCTCACGACGCGTACTTTGGCCGGGCGGCAGCGTTCGTCGATCGCGCGGCGGCCCACGGCATCGTGGTGCTGCTCGCCCCCAACTACCTGGGCTTCGACGGAGGGCGCGAGGGCTGGTGGCAGGAGCTCAACGCGCCGGTGAACACGCGCGCGGCCTGCTCCGGTTTCGGCCGCTATCTGGGGACGCGGTTCAAGCGGAAGAGGAACCTGCTCTGGCTGGCGGGAGGCGACTTCGCGCCCCCCGCCGGCTCCGAGGGTGAGGCGCGCCACCGCGAGATCCTCGACGGCATCCGCGCCGGAGGGTCGTCCCAGCCCTGGACGGGCCACTGGAACTTCGGGCACCAGGGCGGCATCTCCACCGACGAGGCGCGCTTCGCGGACGCGATGGCCCTGAATGGCGTCTACCAGTACGCCGACACGTGCCGGTATGCGGGCCGCGCTTACGACGTGCAGCCGGCGCGCCCGGTATTTCTGCTCGAGAGCACCTACGAGCACGAGCACGCGGGCGGGAACGCGCAGCCCTTCCGCAAAGCGTGGTGGTGGGCGATGCTCTCGGGCAGCACGGGCGTGTTGTGGAGCAACACCTTCCTGTGGATGTGCGAAACGGCGCGCGGCACCTATCGCGCGGAGTACGGCGACGTGGACCACGCCGTCTCGTCGTGGTCGGCTGAGCTCGACTCCGAGGGGACCTCCGAAGCGCTGCACCTGCACGCGTTCTTCGAGGGGCTGCCCTGGCATCGCCTGGTGCCGGCCGGCCCGGCGACCGGCCTTCGCGATCTGATCAGCTCCTGGCAGTGGTGGGGCCAGAGGCGCATCGTGGCAGCCGCGACGCGCGAGGGAGATCTCATCGTGGCCTATGTTCCGCCCACCGGCAGCGGGTCGCGCAGTTTCGCCATCGATTTGTCCCGCATGCGCGGCCCAGCTCGCGGGCGCTGGTACGACCCGAGCACGGGCGGCTGGGTCGCCATCGACGGCATCCTGCCAGCCTCGGCCGGCGTGGCGCTGGAAACGCCGGGCGCGAACGGCGCCGGAGCGAACGACTGGGCCCTCGTCATCGAGGCACGCTGACCTGATCGCTGCCTTCACCTAGCTGAAAGACCGAGGCGTAACGCACCTTCCAATCGCGCCTTCTCCGATCGATGGGCTCCAGGCCCCAGTATTTGTAAGGCCAGCTCACCCTCAAGGTCTGGTCGCCGTCGTGGATCTGTTCCAGCAAATCCGGGACAGGTTTCCAGCCGAGCTCGGTTGCGACCTTGGTTCGAACGTCCAGGTCGATCCCCGAAACAAAGAGATATCCACCCGGAGCGACCGATCGAGCGATGTTACGAAGGCATCTTTCCGCCTCCGCCGGACGCATATGGCAGAGGAACCGGTTGGCCACCACGATGTGCTGAGGCCCCAAAGCTTCGACCGTTCCAGGATCTCCGGCATCGCCAAGGCGCCAGTCGATGCCCTTTGCGATCCACGGCTTGACCCTGAAGTCGTCCCCCTCCCTGTCGAACATCTCCTCCATTTCCTTTGCGGTCATCCGTTCCAGGACCGGTTCGTTCACCAATTCGGAAACGCCGGGAGCGTAGACGCCCTCTTGGGCGAATTTCAAGACCTTGGCCGAAATATCCACCGCCTGCAAGATCAGCTTGAGGTCCGGCTGCGCCGAACGGACTGCCCAGGAGATGGAATAGACTTCCGCTCCATTGCTGGAGCCGAGCACGGCGATCTTCATGGGGTGACCAGCCTTGCCGCTGAGCCGCCGGATCAACTCCAGCTCCGCCCGGTTCCTCAGAAAGAGGGTGCCGAGATACATCTGTCGCCCGGCCTGCAGGCGGACCAGGGAATGCATCAGGTGACCGTAGAGCGTGATCGGGCGCAGGGCCGTCAAGGATGGAGGGAGACGCTTCCAGATCCACTCATTCAGGCGCAAGTAAGCGCCCAGCGGCGACTTTCCCAATATCCGCAGTCCCGCCATCCTGCTCAGCATCGCTTGGGCCATTCGCGCTTTACTCCCGTTCCATGCGCGCCGACGCGGCGCAGAGATGATTGAAGATGTGCGTGTACTGCTGCTCCAGGGCCCTGCCATACTCGCCTGTTTTCTGCTCGATCAGGGGCTTGATGCTCCCGACATTCTGCTCGAGCTTGTTGAATAGTTCGATGAGCCGGCCGACATCCAGCTGATCGATCCTCTGGCAGTATTCCGCCATTCCCACCCCCGCCATCAACGAGGCGATCTTTTCATGATAGGAAAGCGCGACCACCGGTTTGTTGAGCATCAGGGCCAAGAGGACACTGTGGAAGCGGGTGGCGATGACGATGTCGGTCGCCGCCAGCTGCGCGATGAGCTGCTCGACCGACGATACCGGATCGTCGATGATCTGTCCTTCCCGATAGTTCGTACCTCGCTCTTTCAATCGCTTGATCACATCTCCTGTGACGCGCTGGTCATAAGACACGTCACCGATGAGCAAGCGGATGGTATACTTGCGATCGAGCAACCAGGCGACGAAGGTGGTCACCGTGTCGAGGTAACCCTGGTAAGCGGTTTCGTCGTATTCCGCCGTCGAACCTTTGCCGTAGTAGTCCATCAGGCCCAGGCCGATGACGCGGGGTCTTCGACTCCCGGAGGCAGGAATCGGTGGCCTCAAGCTGAAGGCCAGGTCCGGATAGACGAAGTCGTCCTTGGTATCGAAGCCGATGCTGGCCAGGTACTCTTTCGAGAAGCTGTCCCGATAGGATCGATAGTCCGCCATCGAAATTGCCAGCTTGACGATCAGCCTGCTCAGCGGATGGGCTATCGGACCGGCGCCGACGCTGACGAAGAGGAGCTTCGTCCCGCGTAATTTTGCCAGGACGGACCATTTGAGTATCTCATAGTGCAGATCAAAAGGACCGATGCCGAAATCTCCCAGCATCCCCGTTCCGGTCATCACCAACATGCTGGTGCCCTTCAAGGTCCTGAATGCTTTGAGCCACTGGATGAACTCGAGCGGCAGGCGGATGAGGAAGCGTCTGAGCCATCTGATGATGAGGGTGTCGCGGCGCGCCCTGGATCGATAGCCTTTGTCATAGCGATAGGAGATGAGAGACGCGGAGACGCCGTGTCTTGCCGAAACGTCTTCGGGGTCCGTGCAGATACAGTTCACCTTCGCGTCGGGCAGGTATTTATGAACGTTATGGATGATCGCTTGCAGCGTGTATTCATTGCCCAGGTTTTGCGTGCCAAAATTTCCGAAGAAGCTGATCGTTGTGTGTTTCAATTGACGTGGTCCCTCCTCCCGCGAGTTGCCGCTCAAGCTAGCCCCCCGTCGGGGCCCGGTTCAAGGGAAAGAGCACGCTGCCGTTCCGCAATGGTTTCACAGGAACGGGACGGCTTCGCCCTCGCTTCCTTTTCGCCGCCGCGCTACGCTGACCTGTGATCACGCGCAGAAGCGTCCTGGTGTTCATGGGCACGCGTCCGGAGGCGATCAAGCTCGCCCCAGTCGTCGCGGCGCTGCGCGACTCGCCGGACTTCCGTTGCACCGTGGTCGCGACCGGGCAGCACAAGGAGATGTTCCGACAGGTCGCGGATCAGTTCGGCTTCACCGTCGACGCCGACCTCGACGTCATGCGTCCCAATCAGACGCTCGCCCAGCTCACCTCCCGCCTCATGGACGGGATCGACGGCTGGCTGAAAAGGGCCCCCCCGGACCTCGCGCTGGTGCAGGGGGACACGACCACCGTGCTGGTGGCGGCTCTGGCGTGCTTCTACCGGCGAATCCCCATCGGACACGTCGAGGCCGGCCTGCGCACCGGCAACATCTGGGCTCCCTTCCCCGAAGAAGTGAACCGCCGGCTCGCCGCCCAGCTCGTGTCCCTGCACTTCGCTCCCACCGCCTCGGCGCGCGAGGCGCTCCTGCGCGAGGGCGTATCCGACGGGATCATCTCGGTGACGGGGAACACCGTGATCGACGCCCTGCGGATGGAGATCGAGATCCAG
>Ga0137393_10000947_pt1 | contig 18203 bp, 22 predicted proteins | sample 15con2h34BmetaG_FD_101396 | JGI IMG/M metagenome (GOLD analysis project Ga0137393, IMG submission 101396) | Vadose zone soil microbial communities from Angelo Coast Range Reserve, California, USA - 15con2h3.4B metaG | ecosystem: Environmental > Terrestrial > Soil > Vadose zone > Saprolite...
TACCTTCGCGGCCACGCCGATGCACGCATGGGACACCACGATTGAAGTCCGCGATACGTATGCCTGGCAGCGCGGCCGCCACGCCATGAAATTTGGCGGCGAATTCCACCGCTACATTTGGCCAATGTGGGGATTCTTCCAGAACCGCGGCTTCTACCAGTACACCACCGGGTACACCACCGAGTTTGGTTTCAATGATGGCAGCGGCTCTGGCCTGGCCAGCATGCTGCTGAGCCTCCCCGCCGTTAAGCAACGCCAGGCCGGCATACCGCAAATGGATTTGCGCGCCTGGGGGGCGGCGGCGTTCGCGGAAGATAGTTGGCAGATGACACCCACCACGACTCTGAATCTTGGCCTCCGCTATGAGTACACCAGCCCTCTCTATGACAAGAACAATACGAATACGAACCTGGTTTTTGACAACGGAGTTCCTTCCGTTTTCATCGGCGGTGAACTGGGTTATCCCCGAGGGCTGATGTATGCCAACAAGCACAACTTTGCCCCGCGCCTCGGAATCGCCAAAAATCTTCTCGGCAAGGGACTCGTGCTGCACGCCGCCTATGGAGTCTTTTTCACACCGGTAGACCTGAACACCTGGTGCAACCAGCGGCATAATGTTCCGTACGTTTTCCCGGAGACACAACAAGCAGATAACTTCACCCCGCCAGCTGCGCTCTTCAACACGGGTATGAATTTCGGCACACCTGTTCTTGGCATGGGCGCACTGGCGCCAACCACTGTGAGTTTCACTGCTTTCGATTCCCACGCACCAGCGCAGTACGTTCAACAATGGAACGGGTCGGTGCAAAAAAGCTTCGGGCAAAACACTTCTCTCGAAGTCGGCTACATCGGGTCGCGCGGTTTCCACCTGCAAAGAGCGCATCTGATCAACAACACTCTCCCTGGACCGAGTCCTCTTGGCCCGCGGCGCCCGTTCAAGACGCTCACATTTGTTCCGGGAACGGTGTTGACGCCCAGCAGCACTACCGCTGTCGTGCAAAGCGAAACTTTCCCGGTCAGCACCATCAATTTGCTCGAGAATACCGCGCAGAGCTGGTACGACGCGGGATACGTGAATATGCGCCGCCGCTATTCGCATGGGCTCAGTTTTCTGGCGAACTACACCTTCGCAAAGAATCTGACCAACGCGCCGGACTTCCGTTCGCCGATGGACGAGTCGACGATTCCCCAAGACAATAGGAATCTGAACCTCGAAAAAGGCCCCGGCTGTGATGTGCGCCATCGTTTCGCGTTGAGCAGCGTTTACGATATTCCTGCGTTTAAGCGGCGGGAGTGGGTTCGCTTGATAACTCAAGACTGGCATCTATCGACGATCTACCAGGTGCAATCGGGTATGCCGCTGACCATCTCCGTATTCGGGGATACCGCGAACTCCGGAACGGTGCTTGGCGAGAATCCCATCCGTGCAAACGTTACCGGCCAGCCAGTGTTTGGCCCGGGCACGCACACCGCCGCGGAATGGTTTAACCCCGCCGCTTTCGCCGCTCCACCGGCGTTTACCTACGGCAACGCCGGCAGGAACTCCGTGTATGGTCCGCCACTGCAAACCATGGACTTCGCGCTGGCGCGAGCTTTCCGCGTCAGCGAGCGGACCAATTTCCAGTTCCGGGCCGAAGCATTCAACGCGCTGAACAAAATCAATCTGGGAACGCCGAACCGCTTTGTGAATACTCCGCAGTTCGGAACCATCACCATGGCGATGACCCCGGGACGCGAAATCCAGTTGAGTGGCAGGCTTTCATTCTAGAAACTCGCAAAAGAAAATCAGCCAACTGAGAAACGACGTGATGCCTTGAGTGCGAGCGGCGGGCGTGGTAATTTGAATTCTTGCCCCGGAGTGGCGGAACTGGCAGACGCGCTGGACTCAAAAACTACAGCCTGCCGCCTACTCACACCTACTCACCGATACTCGACGCATACACAAGCTTTATCTTGCGCGTAGGACAAAAAAGGCATACGCTTGCTCATCGTTATTCATTCTTGCTCATCGTGAGGTTATAGATAAGCTAAAGCAGAACGGCCCCGCCCGGTGTAATCAGCACCGAACGGAGCCTAACCCAAACGCGGAGGTAACCCGCATGAAGGCTCCCGGTAGTCTATCAGCAGTCCAACGTGATTCCCTCGAATCGGCTTTCACCTGCTTTAAGGGCGTCACGGCATTTCTCGCATCCCTCGAAAATCATTTGCAGGCTGATGAACGCTTGACCGCGGGGAATCTCCGCGACCTGGCCGGCGTCTGTGAGCACAAGCTAGTCGAAGCCTTCCTCGAACTTCTCGAATGGGCGATTGAGCAGCTCCCATCGGAGCGCTCTACCAGTGGGGAGCGCGGGGGTGTGCGATGAGCCGCCCGCCGAATAAACCCCTGCCTCAGTCCGCTCGATTGAATTTCCTGCTTGGGGCATCGGACAGCGACCTGAGCAATTTCGAGCTGGCGCGCCTCGCGGAAGTGGCGAATCTCCGCTCCGATCTGCACGCCATTCTCGACAAACTCATAGACGAAATGGCGCAAGCCGCCGTCGCTGGCTGGTTCCGAGAGACTACCCGGGAAAAGTTAAAGCAGGCGCTAGAGGCTCTTGAGAATCCCGAAGGGCGAATCAACGAAGTTGAGAGATGGGCAAAAGGGCGAATCAAGAACGGCCAGCGGAGCGAATCGGAATTAGTCCCTCGCACAGCAATGGCCCCCGGTGCCGCCCATCTTGCCGCCGCTTTGCGATACGCGGAGCGAAACATCGCAGAGGGTAAATGCGCCGTCTGCCCGAAGCCGCTGGACCGTAACTCCGTCCGTTACTGCACTCGGCACCTGACGATCATGCGCCTGCGAAAGAAGCCCAAAGGCGCGAAAGGGGAACTGCCGGGAGCTATCGCCTGGCTGTACTCGAACGAACCTTTCGAGAGCGCGCACAACAAAGCGCCGTCACAAATCAAGGCCCTCAAGGAAGCAAACGAGAAGCTGAAGCGCGGGAAGTAGAAAGAGAGGCTTTATGTTCTGGCTGGCTTGGCAGTTGCTTGGCCTAGTGATCGTCGCTGTCGGCATGCTCGCCGCATGGCTCATCGTTGGCGGGGTAACAGAATCGCTCAGGGAGAAACGCTACGGCGGTTTTTTATTCTGGCTGGCTGCGGGAATCGGCTTCGTGTTCCTTATCCTTGGGTTGCTGTCCTTGCGAAAGTGAGGCAGGCCACTTTGCATCAATCTTCTCAAGGATGTGACTGGCCTTTTCGATTGCGTCAGTAATCGCACACTCCCGCGACCAGGGCGTAGTTCCTATATCGCTGAGTTTCCGCGCTGCCAAGATAGTTGCGGCAAAAAGAATGGCGTGCTTCCGCTCTTCGGTCATGGAGTCCCCGCAGTTTAGGATTGAAATGCGGTAGAGGTAGGAGCGGGCATTCTAGCACTATGCAGCAAGCGGGGCGAATACCCGATCTACTGCTACTTCGTCCTCTACGTTCACAACGTGTGACAGTGAGGTTAAGACTCCAAGGGACTCCGATACACTAAACATGGTTTGGTCTTCTGGAACATCAGAACTCACGACTTTCACAAGGGAATTTAGCTCTCGTCCCCTCGGCTCCGTCCCAAGCATTTCAAAAATCCATGCCGCATTGTGAACTTCTTTTTGGGCAGTCTCTGGCTTATTTGGATTGATTGAGACTTTTTGAAAATATACCTCTCTGCCGTTTACGAATCCGTAGTTTGGTCGAACATGCTCTACAATTCCACCGGACAATTCGCATCTCACGGCAGGAGAGTCGGAGAAGTGCGGGTTTTGGCGGAGATTGAATCTGCGTATCGCATCGTCCACAATCTGCGAAAGACTCAACTCCTCCGCTCGTTGGTCCGGGAACTCCGTAACAATCAAGTGATAAAGGTATTCGAGTGTTCGCTCAGGGTTCGACGGTGCGTCAGCTCCTAGAAAGAGAGCCGGGCCCTCCGTAACCAAAAAGTTTACTCGGGACGAAGATTCAAGGGCCTGCCTGACCTCATCCGGGTTAGGCGAACGCAAAAGGTGTCGCCAATATTCAACCCATTGCTGGTATGAACCAAGGTGCTCAATGACCGGTCTTGCTCGACGGAGGTCTAACTTGCCTTCTACCGATTCGCCCACAAAACGAGCGCGCCACGAATCTCCAGTCCTCATAAAGATGCCGATGTTCCGAGGTTCCATTCTAGAAGGGCTGGCGATGTACTTCGCCACGAGATACTGGTTATTCATAAAACGCTCCAGTGTGTAATTCCGGGGAATAATTGTTTGTTGCTACTTATGAGATTCCTTACGTTTGCCTTTCGGTCCGTCAAAAATGCCCTCAGACCGTCGCGTTCCAGCGCAGACAACCCGTAGTTCGCGGCCTCTTCCACCACGCTTGCTATAAAGTAGTTGGGAATTGATTCTACTCTCTCTAGGGCGGGAAGGAATAGGGCCTCGTCATTTACTCCGCTTATGACCGCGTGAGTCGGTCCAATCACGATAGAGTTTGCCGCTGCTTGGAGACTAGCCAAGCCCGTCCCCGTTGTGCCAGCACCTAATAGGGAGTGGGAATGATCGAAGAGGGTGAACTTCGGGGATTGTCCGTATTCGGCAGAGAGGTTTCCGGGATGTCTATCTGTGTTGGCAATGAAAATGTCGAACACTATTATCGCACCCAACTCGCTTAGGAATGTTGTCGTGAAATTCCCTGGAATGATCGGTGGAAGTGAAACTCCTGTCAGGTTGAAATCGAGGCTCGCGTAGTGAGCAACCTGGTTCGCATCTAGCACGATGAATCCCGGAGGTACTGGCAGGCGTAGGATTCTCCCCAGTTCTGCCGCAACCAATTCATTAGCGACGTAGTAAGGATTCTGCGCGCCATTCTTCTTACAGATTGCCGAGACTTGCGCGAAGATCGCGCCCGTTGCTCCCATGCCTACGGGCTGACCCCAACCCGTGATGCGGTAAACTCCCATGCCGCAATTCAATCACAACATGAGCTTCACTTGAGTTGACAAGTATCGGTACGTATCCAGGACGGCAACAATCCCCTTGGGGGCAAACCGCTCAACGGATTCCACCTAGCCTCTGCACGGGTCGCATCAGTAAGTCACCGTTCGACCATGATGGATGCCGCGCCGGGCGAAGCGAATTGGCTGGGATTTGTGCTCCTCTTGCTGGGCGAATTTTCGCCGATAGATCATGATGGAAGTGGGATCAGTCAGCTCATTCGCCTGGATAAGCTCACTGATACGCTCTTCGACGCGGTCAGTTTGTGGCGCTTGTCTCGCGCGGCTTCGTGAGTAGAGCAGGTAGCGAGTGGCGTCTAGGGCATCGTCGCCATCAAACTTGATGCCGTCTTCCGGCTTTTTCTCATCGCGGGTGAGCATCGGCAAGGATTCAATCAGGGCCGTGCAAGTGTCGCCGATCTGCCATTCGCCCGCTTGCAGCATTTCGTACATGCGCATCCAGCCGCCGACACGGTCGTTATCAGCCTCAGTGGGAAAGGGGAGCTTGTTTGCCGTCAGCACTGCGCCGATCTGCTCAGCAATGCTTGATTCGCTGGTCCGATGGGCGAAGGCATCGGGAGACAGGTATACCGCGTCAATCTTCTCGCCGCGGCTACGGTCCACAATCTCGTGCGCCAGCGCACCCGGCCCGATGCCCTGAACTTTGTATTCGCGGTACTGCTTTGCGGTCTTCCCGTCCTGACAGGCCCATTCCACCACCGCCGAGTGCGCGAAGCCCCAGTCAATTCCAATCCAGCGCGGCATCCAGGACTTAAGCTCGAAAGTCCGCGTGTCGTGGACGTGCTTTGCCGGGTCGAAAATATCGAAGTATTGACCCGAAAATTTGTCCCAGCTTCCGAGAAGATGCCCGACACGCATGGCTTGAGGCAGTCGGTCGAGTGTGCGTCCGTAATCAGTCTTTTCAAGGAAGAATTGCAGACGCTTCTCTTCAGGCCAGCCGTAGTAATCCCGGTCGCTGAGATTGGCTTCTAGAAGCGCAGACCGCGCCCATTCCACGTTATCCCATGCTCTCGCCTGGAGAAAAACGTAATCCTCTCGACTTTCCTTCTCGTGGTACTCCCCGTCAATGAAAACGCGCTTGATGAAAGCATGGCCGATGTTGCCCGGATTCATGGTGAGGATCATCTTGCAGTGCCGGTCAGGAAAGCCAGGCCAGCGGTTGCAGGTCTTAAGGAAAAGCAGTTCGGCTTCCGTCAAGTGTGTGGCTTCGTCAGGGGCGATATCCATGTACTGCTTACCCTGAAAGGCGGAAATGTCGCCTTGGTGCTCCGCGTATCCGAAAACGATCCTAGACCCGTTCGGCAAAGTCAGTTCCTTGTGGCCCGTGTGATACCAGTCGCGCATGAACGGGTACTGATCGAAAAGCGGCTGAATGTGGTTCTCCCAAAGCTGCTCAAAAGTGCGCCGGAAAATGAGACCGCTGGTGCCGGGATGTTTCAGCCTACGGAGCAGCATTACTGCGCGGAGTCCGTGAGACTTTGCACCACCGCGGGAGCCGCCGTAGGCAATCCAGGTTGCAGGCGACTCCTCTACCAAGCGCAGCAGTTCCACCTGTTTCGGCTGAAGAGGGACTTTAATATCGAGGCTCACAAGCTCCCCCGGAGCGTTTGTTTCATGAGGCGGTTACTGTCTCCGCCCGTCCGTAGCATCTCGCTAGGCACCATCTCACTCCGGAGAATCCTTGTAAGGGGGTGATACGAGAGAGGCACTTTTTGCGTCCGCAAGTCCTTTGTTTCTGTTTGAGTGTGAGGGGGTTTTTTCCACACTGCGACGTTACGATATTCCCGCTGTTGTGCCGTCTTTGCAGACCGGCAATCTTCGGGAGTCCTGTACTTACGCGGTCGTCCGCCTCTCCGAGTCGCTGGCCGCTCCGCGTCTCCCCGGCAAACCTGCGAGCACCAAACTCCAAGCTCACCGTGCCGGGTGTAACGCACAGCGCCAAGTACCTGGCCGCATCGGTCGCAAGCCTCACGCGCAAAGATTCCATGCCGCGCCAGTAGATCGTAAGTTGCAGTTAAGCTAATCTGCATACAAGCCTCGCAATATCAGCCAGTTAGAGCCTCGCACAAGATACCTAGTCCAGCGCGTCTGCCCATCTTCAAGCTGCTGGCGCTCCCACGTGCTCAATCAGAACGCGCACTTCGGCAGGGCCGCTACCTTGCGCTTTCGCCACCAGCGCGTCGAGCGATAGCCAAAGTTCCTTCAGTTCGCGTACTGCCACAATCGAGCCTCTGTGATCGCCCTCGGATTCCATCTTATCCAGCAGTCCCAAGCCTCGGGCCTGTAGCTGCCGGATGCCATCGAGAATGTTGTCTCCCAGCTTCTCCTCGCGCCGCTCTTGCGCCTTCACAACTGCCGTGGCGACGTGGCCCTTGTGGCGCGCCAGCCCATCCTTGGATATCGAGACACGTCGCGCTATGTCGCGTAACGGCTCACCCGCAACAATGGCTTTGTCGATTTCCTTCCGCTCTGGACTTGCACAAGCTAGGCAGGTACGCGGCATCGAATCACTCAGCCTGTGTCCTTCCCCGCCCAAGCAATTGCGGGACTTGTGGAACCGCCCCGCGTCCTAACAAGCCCCGCTGCTGTCCCGCTCCCGCCGTGATAATTCCAGCCTTGCCGAGCGTGTCTATGACGTTCTTAAAATTCCCATTGGCGAGCGAGTCCGCAATGCTGCTCTTCGCCGCTGCCGACATCGTTCTCCATCCCGTGCTGCGAAACGCGGAGCCTAGAGCACGCATAGCCGCGGCATAAGCGACTCCCGTACCTAGGCCGCCCCTTGCCAATCCGCCAGCCCCGGCGATAACCGTCTCGATTTTGGGGAATGCGTTGGCTTGGCCAACCTTCCGCTGGTTGGTTGCGTCCATCACGTCGCTAAGTGTGTTCCAGAAATGAAATTTCGCGTTTACCGCCGCCAAGTCCGGAGAAGCGTTGCCCAGTTCTTCCCTGAAAGAATTGGCTGTCGCCTTGCGAATGTTCGCCATGCTGGTATCAGATAGCGGCCTGCCCTGGTAGCCGCCCACTTCCGCAACCGCGTCGTCAAGAATCCGGCGAGCTTTCACTACGTCTTGATAGCTGATATTCGCTTCGCTCTTATTAAATGCAGTTTCGGGTGACGGCCCTGCTTCCGACATTCCGCGCAATTGATTCTGCAAGGAGTCAATCGCGCTGTTTACTTCCGGCCTGAGACTCACTCCGTTGACTTGGTACTTCTGCCGGAGATTTTCGAGGCCCTCTATGACGGGTTGCGTTTTCATGCTGCCCTGCAGATTGGAAACCGCATTTTCGACTTGCTGGCCCGCTGCCTCTGCCCGCCCTGCCGCCTTTTCCGCGAGTCCCTGCCGCGTCATTGCGATGGGCCGCTCTTCTAAGAGTTTAGGCATGATCTTTTGCGTCTGGTACTTCGTGTCTATCCTCGTAGGGTTGAGAACGTCCTGATAATTTTTCTCCGCCGATGACTTGAGAACGTTGCGGACTCCCGGCGCCAGGTCGCCTACGGCTTGGCCCGCCCTCTCGCCTGCTTCTACTTGCCCGCGCATCCCGAGCACCTGCCCGGTGCCGTACGCTGCCGAGCGTGGGTCTTTGTGTTTGATTCCTGCCTCAATGTCGCTCGCGGAGTTTTCGACGCCCGTTGCAAGCCCCTCAATCCCGCGAGCGATGACGTGCGGAACGTAAAGCGCATCCGTGAACGGAGTTCCGAGTCCTGGCGTTCCGCGTTCCGCGCTCTTCGCCAGTGGCCTTTTGGAGTTCATCCCAAGATCGGCCGGCAAACTTTTTCAAACCACTGCCGATCTGCGAAAACTCATCGGTTAAGCTTTCAGGCGGCTTCGTTACGCCAAGAGAGTGCTGCACGCCCACAATGCCGGAATGCAAAGCTGAGTCATTCGCGTTGAGAATCGGGCCGCCCCTGCGGGACTGATAAGAGCCTGGAGCCATCGTTGCCGCTGGTGGTGGTTGCGAATCCGTTGCCCCGGCCTGCTTTGCCAGCGCCGCATAATCCATGCTCGCGGGCTTCGAGCCGATGGCTCCAGCCTGCTTTGCAAGCGCTTCGTAATCGATTTGTGCGCCGTCACTCATTGGATTTTCGCCAGCTTCTTAAACCTGTCCGCGCTCGCTTGGTCGGGGAAAGTGTGCTGCCCGCCGTTCGGATCTGTAACTGTGATTTGCCCTTGCCCGCTCCGCCCGCCGCTTTCACTATTCAAAACACCACTCGACATTCCACCAGCGATGCCTTTTGCTTTCAGATCATTCACGTACTGCCGAATCTCGGACAACGCGGCGCGCATGTTATCTGGGTCTTGTTTTCCTTGGTCAATGATGTCCTTGAAGTGGGCCATCATCTGGTCTCCACCCTTGGCCCCGACGTGCATTCGCATCAATGCCGTCTGGAGCAGGCTCACGTCCGTGCGCAGTTTTGTATACTCTGGATTTTTCGAGCCAACCTTTCCGGTCCAAAATTCAGTCCACCGCCCGGAGCCTGGCCCTAGTTCCGAATCCAGTTTGTCAATCAGCGGGTCAATTCTCCCCGCAAGACCTTCCACGGTCGGGGCGGCCTCGATCATGGATTTGGTTGGAGCAGACAGTGCTTGCTCACGCAGCTTGAGCATCTTTTCTTGTTGCGTGAAAGATTTGTCTTGGCGCGTTGCCGCAGCACCCGAGGTTAGCGCAGGTCCGAGCGTCTTGCGCTTCTCGTAGGCTTGCGCCCATGCCGCATCTTCTGGCGTAACAGGCTTTCTCATCGTTGCGTTAGTCTTGATTTTCTCGTACCGCTGATCTTCTTGTGTGGCGCTATCGGGTTTCGCTTGTGGCTCGGCCTTTCCGGCACTCTTGAGAATTTCATAAGCTTCTCGAGGTGGAATCCCTTGCTTCATAAGGTCATTCCATGTTTCGAGCTCGGGCTTGGCCTCCACAGGCTTCGGATTGCGTAGCGCGTTCGTCCGTGCCTGCATTTCTTCTAGGCGCGCCTGCTGCTCTTTATCTGCTTGCTCGCCCTGCCAATCTCTCGAGGCTTGCTGGTATTGCCTGTCTGCCTTGTCTCTCTGTCCATGCAAAACCTGTTCAGTTACTTGTGGGCTCCCTGCCAGCGTTGCGAGCCCGAGTCCCAAAACTTTCTTCCAGCCACCCATTTCCGGCTTATTCTCAAAGTCCGATCTGACAGGCCGCACGTCGGGACGTGTCGGCTGTGTTCCTGAACGTCCAAGCAATGAAGGCATTCCCATTGGCGGAAGATTGCCAAGCGCAGGTTGCTCCACTGGCGTTATTCGCGGAGCTGGGATGCGTGGTCGGCTGGATGCACCAAGAACACTCCCGCGTGAACCAGTCTCTCCGTTAGGCGATTCATCTCCTTGGCTTACATCCTGGCCCGCACCGCTCCGCCCCAATGCGGGCTTGCGAGACGAACCTAGAATCAAATTCATAAACTTGCGGTCCCGCTCTCCGGCATCTTCGGCAGTAGCTATTCCGCCATCTTCTTCATCGAATGGATAGGCCAATTTGTCTTTCTCCCTTACTGGATTACTTCGCTTCCCATCACAAGGTACGGCCCCCATTCCTCTGAAAGCTGCTTAGTTATTTCCTTGTCAGGGAATGGCCGATCTTCCCTAGCCGACTTTGCTATCGGATTGAATAGCGCGCTCCAGTAACTAGGCTCCGAAGTGCTTTCCGGTTGCTGACTCATTTCTCCCGCTCCTCGCTTTCTTCCGTTGGCCTGTCGGAGTTGAGCACATCCGAGAACGACATGCGCCGCGCCTCTTTTTGCCCTAGCGGTCTCATGCCGTCAGGATTCTCTCCCTGGCCGGTTACAAACTCGCAAGTCCCGCAAGAGAATTTCTTCGCGCTTGGCTTTTCGGAAAAATTGTTACAACAGCCAAGGTCAGAACTGACGCCCCCGCTTACCTCTACCACTTCGCAATCAGCGTCCTTGCCCGCGCCTTCTAACTCCAAGTAACCCGCTGCTTTTCCGCTGATTCTCTTTTTGTTCATTCGCTGGATACCTCGCGCTCATCGTCCACGATCTGACGAAAACTCATATTCCGCGCGTCTTGCTTGCTTAGTTTTTCCGGGCGTGGGACAGCCGATGCCTTCACGTCAACCGGGCGAACAGAATCTAAAATGTTCTTCATGCTCATCCTGCTGGCTTCGGTTTTTCCTAGTGGAATCTTGTTCGGGTCAATTTTCTTGCTGGCTGGTTTCGATTGCTTGCGCGAAGCCGCTGCGCTCTGCCTCTTCGCAAATTCGTATTCCCTCACGGCGCGACTCAATGCGTTGGGCAAAACTGACTGCACCTTTCGGAGCATGAGTTCCGCCATGCGCTGCGCCGTCCGCATCGTAAAGCCGTTTCGCGTGGCATTCCGAAGCTGTAACCGCAAAGACGGAGAGCCGAGTATTGCCGACCGGATTGCTTTGTGCGCACGCTGGGATATTTCTGCCGTCGCTCCGTTCAGACCAGGAGCCAGAGTTTGCAGTTGCGCTGTGATCGCGGTTTCTAGTTCTGATTCGACATACCGGCCAACGTCAGCGTTAAAATCTGCCCGCTGGCGCGCTCGTTCGGGGGTGTCGGCCTGTTCCGCTGGTCCAATGCCATACTTGGAAAGCACTCCTGCGAATTGGTTGAGCCTGTTGGCTAACTCTTGGTTGCCGCTCTGCGTTGCAAGCGCATGGAGCCTTTCCAAAAACTCCCACGCCATGTTTTCTTCTAAAACTTGCCCGACAGTGGGAGCAAAAAATTCCCGCACTTCTGCCGGAGTCCGTTGCGATTTGATAACGTCAATCGCGCCCTTGACCATGCCGACAAACCAACCGGGATTTTGCTGTTCTGCCCGCTCATAGACGCCTTTGAGATATTCGACCTGCTCTTTGTACCCGTTGTAGCCGAATGCAACGGAGTCAATCTGGTCAATCGCCCCCGAATCCTCGATTATGGATTTGATTTTTTCCGGCCCGCCGATTTGGGCAAGGATCGCCTTAACCTCGCGCGCTCCCGCGACGCTGCCAAAAGTTTTTTGAAACTCTTCGAGCCGTTCCTGTGCGGCCTTAAACTTGTCAGCGAATGCTGGATTGTCGAGTATCGGCTTTGCCCATGCGTAATTTTCTGCCTGCTCCGTAGCGGGAGCCGATGGGGTTGCAGCCGTGGCCGATTCATCGGCCTGGGTTGCTTCGCTTGTTTGCGTTAGTTCTGATTCCTGTGCCGGAGTTGAGTCAGATACTTCTGGCACTAGCGCATCGTCGGCAAGTACCGCTATATCATCGCTCAACGGGCCAACAAATTCGGGCATGGTGCCTCACGCGCACAGGTTGCCACATGGGACGCGGAACACCAAAACATCTAGTTTTTGTTTAGTGCTATTTGTTAGGAGTGCCTTTGGGAATGTGTCTGAGGCCTAAAACGGCTGATTTATGCTCTTCTAGGGGCCTAAATCCACCTTGTGGCCCCATTCCGAGCGGTCTTCGCTTGGACGGGGCGTGAGTTTTCTGGCGGCTCGTTGGACGAGGGGACAGTCCAAGAGTGGCTTGCCAGTTCTTACGCAAGCGCGGATTGCGCTCCCACAGCATCTTCAAACTCTCCTCGCTACAGTCTCTCCTGCTGCCTGATATTCCATAGGCTGCAGAAACCAGTTCGCTCAATTCCGCATAGTGTTTGTCGCCCGCGGCATGCTGGATATATGCCATCAGAGCAACAAGCACAGGCGTCTTCGGATCAACCCCTCGCTTAGCCCGCCCCTTATTCCATCCCACGAGGTCATCGCCTATCCACTCAGCGCTCGCTTGTAGTTCTTGGATCGTCCTCAAGTGGGGATTCGTGGGCGTCGAGGACATTTTAGTCAATTCTTCCTCTAAATCTGAAATGTGCCGCAATGTCTTGTCGAGGTTCCGCCGTTTGTTCCGATGAGTTCGTGAACCCTCCATCCAACTCAGTCGCGTGAGTATCCTCGCCAGAACTTCTCTATCTATTCCATCCCCATAGGCACAGAGTTCCCAAAATATAGTCCAGATCCACCGATCATTGATATTCCCCAAGAAGCGCAGTTCTACTTCCGTAGGAGGGGATGGCCGAGGGATTGGCATCATATCGGTATATGTCATGGCTGCACGCAGTTCCAGCATACCCAACATTTGGCACAGCAGCAAGCATAGATGTTTTGGTGCTTCGTGGCCCTCTAAGAGAAAATAGAAAAGGAAGGCCCGGAATGCGGGGAAGCATGAGCCGGGCCGGAACGTGGAAACAACGGATTGATGATGGGCCAAGGTAACATATATCGTGACACGATACAATCGCGGCCAGCGTTTGGGACGCAGGCTGAGAGGATTGAGCAACGCCTTCGCTCGACGTATGGCGCATGGGTGCCAGCCTTTGAACTGGCTGACCTCGCTCTCCAGTATTGTGCGCGCATCAATTCAATTCGCAAAAAGCTAGACCGCGCTGGTGACCGCGAGCGTATCGAAAATAAAACCGAATGGGTCAACGGCCAGTGCCACGGTTCCTACCGCATCGCTAAAACCGCCGACATCCTAGGGATTGCTCCCGCCAATCCGCAACCGCTCAAGTCTTGGGAGCAAGTCTGTAAAGAGCGCGACGAAAAGACAAGCGAGCCTGCGCCCGCTTTCGAGTTGCGCCCGTGAGCAAGGAAAATGGATTCGTTCCGCTTCGCCGTGGCCTTTGGGAGCATGTCCGCGATGGGCGCATGTCCCTTACGGAAGCAGTCGCGTTTATCTACATCTGCTCGCAGGCCGACACGCGCACAGGATTGTGGAACGGGTCTGCTGGCGCTCTCGCTGGCGAGTTAGGGTTACCGGTTAGAACTGCAAGAGACGTTCTCGAACGGATGGAGCATGGCGACTACATCCGGCGCTTTGCCGTCCCTGGACGGCATCTCTGTTACCCGATCTTGGTTCATAAATTCCCGATAACCCAAGGTGAGCACAATGGCGAGCAGTTAAATGCTTTGGAGTCAAAGAGTCCCGCCGAATTATCGTACATTCCCCGCGAGCACGATGGCGAGCAGCATGGCGAGCACGATGGCGAGCACGATGCCGCTCAGAGAAGAAAGGAGAAAGGAGAAAGGACACAGGAGAAAAAGAAAGAGGCAAAGCCGCCCGCCGATGCCCGCTTTGGTCCGTTCCTAGAGTTTGCAAAAAGCTCCTTTGAGGCAAAACACAAACACCCTCCTACATGGGATTGCTTCGGGAAAGACGGGTCGGCCCTAGCTGCATTCTTGCGCCGCGCTGCCCACGTCACGCTAGAGGTTTGGCAGGCTCACGTCTTGAACTACTTCGATTCCACGGAACCATTTACCGTGAAGCAAGGCGGGAGCCTCGCGTACTTCGTTTCTCGATTCGACACTTTTTCTGCGCCGATCTTAGAAGGGGGAAGTAATGGAAAACTGGTCACTTTTGCGGAGCAACGAAGCCGACAAACCGCAACCGCTCTCAACCGAGTGTTTGGAGCCGCTAAAGAAATGGCTGGCGGTATTCGGAGAGCACTTCCGCCAACCGATTAGCGAATTGTCGGCTGTGGCCTACCAGGTTGGCATGGAAGGGCTCGACTGCTCGCCGGAGGATATAGAAGCTGGCTGCATCGAAGCGCTCAAAGAGTCGGAGTTTATGCCGACCGTGGCGCAAATTCGGAGATTGTCCGGACTGGCGCGACTCCAAAGACAAATTAGAGGAATGGACCAAACGAAAGAGGAATCATCCCCTCTAGCAGACGCGAAGTACGAGAAAGCTAGGGAGGTTGGAACTGCTTACCGAGAAAAGATATATGAGCGAAAGGCCGTAGCATGACACCCCTAATAGGAATTGCGGAAGTGGCAAAACTCCTGGCCGTGAGCGTGATAACCGTGCGCCGCAAAGTTGGCAGCGGAGAATTGCCGTGCATCCGTTTGACCAAGGGCGGGCCGATGCGGTTCGACCTGCGGGACGTTGAGAAGTTTGTCCAGCAACACAGGGGATAGGTGTTTTGTTGAATACGGTGCTAATATCGCCGCCGAAACAAAAACCCCGATTCGCAGTCGGGGTCGTGGGCGTTTGCCTGCGCTCGAAACATAGCGCAGGAGTTTGCCCAATGCAAGAAACAATCGATATGCCGATATCAGAAGAAAAATTTAGAGGATTAGAAACCCAGAACGCGAATATAAGGGAACGCCTTGCCAAAATCGAAGGGACTTTAGAAGCTAATTCTAAGAATGAGCAAAAGTCAAAGTTCAATCAATTAATTATCCCTGGTTTATTTACGGTGATTTTTGGCGCTCTGATTGGTCTCTACACCCTCTTGTATACTCAAGGCACTAAGATCACAGCCATTTTGACAGTTCTTCAGCCTCAGACGGCTCTCAAAAACATAGCTGCCACCGTTACGATGGAGCCCAAACAAGCCAAGAAGGAGTTGGCTCAAGTCACGGATTCATTTCGGCAATTGAGTCAAGCGAATGTGAATTTACCAGTGAAAACAATAGATGAAACCACCGAACAACTGAGCCTAATATCCACCGCACATCAAGATTTGCCGGAAACATGGACTGCAATAGGAGCGTTCATTACGTACCGCTCACAGATGATTCGCGGTTGGCAGGAAACGAACCTTCCCCTATGCGATGACCAGTTCCATCGGGCTAAATTTACATCTCATGCGGGTTCTAATGTGCTCGAACACGGCCCCGTGGAGGTTCACGACTGCAAAATAGTTCTTGATTCGCTCGCGGCGTCAAAGAATCTAAGTATCGACCTGAGCTTGGCGGACATAGTTTTCACTCATTGTGCGGTATTTTATAACGGAGGCCCGATAGTTCTCGTGCCGGTTAAAATGGCCACGAACACGCCTGCGCAGCTTATTGGTCGGATGTCTTTCAAGGATTGTCTATTTGTTATTTCTTTACCGGGAGTTCCTGCGACTCATGGCGAAGAGTTTGCTCGTGCCTTACTATCCGCTCCTGAGGGAAATCTAGAGTTAGGCCCGCCAAGCTGAAACTGTTACCACTACCGGGCTGAGTATCGGCTTGACTTTCCATAATTATCGTAGGACAATAAAACCATGAAGAAACGGGGACGGCCAAAGATAGCAGCGGCAGACAGGCGGGGGACAGTTCTCCGCTTGCGCCTAACGCGCGAAGAGTACAAGGCTCTTTGCGCCGCTGCGAAAAAGGCTGACGTTTCCGTTTCCGAATATGCACGCAAGAAAATCATCGGGAGGTAACCCCGTGGAAAGCACAGAGAAAAAACAACAAAGAGGGAAGCGCGGTCAAGGCTCCGTCTACCTGCCAAGTAATTCTAGGAACTGGTGGATTAAGTTTTCCGCGAATGGCCGAGTAATTCAGAAGAGCGCGGAAACCGAATCGCGCCGCGAAACGCTGGACTTTCTCAAGGCGGAGATTCTAAAGCACGCATCCGGCGAAGCCGTGGACAACGGCAAGGTGACCGTCGAGCAGTTGTATGACGTGCTCCTGGCCGACTACCGCATAAACCAAAAGTCTCTTTGGTGGGCAGAGTTGAACTGGAACAAACACCTAAAGCCGTTCTTTGGAACGATGCAGGCAAAGATTGTCGGGACGGACACACTCTCCCGCTACATCGAAGCACGGCGCGCGGAGAAAGCCGCCAACGGGTCAATCAATCGGGAACTGAGTTTGCTGCAACGCGCCTTCATGCTCGGCTATGAATCGCAGCCTCGCAAAGTTGCGCGTCCGCTCCGCTTTCATCGGCTGGCCGAGTCGAAACCGCGGCAGGGATTCATTGAGCATAAACAATATGACGCCCTGGCCGCGAATTGCTCCGATCTGTTCATGCGGACAATGCTCTGCCTGTCCTACTCTTTCGGGTTTCGCAAGTCCGAGCTTTTGACGCTCCGCGTCTCGGACGTGAATCTGCTGGCAGGCACGGTCCAGTTGCGGGACAGCAAGAACGGTGAGGCTCGCAAAGTTTCCTTGACCGGAGACGCCAAGAACCTGCTCGCGGCTTGCGTAGCAGGGAAGAGCGCGGAAGATGCCGTCTTTACTCGCGGGAAGGGAACCAAGGCCGTACAGGATTTTCGCGGGACGTGGGATAAAATCACGCTGGCCGCTGGCTGCTCCGGCCTGCTCTTTCACGATCTGCGCCGGAGCGCCGTCCGTAACATGGTGCGCGCCGGTGTTCCCGAAGTTGTTTGCATGAAAGTCTCCGGCCACAAGACGCGAAACGTTTTCGACCGCTACAACATCACAAGCGAGCGCGATCTTGCGGACGCGGCCGGGAAAATTGAGATAAGCCAGAGACAAGCTAAAGTAGCCGAGACGCAGCAGGAGACGCAAAATGCTGAACCTGTTACAATTCAGTGAGTTAGGAAAAAACCCGGAGTGGCGGAACTGGCAGACGCGCTGGACTCAAAATCCAGTGGTACTTAGTACCGTGTGGGTTCGACCCCCTCCTCCGGGACCAACCAACAAGAACCCACACTGTCTTAGAGACCACAAACACGGCTCGCCGACTCGTGATTCCCCAAGGTTCCCTTCACTTCCGCAAAATGGCTCTGCCCAAATTTACATGGAATACCGTAGTTTTGACTCAGTACTCTCCTGATTTTTCTCAGACCGATTACGCTAATGCATAGAACCGTCGTGCTTTAGGAAATTAAGGCAGAGGCTGGAGAATTGCTCACCAGCAAATGGGGAAAGCTGCCCAGTAGAATGCAACAGGCTTGAAACTTCTAGCAGTTTTAGTACTGACCTTTCGTATCCGCCCCGGATGGTCGCCTGTGAAACCGCATTCTGTCCCACACCGGGCCGCTAAAAACGCACGTATATCTCTCGACTTCGGAGGCTCTCATGTACTCCAGTGCAATGCTCCGCGCAATGGAACGGTTAATCCCTCATTTTTCGGCAAGTTTGGTCATAACAGTGGTGGCTGTGTTCCTTGTTGGCTGTGGCGGGAATCCTCCCATGATGCAAAGCTCAAGCATGGGCACAATAAACGTGTCCATGAGTGACCCGCCCTCCTGCGCGGCCGCATCCGGCGCTACTACCGTGCCTGCGGGAGGTACGGCCGCACCGGGCGGAAATTTCATGAACGTCTTCGTCACGATTCGTTCGATTCAGGCGCATACCAGTGCGACCGCGGATAATACCTCTTCCGGTTGGCAGGAACTCGCGCCGCAACTCGTTTCGGCTCCTATGCAGGTTGATCTTTTGCACCTACCGGCCAACGGGCAATGCCTGCTCGAGCA
>Ga0137393_10000973_pt1 | contig 17959 bp, 13 predicted proteins | sample 15con2h34BmetaG_FD_101396 | JGI IMG/M metagenome (GOLD analysis project Ga0137393, IMG submission 101396) | Vadose zone soil microbial communities from Angelo Coast Range Reserve, California, USA - 15con2h3.4B metaG | ecosystem: Environmental > Terrestrial > Soil > Vadose zone > Saprolite...
ATCGAGACCATGACGTTGTCCGGCTTGAGATCGCGATGAACGATCCCTGCCGCATGCGCTTTCCCCAGCCCCTCGGCGGTCTGCGCCAGGATCTCCAGCCGCCGCGCCATCGACGGATTCCCGGCCACGAAATCGCGCAGCGTCTCGCCGTCGACGAGCTCCATGGCGATGTAGTGGAGCTCCTCCGGACGCTGCCGCTGCTCCGGCGCCGCGATCGGCTCGACGGTGAAGGAAGGACGGGCCTGGCCGATCTCGTAAATGACGACGATGTGCGGATGGTTGAGCGCCGACGCCGATTTCGCTTCCTGCGCAAAGCGCTCCAGCCGCTCGGCGTCATCGGTAAGCCCGGTCGGCAGAACTTTCAGCGCCACGTCGCGCCCGAGCCGTTCGTCATGAGCCCGGTAGACGTCGCCCATCCCGCCGGATGCAATCAGGGACCGGATGCGATAGTGCCCGAGGACCGTCCCATCCGGCAGCGGATCGCGCGGAGGCGTCTCCACGACGACCATTGCCTGAGCCAAAATCCCGGCGTTGACGGAGTTCATGGAGCACCTCCCGTTTCGCGGACCCGGATCTGTTTATACGCGCGCGCGAAGGAAGGTTCGTGTCGGCGAGGTGACGGATTCGGGGAGGATTTGCGTATTGTGCAAAGGGGGGTGTAACGCTGCCGCCATCACACGCGGCGTTCCGTGCGGGGAACGAGGTTTCTGATTCCGAAACGAGGTTTCTCGTTTGCGGAACCAGGTTTCTGGTAGAGGGGGACCAGGTTTCTGGTTCGGGGAACGAGGTTTCTGGTCCGCGGAACGAGGTTTCTGGTTCGGTCGAACGAGGTTTCTGGTCCGGGGAACGAGGTTTCTGGTCGGTGGAACGAGGTTTCTGGTTCGGTCGAACGAGGTTTCTGGTTCGGGGAACGAGGTTTCTGGTCCGCGGAACGAGGTTTCTCGTCCGACGGACCAGTTCTTTGGTTCGATGGACCAGCTGACCCTTGCAGAAGTTTCCAAATTCAAACCATATCGAGCCAACCTCGGAGGGAAAAGGGACGTATAGGGCACTTTTTTTTGCAGGGTAGGACTTTGTCCCTTTCGCGGCTCTCCTCTCGCGTGACGGGTGTCCACAAGCCTCACTGCTTCCGTGTCACCGAAACACGGCACTCATCGTGGGTGCCTTATGCCCGGAGGCTGCCGATCATGGCCGTCCGGGTAACCGGCCGTTCGCGTCCGCGCGCGTGGCGCGCCGCGCCGGTCTTATCAGCCAAAGGAGGAGACATGTCTGAAGAAGCAACCGTAGTTCTTTCGCCGGCCGTGCCGGAGGCGGAGCCGCCGCCGCCGGGGTCTCCGACAGTCACGCATCACCAGGAGATCGCCGAACGGGTCAGCGCCGCGCTCGATGAGCTGCTGGCGCTGATCCCCAATTTCGTCGAGTCTCATCCAGCGAGGCGAGGGTTTGTCCGCACCCATCAGAGCGTGCCGGAGGACTTCGTCGCGACCACCATTGCCGCAGTTGAAGCAGTCCCCGAGCTGCAGGGAACCGGCTGCTTTGACGCCAGGGACGCGCGCGACGTTCTGCAATTCATCGACGCCTTCCGCTCCGTGGCCGATAAGATGCAGGCCTCGGCGACGAACCTGCAGTTCACCATCGACGCCCGCCGGGCGGAGGTGAACAACGGAGCGCTGCAGATCTACGCGATCGCGAAATCGGTGGCCCGCAACCCGCTGAGCACGACCGCCGCAACCTACGTCGCCAACCTGAAACGCGACCTCGGCAGGACCGGCATAGGGCGCAAGAAGAAGGAGACGATCCCGGCGACCCCCGCCCCGACCACTCCCGCCGCCACCGCTGAGGAGCCAGCACTCCAACCAGCCAGGAGAGTCGCTTGATGCGTAACTGCGGCTGATCCCGAAGCGCGGGCGTTCCGATCACGCCCGCGCAAGTTTTCAAATGGCAGTGAGGGGAAAACCGCTCTCTTGACCGTCTAAGTCGTTGATAACCGGGAGGAACAAATGCAATCACCTGTGACGGCAGCTCTCGCGGTGTCCCTTCTCCTTTTCGGCTGTGGTTCCTCTCAGAGCGCCACGATTGCATCCCCGGACCAGTTCGCCGGCCCGCCGGTCACCGTCAACGTCTGCGGCTTCACTCCGATGAACCCCACTGGAGTCAAGGCCCATCGCGGAGAGCGATGGTTCATCGAGGTCACCGGCTCAACCGCCGCCTGCGCCGACGGCAGCCACGGACACCCCGACCTTCACGATTGTGATCGTCCTGAATGCGCGATGTGGCGGGACGGCCGTGAGACGACGACCCCCGAAGGATGGGAGCACTGGTACCTCAAACCCTTCTTCTTCCTCAAACGCGTCCGCTCCGCCCGCTGGTACGAGCTCACCGCCAGCGTCGGCCCCGACCTCCACCAAACCTTCGTAATCGGCCGAGCGCGTACGGTGACGATCGAAGAAGACGGCGAGATCTTCCTGTTCGCGAACGATGCCGCTTCTCGCTACGACAACAACTACGGTTCGCTGCGCGTGCGCCTCGTGCGGTTGAAGTGAGGGGGCCGGGGTGATGGGTGGATGACGTCGCCAACGCAGCGTTCTCCTCTCGTCTACCTGTAGTGAGCCCAGATTGAGGGTAGGGAAACGTCGTCCTGAAGCCTCTCTTCTATGAGATCAGTTCCCAGGTCCGGCACGAAGAGGGGCGATGCGATGAACTGTGGTGAGCTTTCTGAGCTCGAGCTGCTGAAGATCCTTCTGCTCGCTGAAGGAATTCGTGTCGACCCGTCAGCGGAGCGGCAGTTGTCTCAGGGTGGTCTCGTCCCGTTGACGATCCACGAGTACGCGACTACGGGCGGCGTCACACTCATCATCGATGAGCAGCTCTATGTCAATGCTCCGTTCGATGACTGGTATTGCGACCGCGCGAGCACGAGCCTTCACTTCGACGAATCGCGTAACTCGTATTTCATTCGATTCTCTGGCGGAGAGGTAGACGCAAGGGCGGTGCCTCTCCCTGGTTATCTCGAGGCGGTCGACGGTCAAGGGCGGCCCGTTTGCGAGACGGCGATGTCGCACACGGACCGCGTGCGCCTCTCCCCGATCGATGGATGCGCGTTTACTTGCAGGTTCTGCGACCTGGCCGATAAAAAATACGTGTTGCGCCCTTTGGAGCAATTGCTCGAATCCCTCAACGTAGCCAAAGGAGACTCGCATCTACCCGCGCGGCATGTGCTGGTGAGCGGCGGGACGCCCGGACGTCGCCATGAACCCTACTTCGATGATGTCATGACCGCGGTGATTGGCGCGGCAGGATTGCCTGTCGACGCAATGGTGACGCCTCGTGCTGATCCGGCGTACGTGGAGCGTTACGTCAAGCACGGCCTTCACGGCTTCTCGATCAACCTCGAGGTGTACGACGACGAAGTAGCGAAGCGAGTCATCCCCGAAAAGCAACGGCTCGGACGGGAGGTTTTCGCCATGAACGTCGAGCGGGCTGTTCGTGCGACGGGCGGCAACGGAAGAGTTCGATCGCTGATCCTGGTTGGACTCGAAGACCCCGAATCGACGCTCGAAGGAGTGGAATTCATCGCCAGCCTCGGCGCGGATCCTGTTCTCAGTCCTTTCCGTCCCGCGCGGGGAACGCGGATGGAGATGTACGAGCCTCCCAACGCGTCGATGCTGGCGCGTATCTATCTGGAGTCGCGCGAGATCGCCGAACGTTATGGCGTGAAGATAGGGCCGCGCTGCATTCCTTGTCAGCACAACACACTCACGTTCCCTGCTGGCGATCAGGCATACTACTTTTCCTGACATGCATTTGTCGCAGCGGATTGGCGAGATTCGACGACGGCTGAACGGCCGAAAGATGGTGTGGTTCGGAACGCGCGGCGCCGATGCGCAACCGTTGCTCCAGTTCCCGGAGCTGGCAAGCATCTTTTCTCAGATCGCTCCCCTTGACGCGGTCTCGATCGCTACCGAGCTTTGCCTCGAGACGATGAAGGGAGTCCGCGTCGATCTCAATCGCTACAACATCGACGCGGACACTTCGGAGGAGGCGAAGGAGCTTCATCGCCGCATCATCAAAGCGCTGCGCGAGCCTTCCGTGCTCGTGGCGTACCGGCCATGCTCGTTTCTGGCATCTGCCTACTATCCTCGCTCGGAGACCTGCGAGTATCTGGGGCTGTTCCACGAACGCCAGGCAGCCTTCGAGCACAAGCCATGGGTGGAGACCGAGCTGCGCAAGTACGGGGTCCGCGTGATTCCGTGGAAGTATTTCGATGACGAGGACCAACTCGGACTCGCCGAGTCGCTCGAGGCGGGGCCGATGGTTCTTCGCGCGAACCGGACCGACGGCGGCGCCGGCTTAACACTCGTTTGTGACGAAGGCCAGATGGCGCTCGACCGCCCGGACCATTACGACGGCTTTCTTGCCGCCGCGCCTCTGCTGGATCCGACGATTCCGCTCAATATCAACGCCTGCGTCTTCAGGAACGGCGCAGTCAGTCTGCATGCTCCTTCGTTGCAGCTCGTTGGCATTCGAGCCTGCACCGGAAGACGGTTCGGGTACTGTGGCAATGACTTCGCGAGGGTTCGCGATCTCGATCCAGTAACGCTCGATGCATTTGAGGACATGGCTCAAACCGTGGGCCGATGGCTCGCGCGTGAGGGGTACGTCGGCGTTTTCGGAATCGATGCGGTTGTCCACGAAGGCAAACTCTTCCTTGCCGAAATCAATGCGCGTTTCCAGGGCTCGTCCCCGATGGCGGCGCAGCTCGTGGACGTGCAGGGGCGCGCCAATCTGTTTCTTGATCACCTCGCTGCCTTTCTGGGTTTGGATCCCGGCCCTTCGATGCCGCTGCGTGAGCAGGCCCGCGAACAACCAAGGATGTCGCAGATCGCCGTGCACAACTGCGGTCCAGTGCCCGTCTGCCGACGAAATGACGCAAGGATCGAGAGCGAGGAGTCTCGCTGCAAGCTGCTGGCAGCGGAAACGGTCGAAATTGACCCGGAAGCGGTTCTCTTCAAACTCGTCATTGGCGACGCGGTGACGGATGACGGTCTGGCCCTTCGTCCGGAAGCGGAGGCCGACGTACGCTCGATCACGTCACAACTATTTCGCGTCGATCCAGAGTGTGTCGGCCGGCTGTCGCCGGTAGGTGCGCCGCCTTGAAGAAGCTCGACGTCGAGCGTCTATGTGCTCTGGTTCCGTCATTGGAGCTGCCGTGCTTCGTCTACGATCCCACTGTCGTCACAGCGAACGTGGTCGAACTATGCGCCGCGTTTCCCGCGTACCACTATCCCGTCAAGAGCAACGCTCATCCCGAGCTTGTGAGGGCGGCCTTTGCCGCAGGCGCGATGCTCGATCTCTGCTCGGACGGTGACATCGATGTAGCAGAAGAGGTGGCGGCGCTGACACGATCGAGCTATACCGGAGCAGGTCTAACCCCGGAGCTCCTCGGTCGGATCGTCAGGATCGGATGCTGCGTTAACCTCGATTCCATGCATGAGGTGAAACTGTGGGCCCGGTTCGCTCCAGGCCGCCCGTGCGGCGTGCGTTTGCAGATCCCCCGATCTGCATCGGGATACGACGTCAAGTTCGGCCTGACCCCGGCGGAAATCGAAGAGGCTCTCACGATCACCGGGAGAATCAGTGGCATTCATGTCCACGACGGGCATCGCGGCCGAACCCCTGAGGAAGCGGCCGAGGTTTTTGCGGCGGCGCTGGAGCCGCTAAGCGAGGTCCTGATCCGCGATCTCGATTATGTCTCCCTGGGCGGTGGGTGGCCTCACGCATATGAGGGCGAGTCCCCGTGGAGTGTCACCGATATCGCCGCGGCCATTGACGTGAATCCGCTTGACGCGTTGAGGAGAAAGGGTTTTCGAGGCGAAATGCTTGTCGAGCCGGGCGAGTTCATCGTAGCCCCCGCGGGAGTGTGGCTCGCTCGTGTGGCGACGATAAAGGTTGATCGGCCGCGGCCCGGCCAGATGCTCATCATTCTCGATACGCCGACACCGATGCCGTGCGCGGACTTTGCGTATCCAACGACACTGTTGCGCAGGAGCGACGGTAGCGATCACTACGAGCTCCCCGGCGGCCGAACGTTGCCATGCACCGTTTACGGCTCCACGAACTCAGGGCGTGACCGCATCCGAAGCAGCGTCCTGCTCCCTGATCCTTCGCCCGGCGACGTCGTCGTCATTCGCGACACCGGTGCCTACGTTCAATCGTTGATCAGCGGCTTCAACGAGCGGCGTCCTCCCTCTACCTATGTGATGCCCCAGCGGTGATCCATGCCGGCCGAAGAAGCTTGGCAACGGCGCGCGACTGCGGCCAGACCACCCTGTAGCCATAAGGATCTTTCGGTAGCTGGTATTGCAGCATGTTCAGAATGCGGTAGCCTTCGCCATAGCGGGCCTGGTGGTTCGCATCGAATGCGATGCGGCCTGAGATTCCCGGGACGTCGGCCTTTTCCAGCGCGGCGCGAAGAGGCGCCGCGTCGGTCGTTCCGGCGCTCTCAATGGCCTGTTTCAGAACGTAGACGGCGTCATATGAATAGGCGCTCGTGTATTCCGGATCGCCGTAGCTCTGGCGGTACTTGTTCCACCAGGCACTCGCGACAGGTGTCGTTGGATTTGTCGGAGATGGAATCGTAGCGATGGTGCAGACGGTGAAGGCGCTGGGACCGATCTCCTCGTAAAACTTTCGCGATCCGGCTCCGGTGGGAACGGCTCCGATCATCGGCCCCCGGAGCTCCGCCCAGCGCTTGAGATACGTGGACGCGGGGACGCGCGAGGATGCGTCGAGAATGTACTCCGCTCCCGATTCCTGAATCCGGGCAAAGATCGGCGCAAAATCACTCGTCTGGGCCGAGAAAAGCGTTTCGTAGACAAGCGATGCCCGCGGCAGGGAAGTGATGGTTTTCTTCCACTCATCGCGCAGATATCTCGTCCAGATGTCGTCCTCGGCCAGAATGGCGAACTTGCGGATTCCTTCACGCTTGTATAGACAGCCGGCCAGGAAATCGCTCGTCAATTGAGCGAGTTCTGACGAGCGATGCATGACTCGGAAGAAATATCCGTAGCGTAAGGGGTTCTCATGCACCATCTCGGTCAGACGGTCGGCCCCGACGCCGGTCCCAATCATCGGCACCTGATAACGGCTCAGTTGCTCCATGATGGGAAAGATGCCGCTGCCTGCGACGCCGATCACGGCGACGACGTGATCGGAGCCCGCGAGCGTCTGGTACGCACGCACGGCCTTATCCTGCGAGAACTCGTCGTCGATTTCGACGACCTCAATCTTCCGCCCGCGCACGCCGCCTTTTGCGTTGATCTCCGCAACTGCCATGGCCACGCCATTGCGTATGCCCTCTCCCGGTGTGGTGTGAAATGGCGCGATGATGCCCACCTTGATCGGACCGGTCGTCTGCGAAGGCGACGCGCCTTGCCTGGAACAGGTGAGGGCGCAAAACGCCATGACCATCGCAGTGATGCGGGAAAAGGATCTCGGTCTCTTACGCATTCGAACCTCCGGATTGGGCGGCGGAGTGCGCTTCGCCCTCGAGTAGTCGTTGAAGGATTTCGCTCGGCGTGAATCGGTCGGCATCAGACGAATGAAAGAGCAGTTGACCCCCGAGGAATGCGGCCAGACGGCTGCCAATGGAACAGGCAAAGTCCAGATTCTCCTCGGCGATGATTACGGAATGCCCGTCAAGTCGGGCGAACTCCTGAACGATCTCGCCGACCTGTTCCCGAGCCTCGGGGGCAAGACCGGCGGTCGGCTCGTCCAGCAGCAGGAGGCGCGGATGGCTCATGAGCGCGCGAGCCAGCGCTACGATCTGTTGCTGCCCGCCACTCAGGGTGCCGGCACGCTGGGTCGATCGGTCGCCGAGAAGCTGAAAATGCGTACGTTCCTTCAGAACCACGAGCCGCTCCTGCGCCTCTCTGCGCCCCGTCGTGTAGGCACCGAGAAGGACGTTCTCGCGGACCGTGAGATCGCCGAAGAGATGCCGTTCGCTGGGACAGAGGGCAAGGCCGGCAAGAAGGCGCGCTCTCGGCGACTCTTTGATGATTTCGCGGCCGATGAGGGTGACCGAACCGCCGGTCGGAAGTACACCAGCAAGTCCGGAAAGGAAAGAAGATTTCCCCGAGCCGTTTCGGCCGACGAGAACAAGGATCTCGCCTTCGGTGACCTCGAGGGAGATCGGACCGACGACCGGCGTCGCTCCACGCCGCACGACGAATTCACGCACCTGGAGCAAGGCGCTCATAGGTCCATCGACGCCTTCTGCGTCCCATAGGCGGCGAGAACGTCAGGATTCAAGAAGACGTGTTCCGGCGTTTCGTTTGCGATCGCCGCGCCGTGATTCATCACCACAACGCGATCGGCGAGGGCAAACAGTTCCCGGAGCCGATGCTCGACTACTACGACGCTGGTCCCTTGGGCCTTCAGACGCCTGACGGCATTGCTGATCGCCTGGCCCTCGGCCGCCGATACACCTGCGAATGGCTCGTCGAGCAGAAGCAGCCGCGGCCTGGCTGCGATCGCCATGGCGATGTCCACGAGCCGGGCGACCGCGGGAGGGAGCTGGTCCAGCGCTTCATCAAGCTCGCCGAGCACTCCGGTCTCGCGAAGGAAATCCTCCAGTGCTGGTTCTTCAAGCGATGTGTGATGGACCGTCATCGTCACGGCCAGGTGTTCGCGAACCGTGAGGTCGCCGAATGATTCGACGTGCTGAAATGTCTTGCGCAGGCCCTGCCGTGCTCGCCTCGATAGGCCGCCTCGCACTGCGCGAGCTCCCCATTCCAGCTTGCCAGAGTCGGGCTCCACTTCACCAGCCAGGACCCGGAGAAGTGTCGTCTTTCCGGCGCCGTTGGGGCCGATGATCCCCGTAACGCTTCCCGGCTCGAGCGTGAACGTGACGCCGTTGAGGGCTTGGACACCGCCAAACGCGCGCCGCACATCCAGCACCCGAAATGAATCCCGCTCTCCGGATACGGGCCGTTGTCCATGAGCCGCATGAGGCTCCCTCCATGTCGGACGTTTCTTCACCAGTCCCCGAGGCACGAAGATGACGAGCAGCAGCAGGATGGCCGAAACGACCAGTGCGGTGTATTGGATCGAATTGGAGAGGAGCTGATCGAGGACATACGCCATGACGCCTGCCAGCGCCGGGCCGGAGGCACTTTGGGGGCCGCCGAGTGTGCCAAGCAGGACGATGCGCGCGGAGAGGCGGTCACCCACCAACTCCACGTTGGCTTGGCCGACCGTGAATACATAGAGCGCTCCGCCGAGGGCCGCGAGTGCGCCTGACAGCGCAAGCGCGAAAGCGCGGCTCCGCACGACCGGGACGCCCGTGGCCTCCGCCAGCCGCTCGTTGTGTCCCAGGGCCGACAGAAGAAGCCCCTGCCGGGATCGCACATAGATTTCCGAGACTACGTAGCCGACGATTGCAGCGCCGCCCGTCAGCGCGAACGCGCCGTTGCGCGTCGCGGCGATCGTCTGAATTCCGAAGATCCCTTCCTCGCCACCGAACAACGGGCTGTACAGAAAGAGGCAGCGGTAGAGCGTGAGCTGAAGGGCCATCGTGGCCATCGAAAAATAGAGTCCTCGATGCCGGAACGTCAGCGAGGCAACGGCGAGACCTACCAGTGCTCCGCCGACGGGAGCGAGCAGCAGACAGGCGATCGGTGAAAGGCCGCCCCTCGTGTGAAGCAGTGCGGTCATATACGCCACGGAGCCGATAAAGAAGGTGTGACCGAAGCTAACCTCGAGCGCGGGACCGCAGAACACCGCCCAACTGAGGATGTAAAGCGCGAAGATCGAGGCGGCCGTCAACAGGTCGACGACATGAGAGTCAGGAAGGGCCAGGGTCACGACGACGCACGCGCCGGCGGCGATGGCCGCGCCTCGAAGAACCCCCGTGTACTTAGCGAGCCGAGACATCAAAAAATCCACGCGGTCGGATGACAAGGAAAAGAGCGATGGCCCCGAGGGCGACCGCTTCTGCCGCCGCCGTGCTGATCACGATGCTCGTGATGATCTCGACAGCGGCCAATGCATACGACACGATCACGGTTCCCACGAGACTCCCCACGCCGCCCATGACCACGACCGCAAACGAGACCATGAGGGCAAACGACCACATGTCCGGCCCCACAACCCGTGTCGGCGCCGCGAGCGCACCGGCAAACCCCGCCAGGAAGGCGGCTACGGCAACGGTATGCCCCAGGACCGTCGCAGGCATGATGCCTACGAGCTCGGCCGCGCCGGGATCCTGCGCCACTGCCTGAATCGCCAGACCGGCCTGAGAGCGAGAAAGAAAGAGGTAAAGGGTACCCACCGCCACGAGCGCCGCCGGCACGAGAAGCGCCTCCTGCCAGAGGACGCGAACCGATCCGATGCTAAACGAACCCGCGATGATGCTCGGCACGAGAGCGCCGCGCGTCCCATAGAACGTGCGCATCGCGTCCGCGACGACGAGGTTGGCCGCCATCCCCAGGACCATCAATCGAAGGCTGTTCGTTCGAAAGGGACGCAGCAGAAGGCGGTAGTAGACGTAGCCGATGCCGGCAACGATCAACCCTGCAAGCACCGAAATCCCCAACGTCACCCACGGCCGCCCCTCCGCCCCCGCCGCCGAGGAAAGGAAGAACGCTCCATACGCCCCGAGCAGAAAGAACGAGCCATGAAAGAGGTTGAGCACCCGCCCCGAGCCGAAGACCAAAGCGAAGCCCAACGCGACGAAGGCGTAGAGGCTGCCCCGGGTAAGGGTGAGGAGAAGGATTTCAATCATGCTCGATCCGAACGCGTCACACGGAGACGGATCCTCGTTTCGGGCGCGTGATGACCGCATCGATTTCTTCCCTGGTCTTCGATAGCCGGCTCGGTGGAAGGTCCTTGAAGGATTGGAGGAGGTTCCCCGGGAAAACCGAGCAATTGTCAACGACTACCCGTACGTTCTTGGCATGATCGCGTTTGACAATCCTGGTGCAGAATAAATCGCTTGCCGAGATTCGAATCACCCCGGCGCTCGCTTTACCGTCACCATCTTCGTCGTAAAGGCAGTCGTGAAACATCGCAACTTCCAGCGAGGATCCAACCACTTCGATCGAGCCCGGCACTTCGTTCGCTTTGAAGACCGAGCCATCCAGAACGGTTCCTTCGAATCGGGCGCTCCCGAATTTGCAGCCGACGAACAGGCTCGATCCTATGAGGCCACCTTGGAACTCGCACGGGTCGTCCCCCCGTTCCATTGAGAAACTGCAAGCCAGGAACATCGCGCCATCGAGAACGCAGTCGGTGAAACGCGTCGTTCTGAAATGACAGCGAAAGAAAACGGTTCCGCGCAGATCGCATGAGGCAAACTCGATGTCGGTGAAATTCGCTTCCCCGATGAAGCAGCCTTGCCAGAACACGCTATTGATCACCAACTTCGTCGGTATCTCGTGTTTCCAGCGGAATGTCAGTCCACTCACGACTGATAGCGACGACAGAGGATCGTAGATGGTCTGTTTGAATCGCGTTGCCCAAGAGACGACAGGTTCGCCCAGCCCGTCGTGCACCAGCTCATAGGCCTCCGATGCCTTCGTTCCAAGCCTCTTCAGAATATTGCCCTCGACGAGTTTCACGAGCAGATCCTTGAATTGCCGAACCAGGAACTCGAGAGTGTCGGCAGGTGACCACCCATTTGCCCGCGCCGGTCCCGACGTTGGATCGTAGCGCGCCCCTCCAAGGGCCGGGGGCTTCTCGAATTTGATATTCACGCTTGCCGGATCGTCGGCAAGCTGCAGCAGTTTCGCCGCTTCCACCTCGGCAAGCTTTACACCCAGGGCGTCGAGATCTGGTTGCAAGACCTCCATGATCATGGTGTTGGTGGGCGCCTGAATCTTGTATCCGGGAGTGCCCGGCTGACCGCCGGACGTGAGACGAGGGGCAAGACGGGAGAAAAGACGCGCAAACAAATGGTCGGAAGCGGCCTGAACGGTCTGGACGGTCCTCGCCGAATTGCGAGATGGATCGACGGTCTTGGAAACATAGTTTTCGATGGCGTCATTGATGACCTGGCTGCGATCGCGATCGCCGGCATAGTCTCGAAGAGCGTCGTCGGACAAGACAGCGGCATCCGTCCGCTGCAGGATCATGTCGTTGATATCGACGAGCAATGCTTGCAGCCGCAGAAGGTTCAGCGAGCCGATGCTCTTTCCCGCTTCGCGTTCCGACGGCGAGTCACCGTCCTCGTCGTCGCGCTCGCTGTTTTCTGAGAAATCAATAGCGTCGATTGCAGCGGGCGGTGCACCGATCCAACGGAGGAGCGTTTTGATGGCCCGTTCTTCGATTCTTACCTTTTCGATCTCCGCGGGCTTGCGGATGATGTCGGCGGCGACGCGCACCGGTACCGAGCGCAGATAATACGTACGCGTGGCGAGTCCGCCGACGCGAACCTCCAGATCGTGCAGTTGCATCATGTATTCATGGCGGAGCGAGATCACGAAGCGAATTCGAGATTCGGTCTCAGTTGCGCGTGCGATGATTTGCAGGAGAGTGCTGTTGCCGTCCGGCGATAACCGCAGCGCATCTTCGAATTGGTCCAGCACGATGGTCAGCCGCTTTCCTTGCTCTGCCAGATCGTAGAGAAACGACGTCGCGTCGCGGTATTCACTCTGTCCTCGGAGCGCGCAGTCGAGCAGTCCGTCGACCTCTTCCCGCAAGAGATCGCGAAGGTGGTCATCCTGATCGGGGCGAAAGAAGACGGTCTCGTGTTCGGGGCCCTCCTCTTTCAGTTCGGCGACCGCTCTCGAGATGCATTCGATCAATACGGCGTGGGGATTTGAATCCGACGAGCGCGACCACGTACGGCAAACCAGCGCAGGTCCGATCAGGCTTTGCGCACGCTTCATGAGCTCAAGCTCATGCATGTGCCGGAGAGGTGGTACCACGCCGGCGAGGAGCAGTGACGTCTTTCCTACTCCGCTAGGCGCCGTCACCACGAGTAGTCGATTCCGGCGAATCATCTCTATAAGCGTATCGATTTCCTTGCGGCGGCCAAAAAAACGGTCGTGGTCACGCTCGAGATACGGGCGGGGGCCCTGCCAGAGTTGTCCAATATGCATGATCGTCCCTATCGTACCTTCGGCAGGTACATCTCGATGCGATCATGGACATCTCGAAGGTCGGTGTTGATCACATCGATTTTCAACGTGCCGAGAATGCCGGAATCGAATCGCCCCACTCTCTTATTGATCGCGAATCGAGGCTGCTCTTCCGGCCTGATGTCGTCAATGGTTTCGCTCAAAATGCCCACATTGTCCGTATCGCCAAAGCGACTCCATTGCACGTGATCCGCAAGGCGCACTCGGATGTTCCAATCGGAAACCGATTGGCCGAGAAAGACGAGCGTCCGGTTGCCTTGAGACAGAATCTTCTGAATCTGGGCGGGCAAGTCGTCTCGAAGATCGCGGAGGTAATCGGATTCCGAAACGACAATCCGATGGGCGAGACGCCTTTCGTCAGCGGCGTTTCTCAGCGTGTCAGGCAGTAGTCGGACGTCGTCGGTACTGAACGGCAGGTCGTCGAGCGGTGAACCGTGCAGCTTGATGACCAAAGGCCCTTCCAGCTTGCCGAGGGTATCGTAAGGGTCGCCAGCCTCCTCGTCACTTCGTCCGTACGGTACGGTGGCGCGGCCGCCATACCGCCAGGTTGGGCTCCAGAGATCACCGCGGGCACTGTCATTACGCCGTCGCATCGTCTTGAGCAGCCAGATTGATCTCTCGATCGGTCTTCTCGCCGATTCGGGCCTGTTTTTCGGCCATCGTATGTGTCTTACAGGAAGGAGGACGTGGTAAGGTTTCATACGCTCATCGAGCGCTTTCTCAAGAGCGACGTCGTAGTTGGTCGTCAGTACGACCGGAAGTAGCGGCGGCACGCGGTCAGAGTCTTCCGCCGGCTCGCGATGGAGTGCGTACATACGGGTGAGCCAGTCTGCGAGCGTAGAGTAAAACTCACTCTTCGTGGAGTTGGACGAATAGAACGTAAACCAGCGTTTGATGTGCGTCAGCGGATCAGCCAGAGCCTGGGCCGCCTGTGCCAAAGAGGGAATCTCCCGCACATAGAGCAGCCCGAGAGAGGCCTGCAGCGACAGTTGAAATGCGAGTTCTGTCGATGTCGGATAATAGGCGAGATCGAATCGCAACACATGCCACAACAGGTGTCCCAGCCAAATGAGATCGGGGAGCGTGAGCGCCGGGTGGGCAGGTACATCGCTCGCGCCAAACAGGTTTCTCTTGAGCGCCGTCAGTTGATTGCGGATTTCGATCGAGCCGAGCCCGAGATCCTCGCTTCGGATCTTGCACTCGCTCTTGCTGGCGAACAGTGTGTCGGCCGCTGTGATCGCGACGGTCAGGGCTCTGCCGAAGGCGTCGGCATCCTCGCCCCCAGCGAGTGATACCTCCCAGTCTTCCGACCGCCGCGGAAGCTGGATCTGTCGGTCACTGTCTCGCCGCCAAAGCGAGATCGCTCCTCCCATGGCCGCCGCGCTTTGGATCGGATTCCAGGGTGGCTGAAACAAACGGCACGCCAGCCGGTCAAGGTGTATCAGTGCATGCAGAAGATCACCGAGTTCGCCGAACATGCTGGTCGGGGTTGGTTCGAGTACTTCGTCGGAGCTCGGAGGAACAAGCTCGTAGAGGTGTCGTACGTCCTCGGCGGCGTCGGGGCAGCAGATCGTGGTGCTGATGTAGCCGGCTAGGCTCAACGCTTTGCGGCGAATGTCGCGAGACAGTTCCGCGCGCGGTTCATCGCGGTATTCTAGACTCGAGCAAGCGGCACCGACGACCGGTGTGAACGTGCCGGCGATCAGCGCCTTGTCGATTTCGGTGAGACCGACGATTCTTGGTTCTCGGTATTGCAAGTCAATCTGCATAGGCATCCTCCGATGCGTTTTGTCGTCGAAAAAACGAAAGGGCTGCGACAGCGAAATCGACTGTTATTTGTAAAACTGAGAACGGACGATAATTCTTGGAATAGCTGTAAGGAGGAGTGCCGCGGACGTTTGTTTCCCTACCCTCCTGGTCCAAAGTTTTTTTGGGTGCGGGTCGCGATTGCCTCGGCCCGGCTGCGCCGGTGTTGATCGCCACCGCGTGGTTGGCCCGATGCGGGGCCACTGAAGAGCTCATTGGCAGCCTCGCTGGCACCGCCCGATCGCTTCGGTGCATTACCTCTGACCAGCCATGTCGGAAGCTCGCAAGGGATTCGTTGCATTCGGGTAATCGAGAAACATAACCATCTGAGTGTCGTCGCTGCGGGTTCCGTCAGGCCGCTTGACCAGGCCAGGCGTATGACCCGTGACTTTGAAGCCGAGGCGCTCGTAAAGCGCGCGGGCCCTCGGATTGCAGTCGAGAACGCTGAGAGCGAGTATCTCCACGCTGTTACGTCTCGCCCACTCGGTGCCTGCCGCGATCAACGCCGCTCCCACCCCCGCTCCCCGCCACTCGCGATGCACATCGATGAAGAGATTGCGGATATGTTTTAGGAAACTCGCGCCGGGCGCGATGAGTCGCACCGAGCCAAGAACGTGTCCGTCGTTCTCAGCGACAAGCCAGAGGTCGAAGGGCTGCAGCGTACGCAGCCGCCGGTGGCATTCTTCAAGCGTGTCGACATGGTCGTCGACGTTCGCGACGTTCTCGTCGACGACCTGTCTCTGTATCTCGATCAGGCCGGCGGCATCCTCCGGTCGCGCAAGGCGAAGAGTCACCCGGCGCCCGTCTTTCAGCGCGATACCAGCGAGGATTCGATCATCGCTAGATGGCAGCATTTCTCGCGAGAGGTGTCGACAAGATTATTTTGACAACGTGAGCATGACTCACCGACGTCTCCTCCATTCTCACTACGTGTTTGGGAAAATATGGAATCTTGGACTTGCTGACTAATATAGGAGTGACCGGCGAGGCAATTTCCCTACCCCGGGCATCACTCGGCGTCAGCGGCGCCGTTCGCAGCTACTCCTGGAAGCTTGTTCCTACCGAGACGCTGCTATAACTTCCCCTCCGCCCTCACCACCTCCCCCAACTGCGCCTCCGCCTCCTCGATCCGGTGGTCCCCGCGTTCGACGAAGTTACGGAGGGCGGTCAACCCTTCGCGGTCCAAAGCCTCCGCTTCGGCTAACCGGCCCTGGCGGGCGACCACCTTGCCCAGGTCGAGGACGGCCATTGCATCGGCGTAGCCGGGGTGTTCGAGGCGGCGGCGGAGGGTCAGGGCGCGGCGCATGAGTGATTCGGCTTCGGGGAGACGGTTCATGCGGGCTAGGTGTTGTCCGAGGCCGTGCATGGTCAGGGGGATCGTGGTTGGGTCGATATCGTTGTCGCCGGCGGCCAGCAGCGTTTCGCGGAGGCGGAGGCTTTCGCGGTAGGCGGCTTCGGCTTCGGTGTTCTTGCCGCGCATGGCCAGGATCGTGGCCAGGTCGAAGAGGCCGCGGGCGGTGGCGCCGTTGGTGTGGCCGAGGGACTTCTCGCGGATGGCGAGGCTTTCGCGGAGGAGACGCTCGGCGTCGTCGAGGTGGCCCTGGTGTTTGCGGACCAGGCCGAGGTCGTTGAGGAGGCCGGCGGCGATGGGGCTGTTGGCCCCATCGGTCTGGATGCGGATGCGCAGCGCTTCGCGCAGCAGTTTCTCGGCGCTGTCGAGATGGCCGAGGTGGAACTCGGAGGAGCCGATCGTCGCCAGGAGCTCGGCGCGGGCGGCGGGCTGGTCCTTCAGTTCGTTCGTGATGCGGCCGGCGGCTTCGTGCAGCAGCTCGCGAACGGTGGTCTCATTCTTCCGGTTCCAGGGACTGGCTGAATCGAGCAGGTTGGTGAGAAACGTCGACACGGCCTCGGCCTCGGCGCGGGCGCGCTGCGCGCGCAGCATGCCGATGGTCGTTCCGGCGATGCCGCCGAGGATGGCCAGGACGACAAGAGCGCCGGCGACGACGGCGGCACGATGACGTCTGGCGAACTTCGTGGCGCGGTAGCGTAGAGACGGCGGACTGGCAACGACGGGCTGGTCGTCGAGAAAGCGGGTGAGATCGGCGGCCAGATCGGCGGCCGATCCGTAGCGCTCCTCGCGCTCGCGCGCCGTCGCTTTGCGCGCGATCCAGCCGAGGTCGCGGGCGAGGATGCCGGCGAGCGATCGCTCATCGACATCGCGCGCGGTGGCGATTGTTTTCCGCGCGGCGTCGTCGAGCGCTCGGAACAACATGTGCGGCGGCGGGGCGTCGTTCTCGGCCACCTCTTTGATCACGGCGGCGAAGGTCATGTCGTCGGTGCGGTGCGGGCGGGCGCCGGCGAGGAGCTCGTACATCATCACGCCGAGGGAGTAGACGTCGGTGCGCGTATCGAGATCGTCGCCGCTCAACGCCTCGGGGCTCATGTACGCCGGCGTGCCGACCACGCCGACGCCGGTCAGGACAGCGGTCGTTTCGCCCAGCGGCTGATCCATCGTCTTCGCGATGCCGAAGTCGATGATCTTCGGCACGGGACGACGCTCGACGTCAGCGACCAGAACATTTGACGGCTTGAGGTCGCGATGGATGATGCCTTTCTGATGGGCGTGCTGCACGCCTTTGCAGACCAGGATGAGCAGCTCGACGCGCTGCCGGATGGTCAGGCGCTGTTCATCACAATAGAGCACCAGAGGCTGTCCCTGCACGTGCTCCATGACGAAGAACGGGAAGCCGTCCTCGGTGGCGCCGGCGTCGTACATCGCGGCGACGTTCGGATGGGACAGCCGCGCGAGAGCCTGTCGTTCCGCGCCGAACCGCGCCACGGCTGCCGGTCCGGCCAGCGTCGAGCGCATCAACTTCAGCGCCACGATGCGCTCGACCGGCTCGTGCTGCTCTGCGAGGTAGACGCTGCCCATTCCGCCTTCGCCGAGGAGCTCGCGGATCTGATAGCGCCCGATCCACTTCTCCGGCAACGTGGCCATGACGCGGGCGGGCGGG
>Ga0137393_10000981_pt1 | contig 17908 bp, 24 predicted proteins | sample 15con2h34BmetaG_FD_101396 | JGI IMG/M metagenome (GOLD analysis project Ga0137393, IMG submission 101396) | Vadose zone soil microbial communities from Angelo Coast Range Reserve, California, USA - 15con2h3.4B metaG | ecosystem: Environmental > Terrestrial > Soil > Vadose zone > Saprolite...
ATCTCTACATGTATTGTACCCTCTATCGCGCCCTCAATGAGTGCTGTAGCCGGCCCATCTTCACACCCTGTTCAGTTACAACCAAGTCAACAGAATGTTCAGCCATGGGAGTTTACGCGACGCAAACGTTGGGCAGATCTCCTAGTGGCCGAGTTGAGCGAGGCCATCGTCCTCGTCCTTTCTTCCAGACGTAAAGTCCTTTTCTGCAACCCAGCCGTGCGCGAGATACTTGGCTGGCATGAAGAGGACTTGATAGACAATGATTTTAAAGATCTTGTCAATGGTCTGTATCCCACTCGATCGCATCGCTCTGTTCCAGCTCTTATATGCGATCTGCGCCCCAGTGAACGATAGACTCGGTTTTTGCGAGACATATGTTCGCTCCATCGAGCGTCGTGAAGAGCTACACTTCTTCGCGAGGTTCTTATGTAAATCCGACTCCTTCACTCACATGACAGTAACTCCTCCACCTCCGGTCAAAGAGATTCTCCTCGAAATAATCGGCTATCCGCACTTCATCACGGGTGAAAGCACGTGCAGATGCTTCTTCGTGGTTGCCAAACCGTACCCAAGTCGAAATGTGGCCATGTGAGTGTTCGTACTGTATATGATGCGTTCAATCGTGAGTGCCAACCCTGGGTTGTGTGGTGGTAGGTTGAATACGCTGCTGGAACTCAAGGTCGAGAACGAGCGTTTGCAGCAGCATATAAGCACGCTTCGTGCTCATTCCCAGCAGCTGTCTGCAACACACGCTGCTCAACACATGGGTTCATGTACCAGCGACGACTTATCGGCCCAGCTCGCGGCTAACCTGGGATTACCTACGCGGTCAACAATCGGCGGAGATTCGTCGCGATCGCACTACTCCTTGTCACATGAGTACGAACCCGCCGGCGGCTTTCCTGCCATCTCCTCACTTGAGGACGAAGGAGACTCAGAACCCCGAAGGAAAAAGGTTTGCCACCTTTGCCACCTGACCTCAGTCGCGTGTTGCCCTGAAACGTCTTTTACTCAGCTCAAAAAGTCAGTTGGGGGCGAACAGTATATTTGCAATACTTGTGGTCGGACTGATTCCCCGGAATGGAGAAAGGTGAGCCCTTTGTACCCGGCCCTCGATCACTTGCCAAATTCTCTGGGTCATAGGGCCCTCGTGGTCCCAAAACACTTTGCAATGCTTGTGGCCTCCGTTGGGCAAAGAAGGTGCGCAAATTCGAGGAAGCGACCGAAGCAGGTGATACGAGCCAGCTTCCGCTGGACGACACAGTACCCCCCTAGTCTTATTGCAATTACCCTCCTGTGCTTCTGGTATTGGACACTTGTTGACGGATGATACACGATAATTGCCGAATACATCCATCGTTCTTATTACCACTACCACTCTCATTGGTCATGGGCCAGTCACGCGTGGTTTATGTGGAAAACATGGATATTGAACAGCAAGCGCAGAAGTGAAGACACGGGGTGAAGGTAAGGTGAAGATGTAGAGTAGAACAATCATTAAACATCTCCCCGATGTTTCTAGCCGCCGGTAGGATAAACAAAATGTCCAAATTCTCGGCGATCAGCAGCAGCCACCAGATTGAGCTTGTTGTACGTTTTGACCAGGGGTAATTGTTGATGACTTGCCCGCACCAGGTGCTGACGGCGTGGATCCCATACTAAAGGAGGACGTCAGTACGGAGGAGCAAAAAATTAGATAAAGGCGTACCGGTCCTTGATCTGCTTTGCCATGGTCAGGAAGGCCTGCTCGACATTTGTCGCATTCTTCGCGGAGGTCTCAAGGAATGGGATAGAAAGCTGATCGGCAAACTCCTACGAAAACAGGAAATTAATATGATGAAACATTCTGCTGTAACCATGAACGGACCTTCGCGACACCGTACTCTACAACCTTCTTGCTGGTCAAGTCGGACTTGTTGCCAACGAGCAGCTTGTTCACACCCTCAGAAGCATAGCGGTCGATTTCCTGCAACCATTGCTTTACGTTGGTGAATGTGTCTATGAATGGGTGTGAAGGGATGTTGAAGCAGACGACCATGAGACAAAAAGAGCTAACCGTTGTCAGTGACATCGTAGACGACAATAATACCGTGTGCTCCACGGTAGTAAGATGAGGTGATAGTGCGGAATCGTTCCTGACCTTGATACCAAGGGCATCAGTGACCGACAAACTAGGACAGGAGAATGCCAAGTACCTGCTGTATCCCACTGTGTAATGTGAAATTTTGTTAGTTCACGGTTTCTCGGAGAGGAAAATAACATAAATAATGATCCGAAGAGGAAGCTAGTAGAACCAGTGGTGACGGTGCCACGACGCGGGCGCCCTAAGGCCTTAAGAAAAGGGCAGAGGACTGCGCACTTACAATTTGCAGTTTAACTGTCTTGCCTTCGAGCTCAATAGTGCGAATCTTGAAATCAACGCCAATTGTAGAGATGTAGCTTTCTGTATAGGTATCATCTGCAAAACGGAGGAGGAGGCAGGACTGGGAGGGGAGAGGCGGTGAGTTGTTATGTCCCGAAGGAAACGGAGGGTGATACCTTTCCGACGCCCGAGTCACCGATGAGAAGGAGTTTAAAGAGGTAGTCGTATTCGCTGGTGTGCATGTTGAGGAATGAGGGAGAGTCAAGCAAAGGCTGAGTGGTGAGCGATCGTTGAGGCAAGTCAAGTAAGAGAGAGAGTCGTGTCGCGGTCGTTGTCACACCAAATCTGTCACACTGCCACTCGCACTAGCGCTCAACTCTGGCTCATTCTTTTCACGCATTCACGAGTAATGGGTGCTGCGGGAAACGGGCAGTGTACAAGGGGACAAGACAGTAATGGTGTATATCTAATTTCAAGCTCTGGTTGATCTTGCGCTCATTCGTAGGGGTGTGTCGGTGTGCCTTGACCCGTATTTGGGTCATTCTCCGCATTTCGGTGAATGTTTACGTCGTTAACCGCGGTCAAACCGCTCTTTCATCCGCTCATTGGTCTACTCAACCCAATCAGCCGCTTCAGAGACTTTTCTCCGCTTTCAGCGCGACGGCGGTCAAGGCCCGGTCCCGCCCTCGCTCGTACTACTCGTAACATGCTCGTATTTCATTCTCATTTGGTGGAGCCGTAATATGGCTGGGAGACTCACAGACGCCTTAATAGCAGGAATGGCAGGACATGAAGGGTGTGATACTGTACATAGGGCGAGGTGTCCAAATTGCGTTAGCTGTGACAATGAACCAAGCACTTGGAAATACCGTCAATAAATTCAGAAGCATATGACACATCAGACGGTACTGATACACGGCAAAAAGAGCAAACAGGTAGAATGGAAGATGGAAGCGCAGAGATTTCAATAACCCTGCGGCGGACTGTCGTAAGAGGGCTGATACCCAGTCGAATGTGGACTCTGGTATGGCTGCTGATATCCCGGCTGGCTAGGACTCCACCCTGCATTCCCCCCTGGCAGAGCCGGTTCCCATCTAAGGACAGCCAGCCCCGATTAGAGAAAATGATGGATGGCACGATTGCCGAGGACTCACCCGTTTTGCATTGGCACGAACCAGTTACATATTGAGCATATCCAGATGTGCTTCGTCCTGAACGGGATGACGCGTACGAAGAAGAACGAAAACCACGTGCGGGAGTTGGCACGAACGACGCTCACTGTGAGGGCGATACGAATTAACATCGGGCGATCTGAGTATCCCCCGTGAAAGGAGTTACCATTATGACACTTGGGACAGACACGGCCGGTAGGGTCAACGACTTTGAGCTTGTCTTTGAAACCAACTGTGAAAGATGGTAAATGAAAGGGGGGATAAGGGGGGACACCCCTACGTACAAAGGAGGGGGATGAAGACTATAATGAAAAGGAGGATATCAGAGACAGGAAAAGTAAAGAGGATCGCACAAACGCACGAAACATGACCGTCCAGCTCCAACGTAGCAAGGTTCACCATGTCGCTCGTGTCCCGTTCGGTTGTCCTCACGGTCTTTAGTCGGAATCAAACCGAGCGCTTGGCTTGGCTTGGCCTGGCTCGCATCATGATAAGTGCAACAGCTCATGTGTTTTTATTCTTCTTCTATGCAGCGATCCTATGATGTAAAAAGAGACATGACAAACGAACAATAATGCACTACAGACAAATAAAGATATCTATGTATGACAGACAGAATAACTAAAGGTGAGGTGCACCAAAACAACAGATCGGACCAGCCCCTGGGGTCAGAAAACTAGATAGCTTATAGTAAGTTGAAGTGGACGAATCGAGAAGCAGTGACAAATAATAATGTCGAGTCAAGGGTCCAGGGGCCAAGTGCCGGTAGTTCATTTACACCAAAGTGTGCATTAGAAGAACGACGATGAGAGTGAAAACGTGGGATCCAGAGTGGAGCCTGTGTGGAGCGCGGGCGGCGAAGTTCCACCGATCGGATAGACGACGGAGCTTGCATCGAAGAAAGTTGGGCTTGTTTGATTGAAAGCTGTCTCGGCGTCTTCTGGCATAGTACTGTGCGACGTCGGGCTAGAACACAACAACGTGGAGCTCATAGATCGAATACCTGAGCTGGGTAGTTGAGCGCTCGTCAGGGTGGACAGGGCGCTATTGGAGGACGGCGGTGTGAATGTGTAGTGGCCGCTGTCATAGAACATCGACGGAGGAGAATGGCGTTGTGCATCAGATTTTAATCCCTGCGAAATCTGCGAGAATGGAGTTGGTCCCTGAGCTAACGCGAAAAAAGGTGGGGACTCGTTCGAGGAAATCACCGTCGACGAAGGTGAACCCCCACTCGAACCCGAAATAAGTGGACCATCAATGGGTGAATGAGGACTCGACGAGGTTGCAGAAAGTGGGGAAGCCCAATAACTATCTTCAGTACGAGCAGTGGTTGGAGCCGATGTGTCCAAACCTGGAATCGCAGATGTAGAAGACAATGGGGGAATGGATAAGGGGGGAGGATGGGGTCGCAGGGAATGAGTACGTAGAAATTGTGTTCCGGCAGGTTGAATCTCAAACAAGGGTGTGGTTAGGGTGGGAGAGATGGAAGAGCATGACCTTGTATTTGATCGTTTGCGAGACTCCCAAAGCAACCGGACAGTTTTCTCCCTTTCTTCACCTTTGGAGAACGCCCATCTCATTTGGCACAATGCTTGTAAGCATGTTTGGACGTCTTCATCAGAACCACCTTCGCCTGCGAGCAAGAATCCCGCAAAAAAGCAACCATCTCGCACGAGCGAGGCATCGTACTCGAAAAAAGGGGTGCCCAGGTGCTGGCGAATAATTACGACGACCCGCCGGACAACTTCGTGACAGCGGGCATCAGCGATTTTCAACAACCGACTCGCCGAGTCGAACTGTGCACTCCGCGGGCTTGAATTGGGGAGGGCGATGTTAAGACTTCCATCACAGGTCGGGTGGACGACTGTCCGTTGTTTGAGTGCTTCTCGTATTACGTTGACTACCAAAGTATTAGTGTCGAGGCGTTGGGAGAACCAGTCCATTCGCTACTTACGGCACTCGAAAATGAAGATCTACGAAAGGAAAGATTAAAACAAATAAATTGCATGGCCGCTAGCGCGTTTGCTCACCTGCCATCCGTGAATGTAGCGATCGACATCTTCCTCGTGAACATTGCCAGAGGTGCCTAGCATTCGCAAATTGTCAAAGTCTTTCCAGGACTTTTCAAGTGCATCCCAGACTTCATGTAGACTCTGTTCTTCAATCTCATTTTGTTGCCGAGCTTTGGGACCAGTCAACGCCGAGTGCACTTTCCGACAAGCCGATGCCAGTCCAAGCGGAACTAACGCGTAACGATATGTAAACTCGTAAGCAATAGTGGAAGCGCGCGACATTGCATCGCTGTTGAGCGGCGGGAGAGTTTTCTCAAACGCTGCCAGGTCGTCATCCGAGCTGTTAAAATGGGTGAACTCCTAAATACTGGTCGTACGCAGACCCTGGACTTACATGAGCAGACGACCGCCACGAAGACCGGTGGTGACGCCCTCTACGATGTGGGAATACCAGAAGAGTCGTGCGCGGACAAGGATATCAATAGCCTGCCCTTGACCACTTCCCACGGAAGAAACTGATGCCAGGCTGCAAAGGGTGAAGACCTGGCTGACCAATGCTTCATACATCACAAGCCGTTCCATAGGGGACTGGATCTCTAGATGGAGGCATGGATAAGACGGTGAGAGATTGGCTACAAATCTCGTACCTTGTGTCAAAGGCAACAAAAGGTGCAGGGCACGCACACCGTCCCACGTGGGCTTCCTCAGTATACCGTGGATATCGATCAGAAAAAGCATCTCCTGGACCATTTCGTTGGTAGTCTCACGACGGTTGCGGATGACAGCTTCGCCGTGATGAAGTTCCTCAATGCCATATTCATTAACACCAAAGCTTGTTGCCCAAACGGCAAGCAACATTGCAATGAGCTGGCCCGGGATCCCAAGGGCATTACAGTTACCCTTGATAAACTCGAAGAAGCGGGCACAAAACTCGGAGGGATCGATAATAGGATCTGTACAAAAGACGGAGAGGTAAGGGCCAAGGTAGGCGAATGTGAGGCTGTGGGACTGACGCTGGATGTGGAATCGACGGAAGAAAGCCGATGAGAAGAATTCTGGTTTAAGCCTGGGGATAAGCGTAGGCGAGAGAGTGGGGGGGTTAAAGAGACCGCCATCCTCATCGATGGATTTGCCATAGACGGCCCTGTAGGGAGAGCTGAGTAGAACAAAGGAAGGGGAGATCACAAAGGAAGAGACTGACTCGACCTGCTGGAGACGGCGGCCGCGCCTGAGTAATTTGACGGCCTTGACTTCGGCAAATTCATCGCTGTACCTGTTGGGTGAGCGATGGAGCTAGAGAACAGAGAGAGAGGGGATACAGACACGCATTTGAGGCCACGCTCCTTGCAGTTCGAACACTGTGGCTGGGTGCCTGTGCTCGAAAAAGGCAAGTCTTTCAGGTCGCAGCGAACTCTGTTTCCCACGACTCAGCACCCTGTAATCGGTTGGGCTAGCAATCTACCTTCTCATGCGGCAGGCCCCACATGCTGAGAACTGTTGGCGAGACGACTTTGGCTGGGAAGAGGTGCGGCGCGTGGCGGTAGAAGGATAGGGAGGACTGGCAGAGCCTGGACTCCTTGGGACGGAGGCAGACTTGAGAGGCATGGCAGATGGATGATGGCCTGGGGGGAAGTACTAGGAGTGGTGGCGGTGGAGTGGGAAGGGGTGCAAGAGGGGGGAATATTTGAAGGTTTGGGGATGAATGAAGAAGGAAGACGTGCGCTCGGAAGGGGAGAGGCCCAACGGTTTACCGTCGACGGTTTCTTGGAACTGTACGTCCAGTTGTGTCCACGCCCCATGTCTTTATCTCCTTTCCCCGTCACGGTGCCCGTCATGGTGTCTGGCACTGGACCAGACCACATGTCTCGTTCGGTTTTCGGTTTACATCGTCTACAGGTCCACCTGATGTCGTAATTCGTTCGACCTGTCATTTCCTGTTCCTCGGCTCGCGGCATGTCCACACGTCCGGGCTCGTCTTGCCTACTTTATCCTTCCTCCCGCACAGCACACCGCATTCCCCCCTCTTTGACTTTATATGCCTTCCTTCAATAGCTGTCCACGCCACACGTTCCATGTTCCCCGTCATGAGACTATTCCCCTTTCCCTGTCCAGTCTTGGAATCTGTCCTTGCTTTGAATGTTTCCGGCACGCGATAGACTCCGAACGCCCGCTAGTTTGCTCACTATCAACGACACACGTACCCCTCGAATTGCTTTGTCCTCCTTGTCCTTTGTCATTTAGGTAGGCATGTCGACGTCCGACCACAAATAGGCTATCCTTCATGCTGCCATACTGTCGCCGCTGATAGCGGAATAGGTGTCCCCGTCTCCCTATCCCCTCATGGCATCTGCGCGCCTAGCTCCTCAAATCCTCCTGCTTTTTTGATGGCCCGCCGAATCTCTCCCTCTGTCCGCTGGTCAGGATTGAGCCTACGATCTCGTGTCATAGCTACCACGTCCTGACCATGTTTCGATATCAGTTTCTGTAAGAATATCATTTCACCTTTGGAAGTGAATTTCGGAACGGGCCCATGAGAGACGTCAGGGAGCGCTTCGTAAGACAATTCAAACGGCGGTGAAAATGATTCCACGGCAAGTCAGGCCAAAACGCTTATCTCCAGAAGCAATTGGCGTTCCGCACTCACCTTGAGTTAGTGCGGTGTTCGGCCTTTCAGCGCCAGACGTCCGACCAAATAATATCCAACTCTGGCTCTCTGGAGTACGGATTGTCGCCGCCGCCGCCTCCTCGACTAGATCCAGCCGATCGTTAGATGAAGGTGGATCGACATCATCGTTAGTCTCGACGGCTACAATTCGGCCTGCTTCGTCTCTCACAATGCGTCCTAACCCTATTGGAAGATCACGGTCGCTCCCACCGCTCATCATCACCGCCGGGTCCAAACCGTCAACAAAGGCAGCTCCGTTCACAATACTTCGTGCTTCCATGACAGATACGGCGCATTCCGCACCCCCAGACGTGTTCGGATTCAGTGAAACGGCCAGACCCAAGGCTGCGTAACTGGCAAAAAGAACCGTGGCGATTATCTCGTTAATTATCCAACATTCCCTGTCATAGACTGTGTATACGTACTTTTGTCGGACGGTTTTATGTTTGTCCCATGCTTCCTGTAATACTTTTGGACCGTGAATGGCTTGATGAGTATGGAAAATGAAATGAGCGTCGGTAATGCGGACATGACCACAAAAAAGCCTAACGCACGAGGTTGCTTCTTGAGGAGTTTCTTCGCTTGCCTCGAATGATGTACCGGTCTGTGAGTGGAGCGAGCTTTGCGACGCTGCCGAGGATTCGCCATGAACCTGGCTCAAGAGGCGATAAGCAACAGTCGAAATCTAATGAACGCACGGACGTCAAAGCAAGGAATTCAAATTAAAAACAAGGAATGGAGGTGCCGAGGATGGGTGCAGGAGTAAGAGTATGTCCTCACCGTCCGAGTCCGTCTCGTATCCGACTCGGAGTTTCGAGTGCACAAAGACAAGACAATCGCCCGGCTTCTTTCGGCCGGGCCCGGACTCTCACGGCCTTTCCTTCTCCACTCCAACATCACACAATGTCTCGTCTAGCCTACTATCCGACCCCTACTACCCGTAGACTGGGAAATTTCACCCTGGATGCATGTCCCCCCGCTTCTCCATACTGTCTCACTCATTCATGATTTCGCAGACCGCGAAGCGATGGTCAGGCAGTCTCGGCCTTTGGGGGGTAGGAGCTGGCACCGCCCTTGTTTTCGTGCGGTCACCACAGCTACTTGTCGCACACTGTTCCTCCTGAACGGCTTTTCTCTAGCTTCTTTCTGTGACGCCAAAGGTGAAAAACACCCTGCTTCTCAAGATACCTGTGGTGCGTCTCTTGCCCCTCCACGCATACGTCTCCTGACTGTATGCCCCTTCACAGCTCAGTGGCTACTACGAGGACAAGATCCCAGCCTCAGACAAGCCATTCTAATTGCTACTTTTATGAGAGCATAGAAACATTGGAACGGTTGTCAAATGCATTAGTTAACGTTATTTCCCCCAATGTCCCCGCGGTGAGACGGAGGAGAGATCATTGGATGTGCCGTTGTTCAGAGTTTTGACGGCATATTTGCTTCGAGTTCCAATTCTTGCATTAGGTCGATGCCCAATTTGTCCCCCAATACTCTGAGGGCGGACACAGCGCCGCCCATCGGCACATCTATCAACGCATGTTATGGATCAGACGTTGAACTATTCGGAAAAAGCAAAATCCTGACGTATGGTTTCCATTCCGAGTTCCTGGGCAGCTTTGAGATTCCTGTGAGATGTCATGCTCCGTCAATCGCGGGAACATCCATTCGTAACAGATTTGACAAGGGAAATACTGCACTTACAAACCCAGATCATCTAAAAAAACAGCTTCTTGCGGCCGAATATGATTCCTTTCGCAGGCTAAGAGGTAGAACCGACGTTCTGGCTTCCTGAAGGCACGCAGCGGAGATTAGCGTGCCTTGGTCGGTCTCAACAGGTCTAGCTGTCAATTAGTGAGTTGCGCATACCTCATGCCGACTTCACTCGAGTCAAGGAAATCATCAAAAAGGTTGCGAATTTGTGGCGGGACTGGGCCCCTTTCCCAACCAAGAAACCTGAGTTCTGAGTCTAGAGTAACACCGGGATATCGTTTTGAATGTCTTATGTCGAGACCAAGGAATGATGCATCAATCTTCGAGTAGTTATTCGTGAGAGCGATGACACGCCAACGCTCCGCCGCTAAGGAAATGCAGAAAACGCCGATAAATCGAAAAGAAGCACAAGACAGACCAACTAACCTCTGATTCGCAAGATAGCCTCATAGACATATTTATCCAGAGTCTGACTTGTTCTCATCATGCGTCCGAAAAGCTGCCACACTGTTGAGAATCTGCGCATCAAATGCTTGGAGAGGGCTTACTTCCCGGCCGTCGATGACCAACTTCTGCGGAAGTTCGGGACATGCTGCCATCCGAATAAAATCTCATCGGCGTTTATGGAGAACGATTCCATGCGCTCACCTATACTCTTCCTCTCACAGTACTCAACGTACCATTTATTACCGCTATCCACGTCAGACAGCTCCTGGCTGAATTGTTCATAAAAGGGGAATAAGGAAATTTGTCCTCGCTCGAATTTCTGCCAGGCCCCTTGCGGGCCCCGTCCCGTGCTGTGTAGTTGATACATGGTCGCGCATGAGCGTCAGATCGTAAGTCTCCCGTCGGAATGCCCACATCAAGCAGTTGATGTAGTTATCGGGGACCCCATGTTCGATTTCATACTCACGGATGGCCAAGAGAGGGCTTTGCACAACTACCCCCCCAATCTTCGACAAATGATAGCTAAACATACGTGAAAATGGCGTAATGTAGAACAAACGCACATCAAATAGGACTGCCTTGAGATGTGGACTGGACATGGCAAGGTTCAGTCTTCAAGCATTGACCTTGAGTGCTGTGGAGATAGAAACGGGCAAGGCATTTCGCTCGTACTTACTTTGCTTAGGAGCCTGGGCCAATAATTGTACACAAAACGGTAAATAAATAAATAGGCTGAGATAATAACTCTTCATAAAGGAGAAAGAGCGCCCGTTTATTCCAGAAACGGCAAAGATATACAAGCGGAGCACAGAATCTTTGGCATCGATTTTGACGTTAACTCTTGGGTGGACCGTGCGCAAAGAATGTTCAAGGCCAAGTTATTGCGAATTTGGAGGAACAGTGCTAAACTGAAATCAGGATGTTTGATACTACAGGGTGCAGGGAGTTATCAGAATATATCTGAGGACTCGCCCCGATATGGGTACTAGTGCCCTAACCTATCTAAATTTGGAGACGGATGGCGCTGATTAGAGTGCATGACTCGGCCCTGTACCTCTCATTTTCCACTGTCATACAGTTTCGATGTATGGTCCTAACGGTCCCAACTACGGCGGTGGCTACCACCACACACAGAGCTCTTCTCGGACCCATCAACCCCCCAACCAGCTTGGTCATAGCTATTCAAGTGGCCCTTACAACGCAGACCCACAGCTCTTGCAGTGGTTCAACGCAGTGGATACTGATAGGTCTGGCTCGATCAGCGTGGCTGAGCTTCAAGCTGCATTGGTGAATGGTCAGTGTCCTCTGCTCTCATTATCTCCAAACGTGGGTTGACGGATCTCGGAACGTTACAGGAAACTGGTCGAGTGAGTGTCCCAGCTCGAGGTCGAGTCGCCCTGCATTGCCTCGCGAGAATCATGCAGCTCTCTCTCCGCATTGAAACGCACCGTATTTGTTAAAATCGCATAAGTCCGTGCTTATACAGTCATGTTATTCTAGAATTCGACCTGGATACCGTCAAAATGCTGATGAACATATTCGTAAGTCATCGCTCCCTTCAGTCAGACATTCAGACTTCCCACTTTACATATCACTGTATAGGACACGGACAGAAACGGGACCATAGGCTTTCAGGGTACGTGGTCCATTGACCCAACCTATTGTCCGCTGGCTCACGTATAGATATCTAAAGAGTTCACGGGTCTTTGGAAGTACATCACCGACTGGCAGGGTGTTTTCCGGCATTTTGATAGGGATCGATCCGGTACTATTGACGGATACGAGTTGTCTGAGGCCCTCCGAAATTTCGGTTACCGGATGCCACCGAGCCTCCTGACCCTTCTTGAGCACAAATACAGTAAGTCTTACAAATTTTATCAAAAATAGTTTGAGGTGATGATTTCGTCTTCGCCGATAAAGCTTCTGGGCCATCCACTGGGTACGGCTCTTCGACAGGGATCACATTTGATCGCTTTGTGAGGGCGTGCGTCGCGGTGAAGACTTTGAGCGAGGCTTTCCAACGGTATGTATATTCAAATTCGCTCGAAGGACGCTGTTTCTCATGTGAAGTAAGAGCTGACACGGACCGCGATGGGTGGATCACTATAAGTTATGAGGAATTCATGAGGGTAAGTCATCGGTGCTTTCGTCTGTTCAGTTTTGGCGATGATAGGTCTGAGGGATTGATGGTAGATTGTGCTCAGTGCTCCCTAGGATGGTGGGGTTATGAATATAAATTGACTGCGCAGATGTACTATCATTAACACTGGGTTTGAAAATGGGTAGGTGTTTGAAAACTTGATGTGGAGGCTTGTTCCCTCGTATTTTGGCCCGAGGGATGAACACTCATAGCCTCTGTTACTCTGTCCACAAACTTTGGTTGATCAAAATCCATCAAGAATTGACGAAACTGTTAGAATAATAGTCGAAAATGTTGATTATGAGGCAAATTTTTTTTGCATCTATAATGGCTTCAGTGTACACAGACAATTCTGAAAAATATATATTCATGGTACTTGTATACAGCACAACCCTGCACCCGCATACGAATTTTGATTAGAGTGACAATCTGGCTGAGCGGAGTTTGGAAATTAGTGTTGTGTGATATATTATGATTGCAGTTGATCACGTCGCGATGATGTGGCAGGCTGCCGAGCTGAGATTGAAGCGACCGTGACAAATGTGACGAATTCGCTTTCAGAGACCTTTTGCAACTCGCAAAACCGGCAAGACTTTCTCCACTCGTTCACCTCACTATACCCGCCATATTATTACATGGATCTGTTCAATGGATCCATTTTTATTCCCCATGAAAAGCCGGAGGTGGAAATCCCACTGCAAGGACAACTCCGAGGCACATTTTCAAAATATTTCAAAGACCTACCTAAAAATAGTACCTAGACTAAGCAAGGGAAATGTCATGTACCGGGTCACGCATAGTTGCGGGTCCGGATCCGGATCTGGACATCCGCGCCAATAATTAGCACGTGATAAATGCGACTGGTAAAGGTTGATGTCGCTACTTTTAATGCCCCACCCAAACTGCTCACTCCCCACCTCTGACTTCCATGCAGGCTAGCAAGGTAATTCCTATACCCTACGACGTCGACTACAAGAAACAGTCTTTTCAAGTTCCTCGCACAAAGCGACCTGGCCAGACTGGTACATCCTTTCCATCGTCTGCTTCACATCCGTAACTAACCAGAAAATCCCCCCTTTTTTTTTCAGCTCACTATCGTAATGGTGTGCCAACCCTCTCTTCATGCTCTCTTCTGTAGTTTTAATGTTTGCCCATTTGTAGCAACCTTCGGTTATGTGGATCTTGATACCCCTGGCGTTCTTACTACCCTTCCTGAGGTCTTCGAGTCTGGTCACGCGGCATCCAAGAACAGCACATTCTTGGGACAACGTCCGGTTGTTTCAAAGAATCCCCTGACATATGCCCATCACTACGTCTGGCAGACATATGCCGAAGTGGATGAGAGGAGACGCCACATTGGAAGTGCTATCCACACTCTCTTCGAAAATGGAACAGTAGGCGGTGGGGAATATCCTACAGTGGGTCTCTGGAGCTCAAACAGACCAGGTAATTTTCTTGCTCTCCGCATAATTCAGTCTGATAACTTCCAGCAGAGTGGGTAATTGTTGAATTGGCGTTGAGTGCATACGGAAAGGTGGGAGTCAGCCTTTACGACACTCTTGGCGATGAAGCTGTCGGTGCGTTCGTGAGCTGCGATCGGTTGAACACACCATGGTGCTAACTTCAATATTCCTCAGAATATATGTAAGATCCTAATCACGGGAAAACCGAAAACATTCTGATGGCCGTACAGCATCGACCATGCCCACCTTACCCTTATCTTCACGACATCGACTCACTTAGCTGCACTACTCAGGACAACCCCACGTCATCCTCATTTAAGGCTTATTGTGGTCATAGATGAACTAGAGCCCGAATCCAAACGGTTCGCAGCCGCTTGGTCACACGCTATGGGTGTCAAACTCCAAGAATTACATGAGTGTATGTCGTATTTTGTGTCCATGCCTACTATGAAGCAATGACGGCTGTTTCAGTCGAGGAGTTTGGTAAGAAACACCGCCGTGATATCATTAAGCCTTCACCGAATGACGTTGCGACCCTTTGCTACACGTCTGTGAGTTCCATTCACGTTGGTATTACACATAGCCCAGTTGAGGTGAATCAATAACCAGGGAACTACCAGTATACCGAAAGGTGACATACAAAAGTCCGATCGATTGCTTCTCTGGGCTTATCGAACTTAGGTGTTCTGCTTACCCATGGTAACTTGGCCATAGCGGCCAAATCAAATCTATATGGATATTCGATTGACTCTGAGCGTGTCACGTTGTTGTCCTACCTTCCGCTGGCACATATATACGAGGTCTGTTGGCAGTTAATTGTCTGCCCCTTTTCCTCTCAAGGTACGGCCACAGCGAGTGATTCAGTTGGCGGTCATTGCTCTTGGAGGAGCCATCGGCTTTTACACGGGCGATCCCCTTCGACTGCTCGAGGACGCGCAAGTCCTTAAACCAAATTTCTTTCCCGCAGTGCCCCGGGTTTTGAATCGCATATATCAGGCCGCTATGGTTGCGGGAAATGTCCCCGGCTTGAAGGGCGCTATATTCCGACGTGCGGTACAGACAAAGCTCGATAATTTGCATTCAACAGGGGTAGTGACACATCCGCTATGGGACCGATTAGTGTTCAGGAAGGTACGAGAGCGTTCTGCGTCCTTGCGATCGTGCACAAACGTTGCAGGGTAGATTCAAACGGTTCTGGGAGGCAACGTGAAGCTGGTAACCTCTGGCTCTGCTCCCATCAGTGCCGAAGTTCTCGACTTTCTCAAGATAGCTCTTGCCTGCGACTTATTTGAGGGTAAGCTCTTTGTTATTTCATCGTCCGATAACTGACCATTTTAAATGTCTCAGGGTAAGGGAGACAGCGCCTTCAATTTAACGGCATTTACCCTATTTCAACTTTTGTAGCTATGGCATGACTGAGAACTGCGCCCTCTGTACAAGATGCCTTACAGGGGACCCAACATCGAGTGGAACCGTTGGTCCTCCCCAGCCTGCAGTAGAAATGAAACTAGTTGATGTTCCAGCCATGAACTACACAGCAGAAGACAAACCGTTCCCTCGAGGAGAAATATGTTGTCGGGGTCCGGGCGTTTTCACCCAGTATTACAAAGGCCCGTTGGACTAGTTACGGCCTGTTAAACGTCGCTGACGAAAGATGTTAGACGAAAGAAATACCAAGGAAGCTATTGACGCCGAAGGTTGGATACACACCGGCGACATTGGGGAAATCGACGAGTATGGACGATTTAGGATTATTGATCGCATGAAGGTGCGCATGACGTAGTTTACTAGTCGCGTGCATCACTCAACTCGTGGATAGAATATCATGAAACTCGCGCAGGGCGAGTACGTTGCCTTGGAGAAAATTGAGGACGTCTACTCCCGCATCCCTATCGCTATGCAGGCTTTCGTCCACGGAAACGGTTTGAAATCGTACCTTATCGGGGTAATCGTCCCAGATCCTATGCAGTTTGCCGCATTTGCTTCGCGGGTCCTCGAACGTAGGGTGGACGCAGCTGATTTGCAGGCGTTGAAAGAGCTCTGCAGGGATCCACGCATTGCGGATAGCTTGGTGGTGGAACTGAATGGGGTAGCCGCGAAGAGTCTCAAAGGGTGAGCTATCCTTCTCTGTGGGCTTCAACTAATGGTATGACTAATGGAACTCGCATAATTGAAGATTCGAGCAACTTAAACGCATACACCTGAGTCTTGATCCTTTCAGTATCGACGATAATACATTGACGCCAACCCTGAAAATCCGAAGGTTCGTGTCGGATGCTTATGTACAACGGGATACTCACGTTCCCAACCCTGTAGGCGCGACGCATATAACAAGTATAATGTGGAACTTGACGCGCTCTACGCGCTCCCTGATCCGTCCCCTTCTGTGTCAGAAACTACAAAGTTGTGAATGATTGACGGAGTCCATCACGTCTTCTGTTCATAACGTATGTGATCCCAAATAGGCCTGTACCCTACACGATCTATCATAAGGACCTGCCTTCTGCATTTCCCGTGACGTAATCATATACATAAATATGGCGCGTTGAAGCACCTTTCCCTCGCAAACAATCTGAGGGCGTCACGATTCACTATGATAACTGTCGAAGGATCCTGCGATCGTCAAACTTGTGGTACGCTGGATTATTAGGCCTGAAAAGCAGTAAGGGACGCACAGGCACGTGAGTCCAGATCGCGTCTATCGTACGACATCATTTCATGCATTCGAGCACAACATATCCGCAAATAGCCCCTGGATAGCGTACCGACAAGGGGGGAAGGAGGCGTAACAGCCCAAATGGTACTGCCAGTGTAGTGACGAGCCGATAGCCGATTGATCCCAGTCCAGTCCACATTACAGTCCACATTACATCTTCTTAACATAGGCCGATGAAGCGAATGGGCGTAAGCCACTCCCATGGTGGCGACTTACCGTACAACACGACAGACGTCCTTCTGGTTTATTTGCTACCCAAAGAAAGCTGACCGTTCACTGGGCAGGCTATCCCCACATTGACTCTGATACAATAGTGATACGATTTGGATTTGATACGAGAGATGAATTCCGAGATAGAAGTATACGGTACCGACCCCTATCATACGAGAAATGCAAGTTGTAAGCTATTCTAGATAGGGAGGAAAATAACGATGGTAGCCAATGAGAGAGGTTGCCAAGGCATGGAAATTACCCCAGGGCCGCCATCAGACGCGAATAAATAGATGGAATCAGATTTCATGCACAAGCTCTTCGCTACCGAAGAGTGGGCCTATTGGAAGACATGCCCTCTACCCAACAAAGATCATCGATCGATGGCAACCGTGGGCAGTATATGCCATTGATATGAACGGCATGTTAATGATGAAGCGGGATCATCAAGACGTGACAGTTCCTCTACATGCACACAGGGCCTTTTAACCAATTCAGTCGGCTAAATACTGCAATCTGATTGGTTGGTCGAGAGCATGTAAAAATGCCTGCAGTGACAGTAGTACAGGTACACTCACTCCAGACGGCCGGCCGATTCAAGTGAATCCACGTGACCAGAAGATTGTGACACGTCATCGGGTCATCGATTAGGGGAACAACAGTTGGCTGGCATTTTTGGATAAATACAGGCTTCATACAAAAGAGCGAATAGATCCCAATATCATAGGTAAAATAAGTAGTGGGGGATATGGTCTTGCAGTAAAACGACAAAACGGGGCGGGGATCTGATAATAGTTACATTGTGGCGATAAAGATCCAAAAAGTAGTCCGTCGGGGAATAGTCAGGATGTACGGTAAAGCGTGGACATGGATTACCATGAGTCCCAAGGTGCATTAGAGCATCGCCAATTGCGAATGCAAGCAAGGGAAAACAAAGGTTGATTTCAGTCATATTACTGAGTGTCGCGTTGGCACAGCCACGGCTGATAAGATGAGGTCAGATTGACTCTA
>Ga0137393_10000983_pt1 | contig 17899 bp, 15 predicted proteins | sample 15con2h34BmetaG_FD_101396 | JGI IMG/M metagenome (GOLD analysis project Ga0137393, IMG submission 101396) | Vadose zone soil microbial communities from Angelo Coast Range Reserve, California, USA - 15con2h3.4B metaG | ecosystem: Environmental > Terrestrial > Soil > Vadose zone > Saprolite...
ACCCGGATGGCCTTCGCTGGTCGTGCTGATGCTCACCTGCACCGGCGCCATCCTGATTTCCCTCGGCGTTGTCGGCATCTACATCGGAAAAATCTTCGATGAGGTACGCGGCCGGCCACTCTATATCATCGAGCGGACGTTGAATGAGCCTTCGTCATCGCACGAACCGGCGCAGCAGGGCGTCGGCACCGCAGGCGCCGAGGAGGATGATCTGCGGCATCAAAGGAAGCCGATAGCGCCAATCGAAGTCTAAAGCCGTGACCGCGCTTAACACCGCCGCCGCGACGATCCACAACAGCGCAACCTGAACGACGGCGCTCCGCCCGCGGTCGGCGCTCCACAGCGCATCGGCGATTCCGATCAACGCCAGAAGAAACAGCGGTCCATAGTAAGCGATCGCGATCAGGTTGTGCGAACGGGAGAAACCGGACGACGTGATCTGGAAAAAGCGCGCGAAGCGATCGGCCTCGATGGAGAGGTAATCGCTCATCGTCGACGGAGGCTGATGGAACGTCTCGTGACGATCCCACACCACTTCGCCGCCCTGCTCGCGCGCCACGTACTCCTGCAGCTTCGGCCGCATCCAGTCACTCGGCCACCGCCTCAGGTCCTGGTAGAGATAGGCGTGCAGGAGAAACGTGGCGACGATACCAAACCCGACCAGGATCCACAGTGCCCGGCGGCCCGTTTTTTCTGCACGCTGCCCGAAGAACCATTCCGCCAGGATGACCAGAGGAACGACGAAGACCCCGACCGGCCGCGTCACCGCGGCCAGAATTGTCGCCAGGGCAACCTTGGCGCGCCGCCCGCCCTGCGGTCCATCGGGATACAGAACACCGCGAACGACGAGCAGGAACGTGACCGTCGCAATCGCCGTGTAGACGCTGTCCGTCTCCAGGAATCGCACCCACACGACGACATCGAAGCAGACGAGATAGAAGAGGAGGGCGATCGCCGCGGCCGCGTCCGATCCGGTGACCATTCGCACGAGCTTCACCAGGAGCATCGCGGTGACGGCGGCGCAGAGGACGTTGATGGCGAGCATGATCGATTGCCAATGCGCCGGCGAGATCATGCGCACGGCCGCCAGCAGCGACGGGAAGAGGATGACCGTGAAGTTGGCCTGCTTCGAGGTCGTGAAGACGTTGAAATGTCCATTGCTTACCGCGTTCGCAAGCGACACGTAGAACTTCACGTCGGGCGACGGCTGCAAACGTCCACGCGTCGAGATACCCAGTGTGGCGGCGACCAGCAGGAACACAAACAGCGGACTGGCCACGGCACGACGGAACATCGTTGGGAGCGAATGCACGTCATGCAATCTTATCAAGATCCATCTTCCACCAAACAAGGCGCCTCAAAAGGGGCTCGGTCCGAAGACCGCGCTCAGGGAGCAGTGATCCCGGGTCCCTCTCCCCTGGATCTCGTAAGACACGCTGAGGGGCGCGCCTCATGGAAGTGCTAATCGCTCAAGTTGCGGATCACCATCGGAATATCGATAGGCATTCGTGCAGTCCAGCAACTCCGACGCGGCGACGTGCCGCCGAAGAGCACCCGTGATCTGCATTGAGGCGAAAGTACAGCTAGACTAACTGCGCATGGATCTGTACGACATCGCGCCCGGGCTTTCCCTCGATCCTGCCGGTTACTGGCTGGCACCCGAGCAGGTGCAGGTCTCCTATCCGGCCGATGGAAACGACAACTGTCTGACGATGGAGGACGCATCATTCTGGTTCACACATCGCAATCGCGCCATCACCGCGGCAGTCCGTCGCCATCCGCCGGCAGGAGGTCCGATCTTCGATGTCGGTGCCGGCAACGGTTACGTCTCGGCAGCGCTGGAGGCAGCGGGCTTCTCCACCATCGCCATCGAGCCGAGCCGAGCCGGCGCCGGTAATGCCGCCGTGCGCCGCGTTTCTCACGTCGTCTGCGGCAGCCTTCCGTCCAGCGCGTTTCGCACAAGTACGGCGGGCGCAATCGGTCTGTTCGACGTTCTCGAGCACGTCGAAGCCGATCGCGATTTCCTGCAGGCGCTGCGCCGGTACTTGAAACCCGCCGGGCGGCTTTACCTCACCACTCCGGCGTTTCCGCGGCTCTGGTCCGAGGACGACGTTCACGCCGGCCACTTCCGGCGTTACACGACCGCAACGCTGGCGGCGGTGGTCGCCGCCGCCGGATATCGCGTTGAGTACGCGACATATGTTTTCTGGTGCCTTCCGCTGCCGATCTTTCTCTTGCGCACGCTGCGGACCAAGCTCCAGGCTGGCCGCTCGCAGACTTCGTCGCGGCCCGAGCATACCCTGGGCGGCGCAGCGCTGCGGCGACTCGCCGTCCTGGGCTTCGGCTTTGAAATCGGGCGCATCGCTCGCGGCGCATCCATCCCATTCGGCGGCAGTTGCCTGCTCGTTGCGGCGGCTACGTCTTCGTAGCCCATGATGACGTGCACATACGCGCCAGGGCCGACGGGATATTCGGCGACGAATCTCCTCCTTCCAGGTCCTTCACCTTTGTCTCAGCCGCGAATGCCTTCGTTCTGCGGGCGCGCGGCCCGAGTTCGTCGATAGCCGTCCCGATACGTTGAACATGGATCGCACGTTCGATCATGATCATCAAAAGCACGGGGCGCGGCGGAAGACCGCGCCCCGTCACGGAGCAGGTGATCCCGGGTCCCTCTCCCCTGGATCGCGTCGGCGCGCAGGAGGGGCGCGCCGCGTGGGAAACGCTAGTCGCTCAAGTTGCGGATCACCGTCGGAATATCGAGGTCATTGCCGAAATCGCTCGACGCCATCGGCCCAAAACCTCCGGAACCGTCGGGGCGGCTGAATCCCTTGCGAAAAAAGGGCGGATCGTAGATCTCCCCTTCCGCGCCCACCTGCGGCTGTGCCGCCACTTCGGGAGCCACCTCGTGCTGCGCGGCGATCTCCTTCGGCGCGAACGGCCGGAACGGCGCCGGCGCGGAGCCCGACGCGGCACGCGCGTTGCCCGATGAAAGTTGCTCGCCCCGCGTATTCAGGAACCCTTTCGTCGCGGAGTCGAAGCCGGTGGCGATGACCGTGACTTTGACCTCGTCCTTCATCCTTGGGTCGATGACCGTACCGAAGATGATGTTCGCCTCCTCGTCGGCTGCTTCCTGGATGATCGACGCGGCCTCGTGAACTTCGAAAAGCGTCATGTCGGGGCCGCCTGTGATGTTGATCAGGACGCCCTTCGCCCCCTCGATCGACGCTTCTTCCAGGAGCGGCGACGAGATGGCCCGCTGCGCTGCCTCGACGGCGCGATGCTCACCCGAGCTGACACCGGTGCCCATGAGCGCCATCCCCATCCCGTGCATGATCGTCTTCACGTCGGCAAAGTCGAGGTTGATCTCGCCGGGAACCGTGATGAGGTCTGAGATGCCCTGCACGGCCTGGCGAAGGATGTCGTCCGCAATCGTGAAGGCTTCGTTGAGCGATGTTGCCCGCTCGACGAAGTTGAGCAGGCGCTCGTTGGGGATGGTGATCAGCGTGTCGACCGTCTCCCGCAGCGAACGGATGCCCTGCTCCGCCTGGATGCGGCGGCGCTTCCCTTCGAAGCCGAACGGCTTGGTGACCACAGCCACCGTCAGCGCGCCCAGTTCGGCGGCCAGCGACGCGATGATCGGCGCCGCGCCGGTGCCGGTGCCGCCTCCCATGCCGGTGGTAATGAAGATCATGTCGGCACCCGAGAGCGCCTCGAGAATCCGATCGGTGTCCTCGAGCGCGGCCTGTTTGCCGATTTCGGGATTTGCGCCGGCGCCGAGGCCCTTGGTGAGCTTGCCCCCGATCTGCAGCTTCACAGGCGCAAGCGAGTTTCGCATCGCCTGGACATCGGTGTTCGCAACCATGAACTCGATGCCTTTGATGCCGGCCTGAATCATCCGGTTGACCGCATTGCCGCCACCACCACCCACGCCGATGACTTTGATTCTGGCTCCGAGCTGCTCCTCATCGAGCGTCACCGCCAACCCGCCACCAGGTTTTTCGTCGAATGTGATCATTTACCGTCTCCAGGAAGAGTAATCATTTTTTATGACGTATTCAAACAATATTTCGCTAGGTCTGCGTGAAGAGAGACCTAAATCCTTCGGCGATCCGCGCGAACCCACGCCGGGGGCGTTTCCGCACCCGGGCGCGATCGCGGAATCCCCAGAGCAACAGACCCGCCGCCGCCGCCCACTCCGGTCCGGCCACGGTGTCGGAGAGACCGCTGAGACCGCGCGGCATCCCCTTCCGGGCCTGCTGATCGAACACCTGCTCGACCATTTCCACCATCCCATCCATCTCGGCGCCGCCTCCGACCACAACCACACCGCTGCGGATCTCTTTGTCGAGACCGACCTTCTCGATATCGCGGTAGACGAGTTTGGCAATCTCTGCCGCGCGTGGCTCGAGAATGTTCGTGAGCTCGTGCTTGGAAAGGATTTTCGGCGCACGGCCGCCGACGGTCGGCACTTCGATCGGGTCGTCTTCCGTCACCAGCGAACCGAGCGCGCAGCCATAGCGCTTCTTAATCCTCTCCGCGTCTTCCATCGGCGTCCGCAGCACCACCGAGATATCGCTGGTGAAGTGTCCGGCACCGACGGGCAGCACATTCGTGTGTACGACGTTGCCTTCGAGGAAGACCGCGTAGTCGGTCGTGCCCGCGCCGAGGTCCATCAGCAGGACTCCCATCTCGCGCTCGTCCTGCGTCAGCACGGCCTCGGCCGCGGCTAGCTGTTCGAGCACGAGCTCCTGCACGGCGATGCCCGCTTTGTTCACTGCGGTTAGCACATTCTGATTGTGCGTTCGGGCGCCGGTGACGATGTGAACGTTCGCCTCCAGCCTTCCGGCCGTCATCCCGAGGGGATCGTGGATACCGTCCTGGCCATCGACAACGAACTCGCGCGGGATGACGTGCAGCAACTCCAGCTCGGCCGGCACGTTGATCGACTTCGACGCCTCGATGACGCGGTCGATGTCTTCGCGCGAAATCTCGCGATGTTTGCCGGTGACGGAGACGACGCCGCGCGAGTTGACGGAGCGAATGTGATCGCCGGCCACGCCGACGTACACCGATTCGATCTGCAATCCCGCCATGACCTCGGCTTCGTCAACGGCTTTCTTCACCGCCTCGATGGCCTGATCGAGATTGATGATGTTGCCACGCCGGGTGCCCTTCATCGGCGACGTGCCCTTGCCGATGATTTCGATCTGGCCGCGATCGGTCACTTCCCCTACCAGCACGCACACTTTGGAAGTCCCGATGTCGAGCGCGACGATGTATTTTTCCTCGGTCTTCGGCATTCGCTGTCTCCTGACTGATTAATTCGTAATCTGCGTTTGAATCACTTGCGGGTGTGTCAGCGGCGGGAGAACCGCCGCGTGAACCGGTTTGACGACGATGCGGCCCTCAAACCGGAGATCGACATATTCGATGTCGTGGATGCCGAGGTGCTCCGCGCGTGTGACGGCGTACAGGTCCCGCCACTTGGCGGAGAGATCGCCTTCTTCCGTGTAGACGAATGCGCCGAGCTCTCGGTCGAAAAGGGCGAAGCCGGCCGGTGCGACCGGCTTCACTTCGGAGATGCGCGAATAGATCTGCGGGTCGCGCATGCGCAGATCGCTCAGAAGCGCGACGCTGCGCGCCAGCTCGGCACCGGCGGCGTTGGTGATCAATGGCAGATCAACATCGCCGACGGCCGGAGAAAGCTCCGCAAACGGCACTCCGCTTTCGTCGACATACGAGATCCGGCCACCGACGGCGGCCAGTGCCACGGGCGTACGCTCAACGATGCGGATGCGCAGCGTGTCCGGAAGCTTTTTCTCCGCCTCGATCCGCTTCACCCATCCCAGGCGGCGAAGATCCGCCTGGAGGTGGGCGATGTCGATGCGGAAGAGGTTGGCACCGATGTATTGGCGCGTGACCGCATCGATCGCCGCGCGCGAGGTGTGCGTTGAGCCGTCGATCTCGATCGTCTTTACCGCGAAGCGTGCGTCGCCCTGCGTCTGGCGATACATGAGGAACGAACCGGCGACGATGCCGATGACGACGGCAGCCTTGCCACCGATCGAGGCCATGCGCTGAAACTGGATACGGCGCTGATTGCGGCGGATCCGCGCGACATCTGCCGGACGGAAGAAACGCGGCGAAGTGCTGTCGTAACCGGCCGACATCAGCTCCTCCCCTCACGAACGTCACGCACCAGCTCTTCGGCGATCTCGTGGACGTCGCCGGCGCCCATGGCAATGAAGACATCGCTCGGCTGCAGCCGGCGCCGCAGCTCATTGACGATCTCGATATGACTGCGATCGAGGAATTCGATTCCAGCTGCGGAATCGGAAATCATCCGTGACGAGATCCCTTCGATCGGCGTTTCCCGCGCGGCATAGATCGGGGCGACGAGGGCAACGTCCGCTCCGCGCAACGACTGGCCGAACTCGCGCGCGAAGTCGCGGGTGCGCGAGTACAGATGCGGCTGAAATAGCGCAACGACACGGCGGTTCGGATAGCCGCCGCGCGCGGCATCGATCGTGGCCCGGATTTCGGTGGGGTGATGCGCGTAGTCGTCGACGACCAGGGCACCGTTGTAATCGCCGAGGATCTGGAATCGGCGATCGACGCCGAGGAACTTCGCCATGCCGACAGCAGTCGCTTCGGCACTCACGCCAAGCTCCCGCGCGACGGCGATGGCCGCCAGCGCATTGCGCACGTTGTGCTGACCCGGCACGAAGAGTTTGAAGAAACCGATGCCGTCGACGTCGAAGGACGCGCCTCGCTCGTGAAACTCGAGGTTGTGCGCGGTCAGATCGGTACCTTCTCCGAGGCCGTAGCGAATGATTCGGGGGCCTGAATCGCGGCCGCGGCGATCCAACAGCGCGGCAACCGCCGGATCGTCAACACAGCCGATGATCGCGCCGCCGGGCCGTACATTCTCCGTGAAGATGCGGAACGCCTCGACGATGTTCTCGAAGCTTCCGTAATACTCGAGGTGATCAGCCTCGATATTCGTGATGACGGCGATCTCGGGATGAAGCTCATGAAAGGTCCGGTCGTACTCATCGGCCTCGACGACGATCACGTCGCCCTTCCCCTCTTTCGCGTTCGAGGCGAAGTTGGCGAGCATGCCGCCGACGATGACCGTCGGATCGAGCCCCGCTTCCTCGAGAACCGTGGCGATTATCGCTGACGTGGTGGTCTTACCGTGCGTGCCGGAAACGCCGACCGCGCGCTTTTCATCGACGATCGCCGCGAGAAGGTCCTTGCGCCGGACGATCTCGATGCCACGCTCGCGTGCGGCATCGACCTCGACGTTGGCCCCCTTGACCGCCGCGGTGACGACAACCGTGTCAACGCCGGCCAGGTGAGCAGGGTCGTGCCCGAAGCGGACATCAACACCTCGGCCGGCCAGAAGGGTGGTCGTCGAGGAGCGTTTGAGGTCGCAGCCGGAGACGGCCATGCCTCGACCGGTCAGGATCTCCGCAATGCCACTCATTCCGATTCCGCCGATGCCGACGAAATGAATGTTCTTAATCTTGTCTAAATTCATCTCAGTTAGTGGATTGCTAATAAACAATTTTATTCGCTTCGCTCTATTTTTTCGAGTAAATCGACGATCTTTTTTGTGGCATCGGGCGCCGCCAGGGTCCGCGCGGCCGTTCCCATCCGCGCCGTTCGATCGGGATCGCTCACGATTTCAGTGATGGCGAACCCCAATTTCTCCGGTGACAGCTCACGTTCGGTGATGACCATGGCGCCGCCGGCCAGCTCGACGGCGCGGGCGTTCAGTTCCTGATGGTTGTCCGTTGCCGCCGCAAACGGAATGAGAATGGCGGCGCGGCCGACCGCGGCCAGCTCGCCAACCGTCATCGCGCCCGAGCGCGAAACGATCAGATCCGCCGCGCCGATTTCGTCGGCGATCGGATCGAGATACGGCACCACGCGCGCGTCCATGAATGCAGAGGCGCGATACGCCTGCTGCACTTTCTGCAACTCGTTCGGACCGGTCTGATGGACGATTTCGATGCAGTCTCGCAGCGGCGCCATGAATAGCAGGGCGCCGATCATGGCGTCGTTGATCGTGCGCGAGCCTTGTGAGCCGCCGAAAATGAGCACACGCTTGCGCGGGCGGGCGCCCGCTGCCGGCTGGCGGCTAACGGCGAAGAACTCGCTGCGGATCGGATTTCCGGTGAGAACGGCGTCCGGGCGTTTCATCCGCTGCGCCGCGGTTTCGAAAGCGACCGCGGCGGCGGTCACGAAGCGTGCGAGAACGCGGTTCGTCAGACCCGGGAACGCGTTCGACTCATGAATCGCTGTCGGCACTCCGCGTAATTTCGCAGCCACGAGCACCGGCCCCGAGGAGTAGCCGCCGACGCCAAAGACAACATTCGGCCGGTGCCGGCCGACGAGCGTGAAGGCCTGCGCGAATCCGACCGGAAGCCGGCCGAGGCTCTTGATCGTGTCGCTGATCCCCTTCCCCTTCAGTCCACCGACAGAGATCAGCTCGAGCGGGAAGCCGGCCTTCGGGACGATGGTCGTCTCCAGTCCGCGCTCGGTCCCGACGAAGATGACGCGCCGCATGGGATTACGCGCGATCCACTCCTGCGCGACGGCGATGGCGGGGTAGATATGTCCCCCCGTCCCGCCCCCGGCGATCATCAGCGTCTCCCCCGCGCCCTGCACGCCCATCGATCTGATCCCTCAACCTGACTGCTGCGATAAGTTCAACAAAATGCCGACCGCGATGAGACTGGTGATCAACGATGATCCGCCATAGCTGACAAGCGGCAGCGGCAGTCCCTTGGTCGGCAGAAGGCAAAGCGCGACACTGACGTTGATCAGCGCCTGGATGCCGATCAGCAGCGTGAAACCAAGCGCCGCGTAGAAGTCGAAGCGATTCTGGCTGAGCCTCGTTACGCGGAAGCCGCGCCAGACCAGAAACGCGAAAAGGGCGATGAGCGCCGACGCGCCGATGAACCCGAGCTCTTCGCCAATGATCGAGAAGATGAAGTCGGTGTGCGGCTCCGGCAGGAAGAAGAGCTTCTGCCGGCCATTGCCGATACCGAGGCCGCGCAGACCGCCGGTCCCGAGCGCGATCAGCGACTGCATGGCCTGGAATCCCTTTCCCAGCGGATCGGCCTCGGGGTTCAGGAACGTAAAGAGACGGTCGCGCCGGTACGCGGCGCTGAATATCAGCAGCACCCCGGCGGGGATGATCATCAGCGCAAAGGTTACGACGCGCGTCCACGAGACTCCGGCCGCGAAGATCATCCCGGCAGCGACGAGAACGAGAGTGGTGGCTGTGCCGAAGTCGGGCTCGAGAAGGACCAGCCCCGCGAAGAGCGCGACGACGCAGGCTAGCGGCAGAAGCGTCGAGGTCAGCTCGTTGATCCGCTCTTCTTTCCGCGCGAGATACGAAGCCAGAAAGAGGATCAATGCCGGCTTTGCGAACTCGCTCGGCTGCAATTGGAAATGCTGCAGAACGATCCAGCGATGGGTCCCGTTGATCGGCGACTGAAAGAGAGCGATGACCAGCGCCAGCAGGACGGCGGCGCCGATGGCGTAAATGATCCGCCGGTCGCGCAGCCGCGCCGAATCGACATGCATCAGCATCACGCCGAGCGTGCCGCCGGCGATCAGCCAGACGAACTGGCGGAGGAAGAAGTAGTAGGGATTGTCCGACCCTACCTTCTGCATCGTGATGATTGCCGAGGCCGAATAGATCATCACCATCCCGATGAGGACGATCAGCACCGCCGCGCCGAAGAGATAGGTGTCGTACGTGAGTTTGCGGCTCATGGCGTTGGGTTGCTGAGTTGCTGAGTTGCTGAGTTTTTGGATGTGGCGGTCTCGCGGTTGCCAGGCAACGAAGCAACCTTGCAACTGAGCAACTCCACGGCGCGCGGCATCATCGAAGACTCCTTACCAACTCCTCGAAGTGCTCGCCGCGATGTTCGAAGTTTCGGTATTGGTCGAAGCTTGCGCAGGCGGGTGAGAGAAGCACGATGTCGCCGGACTTCGCGTGCTCGCGTGCGTGAGCGACGGCGTGCTGCATGTCGCCCGCGGCAACGATGGTGGCCGCGCCGTCGAGTGCCGAGGCGATGCGGCCGGCAGCGGCTCCGATGGTCAGCACGGCGCGCGTTTTTTCGGAGACGAGAATGCGCATCCGTTCGAACTCTCCGGCCTTGTCCTTTCCGCCGAGAATCAACCAGACGCTGGCCGGCGGGAACGATTCCAGCGACTTGAGCGTGGCATCGACGTTGGTTCCTTTGGAATCGTTGATCCAGCGGACGCCATCAAGCTCGCGCACGAGCACCATGCGATGCGGCAGTCCGGCAAACGAACCTAAGGCAATCTGTACGCTCACATCATCGACGCCGATGGCACGCGCCGCCAACCATGCCGCCAGCGCGTTCTCGACGTTGGCGGTCCCTTCCAGCTTGAGTGAGGCGCGGGGAATCCGGCGCTCGTTTCCGTCGTGGCGCAGAACGAGATCAGGGCCATCAGCAAACGCCCCTTCCCCGACAGGTCTCGATGCGGAAAAGTGTCGGAGTTGCGCCTTCGATTCGCGCGGCGCGACGCGGCGATCCGAGGCATTGACGATGCCCACGTCGTGCGGCTCCTGATTGCGAAAGATGCGGTACTTCGCCGCCGCGTAGGCGTCGAAGCTCGGATAGCGATCCATGTGATCCGGAGTCACGTTCAGAAGCAGCGCGACATCGGCCCGAAAGGTGTCGACCGATTCGAGTTGGAACGACGACAGCTCGAGAACGTAGGTGCGCGGCCGTTCGGTATCGAGAGCGGCGATGAACGGCTCGCCGATGTTGCCGGCCACAATCGGCTGCCGGCCGTCGATCTTCAGGATCTCGCCGATCAGCGCCGTCGTCGTCGATTTGCCGTTCGAGCCGGTTACGGCGACGATCGTGCTTCCCTGCGGCATGTGGCGATAGGCGAGCTCGATCTCGCCGATCAACGGAATCGGCGTCACCTCGACCTCCTGCAGCAGAGGAATCGTGCGCGGTACACCGGGACTGAGCACGATCATTCCGACGCCATCCAACAGCGACGCATCCTGATGACCGAATGCGCAGGTAACCGCGCCGTGGAGCGGATACGGCAGGTCGGGTGAGGCGTTGGAATCGGTCAGCAGCACCGCCTCGCCGCGGGCGGCGAGAAAATTCGCCGCGGCCACGCCGGACTTGCCCGCTCCGATAACAAGAGTCTTCATCGCAATTTGAGCGTCGAAAGGGCCAGCATGGCGAAGATGATGGCGATGATCCAGAACCGGACCACGACCTTCGTCTCACGCCAGCCGGACAACTCGAAATGGTGGTGCAGCGGCGACATCTTGAAGATTCGCCGTCCGGTCAACTTGAACGAGGCCACCTGCAGCACGACCGACATCCCTTCGAGCACGAAGAGGCCGCCGACGAGGCCGAGCAGAATCTCCTGCTTGATCATCACGGCAAGGCAGCCGATGGCGCCGCCGAGTGCCAGCGAGCCGACGTCGCCCATGAAGATCTCAGCGGGATGGGCGTTGAACCATAAGAAGCCGAGCGATGCCCCCACCATCGCCCCGCAAAAGACCGCCAGCTCTCCGGCTTGCGGCACCCAGGCGATACGGAGGTAGTCGGCCACGCGGAAGTTGCCGGCGGCGTAGGTGAGGATCGTGTAGGTGACGGCGACGATGAGCGTCGATCCGATGGCCAGCCCATCGAGTCCGTCGGTCAGGTTCACGCCGTTGGATGCGCCGACGAGGACGACGATGATGAACGGGATGTAGAGAAAACCGAGGTTCAGGTGCAGCGCCTTGAAGAACGGGAAGGTCAGAACGGTCGAGTAGTTGTTGTGAATCGACGGCAAATAGGCGATGGCCAGCCCCGCGGCCAGGGCCACGCCAATCTGCATCGAGAATTTCTCTTTCGCCGTCAGCCCCATGTTCTGTTTCTTGACCAGCTTGCGGTAATCGTCGACGAAGCCGATCGCGCCGTACGCGAACGTGACAAAGAGCACGATCCAGATGTAGGGGTTGAAGATGTCGGCCCAGAGGATGGTCGGGATCACGATGGCGATATTGATCAGGATGCCGCCCATCGTCGGCGTTCCGGCCTTCATCTGGTGCGACTTCGGACCTTCCTCGCGAATGTACTGGCCGGCCTTGATGCGGCGCATCCGCTCGATCAGCCAAGGGCCGAAGATGAAAGAGATGATGAGCGCGGTGAGCGCCGCCCAAGCCGTCCGGAACGTGATGTACCGGAAAACGTTGAAGCCGGAGAACATGTCCCGCAGCGTGAACAGGTAGTACAACATCAGTGCGCGCCCTCCACGTTGGCCAGCATGTTGACGATACGGTCCAGGCCGATGCCGCGGCTGGCCTTGATCAGTACGAGATCTCCGGGACGAATGAATGTTTCGAGAAATCCTCCGGCGCTCTGCGCGTCGTCGAAGTGGTGGAGTTTGCCGTTTTCAAATCCTGTCTCGCGCGCGCCATCGAGCAGGGCTCGCGAACGCTTGCCGACGCCGATGACGGTGTCGATGCTCTTCGGAATGGCCTTGCCGGCTTCGCGGTGGTAGTCGAGCTCTCTCTCGCCCAGCTCCAGCATGTCGCCGATGACGGCGATGCGGCGCCCGGCGACGTCGGCCCGAGCCATCAGATCCAGGGCGCGGCCAAGCGCGTAAGGATTCGAGTTATACGTGTCGTCATAGATCGTTGCGCCGCCGGCGTCGAGAAGGATGCCGCGATGATAGGCAGGCTTCAGCGCGCGCACGCCCCGTTCGATTCCTTCCCAAGAAATGCCGATGGTGCGCGCGGTGGCGATGGCGGCCAGGAGATTCTCGAGATTGTGGCGGCCGGGAAGCGATAGCTCGAATGGGTGGCCGCTGACTTCGAACGCCGTGCCGAGGAGTCCGCGCTCGCGTATGTTGACCCCGCGGAAATCGGCATCGTGGTCGATGCCGTAGGTCACCTTGCGCCCGTCGAAGCCGCGGCTGATGTTCATGACATATTCGTTGTCGGCATTGAGAACGATCGTTCCGCCTGGCTTGACGTTCTCGAGGAGCTCGCGCTTCGCTTCGGCGATTTTTTCGACGGTGCCGAAGAACTCGATGTGTACCGGGCCGATGTTTGTGTAGACGCCGATGTCGGGATACGTGAGACCGGCCAGCAAGGCGATCTCGCCCTTGTGGTTCATCCCCATCTCGCTGACGACGACTTCGGCATCGTCGGGCGTGTTGTCGATGCAGAGCGGGCAGCCGATGAGGTTGTTGAAGTTTCCCCACGATTTGAACGTACGCCGCTCCGAGCCTGCGAGCGTGGCGATCATCTCTTTCGTGGTCGTCTTTCCGGCCGAGCCGGTGATAGCGATGAGCGTGAAGGGGTAACGCTCGCGAATGGAACGGGCCAGATTCTGAAGAGCGATGGTCGTGTCGTTGACGCCGACGATCCCCTTCCCGGCGGGGATATTCTCAGGAACCTGCGACACCACCGCTCCGCTCGCGGTTGCAAGCGCTTGCGGCAGGAACTGATGACCGTCGAGGCGATCACCTTTGATGGCGAAGAAGGCGGAATCCGCCTTGACCTCGCGGCTGTCGATGACGACGGAGCAGGTGGCGACGTCCGGTCCCTGCACAAGCTCTCCACCGGTCATCTCGGCGAGTTGGCGAAAGGTCAGGTGCATGATGCCACCCTCCCCGCCGCAATGTTGCTGGGTTGCTGGGTTACTGGGTTGCTGGGTGACCTTGCAACCACGTAACCCAGCAACTCAGCAACCCTGATGTTCTCTTCCGGCTCCGCCGCGCCAACCCGATCGCGGCCCTTCCCCCGAAGCTGCCCGGCGATCGCCAACCATCCACCCGCACGGAAAGCAATCGACGGAGCCGGAACAGAACACCTATCCAGAGGTGCTAAATGATAAGATGATTTGATCACTGATTTCAACATTAATTTGATACCGATTTAGAAGTTCTGTTTTCGTGCCTGGTTCTCCCTTGTCTTGTCTTCAGAGCCCGCTCCGCCTCTTCGCGGTCGTCGAAATGGAGGATCTGGTCGCCGACGACCTGATACGACTCGTGGCCTTTCCCGGCGATGACGATGACGTCGTCGTCCAGCGCTTCGGCGATCGTCCGCGCGATGGCCTCCCGGCGGTCCGTGATCCGCGCGTAGTTCGCCGCGCCGGCCATTCCTCGCTCGATGTCGTCCAGAATGGCTTCCGGTTTTTCGCCGCGCGGGTTGTCGCTCGTCAGGACTGTCTGATCGGCGAGGCGCGCGGCGATCGCTCCCATCATCGGACGCTTATCCCTGTCACGATCTCCGCCGCATCCGAAGAGAACGATGAGACGTCTGCCGGATGCGAGGTCGCGGACGGCAAGCAGCAGTTTATCGAGGGCGTCGGGCTTATGGGCGTAGTCAACGATCACCGTTGGACCGTCATCCGACGCGACGTACTCGAACCGCCCACGTACGGCGGCGAGATTACGAATACCCGCCTCGATCGTGGCGGTGTCGATGCCGACGGAGAGAGCGGCACCGACCGCGCCGAGCCAGTTGTAGAGGTTGGGCGCTCCAAGCAGCTTCGACTCGACGTGCACGTCGCCCGCGGGCGTGGCGATGCGGCCGTGAAGACCACGCACCGAGATTTCGAACCCATCGAGAGGATGAATGTCCGCGTTGGACTGGCGGCCGAACGTTACGATGCAGTCACCAAGCTCATTCGCCAACCGGCGGCCGTACTCATCGTCGATGTTGACGATGGCAGTTTTGCGGGAGCGATCGATCTGATCGAAGAGAATCCGCTTTGTGGCAAAGTAGTCTTCGAAGTCTTTGTGAAAGTCGAAGTGGTCCTGCGAGAGATTCGTGAAGACGGCGGCGGCAAAGCGGATTCCATGCGTTCGCTTCAGCGCAAGGGCGTGGGATGAGACCTCCATGACCGCACGGCGGACGCCGGCGTCGACCATCTTGGCGAACCATTGCTGGAGGACGACGGCATCGGGCGTCGTGCGATCGGCGGTCAGGCGCTCCTCGCCGGCGCGATATTCGATGGTACCGATGAGACCGACCGGCTGTCCGGAAGCGTCGAGTATCGACTCGATCATCTTTGTCGTGGTTGTCTTCCCCGAGGTGCCGGTCACGCCGATGATGGAGAGATTGTTCGCCGGACGGTTGTAGAAGTTGGCGGAGATGAGAGCGAGAGCGGCGCGGGCGTCGTCGACCTGAACAGAAACCGGCGCAGTGACCACGTTGGATTCGCTGACGATGGCCGCGGCGCCTCTGCTGACAGCCGAGTCGATGAACTTCGCACCATCCGTTTTGAAGCCGGGAACCGCGACGAATAGCGCGCCCGGGACGACCAGGCGTGAATCGGCAGTGACGCTGGTAATCTCAGCATCCGCGTCACCGCTTCGAACCGGCACATCCCTCAGCATCTCCCGCAGTCTCATCGCGTCCCCTCGGCGAGAGTCAGTACGACCTGGTGATCATGCGGCGGGGCTTCGCCGGGTAACGGTTGTTGTGTTTGGACCACGCCACTCCCCGAGGCGCGAACGCGGAAGCCGGCCGAAGTGGCCAGAGCCACCGCCGCGCGGGCGTCGAGGCCTCGCAGGTCGGGAACTTCCGATCCCGCTGTCGGGGCAGCCTTCTGCGAAAACGTCGCCAGCATCGGCGCGGCCACATCGATCGTGCGCGCCGGAACCGATGGCGGAACATTGAGGTAGCGCAATGTCGATTCCGCGATCTCTTTGAACGCGGGAGCGGCGACGGTGCCGCCGTACTCGGATCCTTTCGGCTCGTCGACGACGACGAGGATGGCCAACTGTGGCCGGTCAGCCGGAACGTAGCCTCCGAACGAGGCCACGACTTTGTCCGTGTAGCCGCCGCGCCCGGCCTTTTGTGCAGTTCCCGTCTTTCCGGCTACGACATGTTCGGCGAGTGCGGCCTGCACGCCGGTTCCGCGCGCGACAACGGTCTTGAGAATCTCATTCAATACCGCCGCGGTTTTTTCGGAGATGACGCGCACCGGCGCGGCCTGCGGCGGCGTGTAGATCGCTTTTCCCCTCGCATCGACGACCTTTTCGACGATGCGCGGCTGCACGCGCAGTCCGCCGTTGGCGACTGCGGCAATGGCACTCAGGACCTGCAACGGTGTCGTGCCGATCTCCTGGCCGATCGACATCGATGCATTCGAGAGTTGCGACCACTGCTCGGTTCGGCGCACGCGGCCCCGCGCCTCGCCGGGCAACGCCACGCCGCTCCGCTCGCCAAAGCCGAAGCGGCGGATGTAACGGTAGAGACGCTCCTGGCCCAACGCCAGACCGACGCGGATGGCACCGACGTTCGACGAATGGACCATCACATCTTCGAACGTGATGAGGCCATAGCGATTGTGGCCGTGTTCGTGGATCTGCGTGCTGCCGATCTGGATGAAGCCGTCACCGCAGTCGAGAACCTGCGACGGCGTGACCACTCCTTCTTCGAGTCCGGCGGAGGCCGTGACGATCTTGAACGTCGACCCGGGCTCGTACTGGTCCTGAATGGCGCGGTTGCGCCGCTCGTCGGGCGAGAAGTCGCGGTAGCGGTTGGGATCAAACGACGGATTGGATGCCATCGCCAGAATTCGACCGTCGCGCGGGTCCATGACGATGGCCACGCCACCGGCCGCGTGGTACTGCTCCACCGCGCGGCCAAGGGCGCGCTCAGCGATGAACTGTACGACGGAGTCGATGGTAAGGACGACGTCGTTGCCGTCGATGGGCCGGTTCGGCCCTTCGCCACCGACGAGGTACATGCCGCGCCGCGCATCGCGCAGGAGCGTCACACGTCCCGCGCGGCCGCGCACCTGCGCATCGAATGAATGCTCGATGCCGGCCAGTCCTTCGCCGTCGACGCCGGCGTAGCCGACCACGTTCGCGGCAAGCATGGCGCGCGGATACGAACGGCGGTGCTCGTCGAGAAAATAAACGCCCGGGAGCTTGAGCGCCTTGACCGCGGCAGTGGTTTCGAGCGGAAGCTGACGGGCGAGCCAGACGAAGCCACTGGCAGACGTGAGTTTCGTGGCGATCTCACGCGCGTCCATCTGCAGGGCGGTGACGCTGGCCAGCGCCTTTGCGGTCTGACCGCGGTCGACGATGGCTTGGGGATCGGCGTAAATCGATTCCGCGGCGATGCTCTCGGCGAGGATGCGGCCATTCCTGTCGATGATCGAGCCGCGCACCGGCTGCAACGCAAGCGTCCGCTCCTGTTGGCGCGCCGCTTTGATGACGTACTCGCCGTGGCGGACAAGCTGGATCTGCACGAGCCGGGCGATGACGATGACCGCCCACGCCGCGAGGACGGCGAAAAGCTGCAGGAGACGCTTTTGCGATGTGGACATCAGCGGGCTCCGGCTTGGGGAGTGGTTTGTGGAGTACGCGTTGAGGGAGCTGCGTCTGGGGGCCGCTGCACCATGACCACAGCTCGCGGATCGGTGTGCTGAAACCCGAGCTCGATGGCGCGCTGCTCGACGGTGCCGAGCGAGGTGCGGCGGTCACGCTCCAGTTGCAGCGCCTTATTGGCGTTCTCGATTTCCTGCTTCTGTTTCTGCAGGCGCGTCGCCTCATGGCCGAGCCGGATTACCTCGAGGTTCTGCCACGTGAAGAGAAGCAGGAACGCGCCGATGGGAACTCCGAGCGCAAGGACGGCCAGCAGCTCACGGGAGCGTCGGCGGTCGCGTTCGCGAACGATGTGGGTATTCTCGATGGGCTTCTTCTGCGCGTACATGCGGGGACCGATCCGGGAGCGTTAACGGAGCCTGGGAACAAGGGTGAAGATCTGCCTACAAGCACGACCCGAGAACCATCCACACCCACCCACGCTCCCCCAGCCACCCCTCCCGAGCTCCCGCGGCGCACACACGCCCACCCTTCCCCAACCTTC
>Ga0137393_10001002_pt1 | contig 17776 bp, 14 predicted proteins | sample 15con2h34BmetaG_FD_101396 | JGI IMG/M metagenome (GOLD analysis project Ga0137393, IMG submission 101396) | Vadose zone soil microbial communities from Angelo Coast Range Reserve, California, USA - 15con2h3.4B metaG | ecosystem: Environmental > Terrestrial > Soil > Vadose zone > Saprolite...
CCGCGGTCGAGCAACTGGCGCTCGAGGGCGGCGCCATCGGCTTGGGTGGCGCGGCAGCCGAATTGTTCTATGAAGAAGGTTGGCATCGGAATTGCCAAATTAAGACAAAAACATTTTACACAGAGTTCGCGGAGTGCACAGAGAGCACAGAGAAGAAAAGACCGCATGCAGTACTTTGCGCGAACTCATTCAAGGCCGCGACCCGCCACGGCGGGCACCTTCACAATGATAGCGAGATTAGAGGAGTGCGGAAAGATCGATAGTTAGGAAGATCAAAATCAGGGCAGGAGTTGGCTTTACTCGTTGGAGGGTGCGCCGCTACAATCTTTCGACACTCATGGCCCATCAAAGACAGAACCCGTCCGCGCTGCGCGATCCGAAGGTGTCGATCGTGATCCCCGTTTACAACGAGAAAGCGACGATTGATGAGATCCTGCGGCGGGTGCTGGACACCGAGGTGCGGAAGGAAGTGATCATCGTTGATGATTGCTCGACCGACGGAACACGCCAGATCCTGGAAAACATGGCGGCGCGGCAAGCGAATGGCGAGAAATTCGCGCCGGCGCAGGATGGAAGCGACCCGATTGAGCTGCAAGATTTGAGATTTCTGTTTCAGGCGCCGAACCAGGGCAAGGGAGCGGCATTGCGACGCGGATTTGGGGAAGTAACCGGGGACATCGTGCTGGTACAGGATGCGGACCTGGAATACGACCCGCGGGATTACGCGGTGTTGTTGGAGCCGATTGTCGAGGGCCGGGCGGACGTGGTGTACGGTTCAAGATTTCTGGGCGGGCCACAGCGCGTGCACTACTTCTGGCACTACGTGGCGAACCGGGTGTTGACGCTGCTCTCGGACATCTGCACGAACTTGAAGCTGTCGGATATGGAGACGTGTTACAAAGTGTTTCGGAAAGAAGTGCTGGCGGGAGTTGAGGTGAAGTCGAACCGGTTCGGGTTCGAGCCGGAGATTACGGCAAAAATCGCGAAGCACAAGTGGCGGATCTACGAGGTGCCGATTAGTTATGCGGGGCGGACGTACGAAGAAGGCAAGAAGATCACGTGGAAGGACGGATTTCAGGCGTTGTGGTGCATTATCCGGTTTAAATTCAGCGACTAAATTTTAGGCCAAAGCAGCGTCAGTGTAGCCGCGGGGATTCTTCTGTTTCCATGTCCAGGCGGACTGAATGATTTCCTCGAGAGAGGAATGAGAAGCTTCCCAGCCGAGGGCGCGCTTCAATTTTTCCTTGCTGGCGACCAGAACGGCAGGATCGCCGGGGCGGCGGGGACCCAATTTGCGGGGGATCTTGCGGCCGGTGACGCGCTCGGCGGCGTCGATAACTTCCAGAATCGAAAAGCCGCGGCTGTTGCCGACGTTGAAGGCTTCGCCGGAGACGCGTTCGATCTCCTGGAGAGCGCGGAGGTGGGAATCGGCGATGTCGAGGACGTGGATGTAATCGCGGACGCAGGTACCGTCGGGGGTGGGATAGTCGGTACCGAAGACATCGACGTGCGGCAGGCCGCCGGCGGCGGCCTCGAGGACGCGGGGAACGATGTGAGTTTCGACGCGGTGATGCTCGCCGCGTTCACGGGAGGCTCCGGCGGCGTTGAAATAACGGAGGGCGACGTAGTTGAGTCCGGTGTAGAGCTTGTAATCGGCAAGAATCTGTTCGAATACGAGCTTGGATTTTCCGTAGGGGTTGATCGGCGATTTGCGATGGTCTTCGGAGATGGGAACGATTTCGGGTTCGCCGTAGGTGGCGGCGGTGGAAGAAAAGATGAATTTTTTGACGCCGTGGCGGGTGACGGCGTCGAGCAGGTTCACGCCGCAGGCCACGTTGGTGGCGTAGAAAATGCTGGGCTCGCGGACGGACTTGGCGACGAGAGCCTCGGCGGCGAAGTGCATGACGGCGTCAATCTTGTGCTGGGTGAAGACGGATTCCAGTTGGGGACGATTGGCGAGATCGACCTGGCAGAAAACGGCAGAGGGAGGGACAGCGGCGCGATGGCCCTCCAACAAACTGTCCAGCGCAATGACGGACATGCCACGCGAGGCCAAGACTTCCGAGCAGATACTGCCGATGTAGCCCGCTGCTCCGGTAACAAGAATATTCACCTGTAAAATCTCCTTGAGTCAGGTCGAAAGGCAAACTGCGGGCAGCCAACGCCGCCGAATACGGCAGCAAGATTTGTGCAAAAGCGGTGCGAGCCGGCCCGGAAATTCAACAAAGATCAAGCCTGCGACAAGCGGCGCTGAAAGGTAAGAAGAATGAGGTCGGCACGGCGGCGCACGCCGAACTTGCTGAGCAAGTTGGAAACGTGAAACTTCACGGTGCGTTCGGCAATGTTAAGCTTGCTGGCAATCTCTTTGTTGGAAAGATTTTCGAGCAATGAATCGAGAACTTCCTGTTCGCGGCGGCTCAGATTGGTGACGGAATCGGTCTTCAGGCGGCGGCCCTGGCCGGTGAGGATGGAATCGACGAATCCGGAAAGGAGCTGACGCGGGACCCAGAAACCTCCGCCGGCGACGAGTGGGAGGGCGCGGATCAATTGGTCTCGAGCCTCGACATAGGTGAGCAGGCCTTTCACGCCGAGACGGAGGAGCGAAAAACTGTTGGCATCATTGTGCTGCTCGCCGACAACGATGAGGCGGGATTCGGGAAAGCGTTCGAGAAGATTGGCCAAGAGCGCGCCAGTGGCGGGCTTTGCGGCATGAGCGTCAATGACGTAAACGTGGGCGCGCGGCGGATCAAGAGCGCGGAGGTCGGGCGCCAGCGTGGATTCCAGTTGCTTGACGATAACCTTGAATTGCGCCTTTGCCAAAAGGCGTTCGAACTCGCTCAGCACCAAGGGGTGCGGCGAGAGGATGCAAACGGTCAGTTTCGTGGAGGTACGTCTCGTAGTCACTGTGCGACAGATTATTGAAAACTGGCCAAAGGGGCAAGTCCTTTGGTGGGCGTGTTCACGAGTTGTTACTGACAGCTACGATGCATGGTTCCGGGGTACTTCCCGCAACAAAATATCGACGATTCGCTTGGCCGCGTGGCCGTCCCAGAGTGGGGGGATGCGGCCGGCTTTGCCTCTGCCTGCCAGGGTGTCGCGGGCGGCGGCGACGATTTTGACCGGATCGGTGCCAACCAGCAGGTTTGTGCCTTCGGAGATGGTGATGGGGCGCTCGGTGTTCTCCCGCAGGGTGAGGCAGGGGACGCCGAGAGCGGTGGTCTCTTCCTGGATGCCACCAGAATCGGTTAGGACGAGCTTTGCTTTGCTTAAAAGACAGAGAAAATCGAGATAGCCGACGGGGGGAATGAGGCGCAACTGGGGATGGTGCTGGATGCCGCCTTGGGTCAAACGCTGCTGGGTGCGCGGATGCACCGGAAAGATGACGGGCATTTCGGCGGCAACGGAATCGATGGCTCCCAGAAGCTGGCTGAGTTTTTCCGTGGAATCGACGTTGGATGGGCGATGGAGTGTGAGGACGGCGAAGCGCTGCCAGCCAGTGCCGTTTTTGAGGCTGAGTTCTTGGCCGATGGCGGACTGCTGGGCGAGGGGCAAGAAGTGGCGCAGGGAGTCAATCATCACGTTGCCGACCAGGAAGATGCTGCTGCGGGGCCGGCCTTCTTTCAGGAGGTGGGCGATGGCGTCCTCTTCGGTGACGAAGAGATAGTCGGCGATGGCGTCGGTGAGGATGCGGTTGATCTCCTCGGGCATGGTGCGGTCAAAGCTGCGGAGGCCGGCCTCGACGTGGGCTACGGGGACGCCAAGTTTGGCTGCGGCGAGTGAGACGGCGATGGTGGAATTGACGTCGCCAACGACGAGGACTAGATCCGGTTTGCGTTCGAGAAGAACCGGCTCGATGCGCTTTAGAATTTCAGCGGTTTGCGAGGCGTGGGAGCCGGAGCCGACTTCCAGGTTCACGTGCGGCGAAGGAATGCCCATCTGGCGGAAGAAAATGTCGGAGAGCTTTTCGTCATAGTGCTGGCCGGTGTGGACGAGGATGGCGTCGATTTCCGGATGGCGCTGCATTTCGTGCATGAGCGGCGCGATTTTGGGGAGGTTGGGTCGCGCGCCGACGATATTGAGGATTTTCAAGCGTTGGGTCATGGGGCGTTGGTTTCCGGCGTCCGAGGGCAGTATAGCATCGGGGAACTTGCCGTTCGGGGCGCCAGAATTGCCGTTCGCGCTAAAAAAGCACTAGTTCGCTGCGTGGAAGTAGGTATCCATGCGGAAACACGGGTAAAATAGAGGTGCCTGGAAACGCCGAATTTCTTTGGGATTTGCGGCGTTTCGAAGGGCGAAACGGCAAGGAGAAAGACGTTCCAGCGGATGCGTAATCTGAACGAATCGGCTCGAGCTTTGCGCGAGTTGCTGGCGCAGCGGATCCTCGTGCTTGACGGCGCGATGGGGACGATGCTGCAGCAACGGAACCTGCATGCGGGGGATTTTGGCGGAGCTGCGCTCGAAGGCTGCAATGAAAATCTGGTTCGAACGCGGCCGGATGTCGTTCTGGATATTCATCGGAAATACTTTGAGGCAGGTTCGGATATTGTCGAGACGAACAGCTTTGGCGGGGCGCCGATTGTGCTGGCGGAGTACGGGCTAGCGGCGGATGCGCACTTCCTGAACAAGCGCGCGGCTGAGTTGGCGCGGCAGGCGGCAGACGAATTCAGCACGCCGGGCAAGCCACGGTTCGCGGCGGGTTCCGTGGGGCCAACGACCAAGGCGATTACGGTTACGGGCGGCGTGACGTTCGGCGAGCTGCGCGAGACTTACTACACACAGGCAAAAGGCCTCGTCGAAGGCGGGGTGGATCTGCTGCTGGTCGAGACCTGCCAGGACACGAGGAATATCAAAGCAGCGATCCTTGCCATTCACAAACTTTCGAAAGAGATAGGGAGCGAAGTGCCGTTCATCGTATCGGTCACGATCGAGCCGATGGGAACGATGCTGGCTGGGCAGACGGTGGAAGCCATGTGGGCGTCGCTGCGGCATGCGAAGCCGCTGGCGTTCGGGATGAACTGCGCCACAGGGCCGGAGTTCATGACCGACCACATTCGAACGCTGAGCCAGCTCACGGGCGAGTTTGTATCCTGCTATCCGAATGCGGGCCTGCCGGATGAAGAGGGAAAGTATCTGGAGACTCCGACGACGCTGGCGGCACAGCTGGAGAAATTCGCGGACCACGGCTGGTTGAATTTCGTTGGCGGATGCTGCGGCACAACGGAGAAACATATTCAGGCGATTGCGCAGATGGTGGAGAGTAAGAAGCCACGGCAGCGGCCCGCGGAGGCGCACCGGGCGGTGTATTCGGGAATTGAAACGATTGAAGCGGAGGACAGCACGCGGCCGCTGCTGGTGGGCGAGCGGACGAACGTGATCGGGTCACGCTTGTTCAAGAACCTGGTGGCCGAAGAAAAGTGGGAAGAAGCGAGCGAGATTGCGCGGAGGCAGGTGCGCGGCGGGGCGCATATCGTGGACGTGTGCCTGCAGAGCACGGAACGCGATGAGAGGAAAGATATTCCGCCGTTCTACGAAAAGCTGATACGAAAAGTGAAGGCGCCGGTGATGATCGATACGACCGATGCGACGGCGATCGAGCTGGCGCTGACGTATTGCCAGGGCAAAGCGATCATCAACTCGATCAACCTGGAGGACGGCGAGGAAAAATTCGAGCGCGTGGTGCCGATCGCGCATGAGTTCGGCGCGGCGGTGGTGGTGGGCTGCATCGACGAGGACAAGCTGCAGGCGCAAGCGTTTACGCGCGAACGGAAGCTGGCGATCGCCCAGCGTTCGTACAAGCTGCTGACGGAGAAATACGGGCTCGGGCCGGAAGACATCATTTTCGATCCGCTGGTTTTTCCGTGCGCGACGGGCGATGAAAATTATATCGGCGGCGCGGTCGAGACTGTGGAGGGCATCCGGCTGATCAAGCAAGCTTTGCCGGACGTTCGAACGATCCTGGGGATTTCCAATGTTTCCTTTGGGCTGCCGGCGGGCGCGCGCGAAGTGGTGAACTCGGTTTTCCTATATTACTGCACGAAGGCCGGCCTGGACCTGGCGATCGTCAATGCGGAGAAACTGGAGCGGTTTGCGTCGATCCCGGCAAATGAGCGAGAGCTGGCGGAAAATCTGTTGTTCTCTCATCCGCCGAAGGAGGTGCCCGCCGGGGTTTCGAATGCCGCGTTGTTGCGGGACGTTCCCGCGGACTGGCGCAAGCAGAGCAAGGAACAGCGCGCGGCCGTCAATCAGTACTACATCGCGGCAATTGCCGAGCACTTCCGAACGGCGAAGAAAAAAGAAAAAGCACGCGCAGCAGATTTGCCGCTTGACGAGCGGCTGGGCAATTACATCATCGAAGGGACGCGGGATGGCCTGATTAATGATCTCGAGAGGAAGCGCGCCGAGGGCGCGGCGCCGCTGGACATCGTCAACGGCCCGCTAATGGCCGGGATGGCGGAAGTCGGACGGCTCTTCAACGCCAATGAGTTGATCGTTGCAGAAGTGCTGCAGTCCGCGGAGGCGATGAAGGCGGCGGTGAGCCACCTCGAACAGTTTATGGAAAAGGCGGACACGGCCAAGCGTGGGAAAGTTGTGCTCGCGACGGTGAAAGGCGACGTGCACGACATCGGGAAGAACCTGGTTGAAATTATTTTGAAAAATAACGGCTATGACGTGGTGAACCTGGGGATTAAGGTGCCACCCGAGGAGTTGATCAAGGCTTACCAGGAGCACAAGCCGGATGCGATTGGATTGTCCGGGCTGCTAGTGAAAAGCGCGCAGCAGATGGTGATTACCGCGAATGACTTAAAAGATGCGGGGATCGAGATTCCCATGCTGGTGGGAGGCGCGGCGCTTTCGGCAAAGTTCACGCAGACGAAGATCGCGCCCAGCTACGGGAAGGCGGTGTGCTACGCGAAAGACGCGATGACCGGGCTGCGGCTGATGAACGAATTGATGGATCCGACGACGCGCGAGACGGTGCTGCGGAATCACACGGCAAGCGGAAATGGCGCGAGCGTGTCGACGATCGTGACGGTGCAGGAGATACCCGCGGTGACGCGCTCGCCGCGCGTTCGAACGGACCTGCCGATCCCGCCGGTGCAGTACCTGGACCGCAAAGCGCGGCTGGTACCGGATTTGCGCGAAGTGTGGGGCTATATCAACCCGTTCATGCTATTCGGACGGCACATGGGTTTTCGAGGGGACATCGAGAAGCGCCTGGCGGAACGCGACCCGAAGGCCGTCGAGCTATTCGAGAACATGGAAGAGGTGAAGAAGGAAGCGGCGGAGTTCATGAAGATCCGGGCCGTTTGGCAATTTTTCGAAGCGGAAGCGGCGGGCGATTCCCTGCAACTGTTTGCGCCTGGAGGGACGACGCCGCTGCATATGTTTCAATTTCCGCGGCAGCGGAAGGGCGATTTCCTGTGCCTGGCAGATTATGTCTTGCCGGCGAGAAACGGCCAGCGCGATCACCTGGCCTTGTTCGTGGTAACGGCAGGCGAAGGGATTCGCGGGCGCTCGGAAAAAGCAAAGAACGAGGGCTACTACTTCAAGTCGCACGGCTTGCAGGCATTGGCGATCGAAACAGCAGAAGGCTGCGCGGAATGGCTGCACCGGAGAATTCGCGAGGATTGGGGATTCCCCGATCCGCCGGAGCTGACCATGGCGCAGAGATTTACTTCGCGCTACCGTGGGAAACGCTACAGCTTTGGATATCCGGCATGCCCGAATCTGGAAGATCAGGCGGGACTCTGGAAACTGCTGAAGCCGGAAGAGATCCGCGTTCAACTCACGGAAGGCTTCATGATGGATCCAGAGGCGAGCGTGAGCGCGCTTGTCTTCCATCATCCCGATTGCACGTATTTTTCTGTGGGAGATGTCGGCGAGAACTGAACTTAGACCGCGCGCGCCAGCAATCTGGGAGGGGGGCTGCACCGTCGCGACTCTTTGAACATCGCAAGACGGAACCAGCAACCTGAACCCAAGATCCATCAACAAATCTCCGCGCCCCCTTTTGCCTTTGGATTTCAGGATAAGGGAAAACTAATACCATATCGTTCCCTGTCCTTGATTTTCCGAGGGGGGCTTTAAGGTGGTGCATTATTGCCCGCCGGAGAAATCGGCGCGGTCGCCATCCGAGGTCCCAATGTTACTCATGGCTACGAGAATAATGTCGAGGCCAATGAGAGTTCCTTCAGAGGCGGATGGTTTCGCACCTGGGACCAAGGTAAGCTAGGTAGAAACTCGCTCCGAACATTCCGTTCAGGAAAATTTGGAGCTTGGTGCGGATGGCCTCTACCCTACTTTCGCTGGATCACGACGCTAAGGCGGAATGGTTTCTTCGTTTGCGGGCTTTCCAAATTGCCTGGCGCCAGGCATCGCGGAACGGGGCCAGTGCCGTAGGCGCTTTTTTGTTGCGAAAACTTAGAAGTATCGCGACAAGAGTCTGCAGGCTTGCGAAACATGCTCCGAGTGTAGCCAGTTTATCCAGCGCGGATTACACAGCCGACGCGCACGCGGACCCCTTTGGCGCAATTGATTGCTATGTCCCCGACTCGTACAAGAGCCCCGTTGTACTCCTTCGCACGGAAGATATGGGTAGCCACGCGGCAAATTTCAGCGCTCCCAATGACCCTAGTGCCGGTTGGGCCGAGCTAGCCCCGCAAGTGCAGGTTTATTGGGTCCGAGGGACCCATGAGACTATTGTGAGGGAGCAATTGGATGGGATAGCCCGACAGCTGGCGCAGTGCCTTAACGACGCCGATTCGTTCCCTGCCGGAAGTGCGGCATCGCTTGATGGTGTGACGCCCAGTGTGCAAAAGCATCAGCATAAACTTGCGCATACTTGAATCACATTCAGGTAAAACGCATCTCAGATGACCGCAGAAAGCCGCATAGTCCGCCTGTGGCTTCGCGTGGTCGCACGGCCTCTCAGTCCTTCTCATCGCATATGATAGCAGTCTAGAGACTGGCTGTTTGAGTATCAGCACCCGAAATGTCAAAGTCTGTCTCTTATAGGTGAACGGCGAGGTTCACCCCACCCGAGGAGGGGCGAGGGGACCTGAACCAGTTCCCCGACGAGATTGGCGTTTATCTCTAATTCACTTTTAGAGTGAAAGCGAACGAGTGGCTAAGGTTTCCCGAAGAAGTTCCAGTGAATGTAATTGTGTAGGTCCCGGCCGGGGTTCCCCCTCCAGTACTCGGCGGAGGACCACTTGATTGTCCGACTATGCCCGCACAGCCGTTCGCGAAAATGATGGCGAACACCACGGTGCAAAAACCAAGCGCAAGACGGCGACGCTGCTTGAGTACCGATACACAGAAAATCGCAAAAGTTGCAAACATGACCAGAAAGCGCAATCCAGTTGGCGGTGGAATCTGCCAGACGCGGGGCACAATGAAAGAGTGGGCTGTCGTGGTGATGGCGATCGAAACGGAGGCGGCGCTTGATCCGTTCGGCGTGACCGAAGAGGGTGTGACGGTGCAAGTCGAAGCAACCGGGGCCCCAGAGCAAGCAAAAGAAACTCCTTGGTTGAATCCTCCATCCGGGCTGACTACCAGGCCCAGATTCGCCGCCTGGCCGGCGTTCACGCTGGCGGAACTCGGAGAAGCCGATAGAGAGAAATCCATCCCAGTTCCCGCAAGCGAAACCGTTTGAGGACTCCCGGTAGCATTGTCGGCGATGGAGACGGAACCTGTTCGGCTCCCGCCAGCAGTGGGTTTGAACGTCACGGTAATCGAACAATTGGCCGCGCCACCGAGGCTTGCTCCGCAATTGTTGGTTTGCGAATAGTCTCCGCTGGCTGAGATCCCCGAGATGCTTAGTGCGCCATTCCCAGAATTTGTCAGTTTCACTTGTTGTGTGGCGCTCGAAGAGGTGACCAGCGTGCCTGGGAAATTCAGCGAAGTGGGTGAAAGCGAGACGCTTGGAGTTGTGCTCAGCCCCGTTCCGGTGAGGGACGCGGTTTGGGGGCTTCCTGAGGCGTCGTCGGAAACGCTCAGGGTGCCGCTCCGCAATCCGTTTGCCGTCGGGATGAAAGTGACCGTGATCTTGCAGTTCGCTCCCCCCGCGAGACTTGTGCCACAAGTGTTTGTCTGGTTGAAGTCACCACTCGCGGACACACCTGAAATGCCGAGCGCAACGGAGCCCGTATTCGTGAGCGTTGCTTGCTGGGAGGCGCTCGATGAGCCCAGGTTGGTTCCGGGAAAACTCAAGGAAGCGGGTGAAAGCGAGGCGCTTGCCCCCGGCGTGAGACCTGCGCCCGTTAGCGACGCCGTTTGCGGGCTCCCCGAAGCATCGTCGCTCACCATGAGCGAACCGTTGCGAGCGCCGCCTGCCGTTGGAGTGAATGTAACATTGATCGTGCAATTTGAGCCTGCACCGAGGTTAGGGCCGCAGGTATTTGTCTGAGCGAAGTCGCCGCTGGCAGAAATGTTGGCAATATTTAGCGTGGCATTGCCGGAATTCGTCAGCTTGATTTGCTGGGCCGTGCTAGTTGTGCCGGTGTTCTGACCCGTAAAGGTGAGGTTGGTGGGAGCCAAAACCGCAACAGGAGCGGCGAGGATGCCCGATCCGGAAAGAGTGACAGTTTGTGGACTCGCTGTTGCGTTGTCGGCCATCGAGACGGAAGCGGAGCGACTCCCTGCGGCAGCGGGAGTAAACGTAACACTGACCGAACAGTTGGCTCCTGCGGCGAGGGAGGAACCGCATGTATTGGTCTGGGCGAAATCACCGGAGTCGGCTCCTGTGATCGAGATACCGGAAATGCTCAACGTCGCGTTTCCATTGTTCGTCAGCGAAACGCTCTTGCCTGGGCTGGTCGTGTTCAACGTTTGAGCCCCAAAGGCCAGGCTGCTCACGGAAAGATCGGCGGTCGGAGCGGGGGTGCCAGAGGTGCCGCAACGCGAGGGGGCGTTCGGCGGTGGAGTGGCGTTGCCTCCGTTGAATTCGTAAGCACCTATGTCGATGGCGCTTCCCGTCGTTGCTCTTCCTTCTGCGCAGGATGGATGAACATATTGGAACGTCGGAGCCAGAGGCACGCCCGAGCCGGTCCCGGGATCCGCTCCTGCATCGATGGCCGGAGAGCCCACCTGCAGGTGATAGTCGTAGGTTGCAGGATTCACAAGATCAGCGTTTCCGGAGAAATTGTTGGCCAAAACTGGGTTGCTCTGATCGGTCACCGTTCCTGAACCCTGGAAAATATTGTTTTTGATAATCACGGGTGTGGTGACGGAGCCGTCGACAGAAACAAACGTGCCGTGCCCATAGTCGTTGACCATCGTGTTGTTGATGATGAAAAGTTCGTGATCCGGATTGCCGCTGGACGCACCCTCTTCTTGATAACTGACCAGGGCGCTGTTTTGGGCGTTTGGACCCTTCTCGATCAAGTTGCCTACAATGTAGGACTTCCCCCCGTTGGGAATGTCGATTTCATAGCTGGCGGTGCCTGTCGCCTCGTCGGTCAGACGGTTGTAATACACGTTATTCTCAGCGGCGCGGGACTTAAACAAGTGCCCAATAACCGAACCGTGAGAATAGTTGTATCGGAAGATGAATCTTGCGTAGTTTCCAACATAGATGTTGTGACTGAAGCCGTCCCCTGCACCGTTATGGAAGAACTCAGAGAATTCCACAAGCATAGTGCCGGAACTTGCTCCAGCAAGGATTCCGTCTTGATTGTCGTGGAAATAGCAGTTGCGAACGGTCAGGCTGCCACCGTCAATTCGAATTCCTGCTCCGTTGCTATCGGGGACGGCCGCGTTTTTGAACTCGATGTTTTCGATGATCGTCCCATCGGCGCCGTTGATAACCCACGTTCCTTTGCCTTGCGAGTTATTCCCGTTTGCATCGATGACCACGCGGGTGGATCCAGTTCCGAGGATGTGAAGATTGTTGGTTCCCCAAGCGCATACATCGCCGGCGTAATTTCCGGAAGGATCAATCTGGATCGTGTCACCCGGAGAGGCGGCGGCGATGGCGGCACAGGGGGTGGCGTATTGTTGTCCGGGTCCCACACTCAGAGTGCTGGCATGAGTAGGCGTGGCCAGTCCACAAAATTGCCCTCCAACAAATAACAAGACATAGTACGCAAGAAATCTTGACTTCAAGGTGAGTCCCTTCTCCAAGGTCAAAGCCACTCCACTTCGAAAGCTTCAGCGAGCGGTAATCCAAGTGCAGGATAGGAGTTCGCTTGCTCCTCCTGCTACTGACCCTTAGTTCAACCAAAGGACAGGAGAGGTGACTACCCGTTTGGCCGCGCTCCAGACTGAACATGCCCTTCGCGATCGCAGGAGCAATCTACGAGCGGGATCACAGTCCAGAACCGTTCTTCGACAAGTTGTCGAGGATACTCAATTCATCACAAGGAGTGATCTGGTTTTTTCTCAGAGGCTTAGGACAATGCTTGCGGTGGTGCAGGGATTTAATCTGATCGCAAGGCGGTTGAGCGGGGAATCCTTGCCTCCATCGGGGGCTTCTTCAAATTCGAATAGAGAGAGGCTAGTGTCAGGCTGGCTTCAAAAGCCAGCTGGTCTGGCGACTGGTGCGCGGGCATCGGAAAACTAAAGATCTAGGGTTGCTTCAGTTCCGCCTGTTGTTTGACGGAGATAGAGTCACGCCAATTCTGACTTGCCACCCGAAGTTTGCGGAAAAGCACCCCGAGTAGGCACAGGCTCGTACCTAGAAGCAGCAATTGGCTATGTTCGGGGATGGTTTGCAGAAAGCTCATCGGTGACCTCAACGGTAAGGGAGGAGCAGATCTGGTTCCAAAGGTCCGCTTGCCGAAGGCTTTTGTTTTCAGCTTCTTACGAACTAATCATGGCAGATGGTCTTGAGAAGAGAGGAATTCAGTGTTGAAATGTTGCAATTCTCTTCCCAAAGTCCCCCTGTCGTGGTCTTAGAGGTCTGGACCGGATCAGCAGGTGAATAGAACACAGTGGCGGATTGCTAGAGTTGGAAGGATTGCCTTCACAATGAGCTAAAGCACCTGGTGAAATGGTTTGGCCAATCCATCCAGGATAGTTCCCACCACTATTGCGGGCTGATGGCCGCATGGGCCCGAGCAAACGTGAATCCTATGTATTTCTGTACTTTGCAAGAAATCTCAAGATGCGACAATCTGAGGGAGTTATTTTTGATGGAGGGCGAATTGCTATAAACAAGGGAAGACTCACACAGGTTGGGACGTTTGTTTGAAAACGATGCTCCAGAAACCACGCGTTATTCTTTGCTGAAACAACTGATTCTAAAGGATTTCTTTGATTCAAGCTGCGAGCTGCGTTAAACTGTTACTTCGAGCAGACTTAAAGGAGTGGCAATTGGATGGCTAGCTCCACATCATCAAAGTGCGCGCAACCGACAGCGCCGCCCCCGCAGATTCCGCAGGTCAGGACGAGGATTGTGGTTCAGCCGAGCAAGGGGTTCATTCGCTTGGATCTCCGACCCGTGTGGCAATACCGTGAACTCCTCTATTTCCTGGTCTGGAGAGACATAAAGGTACGGTACAAGCAGACTGCGATCGGTGCCGCCTGGGCGATATGTCAGCCGCTGCTTACAATGATGATTTTTGCGGTGATCTTTGGGCGGTTCGCCAAGATCCCTTCCGACAACGTGCCTTACCCGATTTTCGCGTTCGCTGGCCTGTTGCCCTGGATGTACTTTTCTCAGTCAATCTCGCGGAGCGGCATGAGCATTGTAAGTGATGCAAATCTGATCCGGAAGATCTATTTTCCAAGGCTCATCATTCCGGCATCCGCAGTAGTTGCGCCGCTAGTAGATTTTGCCCTGAGCTTCCTAATTCTGCTGGTCATGATGGCATGGTACCGAGTGACCCCGAATTGGGCCATCACGACGCTTCCCCTATTCATGTGTCTTGCAGTCTGCGCAGCCCTCGGGGTGAGCTTCTGGCTCTCGGCGCTAAACGTGAGGTATCGGGACGTCGGCCACGCGATACCGTTCCTAGCGCAATTCTGGATGTATGCATCCCCGATCGTTTATCCTGTAAGTCTAATTCCCCAACACTGGCGATTTCTTTATAGCGTAAATCCTATGGTCGCCGTCGTTGAGGGGTTTCGCTGGGGCCTATTGGCTAAGGAAAGCCCCGAGTTTAGCGTCATCTTGATTGGCACTTCCATGGCACTGCTTCTATTTCTCAGTGGTCTGGTGTTCTTCAAACGGATGGAACGCCGCTTTGCGGATATCGTCTGACGTGAATTCGGAGAGAATCTCGAAAGCTTGGATCCTATGAGCGAGCTAGCAATCAGTGCACAACATTTGGCCAAGCAATACGAGATTGGAGAAGCGCAGCACAATACTTTGCGCGATCAAATCACGGCGGCTGCGAAATCGATTCTTAGACTTTCAGACCGGAAGAAGCGTCAAAAGGACAAGTTCTGGGCCCTCAAAGACGTTTCCTTCGATATCAAAAAGGGAGAAATGGTCGGCATCATCGGACACAATGGCGCCGGCAAGAGTACGCTGCTGAAAGTGCTTTCACGCATCACAGAACCAACGAAAGGACGCGCCGAAATCAACGGCAGAGTGGGATCGCTGCTGGAGGTAGGTACCGGCTTCCATTTCGAGTTGAGTGGCCGAGAAAATGTCTATCTTTACGGCGCCATCCTTGGAATGACGAAAGCAGAGATAGATCGAAAGTTCGACAAGATTGTCGAATTCTCCGAGCTCGAACAGTTTCTGGATACAGCCGTCAAGCACTACTCAAGTGGGATGTACGTGCGTTTAGCGTTCGCCGTCGCAGCACACTTGGACCCCGAAATCCTGTTGATTGACGAAGTCCTTTCTGTAGGAGACTTGGCCTTCCAAAGAAAGTGCATGAACCAAGCACAAAGCCTGCGCGAAAGTGATGCTACGGTGATCGTTGTGTCGCACAACATGTTCTCTATAAAGGCAATGTGCGACCGTGTTCTCTATCTCTCGCACGGCAGTGTGCTGGCGGACGGCCCACCCGAAGAAGTGATCCCGCGGTATGAAGAGGACATCTTGGGAGGGAAAGGGGCGCTAGACACTCCACGCTGGGCGCAGGCCAAGCTGGGAAATGACGCGACTCAGCGCCCCGTGACAATTGCTGACATGCGAATCCTGGACGAGGGAAAAGAGCCGCGCACGATTTTCGATTTCGGCGAACGAGTGCGCATTCGAATAAAATATGAGATGCGACAGAGCCTCAGGGACCCAAACTTTGTTGTGGCGCTTGTCCGTTCTGACGGAGTAGGCTGTTGCAACTATTCCTCAGACCTCGACGGCCTCGAGATTCCCACGACTTTGGGGGCTGGCGAATTGGAGGTGCTGTTGCCTCCTCTCAAACTGGTAGCTGACCTCTATGCGGTTCACATTGTTGTATGGGACGGAAAGTTTCAGCAACTGTATGGCGCTCAGATCGGGGGATCGTTTCACGTACGACACGAACTCTTCAGCTCCCATTTTGGCGTTTATCATGAACCCGCGGAGTGGTCTTCCCAGTGCCCAGATCTTGCAAAGAAATAAGAACATAATACCGTCACGGTTGAAATACCCTGGATCCACGCGGAAGCCCATCACGAGCTGCGCATCCTTTCGATAGCAGGAGATCTTAATTCACCGGATGAATCCCAAAGTCAGTTTCATCGTCCCGTGCTACAAACTTGGACATCTTCTGGCCGAGTGCGTTGAATCCATTCTTATGCAAACCTATCGAGACTTTGAAGTGCTGATCATGGATGATTGCTCACCGGACAATACGCCCGTTGTCGCGCGGTCGTTTAAAGATCTGCGAGTGAAGCACATTCGAAACGAGCCGAACCTGGGGCATCTGAAGAACTACAACAAAGGAATCGGATTGTCGCAAGGGGAATACATCTGGCTGATTTCCGCGGATGACTCGCTGCGCAGCGCTCAGATACTCGAGCGGTACGTTGAACTGATGGAGAAGAATCCGCGAGTTGGATATGTATTCTGTCCGGCAATCAAAATTGTGAATCAAGAGGAGCGCGGTGTTATGAAGTATTCAGAGGTTTCGCCCACAGATACGATTATCGGCGGCCACCGATTCCTTGCCGAACACTTACTCCGGCTGAACATAGTCCCATCACCGGCGGCAATGGCGCGTAAGAAGCACTACATCGAATTCGGCTCCTTTCCTTCCGACTTGCCACACACCGGCGACTGGTACTTGTGGAGTATGTTCGCGCTTTTCTCGGATGTTGGTTTTTTTGCAGAGCCAATGGTGAACCGCCGGTTCCATGATCAGAATATGAGTTCTGATTTCTTTAAAGAAGCGGTACTCGCTGTATTTGAGAATAACCTGGCGGTGCCGCTGCGGGTTCAAGAAAGAGCGAAGAGGGAAGGCTTTGATCCAGTCGTGGAAGGATGCAAGCGGGCTCTCGCAACGGAGTACCTTCGTCAGGCAACTCCCGCCAAACCCGGTGATGTTGTTCAGGTGGGCCTCTCCGATGCAGAGTTCGAAGATTCATTGCGCTCTCACGTGCAGGATCCGGACGATCAAACTGCCATTCGGGCGCACGTCTATGGGGGACTGGCGGATTACCACTATGAAGAACGTGATTACAGGCGGGGACGCCAATATTATGAACTTGCTCTGCGGCAGAACCACCGTATGCCAAAGGTCTGGGCAAAGTATTGTCTTCTCCGGATGGGGAGTGTTGGAACCATTCTTCGGGAGGGTGTTTCACGACTGAAGCGACGGGTGCGGCGGATTTCACCCGGAAAACGTGAGGCACGATAAACAAAAGACTGACTCTGCCGTGGCAACCCGTGAGACAATGTCGCTCCGATGCTATGACCCCAATGTTCAAACCCCTTTCAACGCGGGTTAATCAAACACTTAAACGAGAACGTCATGCTAGAAAGACTAACCATGCTGAACACACGCCTTTGTCGTACCGCAATACTACTTGCACTCGCGATCAGTCCAATCGTTACCGCCAGTGCTTGGGGAGCGATCGGTATTGACGCGACCGCTTTTGGAAATCAGGGCGCGGCAAAGACGACGGTCACTACTTCGTCGTTTTCCACACTCTCCCCGAATGAGCTCCTGTTGGCTTTCATCTCCGCGGACCAAGCATCGTCTTCGGCCACAACCGTTACAAACATCACGGGAGGCGGGCTGATGTGGGTATTAGTCGAACGGACGAATAAGCAGCTGGGCACGGCGGAGATTTGGCGCGCGTTTGCGCCTTCGGCACTCACCGGCGTCACCGTGACGGCGGCATTGTCGCAAAGCGTGTGCTCCTCGATCACCGTCATGAGTTTCACTGGGGTAGATACCACGGGCACGAACGGTATTGGCGCCATAGGGGCTTTGGGAACAAATAACGCAAATCCTGGGCTGCCCACCGCGAGTCTGGTTACAACCCGCAACGGCTCGCTAGTGTTGGGAGTCGGCAACGACTGGGACAACGCCATCGTGCGGACTGTCGGCGCTTGGCAGAGTCTGGTACATCAGTACTTCCCGCCCGTTGGAGACACATACTGGGTTCAAATGGAGAGCGGTCCAACCCTGTCGAGTGGCACTACCGTCACAATCAATGACACAGCACCGGCCGCCGACCGATACAACTTGAGTATTGTCGAGGTTTTAGCTGCAGCCGGCGGAGGAACTACAGGCACCATCTCGGGAACCATCAGCCAGTCAGGGACGGTAAGCGGAGCGACGGTACAGTTGCTGCAGGGAACCACGCAGATCGCCACGGCAACTGTGGGGACAAACGGGAGTTATACGTTCTCAAGCGTCGCGAATGGAACCTACACCCTGCAGCCCGTCGA
>Ga0137393_10001006_pt1 | contig 17753 bp, 15 predicted proteins | sample 15con2h34BmetaG_FD_101396 | JGI IMG/M metagenome (GOLD analysis project Ga0137393, IMG submission 101396) | Vadose zone soil microbial communities from Angelo Coast Range Reserve, California, USA - 15con2h3.4B metaG | ecosystem: Environmental > Terrestrial > Soil > Vadose zone > Saprolite...
CGATCCTCCGAACCCGTACCTCATGTCTCACTCGTGTAGTCAGAGGTGGCCAACCGAGTTCGATGGCGAGCCGTCTTCCGCCGTGTCCGCATGCGATCCAGAGCAATCAGAGTGCACACCCAGATCGTCGCCGCGAGATATCCCGCAATCACGTCGCTCGGATAGTGAACTCCCAGATATATCCGTGATAACCCGACGGTTCCCACAAGAAGAGCCGCAACCACCCAGATGGTGATGCGGACGGGGAGAGATCGAACTCGATCCGCCCACAAGCCAGCAATTACCCCGTACAAACAAAATGAGAAGAGTGCATGTCCGCTGGGAAAGCTATAGGTCGAGAGGGGAGGCTCAAAGAACGGAGTGGGCCGCAGGCGGTGGAATGCATACTTTAAAGTGAAATTTAATATCAGCGCGCCCACTATGGCAATCACAAGCCACAGGGTTGCGCGCCGCCAGCGTAATTTTGTGAATGCGCCGAACGCAAGAATACAGGAAAATGCCAGACCCCCTTCCCCGAGAAAGGAAACTGCGACCATGGCTTTCGTCATGCGAGGCGATGCGTATTGGTGAATACGTGCTCGCACCGAGAGATCGAAGCTCTGGGCCTGCTGCTGAGAGACGCTTTGCGCAATCCAGGCAAACAAGCAGAGCGCGAGTACTGCAACCACTAAACTAATCAGCGTCACGGTTTCAATGAGTGGAATGAATTTGGGAGCAGTCTCCAGCTCTGGGAGTCGGGAACGACCGGCTGCCATCATCATTGCACCGCCAAGGCTTTTCGCATGCGACGGTCCACGGAAGTGCCTTCTACGTTGTAGGAACAACCCGATTATCTCCCGCGCCAACAACGAAATGCGTGCGAAACACGAGATTTCGGCTTTGGATTCCGTTCAGGTCCGGTCAAACTAACAATTGTTTTGTTATTGACGCGACAGGTTTGGGTAAAATCTGGGGAAGTCACGAAAGTGCAACGCCGCTCAATGTAATTGGATGCTCAATACTCCACGGGCGCAGCGGTGCTGCAAGGGACTTTTCCGGCTACTTCCTTTGTGCGGCGCGCAAATCTGACTCGCCACCAACCAGCGGGTAGAGAGGAGTTCTATTGCGAAACTTCCGCGGAAACCTTTGAGACGTTGGCCGCTTGCGGGCCCTTTTGTCCTTGGGTAATTTCGAATTCCACTTTGTCCCCTTCTTGCAAGCTTTTATATCCCTCGGAGGAGATAGCGCTGTAATGGACAAAAACGTCCGGACCGTCATCGCGTCCTAGAAACCCATATCCCTTGGCGTTATTGAACCACTTTACTGTTCCTTTCAAACGTTCCACTTCGAACCCCCTCACAAAAAATGCACTTCCCTTGGGGGGACCAAGGACGTGCATGTCATGTACTGTGCCCATTGTGCGTCCGGTGAAAACCACTGTCAAGAACGGATTGTAATAAAAAGCCGCTATTTCAGCGGCTTTCCGGCACTTTCGTGCCATGCCAGCCAGAGCACGGCAGAGATAGTTTTCCCGTCACGAATCGTGCCTCTTAGCACCATGCGTAGGGCGGTAGAGAGCAGCACCAAGCGGCGGTGGATGAGTTCGTCCTCCTCCGGTTGGGCTTTGCCGGCTTTGAGACTGCGAGCGAGGTATAGTGCCATGGTCTCATCCAGGAAACCGGGGCTGGCATAAAACTTGAGCATGCGGCGCCATCGCGCCGCCCGGTAGCCGGTTTCTTCCAACAGCTCACGTTTCGCTCCCGCAAGGTCGGATTCGTCATCATCGACACGGCCGGCGGGCAATTCCCACAGAAAACTTTGTGCCGCGTGGCGGTACTGACGTTCCAGCAGAACCCGGGTCTGGCCACGGGTCTCGTCCACCGCGAGAATTACTACCGATCCGCTATGGTGGACGATGTCACGCCGGGCGCGGATGCCGCCAGGCTCAAGGACTTGGTCGGTGCTGACATAGAAAACGGGGCCGCGGTAGACCTCGCGAGAAGAAAGCACGCGGGCGTTAGAGATGTTTTTACGACGTGCGGATTTGGACATGAGAACAATATATAGCCGGCCGCGCAAGAGTCTTACCAGTCCCCGGCAGGACGTACCGGGTTTCCTGTGAGGCATCCGCCTGTTATCCTGCCTGCCAATGGCACGCAATCCAAGCATTGCGATTGTTGGACCGGGGAGTCTGGGTAGCGCGCTGGCTGTATCGTTGCGGCGCGCGGGATATCGAATTCGCGAGGTTGTGGCAGGAGAGAGTAGAGCTTCGAGAACAAAAGCCAAAGAGCTGGCTGCCAGGACAGGGTCTCACGCTGTGACCCGCAAAAATGCTGAGCTTGACGCCGACATTATTTGGTTCTGCGTGCCAGATCGTGAGATTGGAAGGGCAGCTCTTAATTTGAGCGCGGTGACCGACTGGAAAGGAAAGATGGCGTTGCACTCGAGTGGTGTTCTCGGCAGCGAAGAACTCGATGTGTTGCGCGGGCGCGGAGCGGCCGTGGCGTCGGCGCATCCTCTGATGACATTTGTGCCCGGCTCGCGACCCTCGCTCGCAGGGGTGCCATTTGCTCTCGAGGGCGATCCCGCCGCGATTCGTGTGGTCCGAGGAATCGTGCTCGCTCTCGAGGGCGAAGCGTTTTCCATTTCGAAGCAGAAAAAAGCTGCGTATCACGCCTGGGGCGCCTTCACTTCGCCGCTTCTCGTAGCTGCCATGGTGACTGCCGAGGAAGTTGCCAGGGCGGCAGGCATTGACCGTACCACGGCACGCCGGCGGGCCCGGCCGATTCTAGAGCAAACAGTGCGTAATTATGCAACACTCGGCCCGGCGGGATCCTTTAGCGGACCTCTACGGCGCGGAGACGTTGCCACCATTGCCAAACACTTGCAGGTTCTGAGCAAGGTCCCAGGCGCGCGAGAGGTTTATCTAGTTTTGGCGAAAGCTGCGCTGCAGCACTTGCCGACAAAGAATGCAGACGTTCTGAAGAAAGCGCTGCGTCGCTGATCGCGGCGACCAGACTCCAAGTCATGGCACTCGACGGACCTTAGGAAAGCTGGTGCTAGGGCAAAAGACTCGTCGAACAACCTGTGAGACTCATCGCGAGCTGAACAGGTGACCCAACTTTTCCTTTTTGGTCTTCAAATAGTCTTCGGCGTGAGGATTGTGAGAAACCTCGCAGGGAACGCGCTCGATAACCTGGATGCCGCCTCGCTCGAGGGCCGCTACCTTGTCCGGATTGTTAGAAAGGAGCCGTACTCGGGACACACCAAAGCACTTTAGAATTTCGGCAGGCAAAGCGAATTCACGATGATCGGCTTTGAAGCCAAGACGCTCATTGGCTTGCACCGTATCGAGACCGGCGTCCTGTAGTTCGTAGGCTTGCAGCTTCGCCATAAGGCCTATGCCGCGTCCTTCCTGCTGTTCATAGATCAAGACCCCGGCACCCTGCTGTGCGATCATCGAAAGCGCCATTTCAAGTTGCTGACGGCAATCGCAGCGCAGAGAACCGAATACATCGCCGGTGAGGCATTGCGAATGAATGCGGACCAGCGGAGGCGTTGCCTTCAAGTCGCCCATTACTAGCGCAACCGCAGCTTCCTCCCGCTCCCGGGAGCCTTTACCAAACTTGCCATCGAATCCGAAAATGCGGAACGTGCCCCAGCGGGTAGGGAAGTCCGCGGCGGCAAGCTGGCGAACGGAAGTTGAACAAGCCACGATTCTATTATAGCGGGGCATGGCGTGATTCGCGGTTGGTGCGACCGAGTAGCAACTCATGAGTTTCTAATCAGACACGCTTGATCTTGGCTGGCGAAGGCTGTTAAAACTGCGATGCCAGCGGTTTGCCCACTTGAGATTCTCCCAAGAAGCCTGAGAACGTATTACGGTACGTCGCACCCATGTGGTAGTGTTACCCACGGGAGTTGTTCATTCAACAGATCCAAACTGTTTGACATCCTCCGGCCCCTCCTGCGTCTGGACCGGTGCTGCTCCCTGCACTTGCACGCGGATTTGTTCGACGATGTCTGGATTGGCCAGCGTCGTGATATCGCCGACATTCATGTTGTTGGAGATCGCCGCCAGAACGCGGCGCATGAGTTTGCCCGAACGCGTCTTGGGCATATCGGGAACAACGTGGACCCTCTTCGGCCGGGCGATCTTGCCGATCATAGTCTCGATCGTGTGCGTCACCTTTTCGAGCATTTCCTTCTGACTGGATGCAACTCCAGGCTTGAGCGAAATATAAATCTCCGGCATGCGCCCCTTGATTTCATCGACTACGGGCACCACCGCCGCTTCAGCCACCTCCTCGACGGTCAGGCACGCGGATTCGAGCTCCTTGGTGCCCAGCCGATGGCCAGCCACGTTGATCACGTCATCCACCCGGCCTAAGATTCGGAAGTACCCGTCCTCGGCGAGCAACGCCCCGTCCCCTGCAAAGTAGGGCCAGTCGTGCCAGTCCTTACTCTGCGGATTCTTGCAGTATTTCTGGTAGTACTGCCTGACAAAGCGGTCACGGTCACCCCAGATTGTCTGGATGATCCCCGGCCATGGATTCCGGATGCAGATGTTTCCCGCCTTCTTGGCGCTGGAGGGCACTTCCTGAGCATTTTCATCGTAAATGATCGGATAAATTCCGAGCACGCCCGGGCCCGCACTGCCGGGTTTCATGGGATCGAGGGCCGGATTCGTGCTGCAGAGAAAACCACCGGTTTCTGTCTGCCACCAGGTATCAACAATCACGGCCTCGCGTTTTCCGGCCACGTCGTAGTACCACCTCCAGACCTCAGGCTCAATCGGTTCACCCACCGTGGTCATGTGCTTGAAATGGTAGTTGTATTTTTTAGGTTCCTCCGGTCCGGTCTTCCTCAACATACGAATCGCAGTTGGCGAGGTGTGGAAAATGTTTACGTCGAGACGCTCTGCGATTCTCCACGGACGTCCAGGGTCCGGGAAGTTGGGAACGCCTTCGTAAATAACACTCGTAGCACCCAGGGCGAGCGGCCCGTACACAATGTAGGAGTGACCCGTAATCCATCCGATATCTGCCATGCACCAGTACACGTCCTCGGGGTGGATATCCTGATAATACTTGGACGTGCCGGTGACGTAGGCCAGATAGCCACCAGTGCGGTGCTGGCATCCCTTCGGTTTCCCCGTAGTTCCGCTGGTGTACATGAGAAAGAGCGGGGCTTCCGCATCCATCGACACGGGTTCTACTTTCTTGCCGCGAAAGTCTTTCAGCACATCGTCAACGAAATAATCGCGGCCCTTTACCATAGAAGCGGCAGAGCCGTACTTACCGGGAGAACGCCGCCAGACGAGCACTTTTTCGATGTCCTGACCTTCCCGTTTGGCAGCGTCAACCGCGATCTCGACTGCGGATTTATGGTCAATCAGCTTCCCACTGCGATAGTAACTATCTGCATAGATTAAGACGCGACTGCCCGAGTCTGCCGCTCGGAGTCCGCAAGCCTCCCCGCTGAACCCGCCGAAGACGACCGAATGCACTATGCCTAGCCGGGCACAGGCCAGCATAGTGATGGGCAGCTCCGGAATCATGGGCATGTGGATGGTGACGCGATCTCCGCTCTTCAGGCCTGCAAAATCGCGAAGAAGGGCCGCGGTCTCATTCACGCGGTTGTAAAGTTCCTGGTACGTAATGACAACCGGCCCTTCGTCTTCCGGCTCCGGTACGGCGATGATCGCAGCCTTGTTCTTGTACTTGGCCAAATGCCGGTCGACGCAGTTGTAGGAGACATTCAGCTTCCCACCCACGAACCATTTCCAGAATGGAGGGTCGCCTGTGTCGAGGACCGTCTGCCATCTCTGAAACCAGGTCAGCATGTCAGCATATTCTTCGAAGCACTTGGGGAAATTCTTTTCGCCGAACCTCTCCGCTACTTTCGGATCTTTGAGGTTGGCCTGCTCGATGAACTTTTTTGGGGGCTGGAAGTATTCTTCTTCTCTCCAATGAACTGCAATGTGCGCTTCGCTTGCCGGGGAAGTTATTTCTATCGACTTAGTTTCAGCCACAACAGTAACCCCTTCCTTGAATGACGGTTTCGCGCTCTACCAGTCGCACCACGGTGGCGCCCTGCGCTTGGCGATCTGCCTGACCGACGGAAGAACAAAGAGTTCCCTCGGGGAAGCGCGCCTGGGGACAATCATCTCTCCACGGCAAATCGCCGTCAATCGGCTGAACTTACCGCCGGCTGTCCTCCCAACTCTGCCCAGATTTTCGTGCCATGTGTCTCACGCAGGAGCAGGCTGCCCACAATGAAGGTAATGCTCGCCACTATCATCGGATAGTAAAGTCCCGCATAGATATTGCCTGTGGCAGCGCAGGATGAGAGCCCGATGAGCGGCAACATTCCGCCAAACACGCCGTTACCTATGTGATAGGGCAAAGAGAGTGATGTGTAGCGGACTTTGGCAGGGAAGGCCTCGACCAGATATGCAGCGATCGGCCCATAAACCATGCAGACATAGATCACTTGGATAAACACGAGCCACACCAACATGCCTTGGTTGGGATTCGACGCTTCTTTGGCAGGAACCAGCGCGCCTGTGGCGTCTGTAGTCATCGGAGTCAGGCTGATTGCGCCGGTGACCTTGTTGCGGGTTGACTTTACACTTACGACGTTGTTTCCGGCGGCTCGCTCCATGCCGTGATAAATGGGAAAATATGTGAGCACGGCGATCAGGCAGCCGGCCATCATAATTTTCTTGCGCCCAATTTTGTCGGAGAGCGCCCCGAACACGGTAAAAAATGGCATCGAAAGCGCTAAAGCAATGGCGATAACAATATTGGCGGTGCGCGGGTTCACTTTCAGAATGCTCTGCAGGTAGAACAGGGCATAAAACTGTCCCGTGTACCACACCACGCCCTGGCCCGCAGTCGCTCCAAACAGAGAGACGAGCACTTGCTTCAGGTTTGGCCACTTCGTAAAGGCGTCCTTGAGCGGCTGGATCGACGTCTTTCCGGCGCTCTTCATATGCGCGAAAATGGGCGACTCACGCAACCGCAGGCGGATGTAGAGCGAGATAGCCACCAGGAAGATGGAGATCAGAAAAGGAATGCGCCATCCCCAGGCCTGGAACTGCTGCGTGCTCATTGAAGATTGGGTGACCAGGATCACAATCAGAGAAACGAAAAGCCCCAAGGTCGCTGTGATCTGGATGAAACTGGTATAGAAGCCCCGGCGATTGTCGGGCGAATGTTCACCCACGTATACGGCCGCGCCTCCATACTCGCCGCCCAGAGCCAGCCCTTGCAGCACGCGGATGGCGATGAGGGTGATGGGAGCGAACCATCCGGCCGTGGCGTAGGTGGGCAACAAACCAATCAGGGCGGTGGCGCCTCCCATGACCGACAAGGTGACCAGGAAGGCGTACTTGCGGCCGATGAGATCGCCGATGCGGCCAAAGAACAACGCTCCGAATGGGCGAACCAGAAAGCCAACCGCGAATGTCGCGAGATAAGCGATATAGGCGAAGGTATCGTTGCCAGGCGGGTAGAACTTGAGCGACAGCACCGCCGCCAGGCTTCCAAAAATGTAGAAGTCATACCACTCGATCATCGTTCCTACTGAAGATGCGGCGATCACTAGTGGTAAGCTCTGTGCCGGCTGACCGCTTGTTACGCCAACTGAATTCGCTCTTGTGCCCATAATTTGATTCCTCCAGTCGCGGTTACCAGTTCCGGCTTTGACTCGCTCTTCTCTTTCGTGGCGCGAATCCTATGCCAACTCAAGTTCAAAGACCTCTGCGGAGCCCAAATGAGAAGCTCCGCAGAAGCCGGGGTTGTCTTCAAACCGGTTAGAACGTAAATATTGGTCCGAACTCATTGCGCCAGTCGTGCGCCTGCGTCACTTTCTTTCCTGCAAAGAGCTTCGAGTTAGCAGTGGCGGCACGCGTGACAATGTAACTGGTTTCGTTTACGAACGAAACCCACTTATTCAGTTTGTAAGTGAGTGATGCGGTGTCCAGGTCGGTGCGGGCCAAGCCATTCCCGTGCCTTACGTCAGCAGCACTGGCGCGGTCCGTACCATATTGCAGATGCAGTACCCAACCCGCATTGTGGCCCTCGGGATTGGCGCGGAATATCCGGGAGAGCGGGAAGCTCAATTCCCCGAATCCACCCACCCCCCCAATGGGCTGAAGTTTAGCGGAGAGGACGGGATTGCCCTGACAATTGATGGTGTCGGGGGGCTGGCCTACAGTGGTTCCACCTGCGCAACCGAACAGGATAGGCCGTCCGCTGAAGGAAATACCGTTCCCCACTTCGGTCAAGCCCTGCAGGTTGGAAAAGACATCGTTGAGTTGGCCGCCGAAAAAGAACCGCATGTCATTGCCTTTGTAAAACTTGGCAACAAACGTAAACCAAGGGGTTGGCAGTTGAACTTCAGTCGTCCAAATGTTCTGGGGATTGTCGGCCTCGGTGCCGCGCGGAAAGAAGGCCGCCAGATTGCACCCCAACGGGTTGGCGCAGTTCGTGGCGCCGAGTATCGTGGTGGTGGTGGTGAACCCGAGATTAGGAACGCTGGGGTTCCCGGGAAAGGGGGTTTTGATGGTGCAAGGAGTAGCGAGGCAAGTCTGAGATGTGGCGGCCTGCGCGACGCCCGGAATGATTTCATTCATGCGTGCGTGGTGGCCGCTGACAATAATCTGCGCCGGTGCGACGCCCTGCCAACTATGCGAAAGCGGGAACTGGAGGACGACTCGGGCCTCCAAGCCAGGCTGGTTGCTTTCTGAGCCCGCCCGGTCTCCAAAACGCGCTCGCTGCTCGTCAGTGAGGCCGCTTGAACCCGCCGTAGGCAGCACGATAGCAAACTCCGGCTGGATCTTGAAATCACCGGCGTGAAATTGAACGCCCGTTCTGAACATCGGCAAGCGCTCATAGAGGGTACCCATTCCGACGCCCAGCCCAGTAGTTTCGAAGAGGCTCGGCAGGGTTGAAGAAACCAGAGTCCAATCCTGGCCGAACTCCGCGAACCATGGCAGGGTTCCACCGAGTGTCGTGTCCAGCCGCATGTATGCGAGCCGAAGTCCGAATTGGCTGGAACGAACACCACTGATGTTGCGGTTGTTCACATTGGTGTAATCGCCTTCGTAGTCGGCCTCTATCTTGCCGGTAACGGTCACATTCGAACTTTTAGGAACCCATTCGAACTGGCTGCCGACGCGGAAGCTGCGTGCTTTGATGTGAAATTGAGGATCCCTCGTGGGACCGGTGTCGCCGCCGATTAACAGCGGAAGGGGCCAGTCCTGGCTGCCGAAAGTCGCGCCGCCACTGGACGCCGTGTCTTCGATTGCGCTGGCTTTGAAGAAACCATACAGCTTCATAGTCGCCCCGCTGCCCAGCTTGATGTCCGGAATGAGGCCTCCCTGCTTCGGCACATCAATCGGCAAGACCCGGAGCGGAGTAACGGCCGGAACGATTGCCGGTCCCGTCGGCGTCGTCGCCGCTTGTGGTGGAGATGGCGCTTTCGTTGCAACGGCAAGGGACGTGGTGCTCGAGGGGCCACGGAGAACCGCGTTCATCAGGTGAACGCTGGTCGAATTATGCTCGCTGACAGAAACGGCAACCGCTGTTCCGACGGTCTGGTTGTAATCTTCTTGAGTGATCAGACCCTTTTCAACGAGCAATTGCGCCAGCCGCTGATTCACCTCGTCGGGTGACGAGGCCTGACTAAGCTGGGCTGCCTCGCCCGCTGTCAAAACTCCCTTCAATTGAAGCAGCTGAACGAGCGGGCTGGTGGTTGCTTGGTGATTCTCCTGCTGCTGAGCCGCGCCCGGAATGGCTAGGGCAACAGCCGAAGTCAACAGTATCAATAAAGAAGCGATTCTTTTCATTGGATGAGCCTCCAATCAGTATTTGAGACCCTAAGCCGGCGCGGAAAGGTGGGCATCGGCTCGCTTCCGCGAAATACACGGAGGCGGATTCCCTAGATACTCGTGGAAGGAACGAAAGTCAAGCGATCTGTATACCTATCCTTGACAAATCTCGCCGGCAGGACTATAGGAGCCCTGCATCGTTCGTGGCGAGTTCGATCCGGTCTGAAGAAGAGCATAAGGCGCTACCGCTTTTGTGATCGATCCATCGAAAGGAGAGCGTCATGCATTGGACCCAGGTGTACGACCCATTCGGTCAGTGGTGGCTGTCCACAATGGTGGCAGCACTACCTATCGTGGTCCTGTTCGGGTTGCTGGCTGGCTTAAGAGTGAAGCCCCACTGGTGCGCCATTGCCGGCGCGTCGACAGCCGTAGTGGTGGCCATCCTGGTTTTCAAGATGCCGCTGGGGTTGGCTGCGATGAGCTTCGGGTACGGCGTCGCCTTTGGGATTCTGAAGATAGCTTGGATTGTGTTGGCAGCCGTCTATCTCTACGACATTTCCGTCGAAACCGGACAGTTCGAAATCATGAAAGAATCCGTCGCTGGCATCACCCCCGACCGTCGCCTGCAGGTTCTGCTCGTGGCATTCTGCTTCGGCGCATTCATTGAAGGCGCGGCAGGGTTTGGCGCGCCGGTGGCCATCGCTGGCGCCTTTATGATCGGACTTGGTTTCAAGCCCTTTCACGCCGCTGCGCTGAATCTGATTGCCAATACAGCGCCGGTGGCCTGGGGCGCTATCGGGACACCGGTCCACACGCTCGCAGCAGTCACGGCGTTGCCGGAATCGGATCTTAATGCGATGATCGGCCGCATCCTCCCGTTCACTGCGGTGATTGTCCCATTTTGGCTGGTGCGAACCCTGGTGAATTGGGAGGAGACTTTTGAAGTGTTCCCTGCGATCCTGGTCGTCGGCTTCTCCTTCGCGCTAACGCAGTTTTTCTGGTCGAACCACATCGACAGCAATCTGGTTGACATCGCAGGCGGGGTGGTCTCGATCATTACAACCGTTATCTTCCTCCGTTTCTGGAAACCCAAGAAGATTTGGCGCTTTGACTATGACAAAGAAGCAGTCCCCCTCCGGCCGCCCAGCGGAGAGATCGCGGATGATCTGGGGGGCAAATGGGCTGCGGAAAAGTTTGATGGGGTTGTGAAAGTCCGCTCCTACACTGCCGGGCAGGTTTTGAAGGCCTGGATGCCTTTTGCGATTCTTTCCATCTTTGTGCTTGTCTGGGGGCTTCCCTCAATTAAGCTGGCTATCAACAAGGCAACCACCCCCTCTTTTCGGGTAATGCTCGCAGACGGCAAGGTTCGGCCCGGCCCGCCGGGCTGGGACGTGCCCTATTTGCATAATGCGGTTTATCGGGCTGCGCCGGTCGTGAACAAACCGACTCCCGAAGCGGCGAGGTACGACTTCAACTGGCTATCGGCGACCGGAACCGGCTGCTTTTTGGCGGCCATCGTCGCAGGACTCCTGCTGGGTGTAAACCCGATCCGACTCGTGAAAGTTTTCTGGCGCACGCTGGTCCGTATGCGGCTGGCGATGATAGCCATCTCGTTTATGTTGGGGCTGGGGTTCGTCACGCGGTACTCCGGACTCGATGCCGTGCTGGGATTGGCTTTCACCCGAACCGGCTGGCTTTATCCGTTTTTCGGCACTTTCCTCGGCTGGCTCGGCGTCGCGCTCACGGGTAGTGACACCTCGTCGAACGCCCTCTTCGGAAGTTTGCAGCGAATCACGTCGCAACAGCTCGGAATCGATCCGGTTCTCATGTGCGCAGCCAACAGCGCTGGAGGCGTGATGGGGAAGATGGTGGACGCACAGTCCATTACCATTGCCACCGCGGCGACCGAGCAAGTGGGCAATGAAGGGATCATTTTTCGCTTTGTGGTGTGGCATTCAATTGCTCTTGGCGCCATCGTGGGCATTATCGTCATGCTGTACGCTTACGTTTTCCCCCACGCCGTGCCTCACGGACTAACATTTGTGAAGTGAGAACCTTGCCTGGCCGGAGGAGCAGGCCCGCATCAGTCGGGAACACCAAGGTAGGCTCGACGGACATGGTCGCTCGCTCGCAGTTCATCGCTCGCGCCTTCGAAGGGGACGCGCCCCGTTTCCATGACGTAGGCATAGTGTGAAACTTGTAATGCCTGGTTAGCATTTTGAGCGGCGAGCAGGATGGTGACACCCTCTGCGGCAATCTGACGAATCATCTGGAATACCTGTTCCACCAAAATGGGGGCTAACCCCAGCGAGGGCTCATCCAGCAGGAGAAGCAACGGCTCCGCCATGAGACCCCGACCGATGGCGCACATCTGCTGTTCCCCTCCGGAGAGAGTTCCGCAGGCCTGCTTACGTCGCTCTTCCAAGCGCGGAAACATTTGATAAATTTTGCCGAGGCCTTGCTGAGCCTTTGCTCTGAGAGGCGGTGAAAACGCTCCCATCAGCAGGTTCTCCTCGACAGTCATCCGTGGCCACAACTGGCGTCCTTCAGGGATCAGACAAAGATGGTGACGCACCCGCTTGTGCGCCGGTTGCAAGGTCACGTCCTGCCCGTCAAAAATAATTCTCCCTTTTCGGACCGGAACGAGACCTGCCAATGCCCTCAGCGTCGTCGTTTTGCCGGCGCCATTGGGTCCGATGAGGCAAACCACCTGGCCCCGGCTCACTTGGAGCGTGACGCCCCAAACCACCTGGACTGCCCCATAGGCCAGCTCGAGATTCTCTACTTCAAGCAGTCGATTAGCGTCATGGCTCTCCACCATTTAGGTGCCCGCCGTTGTGCCAATGTAGGCTTCGATGACTGAGGGGTCCTTCTGCATGGCTTCGGGGGAGCCCTCCGCGAGCTTTTGCCCGTAGTTCATCACGATGACGTGATCGCAGACCGACATGATCGCTCCCAAATTGTGCTCCACATAGAGAATCGTAGTTCCGGCCTTCCGGATTTCGCGGAGCAGACGGAGCACCGACATTGTCTCGCTCTCGGTGAGTCCGCTGCAAACCTCGTCACAAAGCAGAAGGCTCGGCCCGGCGGCGAGGGCACGGGCCAGCTCCAGGCGTTTCTGATCGCCAACCGACAGCCTGCCAGCCGCTGCCTGAGCCAGGTGCGCGATCCCAACCCACTCGAGTATGCGCTGCGCTTCGTGCGTGTCCCCCGCCGATCGTTGGCTGCGGCCGAAGCGCATGCCCACCTCCACGTTTGCGAGTACTGAAAGGCCTCGGAACGGCTTGGGAATCTGGTGGGTCCGGACGATGCCCGCCTGGGCCGCTTCGAAGGATTTTGTCCCGCCCAAGACCCGTCCCTGAAAGATCACCGCGCCTGAATTGGGCCGGAGAGAGCCGGCAATGATGCTCAGAAGAGTCGTTTTGCCAGCTCCATTGGGGCCAATCAGCCCGCAAATCCCGCCCTGCTCCACGTCGAAACTCACTTCCTTCAACGCGGCAAGGCCCGCAAAGTACTTCGTCACCCGGTCGACGCTAAGGATGGGAGCCACTCGTCCCCCTTGCGCGCGCTAAGATTCGGAATGATTTGTCGAGCAATCCGACAACTCCCCCAGGTTCAAACAGGATAATCAGGATCAACAAGGATCCGTATAGGAGAAGGTGGAACTGCGGGAAGGATGCAATCAACTCCTCGTGAACCAGCCCGTAAACCACCGCGCCAATCACGGGTCCCCAAATAGTCCCAACGCCACCGATAATCGGCATAAGAAGAATAGCGACGCCAATGTAAAAAGCGAAAACGCCCTGGGGATGGATAAAAGCGGCATACCGGGCGTAAACGCCTCCGGCCGCTCCCGTGAGTGCGGCGGCAAGCGCGTGGGCCAGCAATTTCACTCGAAATGGGTTTACTCCGAGATCGGAAGCGGCTTCTTCATCCTCGCGTATCGCGATCAGCGCCAGTCCGAGGTTTGAGCGTCGCACGAGAATCGAAACAGCGACCGCCACCACAGCCAAAGCCAGTGCGGTGTAAAAGTGCTGCAGTTGGTGGAAGGCTCCGGTCTCCATAATTCGATAGCCACTGGCCCCTCCGGTCAATGAGAAATTGGTCATCACCACGCGAACCGCTTCACTTACTCCGATTGTGGCAATCGCGAAGTATGGGCCTTTCAGACGAAACGTGGGCAAGCCGACCAGGAGGGACGCCAGCAGGGCAACACTTCCAGCCAGTAGAAACGACAAGACGGGGTTGACGCCGCCGTTGATGGCGAGCGCCGCCGTGAAAGCGCCGAGTCCATAAAAAACCGCGAAGCCGAAGGAAACCTGCCCGCCGAAGCCTCCTAAGATGTTCCAGGCGACGCTGACCGTCACCCAGACAAATGTGACAAAGAGAAGTCGGATGATGTTAGGGCCGGGGCCAAACAAAGGAAGCACAGCGAGAATGGTGAGCAGCAAGAGGGGCGCCACCACGAGGGTGAATCTGGGGCGAGAAAATACACGCATCTTCCCGGCCCGTTTCATGCCCAGCGGTGCCTTTTGTTCCACAGGCCAGCGACTCCGTCCGGAAGCACCACCAAAGCGACCACCAGCAGGGAAAAGGCAATCGCAGGCTGGTAATTTGCCGGTAGAACCAGAATGCTGAAAGTTTCGACTAGTGCCAGGATCAGCGCGCCCACTGCCACGCCGGCAAATGACTCCAGGCCGCCAAGCACAATGATGACGAATGCGCGCAGCAGAAACGGTCCGCCGAAATCCGGGCTGAAAGAAAAAAGCATCGCTAGCAGACCACCGGCAGCTCCAGCAAAAGCAATTCCGACGCCGAAAGCCACCCGGGCCGTTCTTTCCACGTTGACCCCGACGATTCGTCCTGCATCTCTGTTCTGCATGAGAGCACGAACCGCTCTGCCGAACCAGGTCTTGTGCAGGACAAACTCCAATCCTCCCAAAGAAGTCACGGCCACCGCGAAAACTACCAGCCGCACTGTCGGAAAACTGATCGGTCCGACCCCAAGCATGGACAGGGTTCTGGGTGTGAGGATCGCGCGATCGGCATTCCCCCAGATCAAATATCCGAGATTCTGCAGCACCAACCATAGCCCGAAAAGCAGCAGCAGGGAGGTCAGAGTCGGCTGATCGGAGGGGGGTATCCGCCGGATTAGGAGCCAATGGACAGCCATCCCGATGAAGAAAAATACTGGAAATGCGAGCGCCACACCCACAAGTGGGTCGATGCCGAACCTCACATACAGCTCGTAAACGAAATAAGCACCCAGCATGAGGAATCCGGCGTGGGCCAGATTCACAATCTTCATGACGCCATAGATGATGGTCATTCCAACCGACATCGCAGCATAAACGCCGGCTAGCAGAAAAGCGGCGACCAGCAAATTGAGAAGATCGACGGCACTCATCGTTGGGTGCTTAAATCATAGGCTGCTCAAACCAGTGATGCTGAAATCAGTGGTCGCGGTCAATGCGGCTTCGGCGCAATCGCCTCCCCAGTGGCTGCCTCTGGCGGATAAACGATATCCACTTTGGCCGTCGGCTTGTTTTGGACGATCACGAACGGCGTGTTGATCTGGCCGTTCTTACCGAATCGGAGGACTTGGCCGGGTAGGAGTGAATCTTTCAACTCCACGGTTCGCAACTGATCGCGGATGGCGGTCTTGTCCAGGCCACCGGCCTGCTCGATCGCCGTCGCCAGAGCCCGCATCGCATCGTACGCGGTGGCAGGATACCAGGAATCCGGCGGGTGGCCGGTGAACCCCTGATAGTCCGCCACGAATCGCTTGACCTGTGGATAGGGAAGTTTATCGGACCACCAGATCCCGGCAAAGATGTAGTTCGTGGCATCTCCTAGCGCCTTCCGCGCGTCTGCTTCCGGCCCGCGTGCTCCATAGCTGATCATCTGATGGTACGTGCCAGTCTGGATATATTGCCGGTGCATCGTGATGTAGTCCTGGAGGTGCGCGTCGGCGAGGAAGATGTCTGCCCGAGCGTTCTTCACCTTTTGGAGAAGACCCGAAAAGTCGGTCGAACCCAGCTCAAATTTTTCGCTGAAGACAACGCGGAAATAGCCCGGGTGTTGCTGAATCCACTTATCGATGCCCTTGCCGTAATCGACGCCGTGATCTGTGTTCTCAAGTGCGAGAGCCAGCTTCAGGCCCTTCTTGAGTTTTCCATGATCCACAAGACTGCCGAGAAACTCCGCTGTCGTATAGCCCAGAAGGTCGGTGGGGCTCAGAGTCCCGAAAATATATTGATAGCCACGGCTGAAGATGGTCGTAGCGGCCGAACCGGTCGTAATCCACGGTGTCTGGTATCGGTCCGGCATCACTGACTCGGCCTCACCGAGAGCGGTGGAGTAGCCACCGAGCACAGCAACGACGTTATCGGAGCTCATGGCGCGCTCCACCAGCCCGGCGGACTTGGCTTGATCTGAGCCATCATCGTAGAAAACTTCTTTCACCGGGAGCTTCTTTCCCAGCTGCTTCACCAAGATGCCACCACTCTGATTAATCTGGTGGATGGCCAGTTCAATCCCTTCTCGTTGATACTGACCGGGCTTTGCTTCTCGGCCCGAGATGGGCAACACGACGCCAATGGCGATTTCGTTTGTGCCGGTCTTTCCTTTCCCGCATCCCGGCAACACAAGAATCAGCACCGCGAAAAGCAAAAGACCAAATGAAACCGAGTACCGCTTCCTGAAATTGTGTTCAAGGCAGTTTGTCACGGCAGGCCTCCTTGCGATTCGTTGTATCGAAGGGCGCTCGCATCAGGTCCCCGGCTTCGGGCGCTCGACGGTGTGGAATGCTCTACCAATCCCCTGGGTCTGTCAACTGGGTGAACTGCGCAGCGCACTATCGGGCACGAGCTGAGCAACGGTTGCGAAAACAATGTGGCAGGGAGTCACCACCGAAGCGCCGCGTCCGCCGCAGGATGCGGTGACGAAAATCGAGCCAGTTTGTGGAATGAGAGATTTAATGACTCAGTTCGACATCATTTGACGGCGCCGACGGTGAAACCGGCGATGAACCGGTCCAGGAATAAATTGTAGAGCAGTGCGATCGGGAGGCTGGTGATCAGGCAGGCGGCCATCAGTGATCCCCAGTAGTACACGTCGCCTCGGACCAAAAAGATTGGCACGCCTACACCGACCATCTGCCGCGATTCGGAAGAGATGAAGGTAAGAGCGTAAACAAATTCCTGGGTCACGAGTGTGAACGCGAAAATTGTCACGGTGAGAATGCCTGAAGTAGATATCGGAATCACGAGTTTCAGAAACGCGCCGAAGCGTGTAAGCCCGTCCACCATGGCAGCGTCTTCGAGCTCTGGGGGAATGGACTTGAAAAACCCCATCAGAAGCCACGTCGAGAAGGGAACTGTAAAACTCGGATAAACCAACACCAGCGACCAGAGGCTGTCCTGGAGCCCCAGAATTGCTACTAAGCGCGAGAGCGGGAGGAAAAGCAACGTCGGCGGAACCAAATATGTCAGGAAGATTCCGATGCCCAGTCGTTCGCCCCAGCGCCCCGTCAGCCGCGCGAGCGCGTAGGCCGCAGGCACGGCCAGCAGCAGCGTGATAAGCACGACCAGCGCTCCCACAACGGCGGTGTTGCTGAGCCAGCGCAGGTAAAGTGTGTCATTGAAAAGCAGCTGTAGATGCTCGAGCGTCGGCTTCTCGTTAAAGATGAACGGATTGTTCTTAAGATTGTAAAGATCGCCCGTACTCTTAAAGGTTGTGATCAACATCCAGTAGAACGGGAACGCCAGCAGAACGGAGAACACCACCACGATGACCCAATGCGCCACCTTGCCGAGGATCGCGCGGACACGCCCCTGAACCATCAGGCAACCTCCGTACGATGCGCGACCCGCAACATCAAATATGCCACGGCTACGAGCAGCGGCACGAGGAAGATGGAAATCGCGGCCCCTTC
>Ga0137393_10001012_pt1 | contig 17719 bp, 17 predicted proteins | sample 15con2h34BmetaG_FD_101396 | JGI IMG/M metagenome (GOLD analysis project Ga0137393, IMG submission 101396) | Vadose zone soil microbial communities from Angelo Coast Range Reserve, California, USA - 15con2h3.4B metaG | ecosystem: Environmental > Terrestrial > Soil > Vadose zone > Saprolite...
CGGAAGGAGCCAACATTCCGCCTCTGGTTCGGTTGTGGGCAAGGCGTGCCTGGCGTTCCTCGCTTCCCCCGTTAGACGAACTTGATCAACTCAGCTATTTGGATGCGGGAGCTTTCTGCTGCGAGTTGTCCCAATGACCAGACGCTCTCTCTTTAAAATGCTGGCCTTACTTGGTCTTCCGACGCTGATATCGTTCGCCGGATCTTCGCATAAGGGGCCGAGATATTCGAGATCGATCTCCTTTTTCGTCGCCGGAGTACGCTTTCATCACACTGCACTCGTCCCTGTGGCAGGTGACCGTGTCATACTCAAGCCCACAACCTGGCGGAAACAACCCTGCTGCGAAGTGTGGTCAACACATGGCGAACTGCTCGGTTACGTTCCACGGCAAGCTCTGAACGACATCCTCAACTCGGATAGTTACAATCCGTGGATACTACAGCAGGTGAATCGAGACACGGTTCCATGGAAGTGGTACCGCGTTGCTTCCGGCAATACTCACGACGATCCTAAGCTCGCGGACCTCTAAAGCAGGGGACCTCGCCGGGGCACGAAAGATCAGCCTCGAGGCGCTATACTGGGCTTCCCATGAAGATCGGCCCCGTCGAGATCCCCACGCTGGCGCGCCTGGCCCCGATGGCCGGCATCACCAACGCGCCGTTCCGCCTGATCGCGCGTGAGTGCGGCAGCGGGCTCACCACCTCCGAGGAGATGGATGCGGCCGCGCTGCTGACCGGGCACCCGCACGCCGACGCCATCGCGGCCTACTATCCCCAAGAGCGCCCGCTCGCGATGCAGCTGCTCGGCAAGGATCCCGATCTGCTCGCCCGCGCGGCCGAGCGCTGCCAGGTCCTCGGCGCCGACATCGTCGACCTCAACATGGGCTGCCCGATGCCCAAGATCACCGGCAAGGGCAAGGGGGCCGCCCTGATGCGCGACATCGCGGCCACCGCCCTCATCCTGCGCGCGCTGCGTAAAGCGGTGAGCGTGCCGCTCACCGTCAAGATCCGCGGCGGCTGGGACGACGAGCACCTGAACGCGGTCGAGGTCGCCCAGATGGCGGAGTCCGAAGGGGTGGACGCGATCACCGTGCACCCGCGCACCCGCTCGCAGCGCTTCACCGGCAAGGCCCCGTGGGCCATCATCCGCGAGGTCGTCGACGCGGTGTCGGTCCCGGTCACCGGCAACGGCGACGTCCACTCGATGAAGGAGGCGCGGCGCATGGCCGAGGAGACCGGCTGCGCTTCGGTGATGATCGGCCGCGCCGCCCTCGGCAGCCCCTGGATCTTCGACGAGGGGTTCGACGGGCTGAACGTGCCGGAGCGAGCCGCCTACAAGGCGCGCGTCATCGCCCGCCACGTGCGCCTCATCGGCGAGCACTTTGGCGAGAAATACGCGCTCGTCCAGATGAAGAAGCACCTCGCGTGGTACACGGAGGGGCTCGGCCACGCCACCGAGTGCCGCGCCCGCATCTTCCAGACCCGCAACCCCGAGGAGGTCTGGGACGTGTTCCAGTCCTACTGGACCTCCACGCACGGCCCCTCCGCCTAGATCCCACTCACCCCGCCGTCCGCTGAAAGCGATCGCACCGAACTGTGCAAGTCGAGTGCGCGAAGCTGCAATCGCATGCATTCGGCTCGAACGCCCGGGCGCGGAACCCCCGGAAATCGCGACCGTCTGATCCGCGACCGTGCGGCATCGCTCTTGCTAATCCGGTCGGCTGCTCACCGAACTCGCAATGCGGAGGGTGGAACCATGACGCGTCGTGCGGTGACCGTGATCGTGATGGTGGCAATCCTGGCCTGGGTGGGGCCGGCGAGCGCCGTTCCCTTCTTCTTCAACTCCGGCAACCCGGACGGCCTCGTGGCCACGGCATCCCGGCCCTCGAGCGCGGGCAAGATCGAGATCGAGACGGCCGACGACTTCGTCGTCACCGGAGGAACCGTCAAGCTCACCAGCGCCACCTTCCAGGGGCTGCTGCCGACCGGCTCCCAGCTGAGCAACGTCACGCAGGTGGTGGTGGAGATCTACCGGGTCTTCCCCAACGACTCCACGAATCCCCCGTCGACCAACGTCCCCACCCGGGTGAACTCCCCCTCCGACGTGGCCTTCGACTCGCGGGACAGCGGGTCGGGCACGCTCAGCTTCACGCCCGGTATCCTGGCGTCGAGCTTCACCGCCGCGAACTCCGTGCTGACCGGCATCAACAAGTTCCCCAACCAGCTCACGCATGGCGAGGGGGCGGTGACCGGGCAGCAGGTGCAGTTCAACGTGCTGTTCAACACGCCGTTCGTCCTGCCGGCCGACCACTACTTCTTCGTGCCGCAGGTGCAGCTCGCCAGTGGAGACTTCTTCTGGCTCTCCGCGCCGCGCCCGATCGTGCCGCCCGGCACGCCCTTCCCGCCCGGCGTGACCGACCTCCAGAGCTGGATCCGGAACGAGGACCTCGATCCGGACTGGCTGCGGATCGGCACCGACATCATCGGCACCGGAGCATTGGGATTCAACGCCGCCTTCACCGTCAACGGCGACCTGGAGCCGGTGCCCGAGCCGGCCACGTTGACGCTACTGGGCACGACGATGGCCGGGCTGGGCGCGGCGGGCTGGAGACGTCGCCGGGCCGGGTAGCCCGGCCCTACTGGGAGCGGCCGCGCCCCGCGATCTCCCAGACCGCCTCGACGGTGCTCCCGCGCATCGCGTAGATCCGGTCGTAGAGGTTGATGGTCGGATCGCAGTGGGGCGGGAAGAACTCGATGAGCTGTCCGAGCTTCGGCAGCCGCTCCGGCTCCGCGGTCATGAGCCGGCCGTGCTCGTCGCCGGCCCAGGAGTACTCCACGCCCGGCCACTCCACTGCCTCCGGCACGAAGGGCCGGTCGGTGGAGAAGGCCTTGAAGCCGCCGTCCACCATCGCCATCTCCTGGCTCGGCACGCTCACCACCGTGGTCAGCACGGTGAGCGCCATCTCGAACTCGTCGTAGGCGGCCCCGCGGGGGCTGCCGATGCGGCGGTAGTCGAGGTCCATCACGCAGTAGGAGCCGGACTGCAGCTCGGTCATCCCCTCGAGCTCGCTGTCGATGTTGAAGGTGCCGCTCGAGCCGCCGGTCACGATGTCCACCGCCATGCCGTGCTTCTCGAACAGCTCGCGTGTCTTCATGAGCCGGCCCATCCAGCGTCGCGAGGTGCGCCGCCGATCGTCGAAGCCCATCACGTGCGCGCAGTGACCCGCGTAGCCCTGCAGCCCGCGCAGGTGCAGGGCAGGCTGCGCCATCACCTCGCGGCCCAGGTCGCGCGCGGGCTCGCCGGGCTGGGTGCCGGTGCGCCGACCGCCCACGTCGACGTCCACCAGCACGTTGAGCACGAGCCCGGCCTTGGCCACCGCCGCCCCCAGCTCCCGCACGTTGTCCGGATGGTCCACCACCACGAGCGTCTCGGGCTGGCGGCGCAGCACGCCCAGCAGCCGCCCGATCTTCTCAGGGCCGACCACCTCGGTCGTGATCAGTAGATTGCGCACGCCCGCGGCCGCCATCACCTCGGCCTCGCCCACCTTGGCCACGCAGACGCCGACCGCGCCGGCCGCGATCTGGCGGCGGGCGATCTCGGGGCACTTGTGGGTCTTGGCGTGGGGGCGGAGCTTCTTGCCGGCCGCCTTCACGTGGGCGGCCATCTTCTGCAGATTGCGCTCGAAGCGATCGAGGTCCAGCAGCAGCGCGGGGGTGGGGATCTCGGCGCGGTTCATGGCGGGGGGAGCATACCACGCGCCGGAATCGGCTCCCCCGCCCGCCGCCGCGGATCAGGTGAGCGGGCGCGCCACCCACTGGCTGCGGAAGGTCTGCACGCGCCGTTGCGCCAGATCGTCTCCGGAGCGCCTGGCCATGTCGGTGGCCATCGCGAGGGCCTGCTGGACCACCTCGCGGTCGCCGAGGCGGCCGAAGGCCTCGCCGGCCGCGAGCACGCCGTCGAGCGAGCCGTGCCGGCGCGCCCGGAACAGCGCGGTCAGATAGACGCGCCGGGCGCGGCTCTCCGCCACCGCGACCGTGCCGGTCGCGCGACCGAGCCGGATGGCCGCGTCGCCGACCGCCATCATGCCGGGCCACTCGCGGCCGGCGTGGGCGGCGGTGTAGGCCTCCCGCCACGCGGCCTGCGCGGTGGCCGCGTCGCCCCGCACGAGGGCCTCTTCCATCGCCTGGATCTGGGCGGCCCAGTCGGGCCCGCCCGCCTCGGCGCTCGGGATGACCGGCAGCGCCACGGCAGTGCTCAGGAGGAACAGGAGAAGCAGCGCGACCTGCGTGCGGTGTTTCATGGGAGCCTCCTCGGCTGGGTCGGCCATCCGCCGGAAGGAGAGCACCGGCCATGCCAGTGGCCAAGTAGCCGAAAATACGCCGGAAGCTCCCGAGGACCGATCGTCGAGCGACGGGCATGACGCCCGGCGCTGGCAGAATGCCTGACGCCCGGCGGAGGGCGGCCACGTGTATGATGGCCGCTTGAACCTCGCGGTCGCCGGCGTCTCGAGCGCGCTGCTCTGCCTGTGGCCCCTGACGGCCCTCGGCCAGGGCATCAACCCGGACCGGCCGGATCTCACCACCAGCGCCGAGCTGGTCCCGCCGGGCGCGCTGCAGATCGAGACCGGCCTCGAGTACGAGCGCGCGCGGGTCGGAGGCGGGCCTACCCAGCAGCAGCTCACCGCCCAGGCGGTGCTGCGCGCGGGCCTCGCGACCGTGCTCGAGGTCTCGCTGGAGGGGGAGCCGTTCGTGTGGCAGCGCGCCGACCACGACACAGCCGGGAGCGGCGACTACACGCTCGGCCTCAAGTACCGCCTCTACGCCCCACCGGAGGGGAGCGGCGGCCCGCTCGTGGCCGTGAAACCGTTCGTGAAGCTGCCGACCGCCCGCGCGCCCATCGGCAGCGAGCGGCTGGACGCGGGGGCTCTCCTGCTGCTGAGCATCGGCCTGCCGTGGGGGCTGAGCCTCGACGTCAATGCGGGGGCGGCCGCGCTCGGGCAGAGGCGGCCGGAGGGATTCCTGCCGCAGGGCATCGCATCGGCGTCGCTCTCGTGGGCGGTGACCGAGCGCCTGTCGACGATCACCGAGCTCTTCTTCGCCACCAAGGAGGAGCGCGACAGCCGCGCGAATCTCCGGACGACGGTGGCGCTGCTCTACAAGCTCACGCCGCTCCTGGCTCTCGATGCCGGGATGCGCACCACGCTCGTCGGCCCCGGGCCCGACTGGTCGGCCTTCGTCGGCTTCAGCGCCCGCTTCGGCCGCTGAGACCGCCCCGTTCTCAGGGGTCGATGCTCACCTGGTCGGACAGCTCGTTCACGTCCCCCGGCCGCCCCGGGAAATGTCGAGCGAGCACCGCGCCCACCTCGGCCACCGCGTGCAGCAGCCCGTCGCGCGGGCGCTCCTCCCGGAAGTGCGCGAGCACCGCGTCGACGAGTCGCTCCCAGTAGACCTGCCCGACCCGCTCGTGAATCCCCTGGTCGCCCAGCACGGCCAGCTTGTGGTCCCCCACGCTCACGTAGATCAGGACTCCGTGGCGGGCCGCGGTCCGCTGCATGCCGAGGCGCTCGAAGACCGCGACCGCCCGCGCCATCGCGTCTCCGGAGCAGCGATGGTCGAGGTGGACCCGGATCTCCGCGGAGGTGCGCGCTTCCGCCGCCGCGATGGCCTGCGTCACCGCCTCCAGATCGGGCTCCGCGAGGAATCTGCGCACCCACCTCGGATGACGTGCCATCACCAGCTCCCGCTCGAGCCGCCGCCGCCGAAGCTGCCGCCGCCCCCGCTGAACCCGCCGCCGCTGCTGCCACCGCCGCCGCTCCATCCCCCGCCCATGCCGCCGCCGATGAAGGGCCCGCCCCAGCCCGACGGGCCGCCGGTCCACCCGCGACGGCGAAGCCCCGCCTGCTGCATGCGGTTCGTCACGAGGGCCGCGATCAGGAAGAACACGAAGAGGAGCGCGAGCGCTTCCCGCCAGCCGAAGCCATGGGTCGGCTGCCCCCGATTCGGGCCGGGCGGACGCTGGTACGTCCCCGCGATGGCGCGGTCGATCGCGTCGATCCCGGCCCCGATGCCGTCGGCGACCTGGCCCGCGCGGAAGCGCGGCGCGACGACGTCGCGCAGAATGGAGGAGGAGACCGCGTCGGTCAGGCTGCCCTCGAGCCCGTACCCCACCTCGATGCGCATCTTCCGATCGTCGAGGAACACCAGGAAGATGACCCCGTTGTCGAGGCCCTTCTGGCCGATGCGCCAGGCCTTCGCGAGCCGGATCGAGTAGTCCTCGAGGCTCTCGCCCTCGAGCGAGCGGAAGATCGCCACCACCACCTGGTTGCGGCTCGAGGCCTCGCGCGCGATCAGGGCTTGCTCGAGCCGGTCGCGATCGGCGGGGGCGAGCGCACCCGCGTAGTCGTTGACGCGGTGGTCGGGAGCCGGGGGGATGCGCAGGGCCGCCGCGCCCGGGGCGGCGAGCACGACCAGCAGGAGCAGCGCGGGAGGGAGGCGGCGCAGCACGATTCCCCCGCCCGGCGCGCCGCCTAGAACTTCACCTTCGGAGCCTCCTGGGAGCCGGGGGCGGCCTCGAAGTAGGCCTTCTCCTTGAAGCCGCGCAGTGAGGCCACCAGGCTCCCCGGGAACAACCGGATGCGCGTGTTGTAGTCGCGCACCGCTTCGCTGTAGCGCATGCGCTCGACCGCGATGCGATTCTCGGTGCCCTCGAGCTGGCTCTGGAGCGTGAGGAAGTTCTGGTTGGACTTGAGCTCCGGGTAGCGCTCGACGGTGACGAGCAGCCGGCTGAGCGCGCCGCCCAGCTCGGCCTGGGCCTGCTGGAACTTCTGGAACGCGGCCGGGTCGTTGATCAGCTCGGGGGTGGCCTTGATGCCGGCGACGCTGGCGCGGGCCTTCGTCACCTCTTCCAGCACCGTCCGCTCCTGGGTCGCGAACCCCTTCACGGTCTCCACCAGGTTCGGGATCAAGTCCGCGCGGCGCTGGTAGACGTTCTGCACCTGGGCCCACTTCTCGTTGACCAGCTGCTCCTGCCCCACCAGCTGGTTGTTGATCCCGATCGCCCAGCCGATGCCGCCGACCACGATCAGGATGATCACGCCCAGAACGATCAGTCCGGTTTTCATGCTGGCAGTATACCCCCCGTCAGAGGTCGTTTCCCGAATACGACTGGTTGAAGGACTTGTTGCAGAGCGGGAAGTCGGGAACGATGTTCTTCAGCAGGGCGTAGGAGAGCGGCCGCCAGTTGAGGAACGAGGGGTCCATGATCTTCACCCGATGCAGCCGCCCCGCGCCGTCACCCAGCACCCAGTGGAGAATCCCGCCCCGCCAGCCCTCCACGAGCCCGAACGCGGGCACGAAGGGCGGCAGGGGCCCGAGCGGCGCGGCGAGGGGCCCGGCGGGCAGCCGGGTCAGGGCGCGGCGGACGAGGGCGGCCGACTCGCGCGCCTCCTCGAGCCGCACCATCGTCCGCGCCTTGACGTCGCCGCTCTCCCACACCGGGACCCGCAGGCCCAGCTCGGCGTAGGCCGCGAACGGATGGTCGCGCCGCGCGTCCGCGTCGATCCCGGAGCCGCGCGCCACGAAGCCGAGCACCCCGTGGTCCCGCGCGGTCCGGGTGGTGAGCCGCCCGGTGTCCTCCAGCCGGTCCATCACCATGGTGTTGCGCAGGGCGAGGGCCGCGATCTCGTCGAAATCCCGGAGCGCCGCGTCCACCTCCGCGGGCAGGTCCAGGTCCGCGGGCAGGTCGCGACCCACCCCGCCGGGCACGATCCCGCCGCGGAGCAGCCGATTGCCGGTGAGGCGCCGGTTGAGCTGGAGCAGCCGCTCGCGGATGCGGAAGCAATGCGAGTGGGCCACCGCGTAGCCGGTGTCGTTGGCGATCATCCCGAAGTCGCCCACGTGGTTGTAGAGCCGCTCCATCTCGAGCAGCACGACGCGCAGCCGGCGCGCGCGCTCCGGCACCGTCGTGCCCGACGCCGTCTCCAGCGCCTGGCAGAAGGCGAGCGCGTGGCCGACGGTGGTGTCGCCCGAGATCCGCTCGGCCAGCGCCACTCCGTCCGCGGGCGCCCGGCCCTCGAACAGCTTCTCGGTCCCCTTGTGGGTGAAGTAGAGGCGCGCCTTCATGTCGATGATGGTCTCGCCCACCACGCTGAACCGGAAGTGCCCCGGCTCGATGATCCCGGCGTGAACCGGCCCCACCGGGATCTCGTAGACCCCCTCGCCCTCCACCTCGGTGAACGGAAACGCGCGCCCATCGTCGTGGAACTCGCGCGCCACCGCGTCCTTGCGGAGCGGGAAGTAGTCGGCGGGCCAGAAGGCGTGGCGCACGAGCGGGCGCGGATCCGGGTGGCCCGCGGCGACGATCCCGAAGAGGTCGAAGATCTCGCGCTCGAAGAGCGACGCGGGGTGGTGGAAGGTGGCCAGGGAGGCGAGCGCGGGGGCCTCCGGGCCGAGCCACTGCACCGCCTGCACGAACCAGTTCTCGGCGGGGTGCGCGAACAGGTCGTACACCTCGAAGCGGCCCGCGTCGGCGCGGCGATCGTTGCCCACCATCAGCCGTAGCTCGGCCCCGTGCTCCGCGCGCAGGGCCAGCGCGAAGCTCCGGGCGTCGCGCGGCTCGATGCGGCAGTGCAGCTCGCGCCCGCGCATCACGCGGGGCTCGTGAAGCCGGCCCTCGAGGCGGCCCGCGAGGGCGCGCGCGACCGCGTCCAGGTCCTTCATCGCGTGGTGATCTCCACGATGCGGTCGAGCAGGGTCTCGACCGGGGCCGGAAGCACGAGCCCGAGCCAGACCAGCGCGAGCGCGCACGCGGCCAGGGGCACCAGCGCCCAGCGTCCCGTCTCGCCCGTCGCCACCCCGTCGGGCGGCGCGCCGTAGAGCATGCGGTTGAGATGGCCCACGAAAGCCACGAACGCCACCGCGAGCAGCCCCAGCACCGCGGCCATGAGCCAGGCGTGCCCGGTCGCGAAGCCGGCCCGCAGCATGGCGAGCTTCGAGAGGAAGATGCCGAACGGGGGCAGCCCCACCAGGGCCAGGGTCCCGGCCGCGAAGAGGCCGCCGGTGACCGGCATCGTCCGCAGCAGGCCCGAGACGTGGCGGATGTCGGCGGTGCCATAACGCTCCCGGATCCGCCCCGAGAGCAGGAACATCATCGACTTGGCCGCGGTGTGGTTGATCAGGTGGAGCATCGCCGCGAAGACGCCGAGCGGGCCCAGCGCCAGCCCCACGCACATGAGCCCGGTGTGCTCGATGCTGGAGTACGCGAGCAGGCGCTTGTAGTGACGCTGCCCCAGGAGCGACAGGGCCGCGATGGCGACCGAGAGGAGGCCGAGCCCGGTGAGCAGGCCGTCGGGCAGCGGCCCGTCCACCGCGAGGTTGACCACCGCCTTCCAGCGCACGATCGCGTAGAGCGCGACCGCGAGCAGCACGCCCGACATCATGGCCGAGAGCGCGGCCGGCGCTTCCGCGTGGGCGTCGGGCAGCCAGGTGTGCATCGGGGCCAGGCCGGCCTTGGTGCCGTAGCCCACCAGCAGGAACACGAAGGCGAGCTGCATCGCGGGGGGGTGGAGCGCCGGCGCCGCGGCCATGAGGATCGTCCAGTGCAGCGCCGACTCCTGCGGCCCGGCCACGGTGACGAAGTCGAAGTAGGCGAGGACGGTGCCCACGAAGGCGAGCGCGATCCCCACCGAGCCGATCAGGATGTACTTCCAGGAGGCCTCCACCGAGGCCCGGCTCACGTGCAGCGGGACGAGCAGCGCGGAGGTGATCGTGGTCGCCTCGATGGCCACCCACATCACCGCCACGTTGTTCGTCGTCACCGCCACCAGCATCGTGAAGGCGAAGAGGCTCGCGAAGATCCGGAACCGCCGCACCTCGCGGGGGCTCTCGTGGCCTCCGCCGGGCCCGAGCCCGAGCGCGAGCGCCGACACGAAGGCCACGCAGACCACGAGCACCGCCGAGAGCGCGTCCACCCGGAAGAGCTCGCCGGGGCCCCAGGTCGGCACGCTCCCCGCCACCACCCGGGCCGCGAGCCGCAGGGCGACCCCGAGCGAGCCGAGCGCCAGCAGCCCGGTCAGGACCGCGACCGGGCGCGGCGCGGCGGGGCCCGCGGCCGCGAGCAGGGCCACGACGAGCGGGGCGCCGAGCAGGATCAGGAAGAGCGCGGGCTCGGACACGCGTCAGCGCCTCAGCCGGTTGAGCTGCTCGACGTCAAGGCTCTGGAAGGTCTCGTGGATCTGGTATACGAAGATCTGCATGACCAGGAAGCCCATCATCACGTCGAGGAAGACGCCGATCTCGACGATCAGGGGGATGCCGTAGGTGCCGAGCACCGCGAGCAGCGCGATACCGTTCTCGAGCATGAGGAAGCCGATGACCTGGGTGAGCGCGTGCTTGCGGCTGATGATCACGAACAGGCTCACGAAGACGACCCCCATCGCCAGCGGCATGCCGGCGCGCGTCGGCAGCTGGCTCAGCTGGACCACCGGCCGCATCACGATGTACGCCAGCAGCACGAGGAGCCCGCCCACCAGCAGCGACGTGGCAATGTTCACGTAGGGCGGTACCTCGCGTCCGCTCCCGAACCGGTTCGCCATGCGGCGCAGCAGCACGGGGATCCCGACGCCCTTGATCCCGATCAGGAGCGCGGCCACCAGGTAGAGCTCCCGGTTGCCGGTGAAGTAGCCGACGAGCGCGGTGGTCGCTCCCAGGGCCAGCGACTGGAGGGTGAACGCGTCGACGTAGGCCGGGATCCCGCGGCGCCACAGGAGCAGGAACGAGGCGATCAGCACCAGGCTCGAGCCGAGCATGGAGAGCTGGGGGAAGAGGCCGTCCATCGCGCTACCTCGACAGGAACGAAGCGGTGATGGCGAGCAGCGCCAGGACGAACGAGACGCTCAGCAGCTCCGGTACCCGGAAGAGCCGGAGCTTGGCCACCCGCGTCTCGAACACCGCCACCACCGCGGCCAGCGCCGCGAGCTTCGCCACGTAGCTCACCCCCGCGAGCAGGAGGGCCCCCGCGCCCAGGTGGACCGCCACCCCCCACGGCACGAAGAGGTTGGCCATCAGGGTGAAGAAGACCAGCAGCTTGAGCGCGGCGGCCCACTCGATGAGGGCCAGGTACCGGCCCGAGTACTCGAGCAGCAAGGCTTCGTGGATCATGGTCAGCTCGAGATGCGTCGCCGGGTTGTCCACCGGCAGCCGCCCGGTCTCGGCCAGCGTCACGATGAAGAGCGCGGTGAACGCGAGCAGGTAGCCCGGGCTCACCGCCTCCGCGGGCCGCGCCATGGCCCGGGCCACGATCTCGCCCAGATTGGTGGAGCCCGCCCCCAGCGCCAGCGCGAACATCGCCACCGCGATGGTGGGCTCGGCGAGCGCGGCCACCGTCATCTCGCGGCTCGACCCCATGCCGCCGAACGGAGACCCCGGATCGAGGCCGGCCAGGGCCAGGAAGAAGGTGCCGAGCAGGAGCAGGTAGACCACCACCAGGAGGTCGCCGACCGCGTCGAGCGGCAGCGGCACCGCCAGGACCGGGAGCAGGAGGACGACGCCGAGGGTGCTGGTGAGCACCACGTAGGGGGCGAGGCGGAAGAGCCACGACGCGTTGGTCGAGACCACCGTCTCCTTGGCCAGCAGCTTGCGCAGCTCGAGGTACGGCTGCCAGACCGGCGCCCCGCGCCGGTTCTGCATCCGCGCTTTCAGCCACCGGATCAGCCCGATGAGGCCGGGGGCCAGGGCCAGGCACAGGAGCGCCTGGCCCAGCGCGAGCGCGTAGCCGCTCGTGGCCTTCACGGCGCGCCGATGACCATCAGCACCCCGAGCAGGATCACGAGCGCGCCGACCACGTAGGCGAGGTACGCGTGCACCGAGCCCGACTGGAGCGCGAGGGCGCGGCGTCCCCAGCGAGCGATGAAGCCCAGCACGGGCTCGTAGAGGTAGCGCTCGAACCACGGCAGGATGCTGGCCCGGTAGGCGATCGCCTGCACGAAGTAGTGCGACTCGGGATGGTGATCGACGGTCACGTCCTCGGACGGCCGGTAGACCGCGGAGAACACCCGCCGGAGCGGCTCCGCGTACGCGGTCGCGGTGTACTCCATGCGCGGGCTCTGGCCGACCCGCCCGCAGCCCCACGTGTCCGCGAAGCGCAGCGGGCGCCGGGACGCGAGCGCGCGGACGACCAGCCACACGATCGCGAGCCCACCCACGAGTCCGATGATCACCGCGGGCGGCGACATGCGCGCGAGCCCGGCCGGCGTCCGGAACGAGAGCCAGAGCGCGAAGGTCGGCGGCTCGGCCGAGAGCCCGAGCAGCCCGGCGGCCACGACCCCCGCGGTGGCCAGCACCGGCAGCGCGCCCGCGGCCAGCACGAGGCACGCGGCGGCCAGCGCCACCATGCCCGCGCGCATCGACACCGGCGCCTCGTGCGCCTCCGCCGCCGCGTCCGAGCGCGGGAGCGCGAGGAACGTGATCCCGAAAGCCTTCGCGAAGGCGGCCGCCGCGAGGCCCGCGGTCAGGGCCAGCATGCCGAGGGCCAGCACCATCAGCACCGCCACCACCGGCGAGGCCACCCCGATGCCGGGCAGCAGCGACTGGAAGAGCAGCCACTCGCTGAAGAACCCGTTGAGCGGCGGCAGGCCCGAGATCGCGACCGCGCCGAGCAGGAAGCACGGGCCGGTCCAGGGCAGGCGGCGGATGAGCCCGCCGTGCCGGTTCATGTTGCGCGTGCCGGTGGCGTGGAGCACCGAGCCCGCGCCGAGGAAGAGGAGCCCCTTGAACGCGGCGTGGTTCAGCGCGTGATAGAGCGCGGCCGCGAGGGCCAGCGCGGCCGGGCCCGGCATCGCCAGGCTCTGGAAGAGAAAGCCCGCGCCCGTCCCGAGCGTGATCATGCCGACGTTCTCCACGCTCGAGTACGCGAGCAGCCGCTTGATGTCGTCCTCCATCAGGGCGTAGAGCACGCCGAGCACCGCGGACCCGGCGCCCAGCACGATCAGCAGCACGCCCCACCATGGCGGCCCCCCGCCGAGGAGATCGAGGCCGACCCGCAGCAGCCCGTAGATCCCGAGCTTGATCATCACGCCCGACATGAGCGCCGAGACGTGGCTCGGCGCCGCCGGGTGCGCGCGCGGCAGCCACACGTGGAGCGGGATCAGCCCCGCCTTGGAGCCGAAGCCCACCAGGGCGAGGGCAAACACCGCGCCCCGCGCGGTCTCGCTCAGGCCGCCCGCGGCGGCCCGGAGATCGACGAAGTCGAGCGAGGGCGCCCCCGCGCCGAGCCCCAGGAACGCGGCGAGCAGGAACGCGAGGCCGACCTGGGTCATCCCGAGGTACCAGTTGCCCGCGCGGACCGTCTCCGGATCCTCGTGGTCGGTCAGCACCAGGAAGTAGGACGTCAGCGACATCCCCTCCCACGCGAGCAGGAAGGTCACCACGTTGTCGGCGAGCGGGACCAGGCTGGTGGCGAGCAGGAACAGGTTGAGCGCCACCCCGAGCCCGCGGAGGGAGTAGCGGCCCGCATACCCCGCGGAGTAGCCGACGCCGTACAGAGCCGCCGGCGCTGCGACCATGCCGACCAGGGCCAGGAAGAACGCGCCGAGCGCGTCCAGCCGCAGCACGATTCCCCCCGCGAGCCCGACCAGGTCGGGCGCGGCGAAGGTCCAGACGACGCCGGAGGCGAGCGCCTGCAGCCCGAGCAGCAGCCCGGCCACCGCGCCCGTCACCGCGCCCGCGGTCGAGAGCGTACGGCCGGCGCGATGGCTGCCACCCAGGAGCGCCGCGGCGGCGCCCGCGCCGTAGGCGCCGACCATCACCGCGAAGAGGGTGGCGGCCACGGACCTAGGCGCGCAGGGGCCGGCGCAGTGCGGTCAGGATGCCGCGGAGGATCTGGGCCGGCTCCGGCGGGCAACCGTCGACGAACACGTCCACCGGGATGACGCGGTCGACGCTCCCCACCACCGCGTAGCTGCCCTGGAAGACTCCGCACGTGCGGGCGCAGTCGCCCACCGCGACCACCAGCTTGGGCGCGGGGGTGGCCTCGTAGGTCTTGCGGAGTGGCACCTCCATGTTGCGCGTGACCGGCCCGGTGACCAGGAGCAGATCCGCGTGGCGGGGCGAGGCGACGAAGTGGATGCCGAACCGCTCGCTGTCGTACACGGGGCCGGTGAGCCCGCTGATCTCGATCTCGCAGCCGTTGCAGGAGCCCGCGTCCACCTCGCGGATGGCGAGGGCCCGGCCGAAGAGCCGTCGCGACTCCGCGTCCACCTCACGGACCAGGTGGACGACGTCCTCCTCGCCCGGCGCCGGCGGCCCGATCGGCACGGAAACGAGTCCCACCTTTAGCATCTTCGCGAATAGCAGCATCAGCCGCCTACTATGGGGCCGCGGCCGGGCAGGACCAAGGAATCAGACGGCGGGAAGGGGCGTCAGGCGCCGAGGCGGGCGATGACCGCGTCGGCGAACTCGGCGGTGCCGAGCGTGCCGCCGAGATCGCGGGTCTTGCAGCCCTCGGCGAGGGCGTGGTTGTAGCCGTCCTTGATCCGCTGCGCGGCCGTCGCGCACACCGCATCGTCGCGCGTCTCGGCCAGGTGGTTGAGCAGCATGACCGCCGACATCAGGAGCGCGAGCGGGTTGGCGATGCCGCGGCCCGCGATGTCGGGCGCGGAGCCGTGCACCGCCTCGAAGACCGCGCCGTGGTCGCCGATGTTCGCGCCCGGCACCACCCCGAGCCCGCCGACCAGGCCCGCGCAGAGATCGCTCAGCACGTCGCCGTAGAGGTTCTCCAGCAGCAGCATGTCGAAGCGGGTGGGCTCCTGGACGAGCCCCATGCAGCCCGCGTCGATGATCATCTCCTGGTAGCCGATCTGGGAGAACTCCTGGTCGTGCACCGAGCGGGCGCAGCGGATGAACATCCCGTCGGTGAGCTTCATGATGTTGGCCTTGTGAAAGACGGTGATCTTCTTGCGGCCCCGGTGCTGCGCGTAGTGGAAGGCCCAGCGCGCGATGCGCGTGCACGCCTTCTCGGTGGCGACCTTGGTGGTGGTCACGACCCCGGGCGCGAGCGTGGCCTCGATGCCCGAGTAGAGCCCCTCGGTGTTCTCGCGGATGATGACCAGGTCCACGTCCCGGTAGCGGGTGGGCACCCCGTCGAGGTTGCGGACCGGCCGCACCGCCGCGTAGAGGTCGAGCTCCTTGCGCAGACGCACGTTGATGGAGACGAAGCCCTCGCCGATCGGGGTGGTGCACGGCCCCTTCAGCGCGACCTGGAGGCGCGTGATCGCGTCGAGGGTCTCCCGCGGCAGCACGTCCTGGCCGCGCTCGAGGGCGGCGAGGCCCGCGCGGCACTCGACCCACTCGACGGGGGCGCCCGCCGCATCCAGGATGCGGCGGACCGCGACGGTGACCTCGGGGCCGATGCCGTCGCCGGGAATGAGCACGGCCTGGTGCGTGGCCATGCCGTCATTATCCACCCTGGAGATTAAATCCTGACCGGAACGAACTCCGTCGTGTAGTGCCGATCGAGCGGCAGGCGCTGCTTGAGAACTCCCAGGTCGAGCACGATCGGCGCGGGCGCGGGCGTCGCGGGTCCGTCGGGCATGCGCGCATTATGCTACAGTGCGACGGGAAAGGAGGAGCCCATCCATGGCGGATGCCGTGCATCTGGGTAGTGGAAAGGTCCGCGAGCTCTACGCCCTCGACGACGAGCGGCTCCTGCTCGTGGCCTCCGACCGCATCTCCACCTTCGACGTCGTGCTGCCGACCGCCATCCCGGACAAGGGCCGGGTCCTGACCGGCCTGGCCGCCTTCTGGTTCGCGCGCACCCGCTCCATCTGCGGCAACCACCTCCTCGCCCTCCGACCCGACGGCCGCTCCACCGAGTGCCGCCGCCTCGAGATGCTGCCGATCGAGTGCGTGGTGCGCGGCTATCTCTCCGGCTCGGGCTGGAAGGACTATCAGAAGACGGGCCTCGTCTGCGGCCACCGGCTGCCCGCCGGCCTGCGCGAGTCCGACCGGCTGCCCGAGCCGATCTTCACCCCGGCGACCAAGGCCCAGTCCGGCCACGACGAGAACATCACGCGCGAGCAGGGCGCCGCCATCGTGGGGGCCGAGCGCTTCGCGGAGGCCGAGCGGCTCTCGATCGCTCTCTACCGGTTCGCGGCCGCCTACGCGCTCGAGCGCGGCATCATCATCGCGGACACCAAGTTCGAGTTCGGCGTCGACCGGGAGGGGCGGCTGGTGCTGGGCGACGAGGCGCTCACCCCGGACTCCTCGCGGTTCTGGCCGGCCGACCAGTACGCACCGGGAGGGCCGCAGCCGTCCTTCGACAAGCAGTACGTGCGGGACTTCTGCGAGAAGATCGGCTGGGGAAAGACCTACCCCGGCCCCGAGCTACCCGAGGACGTGGTGACGGGCACGCGCCGGCGCTACGTGGAAGCCTTCGAGCAGCTCACCGCCCTGCCCTTCGAGAGGTACCTGGCCGACCCCTCCGTCGTCCTGGCCTGATTCCCTCTCCGGAGGGGCGCTTCAAGGCTGCGGCGCGACCGGGTGAGCACCCGACTCGTGCGGGTGAAAGCCCGGCGCGTCCGGAGGCGGCGGCGGGCGCCTCAGCGCCCACGCCAGCGCGATCCCCCCGATGCCGATGAGGAGCCCGTCCAAGACGCGGAGGACCGGCGAGAGCAGCGGGCACCAGGCGACGAGCCCGATCGCGTAGACGATGCCAGCCCACCTGGGGAGCGCGCGGCTCCGGGCGACGGCGACGGCCAGCACGATGGCCCCGATGGCGAGCAGGAGGAGCCCCAGCAGCATCACCAGGGTGGCGCCGCCGATGTAGATCAGGCTCACCGCCGGCGCGATCGACACGTTGCCGGCGAGATAGATCCGTCCGATCGCGGGCAGCGCGTACAGCTCCACCCCGAGCGTCGGCAGGATGAGCGCCACCCCCAGGCCGCAGAGCAGCGTCGCCAGTCGCGAGCGGGCCTCGACCCCCGCGGCGGCAAGGCGAGCGTGCAGCGCCGGCAGCACGCAGAGCAGCAGCACGAAGCCGATCAGGGCCAGGTAGTGGGCGAACCGCCACAGGCCGGAGGTGACCGCCGGGGCCGCCGCGTCCATGGTCTCCATGGGCTGCGTCGGATCGAAGAAGAAGAACGGTCTGAACTGCGGGAACAGCGCGAGGGCAAGACTCGATAGGCCGAGGGTCAGGGCCGCTCCACGCATGGTCGACTCCTTACCGCGCTCCGCGCCCGGCGTAGCCGCGCTGGCGATCGCGCTCCCGCAGCTCCCGCGCCCGCTTCCCCGCCGGCCCGTACCCGCCCCCGCCCGGCGTGCACACCAGCACGCGGTCGCCGCGCTCGAGCACGTGCTGGCGCCGGTGATCCACCTTCTTGCCGTTGATCCGCACGTCACCGAGGCCGCCCGCGCCGCCGCCGGCGAGCCCGGGCGCCGGGAAGCGCGTGCGCTCGGCCATGAAGCTCATCACGATGGGCCGCGCCGACTCGCTCTCGATCAGGATGTCCTGGCCGAGCCCGCCGCGGAAGCGCCCCCGCCCGCCCGAGCCCGGCCGCATACGCTTGTAGTGGAAGAAGAGCGGGCTGTTGCGCTCGGCCACCTCGACCGGGGTGCTCGAGATGTTGCTCGGCCACGAGAGCACGTGCTCGCCGTCCTTGGACGCGGTCGCCCCCATGCCTCCGTTGAAGAACAGCACGGTGGTGTACGGGTGACCGTCGTCGCGCACG
>Ga0137393_10001023_pt1 | contig 17614 bp, 10 predicted proteins | sample 15con2h34BmetaG_FD_101396 | JGI IMG/M metagenome (GOLD analysis project Ga0137393, IMG submission 101396) | Vadose zone soil microbial communities from Angelo Coast Range Reserve, California, USA - 15con2h3.4B metaG | ecosystem: Environmental > Terrestrial > Soil > Vadose zone > Saprolite...
CCCTTTTTCACCTCGGGTGGATACGCGAGAATCGCTCCCTCCGTCTTTGTCAGTCGTTCGAGCGGCAACGTGATATAGCGATGGGGATCTGGGGAGCAGAAGCGGAGTCCGACCGATGCTTAGCTATTTTAATTTCGTATGAGGTGTAGGGATGACGCGGTTAATTCTGCCAACGCCCCAAGAAGGATTACCCAAACGCTTTCCACCTTGCGGCTGAGTAAGGCAATCGTGCTTACCACCACAACGATAATCGAAATCGGATCGTCTACCGCTTCTCTTGTAATGGGCACAGTCGCTGCCCACAGGATGCCCGCGCTTTCCGGACCCTGCCTGGATAGTGCCTTTTACCCGGGGATGCTCGGCGCGCCACACCTGCAAACCTGAGAAGCGGAATAATGAGGAGGGCGGGAGTCACTAAAGCCATCAACCCCGCAAACGCTCCTGGGTAACCATCTGCAAAATACTTAGCTTCGGTGAACTTGCCGCGGCGAGGACGCCGAGATCGGGAGGGTATTGCTGGCAAATCTGAACATCCGCGCCCGCGATTTCCCGCCGTGCGGTATCAAGCTCGTGGTACATGATTCCGCCTATTCGATCGCCAACCGGACCAGCGGACCGTGGAATTGCCCGCCATACATGTCGTTGTCATTCAGATCGCCCGAAGGCACGGGACGCGGAATCGTCACTTTGATGGTCAGTAGTGGCTCGAGCACAAAGAACTGGACTTTGTCGACCGGCACGCCATACAACCGGGAAAACAGCTCCGCCGATAGCTGACTGCTTTTCAATACCGCGCGGAAGCCCTTCGCATTCTTGAACATTATGTCGAACGTCAGCTTGAAGGGCCCTGCATTCTTACTGCGAATTAGTTTCGTAAGTTGCCACAGCTCAGTCACGGGAACTCCCACGCGACGCGCACTTGCACTGCGCCCCGCTCATTAACCTATCTCACAGGTCTTCAATCGTCATCGGGAACGGCCCGAGTGGATCGCTGAGCCTCCAAACGTGATTCGAGCAGAAACGATAGACGGGGCCAGCGTCTATTCCTGGAGGTGAAAATGGAAAAGCAAAGTTGCTAATCAACCCCTCATGCTCGGGAATTGGATGATGCAGCCCCGTGTGGGCCACAATCGAAACGATACCGGCAGCCACTGCCTGCGTGGGTGCCACGATATCAATCAGCAGTCCCACCTCGTGCCCAATGTTCCCTTTCTCAGGTTCGAGCGCTCCGAGTGTCCCATTTCGGCCATACACGCGCCAATGCAGCACGTATTGTTCCCGCTTCAATCTGAGGCTGTCATTGACCTTTTTTTCAACCACCACACTCAAGTCCTCAAGATACCTGTCCAACTGCCGCAGAACGAGAGGATCGCGAACTCCTGCAAAGGCGACTGAGCGGTAACCGACCAGCGCGGCTCCCTCCAGCCGAACCGTGTACATTTCCGACGGAACCCATCGGCTCCCGGTCACACGAACGGCTCGATCGTTTACTGCTTCGTACTGAGCACCCGACATATCGAGCGTACCGCCAGACTCGACCAGCAGGTACGGATCTGCGCTTTCATAGAGTGCGTGCGCCGCTACGCTCTGAGGAGAGCAGTGCATCTCAGGATTGGGAGGCTCGGCCGTGAATCCCTCGTTGTCCATTTCCACCATCAGGCAATCGGGGTACATACGTTGAGCCACGCTCGCCGCCCCGCATTCCAGAATTTTTCCCGCATGGTAGGCGACACTTTGGGGTATTCCCCGAAGCAGCGGTAGAGCTGCATAAATCGCTACGTCGCTCGCCCGCCCGGCGATCACAACCTGCGCTCCCGCCCCGAGGGCTAGCTGAAACGGCTCGACCCCCATCATTCCGACGAATCGCTCCGCTCCGCGAATCACTGCTTCGTTCAGCTGTGGAGCTGGATCGAGCGGCGTAATCTCGCCTGCGTGGAAAGCCTTGACGAGATCCTCCTTGTCAAGTTCCGAGTCAATTGCTGCCATCTTGAAGTGCCAACGGTTCTCCCTCGCTAGCTCGCGAACGATGTCCAGCATCCATTGCAGATGTGGCCGGCCGCCCGCATAGCCGGCGGTTCCGATAATTGCGGGGACTTCCGCCTTCAAGGCTTCACGCAGGATGAGGCTCGTGTTGTGCTTGGTAACCTCCCGCGCACCCCGCGTCTTCCCGGACCCAAGATAGTACGGGCCGGAATCCGTCGACCCCGCGTCGCAGCCGATGAAGTCGGCTCCGCCCCTGGCCGCGCGGCAAATACTCTCCTCCCGGAATCCAGTGCTGAGATTTCCCGTCGCTGCGATCGCCTTCAGCTTTTTAGTGGACATCTAAGAATCGCCCCTCATGTCGAAAGCCTCATTCCACAGTCTGGCTCACGTCGATGATGAACCATGCCAGCCCGCCAATGACGGTCATCAGAGCCGCGAAGTCTAGGGCGTAAGGCCACCCGAACCTCGTGGCAACTCTTGCAGTCACGACTGGCGAGATCCAGCCTCCTAGGCTGCCGAATGTGGTCATAGCGCCCGAAACCGAACCCGCAAATTCTCGTGTGATGTCACCGCAAGCTGTCCAGAGGATGGCCGAAGCCGCGAGATTGAATGCAGCGGCAGCGGCGAGCTGCAGCGCGGCGAGGGTATTATTTGCCGTGTGGGCTCCCACGACTAGGAAAATAGCGGAACAGCCCACTCCCACCCACACCACGTACTGCCGACCTGAACGCTTCCCAAATTTTTCCGATCCGCGGTCCGTGAGCCACCCCCAAAACGGAATCATAAAAATCGAAGCAAGAAACGGTACAGAGATCCACATACTGGCACGAGACGCAGCGAGGCCGCGTTCCCGCACCAAATAAATGAAAAACCAACTAAAGAAAATATTCACTGCATAAACGAGGCAAAAATGGCTGAACATCAGCGCACGGACTGAACGGCTCCTCAAAATCTTCCCCCAAGCCGACAATGTAATGCCCGCCTTCTTGTCTGGTCCCGGGTTTGCCTCCTTCTCCCCCGGACTGAGAATCAGGTCCAACTCCGCCGCATTGACCCCACGATGTTCCCGAGGTCGGTTTCTAACATAGGCGTACCACGCCGCCGACACTGCCACGCCAAGCACCCCGGAGATCACGAACGACATCCGCCAGCCCCAATTCTTCGAGATCCAGTTAATCGATACCGGCGCGATCGTGCCAGTGACTCCTACCCCTGTTAGGAATAGGCTCGTACCGAATGCGCGCTCTTTCTGCCCCAGCCAGTAGCTCGCCGTTTTGTTGCAGACCGGAAACGCAGCCGCTTCCCCGGAACCCAAAAGGAAGCGCACCACCACAAAGGACCACGCCGCACTGAGCCATCCCGCACCTAGGCTCGGCGCAACAGCCGTAAGCGCCGTGAAGACCGACGACCACAGAACCGTCAAAGCCAGAACACGTCGCGCACCGAAACGGTCCCCCAGCCATCCGCCCAGCACGTGGAAAGTGGCGTAACCCAGACCGAAAGCGCCCAACACCCAGCCCATCGTCTGGGTGTCGAACTTGTATTCGTCCTGAATGTATTTGCCGGCAACCTGAAGGTTTAACCGGTCGATGTAGGTTATTCCGGTAACCAGCGCCAGCATCGCGACAATGTTCCAGCGAACATGCGTTGGCGCCACGGTTGCATACGGCGATTGCAGGGAAACCCGCCCGTTTGTTGAAGTTGACTCCATTTATGGCTAAAAAATAATTTTTAGCGCCAATTGGATCTGCCGCTCAGGGCTGCTAGTGTGGGACAGCACACCTGCTACGCCGGTCGGTGCTCCTGTCCCATCGAAGATGGTCGTATTGTCGGGGGTAGTGGGCGGAGCAAAGTTGGCGTGATTGAGAAGATTGAAGATCTCCAGGCGGAACTGTATGTTGAATCTCTCCGAGATCCTCGGGATGTAATTGTTTTTGAAAACGGAAAAGTCCAGGTTAGTTAAACCCGGACCGATCAAGATATTGCGTCCGGCATTGCCGCGAAGGTTGAAACATGACAGAGGGGAAAGGGGCGGTTGGATCGGCCCCCCGATAGTCGGGGGCATTGGATCACAGTTCGCTTGCCAGAAGGCTAGGTTTGGTGCGGTTGGGACGGCAAAGCACTCAGTTTTGATGTAATGGTTGGGGTTTCCAGGATTCGTGAGCGTCTTGCATCCCGGGCCGCCAACAAGACTGGGGTAATCCCAATCGTCACTATTGAGCTTGCCAAGTGGATCCGAGCCTGGCGCGAAAGCGGGCGTGAAGGGGACACCGCTACTCGCTGTAAAAATGAGTCCCAGTTGCCATCCGCTTAGCGTCCATGCGACCGGCCCCGAGAACTTCGGCGGAGGAACCTCCCACGTGCCATTCAGAACAAATGTGCGGCCAACGTCGAAATCCGACCGACCTCGGCTCAATCTGGTGTCGAACCAATCCAGGCTGGAAACCGAGTTCCCGAACGAGTCGCCCGCCAGCGCCGCCGAACTCGTGTCAATACTCTTGCCCCAGGTGTAAGCGCCTTGCACCTGAAAGCCGTGGCTCATGCGTTTGGACAGTTGTAGTTCTAAAGCATCGTAGTAAGAGTGTCCCACGTAAAACATTCCACGAACTGATCCAAAGTTCTCGTTGATGCGCGACGGCGGCGACCCCGCATTGGGCCCACTCATGAGGTTCCCATTAACGTCTACCTGCGGCCACAGATATCCAGCGGAGGTCTTCGTCGGGAGGACGATATCGGCATCATCGACGCGAAAAGGCTGATGCACCCCCCGCGAGCCCACGTAGGCGACCATTGCTGCCAGGTTTTGGGTAAGCTGGTACTGAAGGTTGAGATTCCACTGCATAACATAATTGCGCTTGGGGTGGGGTTCAATAAACGTTGAGCGCAAGGAATTTGCCGGAAGCTGCGACGGAAGGCCGGAGAAGAACGTCAACGGTGTAGAGGCTGCATTGATCGAACTGTACTGAAAAAAAGGAGTCGCTTGGTTTTGCATTAGGATGAACTGATAGAGGAGTGGCAGCACATCGAACATCCCCCATCCACCACGTACAGCCATCTTACCGTTGTGGAGCGGATCCCAAGCAAAACCGACACGGGGCTCAAAATTCTTCAGTGTGGGATTGCTGAAGAGGGGATTGCCGAGATGTGCGTTGGGATCAGAGAAGTTTGGTAGTCCATTAATTAGCGGCTGGGTCGGGGACGGTCTCAAGTTGACCAACCTCCCATGAATCTCCGTCGGTACGGTTGCCATCTCGTAACGGAGACCTAGATTTAGAGTCACGTCGGGTTTCCATCGCCAGTCGTCCTGCACATAGGCGCCAAAGATGGTCTCGCGAAGATCGCGCGGCATAACAGAGCTGACAATTCCACCTTGGAATCTTTTAGGAATACCTTGAAGAAAATTCGACAGTGTGTCGAACTGCCAAATTCCATTCGGATCCGAATAGGTTGTTACCTGCAGCAGCATCCGTTCGAAGGCGCCACCGAATTTGATGCTATGGGTACCCTTAACGAGGAAGGCGTCGTCATATCCTTGGAACGAACTCCAACGGTAACGATAAGTCGGAAGGGGCCATATCCCGCCCGGCATGGACGTGAGGGGGCCGATGTTCACCTGGGCCGCATTCTGGCCGGCAAAAGCACCCAAGGTGGTATCGGCTGCTGCGGGATTAAGCGCGCTGACGCCCTGATTGCTGTTTACGGCTTCCTGATTGTAACCGAAACGGAGTGCGTTCACGACGGCGGCCGAAAACGAATGTGTGTCTTCTACCGCGACGATGTGTCTTGAGGTCAGAGTGCGGATCTCAACGTTATTCATGGAATCTGGAGAGTCATAGGGGGTCCTGTCGAACGTGTACGTGCCGAATAGGGCATCCTTTTCGGAGAGCTTGTGGTCGATCCGGGTCGTCACGAAGTTCTCATGAACAACCTGATTGCCCGCGAAAAGGAATTCGGCGACGTCTGGATTTGCTGTTGTGGGACCGTTGGGCATGGGGAAAAGCGCCAAATACTTCTGAGCCGCTGTGGTCACCGCAACGGCGCCCGTGGCGAGCTGCCCCAGGCGAGCGTTCAATGTAGGCACGAAATCGATCTGCGTGATACCCTTCGCCTCGCGGTCGCCCTCGTAGTCGGCGAAGAAGAATGTGCGGCTCTTTAGGATCGGTCCCCCAATGGCGCCCCCAAACTGGTTCCGCTTGTAGGGCGGCTTGGACACGTCGAAGAAGTTCCTTGCGTCTAGCGCGCTATTCCTCAGGAACTCGTAAACACTGCCGTGAAACCGGTTTGTTCCGGAGCGCGTAGTCGCATTGACAACCCCTCCGGAAGTCTTGCCGTACTCTGCCGAATAATTGCTGGTTAGGACGGAAAACTCCTGAATCGCATCCACGCCCAGATTCCCTCCCAGAACGCTACCCGGTGCTCCATTGGCATAGTCGTTAAGGCTGACGCCATCCAAACGATAGTTGTTCTGTTGCGGCCGCGCGCCGGAGATAGTCAACTGCTGTCCGAAACCGCGATTGCCCCGATCATCGCCCGACCGGAACGACACTTGCGTCGAAATAGCATTCACGCCAGGCTGGAGGGTTGCTAGGTCCGTCCAACTGCGGCCGTTGAGAGGCAACTCACGGATGGTGTTGGCGGAGACCACCGCGCTGATATCCGAGGTGGAAAGCTGCACAGTGGGAGCTTCGGTGGTCACCTCAACTTTGATCGCAACCGTACCGACCGGCATCGTGAGATCAATAGTCTGTTGAGCTCCTACCGCTAACTCGATGCCTCTCATCACCTCGGTATTGAATCCCGGCGCCGAAACCGTTATCTCATAGGTCGCCGGCAGCAAGTTTGGCGCGGTGTAGAAACCGTCGGAGTTCGTGTAGACGTTTCGGACAATGCCCCTGACGGCATTCTTGATGGAGATCTTCGCAGCAGGAATGGCGGCGCTGGTGCTATCCAAGATCCGCCCAGAGATGGTTGCGCCCGACACTTGAGCTTGAACTTGCACCACTGGGAAGGCGTCGAAGATAAGGACCAAATCTAGTAGAGACGCACCAAGCCATTTCAAATGTGATGCACCCATCATAGACCACCTCACCTTATTCGAAACTCAGCGTCATGGGCGTTGCGGCGCAAATCCGTACGCGTTAGTTGTCTGGAATCTGGCTTTCGAGAACCCCGCGCGGCATTTGAATTTCACTTCTATACCCGTTGGGTATACGCGTTTCACGCCCGTCTACTGACAAGATTTAGGTCCGTTAGATTTCGCAAGATCCAGCGCCAGCTTTGATCCATTGTTCTCTCCAAGGAAGTCGATATCTAGGTAGGCTAAGGTAAGATTTTATAAACTCGCACTTCTGCCTCGTCGCTACCATGGTGGGGTACGGCGAGATAGTATCGTTTGAGGTCAGGCACCAGGATCGCAGTCTTGGCCCGGAAAGCGCCCGGAATGTGTCCGACCAGTGCGTAGTGGTCAGGGTCGTTCTGTTGAAACACATCGACAAACCCGGATCCAGCGATGTAGATCCGTTTGCTTCCAGAATCGTAGGCCATATCATCGTTCGTCCCCACACAGGAAACGCTCGTCACAATCTTGCCGGAATCAGAATCCAGGACAACGAGCTTGCCGGGATCACGAGTGGTGACAAATAGGCGATGATCGGGTTCATCATATGCCATCGCGACGAGGTGCTTCGCCGCCTTCGATGTGGGCCATGTTGTAATCACCGTACGTTTTTCCCGGTCGATTACCCCGACAGCGTCTTTACCGGTGATATCGACGAACAACCGCGGCCCGGACTTTTCGAGCGCCAGCGCCTCAACCTTATCCGAATTGATTTTGATATCACCCAGCTTTTTCGCCGCTGTAGTATCGACGATACTTATATTGGAATATGTTAGATGTGCGTCGTCACCACCGTTAACGATATACATGTATTTGGTGGCGGAATCGTAGGCCATGGAGTCTGCGTCCGGTAACAGGTCTATCGTTTCGATAGGTTTGTAAGAGTCACCCTCATAGATTTTCACTCCGGGCGCACCACCATCCACTACGAAGAGCTTCTTTAAGTCGTCCCGATAAACCATCGAGTGTGGCGTCTTGACGTCAGAAATGACATGAATCAGTTTGTTTGTGTCCAGGTCGAAGACCTCGACGGCCGCGTTCATTTCTGCGGTTAGGAACAGCCGGTGGCCCGGAAGGTCCACGGCAAAGTGGTCAAAATCACCATCCTTAAGACCAGGTATCGGAATCTTTTGCAGGAGCTCGAGTGGCGCGTTCTCCTGAGCCCACATGCCGATTGTCAAAAGAATGAATACGGTAAACACACTAATTGCCATCAATTTAGTCACCTTAGTCTCCGAAGTAGATTTTGTTCGACCATTTCTTATAAGGGTCTACGGTTGTAGAACCATGCTTAATTCCGATTATGCGATAACCGCTCCGGAAAGTTGGGGACCTCCCAGGAGACCAAGTACGCTGAATAACCAACGCAGATGTCAACATCAAGAACCTTCCGGCTGAGACCGTCCGAAACCTCATGGATTCCATTAGTTTTTGTACATCGTTTTCTGTGAAACCTATCGACCGTATCGTTTATGACTGATACCCGTAAAAGATGACGGCTCTCTGAGTCGAAAATGAACAGTTGTTCATCATCTAAGATATTGCCGTCCGGGTATGGATGGACTTCACGCAGGAAACGGTCGCCAGCGGCACTCGCGATGGGGCGGGGCCCGTCGGCGTCCTTGCTTGGGGCGAAGGCCCCGCTTCACCCCAAGTGCAACCGCTACACCTGGTTGTGGTTTACCACCCACCCTTCGCGCGCCAGTAGCACCTGCAACCGGCGGTAGCCGAACCAGCGCCGTCTTCGGCCAGTTGGCGCAGCCGCACTCGCAGCTGGCCGTCCTCCGGCAACCGCCGATACCGATACGTCCCACGATGAATCTGGATTAGCCCGTAGCCCGTTATTCGGAGACCGCTACTTGCGCGCACATCGCGAAAGCGAAGAGTAGAACTTTTCTCTGGTGGAATCGGAAAGTTAACCCGTCGTAGCCGCGGTGGCAAAAGTGGAAATCCCGGCGCAGTCGCGGCTTCCGAACGCACTGGGAAAGTCCCGGACCTTTCCACGGAGCGGTATTTTCACTGGCCCTCTTAGCCAAAACATTGTGTTGTGGAGCCCCGATTCTAACCTAAAACCAAATGGTACAATTCGAGGTTCAGCGATATAAGTTCGTGCTCCGATCATCATTGAAATCGGTGAGAGGTGACTGTGCGTGTCTTGCTAGTTGAAGATGAACCCAAAGTGTCGCGAGCAGTGGCTCGCGGGTTGATGGCTGAGCACTTTGCGGTGGATGTGGCAAGCGAAGGGCAGAATGCCATAGAGCTAGCAGACACCTACGATTACGACCTAGTGATCCTCGATCTGATGCTGCCAAACATCGATGGCACCGCGGTTCTGCGCCATATTCGGCGGCGAAATTCCGGTGTTCCAATTCTCATTCTAACCGCCATAGATACGGTATCCGACAAGGTTCGTAATTTTGAAGCAGGAGCAGATGACTATCTGACTAAACCGTTCGCATTCGCCGAGCTCTTGGTGCGAACAAAAGCACTATTGCGGCGGGGCACAGCGAACCAAAGTAGCACCATTAAAGTGGCGGATTTGGAGCTTGATCGCCTTTCACAACGGGTCAGAAGGCAAGGCAAACGGATTGATCTCACCTTGAAGGAATATTCGTTGTTGGAGTATTTGATGGCAAACGCCGACAGGGTTCTTTCTCGGGCTATGATTATCGAACACGTTTGGGATCAAAAGTTTGATGGGCTGAACAACGTCGTCGACGTCTTTGTCAAACGTCTTCGCGATAAAGTAGATGATGCGCATGATCAAAAATTAATTCAGACGGTTCGCGGCGTGGGCTATACGATAAGAGGCAACACGTGTTGGTAAACACACGCTCTGTCCGCTTTCGTTTGGCCGCCTCGTGCGCCGGTATCCTCGCGAGCATATTGCTGGTTTTCGCGACTGCCATCTATATTGGTCTGAAACGATACCTCGATTCGAATCTGCAGAGAACCCTGATTGAACGATCTCAGTCGATCGGAGGCGAGTTACCTGGATTCCCGACAAAGGGCCTGGAATGGCTGGCCTCTGAAATAGATGAGAGTTACCAGCCCGAACTCAATGGGTACTTCATTCGTATTAGTCGAATCGAGGGAGGGATTGTATACGCCTCAGGCCTGCCTAAGGATCACAGTTTCGAGCCATCTCAGATCCCATTGCCGACCAGAGTAAGGCGGGACAACACTTCGACAAAGGTCGAAATGAAAGACGGGCACCGAGTGCTCATTGAAGGGATAGTGTTTTCTAACCCTGATGGCAGCCGGTTTTTGGTCGAGAGTGGAGCGTCCTATCGGCGAGTTGACGAGGTTCTAGACGAATTATTATTGATGTTTGCTATCTTAGTACCGTTTGTAGTCTTAGTGATAATCGTGGTGGGTTATTGGCTGATGAGACAGGCTCTCAGGCCCGTCGACGAGATCACTAAGAGCGCGAGAGCAATAACCTGCACCAACCTGGGCGATCGATTGCCATTGATTAGTACGGGCGACGAGATTGAACGTTTGTCGAGGGCGCTTAATGAAATGATCACCAGACTGGATGACGCATTTCAGAACATCGCCCGCTTCACCGCCGATGCGTCCCATGAATTGCGCACGCCCTTAACCATACTCCGGTTGGAACTTGAGGGAATTGTGCAGCATCGTGAACTCGCCCCACAGCTTGTCGATCAGATCGAAAGCGCCTTGGAAGAGGCTCAGCACCTATCTAGAATTGTTGAAAATCTGCTGGTCATCGCGCGGTTGGATTCCGGTACTATACCCATCGAAAGAGCACCGCTAAATTTGGGCGACTTGGTGGCTTCCGTAGTCGAACCGATGCAAGTTCTTGCAGAAGAAAAACGAGTTTCGTTGCGTTGTGAGGTAAGCTCAAACGTTTGCGTCGAGGGAGATCAGTTGCATCTCAAGCAGCTTATCCTTAACTTGGTCGATAACGCCATAAAATATACTCCGGCTGGCGGCCAGATAACCATCCGGGTAGCCGGTGGCGATCGTTCTGCGACTCTCGAAGTCGTCGACACCGGCGTTGGAATTTCGTCTCGAGCCCTTCCTCACATCTTTGAACGTTTCTATCGTGCCGACAAGTCACGGTCCCGCAATTCTAAAGGCGCCGGTTTAGGCCTGGCAATTGTACGAGCTACCTGCGAGGCGCATAAGGGTGAGATCAGAGTTCTCAGTACTGAGGGTCTTGGTAGCAGCTTTTTTGTTGAGCTGCCCTTGATGGCGGCTGTTGAAACGGAACCGACAACTTCCGAAAAATTGACTACGTCAGGGCAGAAGGGCCACAGCAACGCTCGACCCACCACGACCCTTTCCGCGAAGGCGCGCACCTTCGATGCCTGATTCGATGCAAGAATTCAGTCGCTCCCTACTGCGGCTGCGCTCATCTTTCCTCCGATAAAATCCTTTGATTGCTTTACTTAGCTTCGTAGCTGCCCGACGTATATTCTGCAGTCTGTCGGAACCGGCACTCTACCCCCCGATTGATATCGGGAAAAGTAATCTTGTAGCGCACGCCTCAGCGCCGGGAAACCCGCATCCTCGGGCAGGGGTACCATAGAGAACGAAAGGGTTTGTCCCTCCAACTCCTCGTAATTCAGATTCTGGATGTCAGGAAACTCGGCACGATGAATCTCACAGTTTACGAAGAACTTTCGACAAGCTTCCTCCATGTCGAAATGCGCACGAATGGAAGCATAATCCGGGTATTTCATAAGTAGATTGTCGAAATCTTGCAAAAGCGGCTCGGTTCCTTTCCGGCGGCCAAGACTCGCAAACATAACCCATCCGCCTGGGCGGAGGATGCGCATGAACTCCGATCTACATTCTTCATGTTTGAACCAGTGAAATGCCCTGCCTGCCGTCACAAAATCAACGCTTCGCGCAGGAAGAGTAGTCGCTTCGGCGGTTCCCTCGATACAGCAAAGATTCGAATGCGAGGCTTCGAGTTCCTTGCAGGCGCTTCGCATGGCAGAGTTGGGTTCTATCGCGAATACCTTGTTGCCATTCTCCAGGAACACCTCGGCAAGCATTCCTGTACCTGAGCCAATGTCCGCGATTACGGACGTTGGCGTCAGCCTGCAGTATTCTCGCAACAGACCGAGAATCTCGCGCGGGTAACGAGAACGGTAACGGCGGTATGCATTAACGCGGTCAGTGAACCGCGCTGTATTGTCACCACGTAAATCCATTTGGTTATTCCAACCTGAGAGCTCCCGTACGTTTCCTTTCACAAATTCTTTCGCTCACCGAAAGTAGACCCAAAGAAAGCGACGCCCGAAGCCATTTGCCGTGTCGGCAGCGTGAGCTAGTTACTGGGAGGGGAACCTGCCCAAATCCCGACTCTTGCTCCAAACCGGCGGCATCCCGCCTATCGGATCATGGGAGAACTCGCGTCGGCATTTCCTATACTCCATTAAGCTATACCAAATCTTCTCGTCGTTACCACGGTACGTGTCTTATCACAAGTAGTGGCACTAGGAACACTAGGAACGTCGGCACTACACTCAGCGGAAGCACCGTCATGGCCACCATCGAAGCGCCGTGCGGGTCAAGAAACGGGCGGTCGTGCCGAGACACACCACCATAATCAGGTCCACGATTTCAAGGACATGCCACAGAATGAAGCTATCGCGATGACTTGGATCAGCTAGCTTCCATGCCACGAAGCTAGCAGTTGGCCAATGGCCATGTCTCCGTACCGGCAGATATAGATGCTGAAGTTCTTCTGTAGCAGCGATCCCTAATATGAACAAAATTTAATGTTCAGTTCAGCGGGATTTAATAGTTTCGCTGTAATTTCAGCAGCCTGGCGATGCTACAGCTTCATTGGTACATACATGAAGCCTTAGTTTGAGCAAGCGAACTGATGTGAAACTCAGGTGCGTTTGATTCAAAGCGCCGGGTTCGGCGATGGAGGACTCTATGAAAGCTTCTCGGATTGGGCCTGGATGGATCTCCTCCCCTTGTTTAGCTGCCCTTGCACTGGTATTTGGCATTCTTACGTCCCTTCGACTACCCGCGCAGGTAGCTGGGGCAACAGTTCTAGGGACGATTACAGATCGGTCGGGTGCTGTGATTCCCAATGCGCGGGTCTACATGGAAAACCTCGCAACCGGATTCACCGCAAATGTCACAACGGATGCAGCTGGCTTTTACGCAGTACCGAATCTCTTGATTGGAGAGTATAAGATCACCGTCGCGGCAACTGGATTTGAGACCCAGATACGAACTGACATCACGCTTACCGTGGGTGGTGAACAAGTTCTGAATGTAAGGATGGCGGTCGGGAAAGTGACTGCGCAAATCGAAGTCACGACCGAAGCTCCGAGTGTGCAGCTGGGATCGTCAACCATTGGCGCTGTGGTCGATTCTAGAACAGTCCGGGAGCTCCCCCTCAATGGCCGCTCGTGGACAGACCTCGCTGCCCTTCAGCCAGGAATTGCTCCCATTCAGACCCAGCCAGCCCTCCTTCACGGCAGAGGTAACCGTGGATTCGGAGCGCAAGTTGAAGTCTCCGGCGCTCGGCCGCAGCAGAATAACTACCGGCTCGATGGAGTGAGTCTCAATGATTACGCAAACGGAGGCCCAGGCAATGTGCTCGGCGAGAATCTGGGAGTGGATGCCATTCAAGAATTCTCTGTCCTTACCAGCAATTACTCGGCTGAGTACGGCAAGTCCTCTGGAGGGGTGGTGAACGCCATTACCCGCTCTGGAACAAATGATTTTCACGGAAGTGCTTACGAGTTTCTGCGGAACAGTGTTCTCGACGCGCGCAATTATTTTGATCCTTCGGCCATTCCGCCTTTTAAGCGCAATCAATTTGGCGCATCAGCCGGAGGGCCACTTAACAAAAATCGTTCCTTCATTTTCGGGGCTTATGAAGGAATACGGCAATCATTGGGCCTCACATCGGTTGTCACCGTTCCATCACCGGCAGCTAGGGCCGGAATTCTTTCGACAGGCACTGTCACTGTGGCTCCTGGGGTGCGGAAGTATCTGGCTCTTTATGGTCTGCCCAATGGCGGCCTGCTGACCCCGGGTGATACAGGCATCTTCGCCACCCAAGAGCAGCAGATTGTGAACGCCAATTACTTCACAATCCGTGTCGATCACAAGCTCTCAGAGAAAGATCATGTTTTTGGAACGTACGTATTCGATAATACTCCCCTAACCACGCCCGATAACTTCAATGATGTCTTGATAGGCTATCTGACTAAGCGCCAGTTCCTCATTCTTGAGGAGAACCATACGTTTAATTCTCACTTGGTCAATTCGCTTCGGTTTGGCTTCAATCGCGACTTCGCAAACTCTAGTCAGGGGGTGAGCGCGATCAATCCCGCAGCATCGGATGGGTCTCTCGCCGCCATCCCTGGACATAACGCAGCCTCGATTGATGTGCCGGAGCTTTCAACGCTCGATGGAGGGGTCGGCTCGGGATCGTCTTATTTTTACCGATGGAATTCCTTTCAAGCATACGATGACGCTTTTATTACAATAGGACTGCACTCTTTGAAGTTCGGCGTTGCCGTTGAGCGGGAGCAACTTAACCAACTAACAATTACCGAACCCGCAGGAACGTTTCATTTCGGCTCGCTAGCTGACTTTCTCGTGGGCAAACCTCAGCGCTTTACCGGAGCGTTTCCGGGACTAACGCCTGAGCGGGGCATTCGGCAGACCATTTTTGGTTTGTATGTTCAGGACGACTGGCACTGGCGTCCTAATGTTGCTGTGAACTTGGGTTTGCGTTATGAGATCGCAACCGTACCAACGGAAGTTAAAGGCAAACTCTCAAATCTCTACAATCTGACGGATGCGACTCCTCATCTGGGCGACCCATATTTTCTGAACCCGACATTACGGAATTTCGAACCCAGGGTGGGCATTGTCTGGGATCCGTTCCACGACGGTAGGACTGCGATTCGTGGAGCATTTGGGATTTATGATGGGCTTCCTCTCCCATATGAATTCATCCTTCTGAACGGCAGAGCTGCCCCATTCTTTCAGATCGGCAATACGAACAGTTTACCAGCTGGGTCATTTCCTGTTGGAGCCTTTGCACAGCTCGGCCCCTCCTCTTTCCAGTACGTTTCGATCGAACATAAGCCCCGGCGAAACTATATTATGCAATGGAATGTCAACGCCCAACGTGAATTGGCGCAGCATGTGACCGCATTCATTGGATACGTTGGCTCACGCGGGGTCCATCAGCCAGTGCATTTTGATGATGCCGATATCGTCCTTCCCAATTTGACCCCACGCGGCTACGTATGGCCGTCGCCGATCGCCAGCGGAACAACGATCAATCCGGGTGCCGGCGCAATCGAGTATCTTAACTGGCGCGGTGACTCCTATTACGACGCTCTTGAAGTAGGCGTTACTAAAAACATGAGTCACGGCCTGGAGATCCAGGGATCTTACACATGGGGCAAGAGCATCGATACGAGCTCTGGAGCTATAGCCGGAGACACGCTTTCGAACGGGATCACGAGCTTGCCTTGGTTTGATTTAAGACTGAGTCGCAGCGTATCCGATTTCAATGTGGGCCGGACTCTAGTGATCAGCGGAACCTGGCAGGCGCCCATTCGAAACTCTGTTTCTGGGCTCGCGGGCTGGAGCATTAACGGTTGGGAGTTAGGAGCGATTTTCAAGGCCAACGATGGCGTGCCATTTTCAGTTACTTTCGGCAGCGATGGGGACCCGCTAGGATTAAACAGCAGCGATCCCTGGGATTTTCCCGATCGTCTGCACGGCCCCGGGTGTTCATCCCTAGTCAACCCCGGAAATCCGGGGGGGTATATCAAAACCCAATGTTTCGCAGTCCCAACCGCGCCATCCGCTGCTTTTTACTCGGCGCATTGTGATCCCACGATGGGTACTTTCCCGCAATGTTTCAATCTTCGGGGCAACGCCGGGCGCAACACCTTGATCGGCCCGGGCCTCGTGAACCTTGATCTTTCAGTATTCAAGAACAACCCTGTCAGAAGAATCTCCGAAACATTCAACGTGCAATTCCGGGCAGAGGTTTTCAATATGTTAAACCGAGCGAATTTCGCTGTTCCGATTACGCCCGACAATACGCAAATTTTCGACTCCAGCGGAGCACCGACTGCAGGTGCGGGTTTGCTAACGTCGACTACGACTACGGCACGGCAGATCCAACTCGCGGTAAAGTTCATTTGGTAGTGACTACTCCCCTCTGCTATGCGGGAGGACCATGGAACAGAGACGATTGTTACTAGGAGGAACGGATGGTTGACATTCGCTCCGCAACAGAGATTTCGGGGGCCTGGTCATCAGACATACGGTGGACCGGGATTAAACGCCCTTACTCGGCGGAAGACGTTATTAGCCTTCGTGGGACCATACAAGTGGAGCACACGCTAGCTCGGATGGGTGCGGATCGTCTGTGGAATTTGCTCCGCACGGAGCCATATGTGCAAACCATGGCAGTTGTTACTGGGAATCAGGCAGTCCAACAAGTCCAGGCGGGAATCAAGGCCATCACGGTAAGCGGCTGGCAGATATCGGCCGACGCCAATGATGCCGACGAGATGTATCCCGATGAAGGTTTATACCCGGTGACTAGCGCTCCTAGACTCGTCCAAAGAATCAATAATGCTCTTAGAAGGGCCGATCAAATTTCCCATTTGGAAGGTCGAGACGAGATCTATTGGCTTGCACCCATCAAGGCTGACGGCGAGGCGGGCTTTGGGGGGCCCCTGAATGTGTTCGAATTGATGAAAGCGATGATCGGGGCTGGAGCGGCCGCAGTGAGCTTTGAAGATCAATTGCCCTCGGCCAAGAAGTGTGGGCACTTGGGCGGGAAGGTCATTGTCCCCACTGCGGAATTCATTCTGAAGCTCATTGCTGCTCGGCTGGCGGCGGACGTATTGGGCGTTCCCACTATTCTAATTGCACGCACGGACGCTCGAAATGCCGGCTTAATTACCACCAATATCGATCCCAGAGATCAGCCCTTTTTGACCGACGAAAGAACAGCCGAAGGTTTTTTCCGGACCAAAGCGAGCCTTGATGCGGCAATCTCTCGCGGTCTTGCCTTTGCCCCATTTGCCGATCTCCTTTGGTACGAAACATCTGAGCCCAACCTGGATGAGGCCCGTACATTTGCGGAGGCTATTCATGCGAGATTCCCAGGGAAGCTTTTCTATTACAACTGCTCATCCTCCTTTAATTGGAAGAAATTGCTGGATGATAAGACTATAGCCCGGTTCCAGCCCGACATCGCCAAAATGGGATACAAGTTTCTGAACTGTTCTCTCGGGGGATTTCACTCGCTAAACTTGGGCATGTTTGATTTAGCACGCGCTTACCGAGAGACTGGAATGAGCGCTTATGCCCGTCTCCAACAGGCCGAGTTTGAGGTGCAAAAGACAGGTTACAGAGCCGCGACACATCAAAGATTTGCGGGGGCGGGATATTTTGACAAGGTAGCCAGAACTATTGCTGGTGATACCCTCTCCACGGCCGCTCTGAACGGCTCTACCGAGGAATCCC
>Ga0137393_10001024_pt1 | contig 17597 bp, 34 predicted proteins | sample 15con2h34BmetaG_FD_101396 | JGI IMG/M metagenome (GOLD analysis project Ga0137393, IMG submission 101396) | Vadose zone soil microbial communities from Angelo Coast Range Reserve, California, USA - 15con2h3.4B metaG | ecosystem: Environmental > Terrestrial > Soil > Vadose zone > Saprolite...
CAATGGCGCGCTTGATGATTAGGTCATCAATGGTGGTGTAGCGATTCTGATTTATGTCTGGGTATTTTTGCAACACGGAGGTTTCAATGGAAATGTTGATTTTGTAAGGACACCATATGTCATCACACTGGGCTACGAGCTTGAATAGGAGTATAGCGGACTTGGTTAGATGACACTTGCACTCACAGACGGACCACCGGCATTCGTGGTAGCCGGACGTGCATGCCGAAGACATGACCCGATTTCCAGGCCGTCCCCCACGTCTTCCTTGTTTTCTGCCAAGCGGGTTCATGCGAACCTCGTCCATTTTTTGCAATGAGGACACATCAGCCATGAGGCCCGCCCATGCGGACACGGCAGATTGAGGATTCCAGCGATGTCCGGCGGGGTCCAGGTCGGAGGCTTGAGGATTTTTCCGTCTGCCCGGATGGCCCCGCCAATCTTGGTCATGTTGGAGCGGTGGACCTCGGCAAAGAATGGTGTCAATTCTACCCCGCAAGCGATGGCGGTCCCGAATATCACATAGAGGACATCGCACATCCCATCAATCGATTCAATCAGGTCCCCTTTTATCAGGGCCTCGCAAGTCTCGGTCGCTTCCTCCATGATGAGCTTGGCCCGTAAATGGGCGTCCCGTACCTTGGGGGCTTCCCCAACAGTCACTCGGAAAACGCGGTGGAAATCCAACACCATTTCTTGCATTGTCTTGGTGGCCATCGGTCCCTTTCGTTAGTCAAGTCTGCGAGGTAAAATGGCGATGCAACCCCGGACGGAAAGGCATGGGCGAAATCATGGGCAGAAAGGTACAAGTCAGGATTTCATACCAAGCGGACGCGCGTTCCCTGATGCGGTTGATAGAAGCCATCGAAGTAGACCCGCACCGTTCGCTATCTTGGAAACGGAAGGCTTCCCGGCTGGCGCGTGAGTTGGCCACCATGCTGGTCAAGATTCCTTCCTCTCTTGCAAAATCAACTGGCTAGGGGTGGGGTCCGGCTGGAAAGTCATCCGCCGGTAGATGCGGCGGACCAATGACACATCCTCCATGCAATAGCGGGTAATGTCTCCATAGCGCCGTTCTTGGTAGGCTTGCCAGACGTGCGCTCCATCCATCCCTTGTTTGGAGGACGGCAGTCCCAGGGCTTTGGCCATCGCGTCCATGCTGATGGTGTCCCGCCATTCCCAGTTAGCCCAGACCTCCATGCAATCAAATACCCGGTCAATCCGATACCTGGGGATATTGAGGAAGCGAGGCGGGACCCAGACCTTATGGACGATGCTCCGCCGGACGAGGAAAGGGATGTCGAACCGGCGGACGTTGTATCCCACCAAAAGGTTGGCGGAGTCGGCCATTTCCCAGAACCCCAACAACATGGTTTCCTCGATGGGCGGGATTAATTGGCCCATTGGGGCGAAGATTTGCGGCTGGTCATCGTCAAAGGCACATCCGATGCAATAGACTTGACCCCAGGCCCCCTGCAAGCCCGTTTTTGAAAAACGGTCATCGTTGATGTCCGACAAGCCCCGACGTATCGGCTCTCCGCCCCCGGCGGTGGGGTGCTTCAATGTCGATTCCCAGACAGGGAGCAGGTAGTCAGGAGCGGGTAGGGTCTCGATGTCGAAAAAGAGGCGGGTCATGGGTCGGGGAATGGATGAAGCGTCTTGGGGTCTGCATCCGGTTCTGCCGGGCGTTCCTTGAGCTTGGCGGTCAGGTCGGCCTCGGTGGCGAGATACTGCTGGTCCTTGTTCTGCAACTCGAAAAGGATGGCACGGGCCAGTTGTTCTGCCCAGTCGTCTTGCGTGGCCAGGTTGCAGATTGATTTGCCCCGGTCATCGGAAATCTTGATGACCAAGACCCCTTCGTTATCCCTCTCACACTCAAACTTGAACACGGCTCAACCCCTTTCATTGGCGATGCGGGTCCCTACAGTGCGGTGTTTACAGTCCCGTTGCCAGAGCCATTGGTTAGGTTTCGCTCCGCTCTTGAGCACCCAGACCCGGCGCAAGACATAGGGAACCTTGCATTCCATACAGGTCGGGTAGACCGTGACAACCGGCATGCCATTGCCTGATTTGCTGATGGCATCACCGATTTTGTAGCTATCGCCCATGTGGACCTCCTGCGCGTTGGTCGGCATGCGCGCCCCGCCATTGGAAGGATGAGGATGAGGCTGGGAGGACGCTACTTGTCGTCATCCTCATCCGGGTCGTCCACATCTTCCGCCGCCGGGTCCCAGAGAGTGACTTTGCCCACCTTGATGGTCTTGGTCTGCCGGTTGGAGGGGATGACGAAATTGAGCAGGGCCACGCAGGCATCCCTGAGTTGGCCATCCGACTGGGGAAGCTCCAGGCCGATGAGGGACTTTTTCAGTGAGCGGAGCATTTCCACCTTGACGGACTTCCCCTTGCCCTTGGTCCCGCGCGGCTTGACCTCATCGTCCTCGAAGGAAAAGCCGCCTTCCTCCACGATTTTCTTGGCTTCCTCCGGGGTATTTCCTTCGGCGATGAGGACTTGCATCTTGAAGTTGGCTTCCTGCTCTTTGTGCCCGCCTGGAAGCGCCGCATAGGCGGCAAGATTGGGGACGGTGGTGGCCCGGTTGATGCTAGGGAACCGCAGTTCCCCTTTGTTGGTCTTATCGTCCCGGTCCGCCCAGGCTTGGAGGATGAGCGGAGACAGCTTTTCCCGGTACATGACTAGTCCCCGGATGTATTCCTTCGACTTGCCCAGGTACTTGCCCACCTCGGCGCTGTCCAACTTATGCTTGCGGTAGAACAGCATCGCGGCGGAGGCCAGACCGAAGGTGGTCACGTCCTTGCGCTCCAAGTTCTCGATGATGTTGAGACGGTCCGCCTGCATCGGGTCGGTGGCGATGATGCGGCACGGCACATCCTTCCAGCCCAGGGCTTTGGCCGCTTCATAGCGGCGGAACCCTGCCACGAGTTCATATTTCAACGGTCCGGCCCCGCCACCCCTGGCGGTTACGAGAAGCGGGTTGATGAGTCCTTCCTTGATCGACTGGGCGAATTCCTTGAACTCGTGGGACTCGCGCATTTCCGCCAACTTGCGGTCCATGTGGTCCTTGTTGAGATACTGGCGGGACAGGTTGCGGGTCCAGTCCGCGTTGATGGAGTCCAGCTGGATGAGGTCCGACGGAGGCCCCTGCGGAACGGGCGGGGTCTGGACCGGAGCGGTGGTGGACTTGCTCGTTTCGGGGGTTGCCATGTGCTTCTCCCTTCGGGTTGGACTGCTGGTTACGACTGGAACGCTCGGTGGGACTTCAAGGCCAAGTAGGTCCGCCATGCGCTGAACGCGGCGGAGTCGAAAAAGTTACTCAGGAACGGATTGGTTTCTTGCTCCTCTTTTGCCCGTTGGCGTTGCCAGCGGATGTGCTGTAGCACGGCAAGGCGAGCTTGTCTAGCAGCCGTCATATGCGTGCCTCCCTGTCCATGTCTAAGAGCAAGCGGCATGCCGGAAAGTAAGCTGCCCGGAGGGCTGTTTCCAGGGCGTTTTTCAAAAACGGGGGGAGGGAGATTTTACCCGCCGGGGAATTTCTCCGCGTCATTTCTCCCCCGTCCTACTTTTGGTCAGTTCTCCATATGTCCAGGGCCGGGTGAGGCCGTCCGGGTACATGAACCGTTTGGGCATGGCTTCCGCCCGGTAATTCCCTTGCAAGAAGTCTATCTGTCGGAGTCGCTTGGTGACCGTCACGTCCCGGGGGCCAAGGTGCCGGGCACGCAAGTTCTCCCGGATGCGGGCCATCCGGGTGATTTGGATTTCCCCACCCATTACCAATCGGTCGAAGTGTTCTGATGCTTTCGCCTTGTCCTTGCCGAGGGAGAAGCCCTTGGCTTTAACAACAGGAGCGGGGTGAGGGTCCTTAGCCGTCGCCGTTGGTTGCCAACGGTAAAGCTTGGGAACGAGGAAATCGGCAGTGTCAAACGATTTCTCAAGTTTAAGGCCGCCGAGTCCCCCTCCAACTTGATAGTCATCCACCGTGCTGAAACCGTCAGTGTCGCAGTAATGGATTTCGGATGCTTTCGCCATGAAGTCATAGAGCGTCTGGCGGGCAATGGATACGATGTAACAACTAATCGGAACGTGGGCATGAGGGATGGGGACCTCGCTGGTTTTGATGAACACTCCGGGGAACAGCATCGACTCGGCGCGGTCCAGTTTTTCCAATTCGGAGGCCTGCGGATTGATGAGCAGGGTCATCTTGTCTGATTGCTCGGCAAACTTCCCATACAGGGAGTTGAGAAGCAACTTGTAGAACTCCCGCTCGAAGGGGTCGGTGCATTTGGCCCGGCGTTGATAGATGGTCTCTGCGTAGGCTTTCAGGTCGTGGAATGGCTCGAAAATTTTGCAGGAGTGGATTTTTCGGATACTCCCACCCTCTTTGAGTAGTAATTTCAAATCGACTCCGGTCAGCCAACTCCGCCAGCGACCGGTAGGGAAAAACACCTTGTCCTGTAACCGGGTGGCCAGTGGAGGCAAATAACAATCCGGCACGTCGATTTCCACGTCGGCCAGGAAGGGATAATGGTCCCAGACGGTGGCGCTGATGTCCTGCCGGTTCTGCCGGAGCTTGCCCGGCATGGGGAATGTCATGGCATAGGGAAAGGACGAGTTAACATCGTAGTACAAGCCGGGATAGTCAACAGTCCTTTGATAGACTTCCACCCGGGAAGCGAAGTAGGCCCGTTGGGCGATGTCGTTGATGTAACGGTTGGTAGACACGTCCTCAGTCAAGAACTTGCGTCGAAAAAGGTGCATCGCAGTGGACGCGATGGTCATCTGTAACTGGCCACCCAGGTCGAGGATGGAGCATTGGGCCTTGTGGATGGCGTACCAGAGGACTTCGCAATCATTGGCGTTGTATTCTTTCAGTTGAGCAATCGGAACGGTGGCGTACCACTCTTTCCTTTGCTCATCGGTGAACTCGTCGGCGGGTCCGGTCTTTTCACGACCAATCCACTTCGCAATATCACGCAAAGGTGAACGCAGTAGCCAAAAACTATCCACGAAATGCCATTGGAAACGACCATACCCAACGTGCGCGATGACACAACTAGCCCCCGAAAAGGACCCGCGAAGACGGAAAGCGGGCCGACTCGAAAGAAGTTCCAGTAAAAACTGTAGGTCCGCGCCTCCACCAAAATGAGCATAGTACCAGACCCCCTTATTGGAAGGGATAAGTTGATGAGAAACGAAATCTTCCAGGGTATCGTAGGCCACATAACCAGCCCAGGGGTCGAATACCCCGCACACCCTCAACTGATAGGTCCCCGGAATCCACTCCAAGTCCCAGACCTTGAATTTTCGGATATTAGCCAGTTTGTGGACTCGGGTAATCATCCGTGGCGCAACCGCTGTAGCAGTTCATGTTGACTCACGCAGATTCCGGTCAACATGGAGTACATCAGTTCCGGTTCATGCGGGCCAAGCTCGTCCATGATGAGGGCATAGGTCCGCTTGCCCGCGCCGCATGCCCAACCCAGTTCTAGGTGTGCGCTCCGTCCGCAGGGCAGGACCAACACGCAAACGTCACACCACTGCAAAGCATCCATGTCGAAAGCAAACCCCTGCTTGGCGATGGGGTGGCGGAGGACTTCACGGAATTCCGCTGCATTCCAGGGCAAGGCGGAAGCGCCAACTTGTTTCCATCCAAACCCATTGTTGTCGGGAGCAGGATTTTTGAAGTCGTAGACCTCATGCCCGCTTGCCCTGAGCATACCGACAATGATGTCTTGGACCGAATTTCGCCACGAGGTCGCCACGTAGACTTTCACTTTGCCTCCCGATGACCCAACAAGTCTTCCATGAGGTTTGCTATATCGATTACTGTGTCCAAATCTGAAAGCCAGCCTCTCTTTTTCATTTCCTCGGTAACATCAGTTGCAGACGCCCCTTTACCCTCGTTCTTGAAAAACGAACAGTAATCAAAACACTCTAGGATTTTTTCGTTGTAAGTCACTTTGATTCCCTGGGAGGTCTCATCCCATACTGGTTCCAGTGGATGCGGACGATGGCCTGCGATGCCTTGTTGAATCGGCGGGCGCGCATGCCTTCGGCAATCGTTTCGGTGACCGCCACTGACTCCGGCAGGCGGGCAAATCGGTAGTAATGGGAAAACACTTGGAACAGGCCCCGAAATCGGTCATAGAGGTTGGGGTCATCGGAGGGCCGGGGTTCCCATCGGAAGCCGGAAGTCACCCAAGCATTGGCCGCTTTATGTTCCGCCAACACTTCCTCCACCCCTTCCAAGATGGACTCTACCCGTTCCCCGCGCGGGACCTCCACGAGTATTTCCCCATCCACCGTGCCATCCGCATTCTTGCGGACCAAGACCCGGCCACCTACCCGGTCCGCCGCATCCTGTAGGATTTCCTCAATCCGTTCTTTGGCGGTAGGCATAAGGGCCGTTTTTCAAAAACGGGGGGTCTGGTGGACCTGGGTGCGGGTCGGGGTCGGTTGGTAGCGCGCCCAAAATTCCATTTTGGTCAATGCCTCTTGCATGGCCACCTTGGTCCCCCATCCATCTAGGGGCAAGTTGATGTCAAAAACGCAAAATACCGCGTTCGAGAGATATGGCCAGATTAATGATGCGCAGGACCTTAAAGTCGGACCGGCCCGAAAGCTTAGAACGTTTCCAATGGACTCGGACGATTTCCAAGGCTTCCTCCGGCGATGAGGCCACGACGAAATATCCCGCATGCTTTCCTGACCTCCCGACTTGAAACAGGTTGACCGCCATCTTAGGGTTGGAATACTTTTCATAACCAAAGCGAGGGTCCGGGTCTGGTTCCCCTCCATCGCCGCATCCGCCAGCACATTTCAGGTCGCTCATGCGTTCCCCGTGTCTATAGCCATCAGCATGGAGGACAGTTCCCGAGCATGGTAGGCCGCCTTGCGCTTCCATTCCACCGTTTGGCGGTGGTCCTTTTCTATCGCTTCCCTTAAGCGCAGCAGGAAACGCGCATCGTTGAGGTAGCTGACCCGCAACTGGACCTTGCGTCCCATGGGAACCTCCAATATCAGGACGGTCTGGCGCTGTTGACTTTCCTGTGCGCTTACACCATCGGTCCAGTTGCGACCTACCCGGCGCTAGCGGGTCTAGGTCGCCAGAACCGCCCTGATTGCTGGTTTACCTCCGCCAGTTGGGGTTGGTCTTGAGCGGTGATTTTCGCATCACCCCGCCATGCGGGTGCCCCGTCTTGGACCGGGAAACCTCCACCTTGAAAATGCGCATGGGGGTGAAGTCCGGCCGGTTCTCCATGGGTTTGTCCCCCACGTAGGTGATGCGGAGGAAGGACCCCGTGCGCACCTTGTCCATCTTGTTGTTCAAGTCCCAGTTGCCGGTCACCGTGAACAGACCGTCGGGGGTCTCGATGTCGTAGACGGTCTGTTCCTTCCCCTTGAACTGCGAGCGGAACTGTCTCCGTTCTTTGAGGACCCCTTCCAGCGAGTCCCCCAACTGCTGGAACTTGACGAATTCTCCTAGTTCCGGCGGTTCGCCCTCCGCCTCGATTTCCTCGAATGAATCGTCCTGGGACTGGATTTCCTCAGGGTCGAACGTGGGCGGTTCCTTGTCTTTCGGCATGTGCTCTTGACCTCCGGGGTTTCTTGGACAAACATTCCAGGCAGTTGGCGCAAATCCTTGCCAAGTTGTCCAGGTAATGCCACGCACCGCAAATCCAACAACGCTTCCCTTTGCCCATGTGTTTCCTGCTCACCCCCTCTTTGCCCGCAACGCGCGGGGCTTGGGTCCGAATGAAGTGGCCTGACCGTCGGTCACCCGGACCACTTGGCCGGTCACAGCGATTTGCAGTGAGTCGGTCATGGTGAACAGGTCATCGGTGGACAAGTTGCGGAACACTTCCTCTGCCTGGGTGAATCCCTCCGCCTCGATAACGATTTCCTTGGTGAGAAGGGTCATTGCGACTTTCGCCCTGAACTTCGCCATTGTCAATACCTCCGGGTAAGCTCTTTCGCTCGTTTCTGTGCTGCCCTTGCTCCCGTGCATCCTTGACACGGGCACCCTTCGGGACCCCATTGGGGTCCATACCAGTTTGACCAGCCGGACTTGAGGCAGGTCACCGGGGGGACGGAGTTGAAAGCCTCTTGATAGGCATCTTGGATTGCCGCGCTGTATTCCCGCTGGACGGACAATGGCCACTTGCCCGAGTCCGCCTCGGTGAAGATATAGTGTTGGGCCAGCGGGGACAATCCAGGTGGTGGCGGTAGCTCATTCTTGCCCATGTGGTCGGACCCCGTTTTTCAAAAACGGCCTTATTGTCGCAATTTTGCAGGCCTATGTCAAGGTCAATTTTGTACCCCAATTTTGGACCTTAAATTGACTTACCAACCGCGCCGGGCGGATACTCTGAACGCATGCTCAGGCCCTATCCAGGGGCCGTTTTTCAAAAACGGGGTATACATGACCGATTCAAACGACAAGCTCACTCCCCCCGAATTTGCGGAAGGGGCGATGGATTCCTCAACTTGGCCACCTGCCAAGCGGCGCAAGTTCTCCGCCCTCATGTCCCAAGCGTACGAGGAGGGATACGAGTCGGGGAAGGACGTGGAATGCACCAACCTTGGTTCCCTGACCAACAAGCAGGGTTCTCCAACCGTCTGCAAATGCCGGAACTGCTCTGGCGCGCGGGCGGCCCTGGCCAAGCAAGCGGAACTGACCGGCATCAATCCCCTCAAGGTTGCCCAGAACTGAGGGTCGGGAATCCCCGGAGGAAAACCCGATGACTGACCCGACGCCCCCGACCCCGCCCGCTCCGGGACCGGACCCGCTCAACGACCCGCCCAGGCCTCCCAAACCCGCCAAAGAGGACCCGCCCTCCAACCTGCCTGACATCACCGCCGATGTCCTGGCCGACCTCAAGGACTGGCAGGAATACCGGGCGGAAATCGGTTGGGTGCCCAAGGCCAAGCGCCCGCCCAAGCCAGACCCCCCGGACCTTTCAAAACACTCCGCCAAGGATTGCCCGGCCGGGCCATTCTGCTATCTAAAGCACGAGGATTGACATGGGCCTGGGATGGAAGCCGACCTTAGAAGTCCCTCCGGGGGAGGACCCTGTAATCCGCAGGCGGAAGACCCGCCCTACTGAGCAAACTCCGCCGACACAACCTCCTCCGCCTAAAGAGGAAATTACCCGGGACATGGTGCAATCAGCGGTCATCGTGTCGATGGGGTTCCTGGGCACCTTCGTGGACGAGTCATTCATGCCGGTTGACAAGCAAGCCAAGCCGCTTCCTCACGTGGACTCCGCCATCAACGACATGATGCCGTGGATGAGGATACACGGGGGAATCCTCATCAGGATGATGCCGTGGTTTGGTCTGGGGTCAGCAGTCATCGCTTTGGCCGCTCCCGCCTTCGACCCCATCTGCGAAATTATCGCTGGTGTTCGCAAGCCCCGCTGTATCCGCAAGGGGCCGGACGACATCTACACCGAGGAATTCAAAGCGGCAAAAGCCCGTTGGGAAACCAAGCAGCAAGCGGCCAAGGAACCGGAGCGGCAGGCCGGGCGTTCTACACGCGCGGCTGACCAAGTGATAGACATCAAGGCCCAACAACAGCGCCCGGCGGAACCGCCTCCGGCGGGGAGCGCAGATGAGTACCTGTCCGATGAGGAAGGAAAGGTGGCCGATACCGGATGATTGCCGCCGTCCATCAGCCGCATGAAGCGACCCGGTTGAACGTCATCGGGGTGCCCGGGGAGGGTAAGAGCGTTTACCGCGCCCTGTATCTCCGACGCATTTACCGGACCACCCTCTACAACCCGATGACGGATTATCACATCGGGGAAGTCCTGACGGTGGACGACTACCGGGAACGGGTGGAGGACTTCCGCCGTGGGGTACTGCGGGTGACGGTGCGGCCCACCTCCTGGGACGAGTTGGCCATGGCGGAGGAATACGACGAACTGTGCGCGCTAGTCTACGAGGTCGGGGCGCAGCATTTCGCCACCGAGGAACCTGCCTTGATTGCCGATGCCAGCGCCCATCAATCCCTTCCTTCCAATATGCGGCGTTTAGCCATCGAGGGGCGTCACCGGGCAGTTTCCCTTTCCTACTACGGCCAGCGGTTCCATCAGTTCCATCCCATCGTTCGGGGGAATTCCTCGGAAATCGTCGCCTACCGGCAAAGCGACCCTGACGACGTGCGCGACTTCGACAAGAGAATCGCCACTGCCATTTCCCCGGTCCCCTTGAACCAATTACCTCCCCACCATTACATCCACTACACCCGGGAACGCGGCCCGGTCTTTTGCGCCCCGGTAGAATTCGGCCAGCCCTTCGAGAAGTACCAGCCCAAAGAGGACGACACGGAAATCAACCTTGCCGGGTGGGCGGACGCGGCATGAAAGCCCCGTTTTTGAAAAACGGGCAGGAGGCATCATGCACACCGCGAAATCGGTTGCGTTCATCGCGCTCGTTTCCTTCCTGACCATGGCGCTGGTCAACCGGGTTTCCTTCCTGAGGGCCATCGCCAGAACCGACCCGGCCTGACACTCGGCAGTCAACCTCACACGGCAGTAGGGAGAACGGAATGGATACCCTCAAGCATTTCGGCATTTCCGCTTTGACAGTCATCATCGTGATGGCCATTGCCCAACGAGTGGCCTTCCTCAAGCAAATCGTGGACCCGGACTGAACCAAGGGACCCCCTCCAAGGGACCTCCCCTCCAACCTCCATCGAGGCACAACGGAGCAAAACCATGCACCCCCAGTTGCACGTCAGGGAACTCATCGACCCCCGCGCCATTCCTTTCCTCAAGGGAGCGGCCGGATTCCGCCCGGCCGCAACCGTCACATTCGGTGACACCCGCCAGTCCAAGCGGGAACTGGCCCGGGAATTCGACAAGGCCAAGCGGCGCGCAGAGGACTGGGAAAAGCGGCACGCCAGCGCGGAACCCATTCTCATCGGGTCCTTTCCCTCGTTTTCCTCGCTGGCTACCAAGTCATTCAACTTGGTGGGGTCGCTCCCCCCCGGCCAGGAATTGAGGGAGCTTCAAGTGGTGGTAGAGGCCACCGTGGCCCTCAACGTCGGGGCCGGCCAAATCCAGGCGGCGGACTACAACGTCATCGCGGTGGCCATCATCAAGAAACTGCGGGCCTCGCTGTATGGAAACAACGATGCGCTCAACCTGTTCCCGGCGGAGGTCCGCACCATCGACTTTATCGCCGACAACCGAGACCCGTTCCAGCAGGACCCCAACCTCCGCATCGGCACCGCCCTGACCACCACCACCAAACCATTCAAGCTCAAGCTCAAAATTCCGTTCTGCGTCCGTTCCCTGGAAGTCCCGGAAATCGTTTCCCCGACTTCCGACCAAGCCAATCTCCCGGGCAGCAAGGTGGACCTCGACACCCAGGGCGATGCCCTGGCCACGGTGGGCCTCGCTTCCGGGGCCTCTACCATCGTGGTCTCCGACGTGAAGCTCTACGCGGTGGCCAATCAGGTCCCGGTCCTCCACGCCGGTCCTCCCCACGTCTGGCGGGTCAAGCAGATTGCCCAGTCGGTTGACACCGAATTCGGGCAGGGATTTGACATCTTCGTGGGGACCGAGGAAGCGGCCACCGCCCTAGGGGCGGGCGCGCGGGTGCTACAGTTCACCATCCGCCGGGACGGCAGGCAGCAACCCTTGAACGTGGACCCGGTTACCCTGGCCCAACAGTTCAACGAGTCGCAATTCAGCGTCGATGCGTTGGCCGCGCTGGACATCACCACCGGGACCATCCCATTCGCCGGGGTGGCCACCGCCGCCCAACCGGTCCCTTCCGCCTCGGTCGGCGCCCAGGCGGGAGCAGCGGTGGTCCCGCTGGAATGGAATGACGGACGCATCCGGGCCGGGGCGTGGCAATGGCCGTTCTACACCCAGTCCCGGCAAGTGGTACAGAACCTCATCGGCGGACAATCAGCGGTCATCAACCTGCTCTATTGGCAGGTCCGGCCCATCTTCGAGTGTCAGGGCCAGGTCATCAACATGGCGGCCGCCAACGGAATCCCCATTTCCTCGGTCGATGACCTGATGACCAGGGGTGGGAACGATGGGGAAGTCAACAAGCTGTTCAAAGGTCGGTTCATGCGCAAGCGCGCTGCTCCGTCCCGCGCCGCCTAGCAGTTCCCTCCGGGGATAGGTGGGGCGCGCATACCATCGGACGGCCTTCCGCCCATGTGGGCCGTCCGTAAAACGCGCGATGAAATAGGCCGTTTTTGAAAAACGGGGTGGACAGTGGCGGATGACCTGTTGGATTCCTTGCTCAAGGCTTTCGGAGTCAAACCGGTCCAGCCGCGCCGCCGGGCCTTGGCGGGGACCGACGCCCGCCCCAATGGCGTTCCCCAGGTCCCCTACAATTCCCCTTCCGCCATGTCCCATCCCCCGCCGGTCTCGCCCGGCCTCACCCCGGAGCAAATTGCCGCCCGGGACAAGGCGGCCCGTGAGCGATTGGCCCAGGAGGCCATCGTCCAGGCCCAACAGGAAAAGGCCAAGCAACAGCAACAACTCTCGGGCATCAAGGCCATCCCAGTTCTGGGCCAAGTGACCTCGGTAGGGGTATGGCTCTCCGATACGTTCAGCTTGGGCGGACGGACCCTCACCCCGATAAATGAACTGGACCCCTACAACACCATCTATGGCCCAGACGGTTTCGTCGGGGGAAATCCTTGGTTCACTGGAGGGATAACCAGCATCAATTTTATCCCTATGTATATCCAAGCTTTCGTCACAGCATATCAGCATGCCAAGGACTTGGGGGCAGTCCTGTCCCCAATCCAGCAGTATTTCCTCGACCACAACGGGGCCTTGCCGCCCCCGGCCGGAAGCGTGGCCCCCGGGGCGTTGAACCCTGCCACCGATGCGGTCCCCAATCCTCAAGCCAATACTGTCCCCCCTCAACCTTCCCCTGCAGCCGCCAGCATGGCGGTTGCCTCGGGTGACTTCATCCGCAGATTGGTACGCCAATGACCAAGAAAGAAATGAAGCCAGACATCTTCGACTTCGCCGAGGACCCCACCGATTCCCCCATTGTCCGCCTGTTCCAATACGCTGTCCGGGGAGGGCGGGGGACCGGATACCATGCCGCGACTTCGGCCACCCCATCGATGAGGAACCCGGCGGAGCTTCCCCTCCTGAAACCGACCATGGCCCAGGTCTCCACCATGGACGTGGCCATGCCCACCTCCAGGAGCAGGGCCACCAGGACCCGCCCCCGCTTGGAGGAAGCTCCATTGCCTCCCACCCCGGGAAGGTTCCAGAACTATCCCCTGACCTTGGTTTTCCAGCCCGGCCCTTTCGAGAAAATCTATGGTTAACCTGTTCCTCATCGCGTTGGCTGTCTATTTCGCGGTGGACTCCACTCCACCGTTGACCGGGAACAGTGAGGACGCGGGAAACTGGTTCGACAAGGTGTGGAAGCAAGTCATCCTTCCCACCTCCATCAAGTGCAAGGACAGCAATCCCGACCCCATCGCAAGCGAGCAAAACGAGGAATGAAACCATGCCCTATATCATCGTCGGATTGGTGGCGGTGGCCCTGTTGATGAGCACCCAGAACCGTGGGGCCAACCTGTTCAACCCGCGCAAGGCCCCGCCTGCCGCTCCCGGCCCCGGAGCACAAACTCTCTGGCAACAGTTGACCCACCAAGCCTACCCGCGCGGGTTCTCCCCACAGGGGTCGGGAGTCACCCAAGGGTCCCCCAACTCCACCCTTTCCACCATCAACGGGAGCGTGGTCATCGCCAACAACGCCCTAGGGTTCCTCCAACAACTGGACGACTACACCAATTCCTACGCTTCCGATACCGAGTACCAACCGCCCGCACCCCAACTCTATTCTAGCGGGGTATCGCCTGACCAACTAGACTATTCCAACCTCGGTTCGCTGGAAGTGGACCCTTCCGCTGTCTATGTTTCCAGCGGCGATTCCAGCTATTTAGGGATTTGAACCATGGGCCGCCTATCAACTGACCAAGTTCTCCAAGCAGCCTCCTCGTTGACAGCCCGGGCATCATCCGCCATCGACTCTTTGGAAGCCAAGAAATCATTTGTCGGAGGGTGGACCGGAAATAACGATACGGTGGAGCAATCGCAAGGGGCCTTGCGGATGATACGGGACAGGCAAATCCCCGGATGGAGGGACAACGGCCTGACCATCGCCCAGGCCGAAGATGACGGCCGGGTAGACGGCTGGCTTTCAGTCGGCCAGGACTTCGCCAAGGCCATCGGCGAAATCGACGGTTATGGGACTGACGCCGCCCTGGACAGCGTTGTCCGGCAGACCGTCACCCAGACCGCCGCCGACATCAAAACCAACGTGCTCCCCGCCCTGTCCATAGGCTTGGGGGTGACGGTAGGATTGGTGGTCTTGGTGGTAATCGGGTACGTCATCCTCAAGACGCGATAGGAGGCAAGCCATGAAATGGGTACTCATCATCGGGGGAGGACTGTTGATTCTCTACCTGTTCACCCGCAAAGGCGGGCTGGCCGGAGGCCCTTTCTTTCAGGGTCCCCAACAACCGGACTACGGCGGTCACAACGTCCCAACCTCGTCGGGCAGCGACCAAGGTATCTAAGTGAGCGGCGGACTGTGCGGCATCTTCGGGAGCTTTTTTGAAAAAAGGCCCTCCCCGCCAGTCCAGGAGGGAACAGTCATGCCCAACACCGACGTGGCGCATTACCTCCGGGACAATCTCCCCGAACGACACGCGCAGTTTGCCGATGCCTATGCCCTGGGCGCATCGGCCAGCGCGCCGGTCTCGCTAGGGGTGAGTCCGCTCGATTTCGCCCTGCTCCATGCAGGTCTCGTTGACCGGGAATGCTTCTACAAGTCCGGGGGATGGGCTCTCCGGCCACGCGGGCCTCAAGGGGTGGGCGACTTCTCTGCCCGCTGGTTCCCTTCGGACAACCTTCCGTACTGGGCGGTAGACCTGGGACTCCTGACCGGGAACGTCCGCACCGATGACTCAGGATATGAGGAATCGGAGGCCTCCCCTCCCCAATGGGCAGGCGCGGAAATAGCAGGTTGGGGATATGGCCTGGGACAACTCGACTTCATGGCCACCGAATGGGGGAACGCTAAGGATTGGCTTGGGGCCAACGACTGGAAAGACCCCTTCGTCATGCTACCCAAATCCGCAGACATCCTTTCGTGGTATTGCATCCAGTTTGGAAGCCTACGGATGGGAGTGGCGGGTTACAACGCGGGGATTCCCCGCGTCAGCCGTAATCAAAACAACCCCGATGCGGTTACCAGCGGGGGAGACTATTCCGCCGATGTCATCGCCCGCGCTTCCGGCTTTGGTTTCAGCCGGGCAGTCTAGGAGACCTCAATGCGCAAGCTCAACTCACCGGGCAATACCCAGGAACGGGGGGAAATCTACTGGGCAAGGATTACCTCGTTCTCTCCCGGGGCTACCTTGGCATTGGCGGGGGAAAACCCCATCGCGGTGGATTCCCTGGGAGGGTTCGTTTGCCAGAAGGACCGACCATGGAAACAAGTGGACCTGTCCGGGACCATCAGCATCGAATATGGTGTAGACCCCCGCGAGCCATATCCCGGTCCGGTAGGGTCCATCGGTCAGGGGACCTCCGTCAACCCCACCTCTGTTGTTGGGGAACCATCGGGCAATGGACTTACTGCCTATGGTCGAGTGGTCGCACCTTTGGCCGCTGGCGTAATCGCCCAAGTCATCAGTTTGCCGGTTGGAACCTACGATGTCGAAGTAGAGACATCTTTCGGTGCTACCGTGGCTGCTGGCGATGAGGACAACATGCAGTTGGTAGTCAGCGGGGCTGCTCTCAATAAACTCATCAATCCACCTGTGGCCAATGGGGTCCCGAATACATTTAGGGTACGCCGCATTTTCGTTTTTGCCGGTACTTCGATTCAAATCCAAGCGGTTGCGGGTGGTACAGTCGGGTCCATCTACAAGGCGCAAATTTCCGCAGTACAGGTGTCCTGATGCCTCCCCCAGTCGATGACCGGACCCCACCTCCTATCTACGGATTTCCGCCCGGCCCCAGTTTCGTCTATCGGGTGCTCAAGGACTTCGGGTTTCCGGTACTAGTTTCCATCGCCCTGGGATGGTGGATAGTCCGTCAAGACGACATCGTACGGACGGAACGGAAAGAAACCATCGCGGTCCTCTACAAGATAGCGAACAAGCTGGAAAGCATCGACAACAAGACCGCTACCCTCATCGACAAGAAAACCGCCACGCTTAAAGTGATGGTGCCTAAATGAGAACATGGCAAATCCTAGCGTTGGGAGCTTGGACTTGTTTCTCACTGGGATGCGCTACCAAATTGCACTTGGTGGACCAGTCCCAGACCTCGGAGGTCTCCCAGGCCAGCGAAACCAACAAGACGGCCGTTTTTGAAAAACGGGAGGGAGGGGCGGTGGCCCAGGGGTCGGAGGAGGTTGACCGGGAAGTCATCCCCCAACCTCCCGCATTGGTGGGGGGAAAACTGGTCCCGATAAAGCCTATCATCAAGACCAAGCGCAAACATTGGACCTATTCCAAGGCCCCGGTGGTAGCCAGCAAGGAAACAGAAGCGGAGAAACAAAAGGAAACGGCCAAGCGAGCCAAAACCGCCAAGAAAGGGGAACTGGACAAGACCGTCAAGCCTCCCTCGTTATTGCCGCTAGGACTAAAGATATTCGCTGGCCTGTTCCTGCTGGCCCTGTTGGTCCTCAAATTTGGGAGGCCATTATGGCGGTTTTTGACTTCCTGGAACACACCCTAGAGGATGTGGGGTCTGGAGAACTGGGCAAGACAAGCTTTCAAAGCTCGCTGTTCTCATTCACCATCAACCCCCTGGACCAGACCGCCGAGTCCTCTGGTCTGGGGAACCTAATGGGTAAGCTGGTCCGTCCCAAGATTACCATCAAGACCCCGGCCGGTGACGTGACCGTAGCCCCCTATGGCGAGCCGCCTGCCTTCCCATGGCTAGGAGTGGTAGTGGCAGTTGGCATCGTCGGCGGAGTGGTCCTCATCGCTTGGAAATTGAGGAATCCCTAGGATGTTCCGGGGAAGCGGAACCGACAACGAAAAGGGACGCATCGAGGGCCCAATCTATTGGTTCCGCATCATCGCTTTCCAATCAGGAGACATCATCAAATTTGCCCGGGGAACAGAACTTCCCATCACCGACTTAGCCGCCTACCAATCGACTCGGGGATGGGACTATCTCGCATTGTCCCCAACGACCATCATCGAATATAGCAATGACAAATGCGAAATCCCTGCGGTGACAGCAGGGAGCATCAACGCCAGCGGAGCCAGCGGCAATGTCCTGTTGCCGACCATCCAGGCGGCCGGGAACAGCAGTGGAAACGCGGGCGCGGATATGAACTCCAATGATTGGTTTGGGGCCGCGACTAGATATAGCACATGGATTAACGTGTTGGCCTTCAACTCCATAACCGCAATCGTCAATCTCCTGAATCAAATTGACAGCACCCAGACCAATATACAGTTTTCCGTTGACGGTTCTCAAGCAGCACAAAACGACTTGGTAGATGGTGCCACCGGAATAATTGCCGCCGGGACCATACCAGGAGGGTCGCCAACAACAAG